>Ga0068860_100000183_pt1 | contig 100738 bp, 94 predicted proteins | sample KBSSwiS32_FD_66597 | JGI IMG/M metagenome (GOLD analysis project Ga0068860, IMG submission 66597) | Switchgrass rhizosphere microbial communities from Kellogg Biological Station, Michigan, USA - KBS Switchgrass S3-2 | ecosystem: Host-associated > Plants > Roots > Rhizosphere > Soil ... | reverse complement strand
TCAACCCCCAAAGTGCGAATGTTGTTCGCGTGCTTTGGACTGGCCACCTTCTTCACCATCTTCTCGTACCGCCTGATTTTCCTGCAGGTGGTCAAGCACGACGAATACACCGCGCTCGCGGCCGAGAAGCACGTGAACAAGGTGACCATTTATGCCACGCGTGCTTCGATCCAGGACATCCACCAGGAGATCCTCGCCGATAACGAGCCGATCAAGACCGTGATCGCGGACGGCTCGTTGATTACCAACGCCGGGGCGATGGCCGACCTGCTTTCAAAGCCGCTGGCGATGGACCGCAACAAGCTCGAGGAGATGCTCGTTACGGACAGGCGCTATGTCGTCATTAAAAAAGGTGTGCCCGAGAGCACCGCCAACGACCTGGCCAACGTGATGCGCCGCCGGTCAATGCGCGGCATTTATTTCGAGCAGGATTCGTCCCGGGTTTACCCGAACGGTTCCATGCTCTGCCATGTCCTCGGTTTTGTGGATCACACACACCTCGGGGTGGATGGCATCGAGAAGGCGATGAACCAGTACCTGAGCGGCCACGACGGGTTCCGGTTCACGGAGCACGACCGCACGGGTAAGGAGATCGTGCCCTATCGCGGCCAGGAGAGGCCCGCTCGAGCCGGTTGCACGGTGCGCCTGACCATCGACATGGGCTTGCAGAACATTGTTGAAAACGAACTCGACGCCGCGGTGAAACAATTCAGGCCGAAGTCCGCAATCGTCATCCTGATGAAGCCGCAGACCGGCGAGATCCTCGCGCTGGCGAACCGGCCGAATTTTGACCTCAATAACGTCGGGGACACCCCGATCGAGAACATGAAGAACCGCGCGATCATGGACATGGTCGAGCCGGGGTCCATCTTCAAGATCGTCACCGCATCCGCGGCGCTGAACGAGAAACTCGTGACGCCGGACAGCATGATTTTCTGCGAGAACGGCCGCTTCAACTTTGCGGGAAAGATTTTGAAAGACCACCACGGATATGCTGATTTGAGCGTGTACGACATCCTCATGAAATCGAGCAATATCGGCGCCGCGAAGCTGGGCATGATGCTGGGTGAGCAGAGGCTTTACGAGTACATCCGCCGATTCGGTTTCGGCGAGAGGACCGGCATCTCCCTTCCGGGCGAGATCAACGGTCTTGTCCATCCTCCGCACCAGTGGAGCAAGATTTCGATCAGCCGCATCCCGATGGGGCAGGGCGTCGGTGTTACGCCGATGCAGACCGTCGCGGCCATGGCGGCAGTGGCAAACGGCGGCCACCTGATGATGCCGCAGATCGTCCATGAAATCGTCGATGAAACGGGAGCGACCGTTGCGAGTTATCCGCCCGTGGAAATCCGCAGGGTCATTTCGGAGAAGGTTTCCAAGGAGATGCGCGACGCGTTGACAAGGGTCGTGAGCAAGCAGGGCACGGCGGCCCTTGCGGCGGTCGCCGGTTTTGTGGTGGCGGGAAAAACGGGCACCGCGCAGATTCCGATTCCCGGCGGCGGCGGATATTACGACGACAAATACGTCGCGTCATTCGAGGGGTTCATGCCCGCTGAAAACCCCGCCTTCGTTGCCCTTGTGATGATCAGCGAGCCAAAGACCGGCGCGGAACAATATTATGGTGGACTCGTTTCCGCGCCGGTGTTTTCCCGCATCGCGGAAAAAGCCGCGCGCTATCTGAACCTGGAGCCGCACCCCGAGGACAACCAGGTGAACAAGATGATCATTACCGACCGTAGAAACTAGACCAGAATGGTGCTTAAAACCCTGCTTTCAAAAATCAATCCGGTTGCAGTCGAGGGGCCGCAGGATTGCGAGATCACGTCCATCAGCTACGACTCGCGCCATGTGCAGCCTGGCGGACTTTTTGTCGCGTTGCGCGGGGAAAAGGTGGATGGCCACCAATACATCGCGCAGGCGGTGGAAAAAGGCGCAGTCGCTATCCTTTGCGAAGATCCGGTGCAGAAAAACAGCGCCGCCACCATGATCCGGGTGAAGGATTCCCGCAGCGCCATGGCCGATATCGCGGAGGTTTATTTCCAGCACCCGTCACAGCACCTGAAGATGACCGGGATTACCGGCACGAAAGGCAAGACGACGGTGGCATTCCTGATGAAACACATTTGCGAGCAGGCATTCCTGCGGAGCGGGTTGCTCGGCACCGTGCGCTATGAAATCGGAGAGCGGGTCATTCCCGCGTCGCGTACCACGCCGCAATCGCTGGAGGTGCACGATCTTCTTTATCAGATGCGCTCCGCCGGTTGCCGCGCGGCGGTCATGGAGGTCTCCTCCCATGCCCTTTCGCAGGAACGCGTGCGTGGCGTGGAGTTCGATGTTGGCGTTTTTACAAACCTCAAGCAGGACCATCTCGACTACCATCTCACGATGGAGAATTATTTCGAGGCCAAGGCGCGGCTGTTCAGCCACCTCGTTGCTCAAAAGAAGAAGCATGCGAAGGCGGTCATCAACATCGACGACTCCTACGGATCGCGCCTCATCGAGCGCTTTGCGAAGCAACTGCCGGTGATAACCTACGGCGTGAACACGCGCGCGGATTTCCGCGCCAGCGGTTTCAAGACGGATTTTTCCGGCACTACGTTCCAGCTCGATGCGCAGGAAAAAAGCTACCTGGTGCGGCTCCCGCTGATGGGGCGCTTCAATATTTACAACGCCCTCGCCGCGCTGGCCGCCGCGACTGCGCTCGGCCTCGATCTGCGCACCGCGGTGCTCAGCCTCGCAAACGCCCCTGCCGTCCCGGGCAGGCTGGAGCGCGTGCCCGGCAAACGGCAGTTCCAGGTGTTCGTCGATTACGCACACACGGAGGATTCGCTGCTGAACGTGATGAAAACGCTCAAGGAGCTGTCACCGAACAGGCTCATCGTCGTCTTCGGCTGCGGGGGCAACCGTGACAAGGCCAAGCGCCCGCTCATGGGTGCAGCGGTGGAACAGAATGCGGACCTTGCCATCATCACCTCCGACAATCCGCGCAAGGAGCAGCCGGAGGCGATCATCGAGGACATCAAGAAAGGTTTTCGCGGGTCGAAATACGAAGTGATCGCGGACCGCAAGGAAGCCATTTACAAGGCGGTCGGGCTCGCCCAGCCGCGCGACATCGTGTTGATCGCCGGCAAGGGGCACGAGACCTACCAGGAATTTGCAGACCACACCATCGCGTTCGATGATGTCGCCATTGCCAAGGCCGCCATTGAATCCAACCCGCTTAATTACGAAACCTGAGTGGACCCGACTAAACTGAGCACAATTTCAGACTGGGCCGGCGGGAAACTGTTGTCCGGTGATCCTGCGGCGTGGATTTCCACGATCTGCACGGATTCTCGCGCGCTGAAGGCGGGCGATTTGTTCCTTGCGCTCCGCGGTGAAAACTTCGACGGGCACGCATTCGTCGCGGAGGCTGCGAAACTCGGCGCGGCGGGGGCAGTGGTCGAGGAGGCGCCCGAGGGTCTGCCTGCGAATTTCGCGGTGATCAAGGTGGGGGATACATTGACTGCACTCCAGCAGATCGCGGCAAACTATCGGCGCTTGCTGCCGCTCAAGGCCATCGTCATCACCGGCAGCAATGGCAAAACCAGCACCAAGGATTTTACCGCGGCAGTCCTTCAGGAGCGCTTCCAGGTGATCAAGACCGAGGGGAACCTGAATAATCACATTGGTCTCCCGCTTACGATCCTGCGTGCCCAGTCGAGTGATCAGATCGGCGTCTTTGAGATCGGCATGAATCATCCGGGGGAGATCGCCCCGCTCGCAAAAATCGCGCAGCCGGACGTGGGCATCATTACCAATGTTGGCGTCGCTCACATCGAATTCATGGGAAGCCGCGACGCGATTGCACAGGAGAAGGGTGAACTTGCGGCAGCGGTCGGGCAGGCGGGCAGCGTAATCCTGAATGCCGGTGACGAATACACCCCGGCAATTGCCAGACGCACAAAGGCGAACACGATTCTATGCGGCATAGGGATCGGCAATGTCCGCGCATCCAATGTGAGGATCGACGGGGACGGGACCAGCTTTGATCTTTCCTCCGGCGTTGAGACTGTCCCGGCGCGCATCGCGGTGCCCGGTGAGCACATGGTGCTCAACGCGCTGCTTGCGATCGCCGCTGGAATTCTGTTTGGCCTGACACCCGCGGAATGCGCCACCGGCGTCGGCAATGTGCACCTTACCAAGGGCCGGTTGGAACAAAAAACCATCCGCGGCATCCGCGTGCTGGACGATACTTACAATGCAAACCCGGACTCCATGGTGGCTGCTCTCCGCACGCTGGCAAAGATGCCGGCGGAGGGCGTGCGCATCGCCGTGCTGGGAAAAATGGGTGAGCTCGGCGTGGAATCGGAACGCGGCCACAGGCGTGTGGGTGAAGAGGCCGGGAAGCTTGGAATCCAGTGCGTGATCGGCGTCGGCGAGGAAGCCGCCTTCATTTCCAGCAGCGCGAAGCAACATGGAGTTGACAAAATTTTTCAGGTGAGTTCTACCAGCGAGGCGGTCGGGCTATTGCGCAGTCTCGCGCATCAGGGTGATGTGGTTCTGGTAAAGGGCAGCAGGTCGGCACGCATGGAAAAAATCGTGGAGGGACTTGCAGCCGTATGATGTACTATCTTTCAGATCTCAGTAGATATTTCGGGGCGTTGAACGTCTTTCATTACCTGACGTTTCGTGCGGTTGCGGCCGCGATCACGTCGTTCCTGCTCTGCCTGCTTTTTGGCAATTTCGTGATCCGCAAGCTGATCTCCCTGAAGATCGGCCAGCCGATCCGCACGAAGGAGGAAGTGCACAAGCTTTCCGAATTGCACGGCGGCAAACGCGGCACGCCCACAATGGGAGGCGTATTGCTGCTGGGTGCGGTGGTGATTTCCACGCTCCTCTGGGCGCGTCCCGACAATGGCGCCGTCTGGCTTGCCGTTTTCACCATCGTCTATCTTGGGGCGATCGGTTTCATCGACGATTACCTGAAAGTTACCAAAAAGAAATCCGACGGACTCAGCGGCAGGCTCAAGCTCGTTGCGCAGTTTGGACTCGCGGCCATTGTCACGGCCTTCTTTCTGCTGAATCCCGCGATCTCAATCCAGGCTCGTGCATTATATGTTCCGTTTTACAAGGAGCCCCTCGTCCTGAACCTCGGCTGGCTTACATTTTTGTTTTTCTCCGGCATCATCGTCGGCACATCCAATGCGGTGAATCTTACCGATGGCCTCGATGGGTTGGCCACGGGTTGCACGATCACCGCCGCTTTCGCTTACGCCGTGCTCGCCTACGCGGCAGGCAATGTGAAAATCGCCACCTACCTGCAGATTCCCTACTACTCCTTCAGCGGCGAACTCGCGGTGCTCTGCATGGCGCTCGTCGGCGCGGGGTTGGGATTCCTCTGGTTCAACTGTCACCCCGCCAAGGTCTTCATGGGCGACACCGGCTCGCTGGCGATCGGTGGCGTGCTGGGCGTGATCGCGATCTGCTGCAAGCAGGAACTGCTGCTGCTCATCGTGGGCGGTGTGTTCGTGATCGAGGCCCTGTCGGTGATCCTGCAGGTGCTCAGCTTCAAGCTCACCGGCAAGCGCATCTTCGCGATGTCGCCGATTCATCACCATTTCGAACTCAAGGGCTGGAAGGAAAATACCGTGATTGTCCGTTTCTGGATCATCTCGATCATTTTCGCATTCCTGGGACTCGCAACCCTCAAACTTCGTTAAAAATGTGGATTACAAAAACAAAAAAATTGCAGTGCTTGGTGCAGGGGAAAGCGGTGAAGCGGCAGCCATTCTGCTGGCAGAGGAGGGCGCTATGGTAAACCTCCTCGACAGCGCTGATGAGCAGAAGCTGCAGCAGAAAATCAATCGCCTGCGGGCATTGAGCCTGCCGATCTCGGTGATTGCCGGCGAAAGGGCCGTGAACGACACGACTGTATACGACCGCGCGATCCTGAGTCCCGGCATCGACCCTGCCGTTCCGCTCGTTCAGAATTTCATCCGTCGCAGGATCGATATGATCGGCGAGCTCGAACTCGCATACGAACTGTGCAAGTGCCCCGTCGTTGCCATCACCGGTACCAACGGCAAGACCACCACGACGCAGCTCATCGAGCGCATGTTCAACGGCTCCGGTGTGCGCACTCTCGCGTGTGGGAATATCAGCCCCGCCTTCGCCGCCGTGGTGCGGAAAAGCGGTGAACTCGACATCATGACGATTGAGGTCAGTTCATTCCAGCTCGAGCAGATCCGTACATTCCGCCCGCGCATTGCGGTGTGGCTGAACCTTTCCGCAAACCATCTCGACCGCTACAATTCGATGGAGGAATACCGCACGGCGAAGCTCCGCATCTTTGAAAACCAGACGGATGACGACGTCGCCGTGGTGAACCTGCGCGATGAACTGCCGCCGCTCAAGGCGCGGAAAACAACCTTCAGCGCGTACCAGTCCGGAGGTGATTTTGAACTCCGCGACAACGTGATCTTCCACAAGGGCGTACCCGTCCTGAACATGGCGGACACGAAGCTGCGCGGAATGCACAATGCCGAGAACCTTATGGCGGCCATGGCCGTTGGTTATGCACACGGTCTGACTACGGAGCAGATGGCCGGCCCGCTATCCTCGCATACAGCGCCACCGCATCGCTGCGAATTCATCCGGCGGGTCGGTGACGTGGATTACATCAACGATTCCAAATCAACCAATCTGGACGCGCTGGAAAAGGCGCTTATGTCCGAGACGCGCCCGATCGTGCTCATTGCGGGTGGAAAGGACAAGGGGTTCGAGTTTGATGCGCTTGCGACGCTGGTCGGGCAAAAAGCGCACCATGCGGTACTCATTGGGCAGATGGCGGATCGTATCGCTGCCGGCTGGCAGGCCAATGTGCCCTGCGAGAAAGCCGGCTCTCTCGCACAGGCCGTGGAGCTTGCGCGAGCCCGTGCAAAGGCGGGCGACGTCGTCCTTTTTTCCCCCGGCACATCATCCTTTGACATGTTTAAAAGCTACGAGGATCGCGGAAACCAGTTCCGCTCGCTCGTTTTATCAATGACATAAAATGAAAATACGCAGATTCATTCCAAAACAGAAACTCAGGGCTACGGCCAGGCGCATGCAGCCACGCGCGGAGGATTTTGCCGAGCCAAACATGAGCTTTGCCAAGGCGCTGGTCGTGGTGGTGGTGCTCCATGTCGTCGCGGTCGGGGGTATTTATGCCTTCAACAGCATCAAGGCCCACAAGATCGCGCAGATGGATTCCACTGCGCGTTCCGCCGCCCAGGCGTCCGCAACGCCTGTGGAAAGCAAAGCTGCAAGCATGCCGAAAACGGCTGTGCAGCACGACCAGGACAGGCCGGCCCTTAAAACGCCGGTGAAGCCTGCAGTGGACACGACAAAGGCCGCCGAGACACCCCACAGGAAGATCGCCGAGGAACCCGTGAAGACGCCGGTCAAGGAAACGCCTGCAGCATCGAAGGACTCCGGCCAGATGTACACCGTGGCAAAGGGTGACAACCCCGTGTCGATCGCGAAAAAATTCCATGTGAGCTACAACGACTTGCTCAAGGCCAACAAGATCGACAACCCGAAACAACTGCAGATCGGGCAAAAATTGCACATCCCCGCTAAAAGCAAAAACCAATGAAGCGAACAGGTTCTTCATTTATGAACACCTGCTGAATTAATGTATCGGAAAAGCGTTTATTTTTTAGTGATCTCAGTGGCCGCGATGCTGGCACTCGGCATCGTCATCCTTTTCAGCACGAGCGCGTTCGCGCTGGACAAGCACGGAGATCCCTTTTATTTCGTGAAGCGCCAGTCGATATGGCTCGGCCTTGGCGCTGTTGCATGCATTGCGGGGTCGATTGTCGATTACCATTTCTGGCAAAAGACATGCTGGTTCTGGTTCGGGCTTGCGGCATTCCTGCTCGTGCTCTGCTTCGTGCCACACATCGGCCTGCAAATCAATGGCTCCCGGCGCTGGCTGGGGATCGGGTCGCTGCGGTTCCAGCCCTCCGACATGGCGAAACTTTCGACGATCTCGTTTCTGGCCTGGTGGTTTGCGAAATATGAGGCGGATTCGCGCCAGTTCCTGAGAGGATTTGTTTTTCCGTCCGCCATCGTCGGAATTCCGGTGCTGCTGATTATGCGCGAGACGGATATGGGAACTGCCGCGCTGCTTGGGGCGACCATGCTCATCATCATGTTCGTTGCCGGCACGGCATTGCGTTATATCGCGCCGGTGCCTTTGCTCGGGATCACGGGTCTCCTTTACGCAGGCGCGCACATGAAGGGGCGTTCCGGTCGCCTGCTGGCATTCATGGATCCGGACAAGTATCCGGACGGTTTCTTTCAGCAGTTGCAGGGGCTGATTGCATTCGGTTCTGGTGGCGTTGAGGGGTTGGGACTGGGCAACGGGCGGCAGAAGATGCTGTTCCTGCCATTTGCGCATACTGACTTCATTTTTCCCATGATCGGCGAGGAACTGGGGCTGCGCGTGACATTGCTCGTCGTGTTCGCCTATCTCATCATCGTCGTATGCGGCACGGTAATCTCCATGCAGGCGCGCGACCGGTTCGGAATGCTGTTGGGGTTCGGGATCGTATCTCTCATCGCGTTGCAGGCTTCGCTGAACATTGGCGTCACCACTGCTCTGCTGCCGAACAAGGGGATTGCGTTGCCGTTCATCAGCTATGGCGGGTCGAACCTCGCATTCTGCCTGCTTTGCGTGGGCATTTTGATCAATATTTACCGTCAGGGGATCGGGGAAAAACCGACCGACAAAACCACAACCAAACTACGCGCCCGTGTCACACCCCGCATCTAACCGGCCCATGAGAATCGTAATCGCCGGTGGAGGAACGGGCGGACATCTGTTTCCGGCGCTCGCCGTGGCGGAAGTGCTGCGCGAACGCGGGCACGAGATCCTGATCTTCATCTCAGAGAAGGAAATTGACGCGCAGGCAACAAAGGATCGCGGCGAATTCCGCTTTGAAAAACTGCCCAGCATCGGGATGCCAAAACTTTTCTCGCCCGCGATTTTCGGGTTTCTGAAACGCTTCAATGAAAGCCTCGCGCCGTGCCGTGCGATCTACAGGGAATTCAAACCCGACGCGGTGCTGGGCATGGGGGGCTTCACCTCTACCAGTCCCATCCTTGCGGGACGATTCCGGAAAATCCCGACGTTCATCCATGAATCCAACGCTATCCCGGGCAAGGCGAACAGGCTGAATGGAAGGCTGGCCAGCATGGTGCTGCTCGGCTTTTCGGAATGCGCGAAATATTTCCCAAAGTCGCGCTGTGAAGTGACTGGGACGCCGATCCGCCGGTCTCTGGCCACAAAGATTTCCCGCGAAAAGGCGCTTGAAGCATTCGGTCTGCAGCCGGATCGAAAAACTTTGTTCGTGATGGGTGGAAGCCAGGGTGCGCAAGGGATCAACAAGGCGGTTACGGAAGCCCTCCCGCAACTCAAGGCTGCGGGGTTGCAGATCATTCATCTCACTGGCAAGCACGATGAGCAGGCCATGCTCGCAAGCTACCAGCGCGAAAACTTCCCGGCGTATGTCGCCGCATTCCATCACCGCATGGAGGAGGCGTACAGCGCCGCCGATTGCGCGATTACGCGCTCGGGCGCGGCCAGCCTCGCGGAGCTGGCGCATTTTGCAATCCCGAGCATTTTGATTCCGTATCCGCACGCGGCGGAAAATCATCAGGCATTGAATGCGGAAATATTTGATCGGGCGGGTGCTGCTGTTGTATTAAATGAATCCGAAACGACTGGCGAAACCCTGGCGCAAAAAGTGCGCTGGATGATTGAAGACCCTTCAAGGCTTCAACAAATGTCCGAACGCCTGCGGCAACTGGCGCCGCAGGATGCAGCAAGGCGCGTCGCCGACGTGATCGAGAACTTTAAAACCTGAATGGATACCGGGCAGATACTTGCGGAAATTTTAGTGGGGGGTGAATTGCGGATTCACCTCATTGGCGTTGCAGGCTCGGGAATGAGCGGCATCGCCGGCCTGCTGCTTTCGCTCGGCCACCACGTGAGCGGTTCCGACCGCGTGACGACTGTGGAGACGGAGCGGCTCCAGAAGCTCGGGCTGGAATTTTATTTGCAACACACGGCTGAGGCGGTCAAGAACGCCGATCTCGTCATTTATTCCTCGGCGATCCGGCCCGGCAACGTCGAGTACGACGAGGCGGTCCGCACAAACAGGAGCATGGTGCGCCGTGCGGACGCGCTCGCTGCCATCCTGAACTGCAAAAAGGGAATCATTGTTGCCGGCATGCACGGGAAGACGACGACATCGTCCATGGCGGCGCATGTGCTGCGCGTGGGCGGTGTGAAGCCGTCGCATTATGTCGGCGCGGAGATTCCGATCCTCGGCACGAATGCCCATTGGGATGCCGAGGGCGAATATTTCGTTGCCGAGGGGGACGAGAGTGACGGCACGCTGGCGTTTTATCATTCCGAGCACGCGATCATTCTCAACATCGAGGAGGAGCATCTCGACTACTACGAGGATCTCGCGGCGATCGAAGTGGTGTTCAACCAGGTGCTCGACCAGACGCGCGGGAACATTTTTTACTGCGCCGACGATGCGAATGCCACCCGCCTCTGCGTGCCAAGGCCGCGCTCGATTTCCTACGGCGAGAGCAGCACTGCGGACTACCGTTTTCAGACAATCCTGTCGAAGGCGTTCCGGTCCCAATTCAAGGTTTTCAAGCATGGTACATGGCTGGGCGATTTCACGCTGAACGTTCCCGGCAAGCACAATGTGAGCAACGCCACGTGCGTCATCGCGCTTGCGACCGAGCTTGGCGTGGGCGTGGAGAAAATCGCCGAGGCGTTTGAATCGTTCCGCGGCGCGAAGCGGCGTTTCGAGGTGAAATACCGGAGCGACAATTACATGGTGGTGGACGATTACGGGCACCATCCCAGCGAAATCCGCGCAACGCTGAATACCGCCCATGCGATGGGGGCGAAGCGTGTGTTCGTGATGTTCCAGCCGCACCGTTATTCGAGGACGCTGGCGCTCAAGGACGAGTTTGGCACGGCATTCCAGGGTGCGGAGGCGGTTTATGTTGCGGATGTTTATCCCGCGAGCGAAAAGCCGATTCCCGGCGTGACCGGGCAGACGATTGTGGATGCCATTGCCGCCACGGGCCAGGGCGGCGCGGTTTACCAGCCCGATCGCAGTCAGATACCCATCGAACTCGGGCGGCAACTGCTCCCGGATGACCTGGTATTGAGCCTTGGCGCAGGCCATATTCATGAGCAGGGCACGGCGCTGGCGCAGGATCTTGCGCGGCTGGAGGAATTGCAGAGCGTGATGGGCCCGGGACTCATCCGGCTTTACGAACCGCTTTCAAAGCACACGACATTGCGCGTGGGCGGACCCGCGCAATTCTGGGTGGAACCGGAGACTGAAGCGGGTTTCACCTCGCTCGTGCGCCACACGATCAACAACAACATCCCGCTCATGGTGATGGGACGCGGTTCAAATCTGCTCATTCGCGACGGCGGCATTCGCGGGGTGGTGGTGCATCTTGCTCGTGGTGAATTTCGGAAAATCGAAGTGAACGGCGGGCAGATCACGGCCGGCGTCGGCGTGAAGCTCAAGGAGCTTGCCTATGCGGCCCGCGATGCGGAAATTGGAGGGTTTGAATGGATGGAAGGCATCCCTGGCAACGTCGGCGGCGGCCTGCGCATGAACGCGGGTGCGATGGGCGCGGAAACTTTTGGAAATGTGGTGAGCGTGCGCTACATGGACAAAAACTGCGGCATCCACACGAAAACGGCTGCGGAACTCGATGTGAATTACCGGGACGTCCCGACCTTCAAGACTAACTACGCGCTTTCCGCGACTTTCCGGGGGCACAAAAGCAACCCCGACAAAATCGAGCGGCTGCTCGAGGAGTCGATGCACAAGCGCCGTTCCAGCCAGCCGAGGGAATCGAATGCGGGATGCATTTTCAAGAATCCCGGCCAGTGCCCTGCGGGAAAACTGGTGGACGAGCTTGGTTTGAAAAACCTCAGCGTGGGCAAGGCCCGCGTCTCCGAGGTGCATGGCAATTTTATTGTGAATGATGGCGGCGCCCGCGCGTCTGATGTGCTGGAACTGATCGATAAAATCAAGGCAGTGGCCTTGAAGGAACGCGGGATTGAACTGCACACCGAAGTACAAATCGTGGGGGAAACAACAGGATTACATGGGTAAAATTACCGGCAAAAAAATTGTAGTGCTCAAGGGCGGACCCGGTTCCGAGCGTGAGGTGTCGCTGGCGTCCGCCGCCGGGGTTTCCCGCGCCTTGCGCGACCTTGGTGCAGACGTCGTGGAAGTTGATGTCACAGGCCCGGATTTCGGTCTTCCGAAGGACATTTTTATTGCGTTCAACCTCATCCACGGAACCTTCGGCGAGGATGGCGAACTGCAAAAGGTGCTTGAGGGCAAAAATATCCTGTACACTGGCGAGGGCATCGAGGGGAGCAGGATCGCCTTCGACAAGATCGAGTCGAAACGGAAATTCGAGGAACATGGCGTCCCGACTGCGGGATTCGAGATCATCAAGGCAGGCAGTCAGCCGTCGCTTGCCCTTCCTTATGTGGTGAAAGCTCCGAAACAAGGCTCAAGCGTCGGCGTGTACATCGTCAAAACAACGGAAGAAGTGGGGCCCGCGCTGCATGACGCCGCACAATACGACGAGGTTTTGCTGGTGGAGAAATTTGTGAAAGGCCGCGAGCTTACTGTCGGCATTCTTGGCGACCAGGCGCTGCCCATCATTGAGATTTGCCCCAAGCAGGGCTTTTACGATTTTAAAAACAAATATCCATTCCTTAATGCGCAGGGGAACAGCGGTGCGGACCACCTTTGCCCGGCTCCGCTCAGCGAGGCGGAAACCCGTCTTGTGCAGGAGGTTGCATTGAAGGCGAAACGCGCCCTCGGTTTGGAGGTTTATTCCCGCGTGGATGTGCTATTATCAGCGGAGGGGGAGGCGTCGGTACTTGAAATCAACACGATCCCGGGCATGACACAGGCGAGCCTGCTGCCGGAGGCGGCGGGAGTCGCGGGCATAGGATACGGCGCGCTTTGCGAACGGATCATCGAGCTTTCCCTTGCGAGACAGACATAAATAATGAAGCGGGCGACGAACAGCACCAGAAACCAGAGGCTCTCGACATCGAGGCAGCGCAAACAGCAGCACCTGCTGGATGTGAAAGTGCGTTCGTACAAATTCAAGCAGCAGCGCAACCGCAAGGTAATGATGTTCCTTTGCAAGGTCATTCTGTTCGTGAGCGTGATCGGCGGCATCTACTACGGCGGGCGCGAGTGCCTGAACCGTTTCCTCTGGAAAAATCCCGACTACAACCTTGCGACCATCGAGATCAACGACGACGGCACGCTTTCGCGCGAACAAATTCTTGCCGCGACGGGCATCGTCGAGGGAACAAACATTTTTTCGATCAACATTTCGAAGGCCCGTGAAAGCCTCAGCGAGCTTCCCCAGGTCGATCATGCCGACCTGGAGCGCATACTGCCGGGCAAAATCACGATCACCGTCACGGAGCGCAAACCGATCGCCTGGCTGATATCGAAGGCGGCGGACGACCCCACCACTGCGCCCGACGCATTCCTCATTGATGCCCGTGGCACACTCATCAAGACGAAAAAGCAGCTTCCGGAATACTTCCACCTGCCTGTGATCTACGGTTTCTCCACGGACAACCTCGAGGCCGGCCAGGTCTTGAACGCCATCGAGATGAAATCCGCTTTGAGTTTGATCGACCTGAACACCGACAATACCCGCTTCCAGATCCGCACCATCAACCTTTCCAAGGGCTACTGCATGGTCGTGACCAACCAGAATCATATGCACATCACCTTCGGGCTGGACCGCGTCGATCTTCAGCTCGAACGCCTCGGGTTGTTGCTTGATCATGTCGACGGATCGAATAGAATCATACAGACCGCCAACCTCATGGTGGAACGGAATGTCCCCGTCACTTTTGCGCAGCCCTCCGATGAGGGAGCGGGGGATGATGTTCCCGAGGTGGTCCCGGTCGAAAAACCAAAGGACAAAACACCCCAGCCACAAGTAAAACCGCCGGTGGCAAAGCCAGTGCCGGTAAAACCAGTTTCAGTCAAAAAACCAGAGACCCCGTACATTAAATCAAAAGGCACGCCGACGCCCGTGAGGAAGGCGCTGCCGATGAAACACGCATTCGGAAATGGGTAGAGACAATATCATTGTAGGATTGGAAATCGGCACATCGAAGATCTGTGTCGTTGTTGGTGAATCAAAGCCGGACGGCTCGGTCAAGATTCTCGGCGTCGGCCAGGCTCCCTCCCGGGGTGTTCGCAAGGGCGAGATCGTTGATTTCGACACCGCTGGAAAATGCGTGCGTGAGGCAATCGCGGATGCCGAGGAAAAAAGCGACGTCATGATCGAGAGCGTGTACGTCGGCATCACCGGCTCGCACATCTCCAGCTTCAACAACCGTGGCGTTGTCCAGCTTCCCGAGGACCAGGACGAGATCGGCGAGGAGGATTGCGAAAACGTCCGCACAAATGCCAAGGAAGTCAGCATCCCCTCGCAAAATTTCTTCCTGCACACGATCCTCCAGCATTATTACGTCGACGGGCAGGACGGTGTGCTCAACCCCGTCGGCATGATGGGCGGCAAGCTCGAGGCCGACTTCCACGTCATCCATGGCATCGGCAACCGCGTCAAAAACGCGATCCGCTGTATTCGCGAAATCCCGCTCGAGGTTGAGGATGTGGTTTTCAACCCCTTGGCGGCCGCGCAGGTGGTGCTTACGGCAAACCAGAAGAACCAGGGCGCGCTGATGATCGATATCGGCGGCGGGACCACCGATTTCATTCTCTATGTCGACGGCGCGGTGAAGCAGAGCGGCGTGCTGGCGGTTGGCGGTGACCACATTACAAACGACATATCCATGGGCTTGCGCATCCCCATGGCCAAGGCCGAGAAACTGAAAGTGGAGGAGGGGAGCGTCATCCTCGGCAACTGCCTCCCGGGCGAGACCGTTTCATTGAAGGACGAGAGCGGCTTCGCGGGCAAGGAGATCGAGCGCGAGACCCTGAATACGATCATCCACATGCGCATGCGCGAAAGCCTGGAACTGCTCAAGCGCGAGTTGGACCGCGAGGCGTTCATCGATTTCATCGGCGCTGGCATTTTCATCACCGGCGGTTGCAGCCTGCTCAAGGGCATCGACCATCTCGCCGGCGAAATCTTCGGCATGCCGGTGCATGTCGCCCACGCGCAATCGATGTCCGGGCTGACATCGGCGGTTGAAAATCCCCAGCTTGCCACGGCGATCGGCCTCATCAAATACGCCCAGGCTGTCGAGACCGACAGGCCCGCCGGCTGGTTTGGAAAATTCAAACGGAAACTCCCGATGTTCTTTGGCGGACAACGTTAAAAAACAACCCGTGAAAACACCATGATCGAACTCAATCGCAACTACAATCTGGGGCAGACAGACCGGGAGCCGGTGAAAATCAAAATCGTCGGCATCGGCGGCGCGGGTTCAAATGCGCTCGACCGCATAGTGCTGGACGGTATCGAGAGCGCCGAGATTGTTGCGATCAACACGGACGTGCAGTCGCTCACGAGTTCGGTTGCCACGCAGAAGGTGCAGCTCGGTCGCAGCGCCACGCGTGGCCTTGGCGCCGGTGGCGATCCCGAGGTCGGCCTTGCCGCAGCGGAGGAGGCTGTGGACGAAATCCGGCAGGTCCTGGAAGGCGCGGAGATGGTTTTCATTTGTGTCGGGCTGGGTGGCGGCACGGGCTCGGGCTCGGCGCCGATGATCGCCAACATCGCGAAGGAGCATGGCGCGCTCACCATCGTGATCGCGACGATGCCTTTTGCATTCGAGGGCAGGCGCAGGGGTCAGCAGGCCGATGATGCCCTGGCGGCGTTGCAGGAGGCTGCGGACGCGGTGATTTGCTTTGAGAACGACAAGATGGGCGACGCGGTTGCCCCGCATGCCGGTGTGCACCAGGCATTTGCCGCTGCCGACCAGACCATCAGCCAGAGCGTGCGCGCGATCTTCGATCTTTTCACGAGGCAGGGCATCATCAGCATCGGATTCGACGATCTTGTCACTGCATTGCGAAACAACAACGCGCGCTGTCTCTTCGGTTACGGCGAGGCGGATGGTGACAACCGCTCGCACGAATCGCTCGAGCGCGCCTTGAAAAATCCGCTCATGAACCGGGGCCGCATGCTCGCCGAGACGCACAACCTGCTCGTGAATGTCGTCGGCGGCACGAGTATGACATTGAACGAAGTGCAGATCCTCATGGAGGAACTTGGGCGCCACGTCAGCGACAGCACGCGCATTCTTTTCGGTACGGCGGTCGATCCCCGGCTTGCCGGGCGCATGTGCGTCACGCTGGTCAGTTCCGTGGCTGCGGATGACGCCGCCACCGGAAAAGAACCGGTGAAATTGAATTACATCGCACCGCCGAGGACGCACACCGAACTGAAAGCACAGCCCGCTCCGGTTGAGAAAACTTCCAAGCCAAAGCGCAAAGTCGAAGCCGGGGACCAAAAGCCCCTTCTTGCCAGCCAGGATGAGGAGGAAAAACCCGCGGCAGAAGTGGAATTGCCCGTGGTCCGTCCGAAACCCGCCCCGATCAAGCCCTTGGGAGTCAAGCCCCCTGCGCCGGAACCGCCTGCCCCAGCCGCCCCTCCGGTTGCGAAGGTGCCGCAGGAGCGCCAGGAATCACTCGCTTTTGAACCCCTCAATCGCGGGCGTTTTGAAAAGAGCGAGCCGACAATCGTGAATGGCCAGGACCTGGACGTCCCGACCTTCATGCGCCGGAACATCAAGATCAAGTAACGCGCAGCCCCGGTCTCTGCACCGCCATCACCACGAGTAATGCACCTTGTAGGTGATCACTTTTTCCTCGTCCGGCTTGAGTTTCACGCGGAACTCGATGGTATGTGAATCGAGCTTGGTGAACTCATCGCTCTTCTCTTTCAGTAACCAGTTCTCATAGCGCGACAGGTGCTCGACAGCGCGGATTTCCACCGTTTCCTTCTTGTGATTGCGGAGCTTGATCTCGAATGACTCATCGAGCCAGTGGTTTCCGCTGCCGACACTGAAATCCGTGCGGCGACGCTCGCCGGTGACGTCGAAGCTGTTGCCGACATAGACGCGTATCGTTTCATCCTTCGGCGTATGGTCGATTTCATTTTCACCGATGAACTCCAGTTGCTTGTCATCATCCTGTTGGTAAAAACGCAGGCGGCCTTTCGGCAAAGGGATACCGAGGTTGTTTTCCTTTGCGTTTTTGAACTCCCTCAACACCCACACCTTTTTGTTCATCGGAAGCCCGTATTGCTCGTCGCCTGTCACGGGCTGGTAGCCGCCATAGTTCTCCGACTCGCCATCGTAGATGAACAGGCGCGGCGCTTTCACTCCCTGTGCGCGCACAAACTCCACCTGCTTCGTTTCCTGGTCGCGTAGCGTGGTGGGCTGGCTTATCGTGTAAAGATGGAATTCCGAGAAGGCTTTTTCCGTGACGACTTGCTGCTCCGCAGCGGCCTGGGCCAGGGCTTGTTGCGCTTGCGCCTTGTCTTCCATCTCGACCTTCTCCAGCCGGTTTACATCGCCGGCCATGAGCTTGATCTTCGCATTACGGAATGTCTTGCCGCACTGGTTGTCGAACGTGACCCACCCCACGAGATCGATCGTGTCGCCATTTTCCGGTGAGACGAGATTGTAGTCCGCATGCCACGAGAGGCCGTCGGTGATGTATGCGATCTCCGCGTTGAATTTCGCCGCCTTGCTCGAGTTCAGTTTCCAGGAAAGAGTCGGGTTCAGGATCGTATCGTCGCCGAGCGATGGAAAAACCGGCTCGCCCGGCAGGAAGAATTGCAGTTTGCCATCCACCTCGATAATCGGGGATGTCCGGGGCCGCTGGAGACGGATGATCCGGCGGTTCGGCTCGTAAGCCTCCGCCATTTGCGCCATCTGCACCCCATCGTAGCCCGCACGGATGATTTTGCCCTGCACGACGTGGTCGGCCTTGTTGGTTTCACGCACGACAAAGTTGATCGTCTTTCCTTCGTTGAGCCCAAGCAGCAATTCCTGAGACACCGGATCGTTGCGATAGCTCTGCTCAAGCACCTGCAATTTCACTTTTCCGCTCGAATCGCGCAGGATCACGGAGTCTGTCTCCGCCGTGGCCGTCACCCCGGCAAATTTCACTTCATTTACCCCTTCTTTCAGGTCGAGCGGCACCCAGTCGCGCACCACGGCGAAGTTTTGATTGTAAATGGTCAGCGCAGGTTCAGCTGCGATGCCCGCCAGTGCGCATGACATCACTCCCGCTAGCGCGATGGATGTTTTCATAAATGGCTTCTTCATTTTCGTGAATCCGGTCTACCAGGAATAGTGAACGTGGTAGGTGATGATTTTTTCCGCGTCCGGCTCAAGTTTCGTGCGGAACTCGATGGTGTGTGAGTCGAGCTTCGTGAACTCATCACTTTTCTCTTTTACGCTCCAGTTGTCGTAGCGCGAGAGATGTTCCACCGCGCGGACTTCCGCCGCCTCTTTCTTGTGGTTGCGCAACTTGATCTCGAAAGCTTCATCCACTGAGTGATTGTCCCGGCTTACCTTGAAATCCGTGCGGCGGCGCTCACCGGTGATGTCGAAGCTGTTGCCCACATACACGCGGATGGTTTCATCCTTCGGCGTGTGATCGATCTCGTTTTCGCCGATGAACTCCAGTTGCTTGTCCTCATCCTGCTGGTAGAAGCGGAGCCGGCCCTTCGGGAGTGGAACTCCGAGTTTGTTCTCCCCGGAATTCTTGAACTCGCGCAGCACCCACACCTTCTTATTCATCGGGATGCCGTAGTCGCCCGAGCCGCGCATCATCCGGTAGGAGCCGTATCCCGGTGTGGCGCCATCGTAAACAAAGATGCGCGGCGCGCTGACACCCTGTGCGCGGACAAATTCCACTTGTTTTGTTTCATGGTCCCGCAAGGTCGCCGGCCTGCTGATCGTGTAGAGATGGAACTCGGAGAATGCTTTTTCCGTGACCACAGCTTCCTCATTGCCATCTTTTGAAAAACCAGCGGACCTCTTAAATAAGGCGTACTCTTGTGGGGGCTGCAGCTTGTTCACATCGCCCGCCATGAGCTTGATCTTTGCGTCGCGGAACGTCTTGCCGCTCCGGTTGTCGAATGTCACCCATCCGACGAGGTCGATGATGTCGCTCTTTTCCCCGGCAACAATGTTGTAATCGGCGTGCCACGAGAGCCCGGTGGTCACGTACGCAAGCTCTGCATCCAGCTTGCCTGCTGCATCAGAGTTTAACTTCCACGAAAGCGTGGGGTTCAGGATAGTATCATCTCCCAGCGATGGGAAGCGCGGCTCGCCGGGCAGTGAGAACTGCAGTTTGCCATCCACCTCGATGATCGGCTGCGTCTGGTTCCGCCCGCCCGTGCCGTAACCGCTGCGGATGATTTTCCCTTGCACGGTGCGATCCTCCTTGTTCGTCTCACGCACGAAAAAGTCGATGGTCTTGCCTTCGTTGAGTGAAAGTAGGAACGACTGGGAGACAGGATCATTGCGATAGCTTTGCTCAAGCACCTGCAGTTTCACCTTGCCGGAGGAGTCGCGCAAAATCACCGAGTCGGTTTCTGCCGTGGCGGTCACGTCGGAGAACCGGACGTCGTTCACGCCCGCCTTCAGATCGAGCGGCACCGTGTCGCGCACCACCGCGAAGTTCTGGTTGTAAATAGTCAGCGCGGGTTCCGCAGCGAGGCCTGAGAAGGTGAACGACACCAGCCCCGCAATGGTAATGAACGGTTTCATAAGTGAGGGATCTATTTCCGGGGCCGGGAATTACCAGGAATAGTGGACGCGGTAGGTGATGATCTTTTCCTCGTCGGGTTTCAGTTTTTCCCGGAACTCAATGGTGTGCGAATCAAGCTTGGTAAAGTCATCCGTCTTTTCCTTCACATCCCAGTTGTCGTAGCGCGAGAGGTGCTCCACGGCACGGACCTCGACGGCCTCCTTCTTGTGGTTGCGCAGCTTGATTTCAAACGATTCATCCACCCAGTTGTTGCTGCTGTTCACCTTGTAATCCGTGCGGCGGCGCTCGCCGGTGATGTCGAAGCTGTTGCCGACGTAGACGCGGATCGTTTCATCCTTCGGTGTGTGGTCGATCTCGTTCTCGCCGATGAACTCCAGTTGCTTGTCCTCATCCTGCTGGTAGAAACGCAGGCGGCCTTTCGGCAGGGCCATGCCGAGTTTGTTCTCCTTGGAATTCTTGAACTCACGCAGCACCCACACCTTTTTGTTCATCGGGATGCCGTAGTCGCCCGAGCCCCGCATCATCTGGTAGAAGCCGTAGGTTGGCGTAGCGCCGTCATAGACAAAAAGACGTGGCGCGTTCACCCCTTGGGCGCGGACAAACTCCACCTGCTTTGTCTCATGGTCGCGTAGCGTGGTCGGCCGCCCGATCATATAAAGATGAAACTCGGAGAAGGATTTTTCCGTGACCGCGGGAGCCGCACCCGGGGCCATGTCCATGGCGGCTTTCATCCCGTATTGCCGCTCCATTCGCTGTGGCTGCACCTTGTTCACATCCCCCGCCATGAGCTTGATCTTCGCGTCGCGAAACGTCTTGCCGCTCTGGTTGTCGAATGTCACCCAGCCTACGAGATCGATGATGTCGCTCTTTTCCCCCGCGACGATGTTGTAATCCGCATGCCACGAAAGCCCGTTGGTTACATACGCCAGTTCCGCATCGAGTTTGCCCGCCGCGCTCGAGTTCAGTTTCCACGAAAGCGTGGGATTCAGGATTGTGTCGTCCCCGAGCGATGGAAAACGCGGCTCGCCTGGCAGTGTGAACTGCAACTTGCCGTCCACTTCAATGATCGGCTGCGTTTGGTTCTGCCCGCCCGCGCCATAGCCGCTGCGGATGATTTTGCCCTGCACGGTGTAATCCGCCTTGTTCGACTGGCGCACGAAAAAGTCGATGGTCCTGCCTTCATTGAGCGAAAGGAGGAACGACTGGGAGACAGGATCGTTCCGGTAGCTCTGTTCGAGCACCTGCAGGTTCACCTTGCCGGAGGAATCGCGGAGGATCACCGAGTCGGTCTCGGCCATGGCCGTCACATCGGAGAAGCGCACGTCGTTCACGCCCGCCTTGAGATCGAGCGGCACCGTGTCGCGGACCACGGCAAAATTCTGGTTGTAGATCGTTAGGGCGGGTTCCGCCGCAAAGCTATTGGCCGGGAGGAGGGCGAGACCTGCCCACAGGAGGGGGAGCGTTTTGAGGTTCATGGGGGTTTGACGGAAAGTATGCGGATTTGCTCCGTAGAAACGATTTATAAATGGCCGGAACCACCCCAATGCCCCGGTTCTTACCCATATTTTGGCATTCATTGCCCCATTTTAGATTTCCGCTTGCCGAAACCCTCCCGCTGGTTTGTATTATGGGCCACTATGATAGTCACCACTGCTGATCTTTACAAGGTAGCCTACGGAAAATTTGCGATAGGCGCGTACAATATTAACAACGCCGAGCAGGCGATGGGCCTTTTTCGCGGCTGTATCGACAGCAAAGCTCCTTTCATCATCCAGATTTCAAAAGGAGCCAGGAAATACACCGACAAGCGCATGATCGAGGCGATCATCCGCACGGCCGCCGATATTTTCCCGGAGGCCATCTTTGCCGTGCATCTCGACCATGGCGACGAGCAGACCTGCTACGATTGCATCGACTCCGGCTTTTATTCGTCGGTCATGATCGATGCCAGCCATGAATCCTTCGAGGAGAACGTCGCCATCACCAAGCGCGTCGTTGACCGCGCCCATGCGAAGGGCCTCAGCGTCGAGGCGGAACTCGGCATGCTCGGCGGCGTCGAGGAGGATATCCACGTGGAGGAAGGCAACGCCTGCCTCACAAATCCGGACGAAGCAGTGGAATTCATCAAGCAGACCGGTTGCGACGCCCTCGCGGCAGCCATCGGCACCAGCCATGGCGCTTATAAATTCAAGGGCCAGCAGTCCCTGCATTTTGAGGTGATCGAAGGCATCGAGGAGAAGTTGAAGGCAGCCGGTCTTCCTCCCACACCCATCGTCATGCACGGCAGCTCCAGCGTTCCGAAGGAAGAAGTTTCGCGCATCAACGCCGCTGGCGGCACCCTTGACCCGAGCGCATGCGGCGTGAATCAGGACGAATACCTGCCAGCAGCGAAACTCGGCGTGACCAAGATCAACATCGACACCGATGGCCGTCTCGTCTGGACCCGCGTCCACCGCGAATTCTTCCGCGACAAGCCAAGCGACTTCGATTTCCGTCCTCCAGGCATTATTTTCCAGGCGGAATACGCGAAATTCATCGCCAGCCGCAACGAGAAGCTCGGCTCCGCCGGCCAGCTCGACGCCGTTCGCGCTTCGCTGAAGAAATAAGCAAAGATTTGCCCAATGAGTCATGAAGACCATGACCATCATGAACACGATGGTCACTCTCATGGCCATGGTCATGGGCACGTGCATGCACCCGCGAGTTTCGGGCGCGCATTCGCCATTGGCATAACGTTGAACACGGCCTTTGTGGTCGTGGAGGTCATCTATGGGTTGCTGGCGCACTCACTCGCGCTGGTGGCGGATGCGGGGCATAACCTGAGCGACGTGCTGGGGTTGCTGCTTGCATGGGGGGCGAGTCTCCTCGTAAAGCGTTCCGCCACTCCACGGCATACCTATGGGTTGCAACGGTCCTCCGTGCTGGCCGCGTTGTTCAACGCCATTTTCCTCATGGTGAGCGTCGGCGCCATCGCATGGGAAGCCGTGCTGCGTCTCGGTAATCCTGCGGCTGTCGGCGCACCCACTGTGATCTGGGTCGCCACGCTTGGCATTGCCATTAACGGGGTGACGGCATGGATGTTCATGTCGGGCCGCAAGGGCGATTTGAATATCCAGGGCGCATTCGCGCACATGGCTGCGGACGCCGTCATCTCCGCGGGCGTGGCGGTGGCCGGGGTCGTGATCATGTTCACGGGCTGGCTCTGGCTGGACCCGGTGGTGAGCCTGATTCTTTCCGCCGTCATCATCGTTGGCACATGGGGGCTGCTGCGCGACTCGCTCAATCTCGCGATGGACGCCGTCCCTCCCGGCATCGACGTCGCAGCCGTGCAGGAATGGCTCCTCGCCCTGCCTGCCATTTCAGGAGTGCATCATCTCCATATCTGGGGCCTCAGCACCACGGAAACTGCGCTCACGGTTCACGTAGTCCTTGCTGGCGGAACTGGTGGCCCCGCGTTGCTCCACGAGATCAACCACGGCCTGAACGAAAAATTCAACATCGGCCACGCCACAATCCAGTTCGAAACTGCCGGCTCGGATTGCGCGGGCGAAGGATGCTGCTGAGGGTCTTTTACCGTCTCACCCGGCAATCTCGTCCGCAATCCTCCGCGCTGCTTCCGCGGGATTTGCATGTGCCGAGATCGGTCGCCCGATTACCAGGTAATCAGCCCCCGCCGCGATTGCTGCATGAGGCGTGAGCGTGCGCTGCTGGTCATTCGCAGCCGCCCATTCCGGCCGCACACCTGGCGTCACGATCTTTAATTCCTTGCCGAAAATCTGCCGGAGCAGCGAGATTTCCTGCGGGCTTGCCACCACGCCGCGAATCCCATTTTCCACCCCGAGCTTCGCAAGGCGCAGCACCTCATCCTCCACCGCGCCGGTCACGCCCACCTCCTGCAACGTCTCGCGCGAACTGCTCGTGAGCACCGTCACGCCGAGTATCAGCGCCGGGTCGGTTCCCGCGCCCGCCACCGCCGCTGCGATCATTTTCCCGCCGCCGCAGAGATGGATCGTCGTCATGTCCACGCCGATCTCACAAGCCGAGCGCACGGCATGCTGCACCGTGTTCGGGATATCGTGAAATTTCAGGTCGAGGAAAAGCTTCGCCCCCGTCGCCTTCACGCGCTGCACGAACGGCTGTCCGTATTTTGTGAAAAGCTGGAGGCCGACCTTGTAAAATCGCACGGCATCGCCGAGATCGTCGATCAGTTTCAGTGCGGCATCATCGGTGGGAACATCGAGCGCCACGATGATTTTATGGTTTGGATTAATTTGCTGGGACACGCTGCATCATGGACATGGAATTGCGCCCAGTTCAAGCCAGCGAATTTTCTCATGCGTAATTGCCTTCCTTGCGCCAGATATCGAGCATGAATTCATACCGCTGGAGGCTCATGCCGGTGTAGATGCAGTTGCTCGTGCTGAAAATATAGCCGCCGCCGGGCATCCCATGGTGCAGCGCGTAACGGACCGATTCCGCGGCCTGTTCCTCTGTCCCGGTATCCAGCAACCCGCAGTTTACATTCCCGCACAATGCCACCCGGTCGCCACATTGCCGTTTCACCTCGGCGATGTCGGTCCCGCCTTGCGGATCGAGCGAATGCAACGCATGCGGGTTTGTCTGCACGAGCTGGTCGAGGATCGGCATGATATTTCCATCGGTGTGCTTGATGACGTAGAAACCCATGTCCCGGTATCCCGCGGTGAGGCGCGCGAGATACGGCGTGACAAACTCGCCAAACAACGCCGGGCTGAGAAACGGGCCCGTGTTGAAACAATAATCCGAGCAAAGCGCAAAGCCGTCCAGCCCGCCATGTTTCCGCAGGCGTTCCCCGCGGTCCAATGCCGCGCCCAGGCCCGCCTCCGCTTCCTCCTTTAACTTCTCCGGTTCATCGACGATGCGATAGGAAAACTCCTCCATGTGTGTGCCATCCGGCACACTGAACGTGGAATCACCATGGAGCATGAGAAAGAAGCGGTCGCCCGATTTCTCGCGTACAGCATCGATCAGTCTCATCGTTTCCTCCAGATTCCCCGGATTGGGATGCAGGAGGATGGCGCTGTGTTCGAAGCGTTCGGCTGTGGCGATGTAAAGATCCGCCATGTCACGCCGGTGCAGTTCGCGTTCGTGCTCCTTCATCTGCATCCATTGTTCGTAATTGCGATGTGAAGGGTGCACCTTGCCGAATGCTTCCATGGTGAGGAAGAACACGAGCTCGAAATGCGGCACCCGGCCGGTCAGTGGTCTGCGTTCCAGTGCGGCAGTGAATCGTTCCCGTGGCGTCATCATCACTGGTTTCCTCCGGTGCGTGCTGCCAATTCGACAGTTTGTATTGTGGTAAAAATCCGGTTGAATAAAATAAAACCATCATCCCGGGTTTGCTTTAACTGCGAGGATATAAACATGCGGTTAAACCTTTATTTCAGGCAGCATTATGATCGCTGCTGCTGCTGATAGTGTGCAATTGTATCCTTTCAATAGATATGGTAATAATTCGATACTTACAGTGAAGACTGAAATTGAGCACTTTTACTGGCCATTGCGCGCCCTGCCGGTTGTTGAGGTGGCGGGACGGTTTCCCCTCGACGAATCCGGCTTCGAATATGTTTACAGGCATGGGACGCACGCCCTGCATCTGCACGATTGCCACGGAATGATGCGAATGGGTAAGCGGCAATACCCGCTTGCCCCCGGTGTTGTGACCATTTCTGCAAGTCGCGAATCTACCAGCTACGATCTGCCGGAAGCGGGTCATCACTGGTGTATTCATTTCCACCCCATTCCGCTTCGCGGGACGACAATGCGATTGCCGCACCACTTTGCTGTGGGGCCGCAGCAGGCATTCTTTGCGGATTGGATCATGCGAATCGCGCGGCTGCATGCGGGCGGCCAACGTGGCAGTCCGGAAGCCCCGCTCGCCGCCGCTGCAGCCTCGGCTTCGTTGCAGGAATTGCTTTTACACCTTGCAATCCAGGCCCGGAGGAAGGTTTCCGCCGGGCGTATGGGTGCCGCAGACGCGGCCGTGGAATGCGTGCTCGGCTTGATCAATGGACGCTTCGCCGAGCCGCTGACTGTGCCGGAACTTGCCGCCGCCGCCGGCATGAGCCAGGGCTACCTGGCGAAGCAATTCCGTATCCGGACAGGAATGCCGGTTCCCCGTTACCTCCTCCTCCGTCGTATTCAGCATGCACGACAGTTGATCTCGACGACCGATCTGCCCATCAGCCGTATCGCCGCGCGCGTGGGCCTGCCTGATCCTCAGCATTTCAACAAACAGTTCCGCCGTCTTACCGGCCTGAGTCCCTCCCAGGCGCGCATGGAAAGGCGGCCGCCACGCGCCCGGGCGTCTTTGGTTCAATAACGCCACATCATTCATTATTCGGCATTTTTTCGCGTCCGTTATTGCAGCATGGAAGCCGCGCTATGCGGGTGGCGTCTTCTTTTCTTCCAGCAGTGCCGCCATCTGCACCTCGTAACAATCGGGGCAGATGCCGTGGCTGAAACGCACATCGGCATGGTGGTTGATGTAGGCTTCCACCTCGTGCCAGTAGTCGCTCGTGTCGCGGATTTTTTTGCAATAGCAGCAGATCGGCAGCAAGCCCTGCAGTGTTTTTACATGGGCGAGCGCCGCCTCGAGCTCATGCACCCGCTGGGCCAGTTGCCGCTGGCTGTCCTGCAATGCCCGGTATGCCTGGTCGCGCTGCATCCGGTGGATGTATGCCTTGGAATGGTAGCGGATGCGTGCGGTCAGCTCGATCTTGTCCGGAAGCTTGACGAGGTAATCATTCGCGCCGGCCTCGAATGCCGCGCTTTTGATCCGGGCATCCTCCTTGGTGGAAAGCACGATGATCGGCGTTTCTTTCATCACGGGATCGGCGCGGAAAGCCTTCACGAGCGTGATCCCGTCAATCCCGGGCATGACGAGATCCTGGAGAATGACGGTCGGTTTCATCTCGCCGGCGAGCGACACTGCATGCATGAAATCGGCGCAGTAGTGGAAGTTGATGTCTTCCTCCGTCACCAGTGCGCGCCGCACCGCCTCTGCGATCATCGGCTGGTCATCCACGAGAAAAACCAGGCAGGATTGGTCGGGCAAAGGCATGGAAAAGACTGCTGCCCGTGGAGTGGATTCTGTCGGCTGGGGCTTGCCGTCGCCGGGTGTTTCTGGGGGATTTTTTTTCATGGTGATGGATTGTTGGAGGTTTGTCCGAATGTCCGGACCAATGCAGGGGCGATTTTTTCCAGTGACAGCACTTCTGCCGCCGCCCCCAAATCTGCCGCCGCTTTCGGCATGCCATAAACAGCGCTGCTTGCGCGGTCCTGAGCGATCGTGTGGTGGCCCGCTTCCCGCAGTGTTTTCAAACCGGCCGCGCCATCGCGGCCCATACCCGTAAGCAGCACTGCCGTGATCCTACCCCGCCAGAGCCGGGCCACGCTATCAAAAAACACATCCACCGAGGGTCGGTAATTGCATTCCACGGGTTTGTTTGTGTAACCCAGTAAAACGCGGTCGCGAAACACAAGGTGATCGTCCCCTCCTGCCACCAGCACGGTGCCCGGCGTGATCTGGTCGGCTTCGCTGGCGATCCGCACAGGCAGCGCAGACTGGGTGCCCAGCCAGTTCGCAAGGCCCTGGACAAACTGCGCATCCACATGCTGGACCACGACGATCCCCGCGGCAAAGTCCCGCGGCAATGCGGCGAGGATTGACGCCAGCGCTGCAGGCCCCCCTGCCGATGCGCCGATTGCCACGAGCGGTACCGCGGGTGTGGCGGTGCCGGGTCTCGCGGTGGCCTGCGAAGCATCCTGCGCTCCATGCCGGCCGATCAATCTGCCGATCGAGTCAATCTTGTAAAGAAGCGCCGCCGCCCCGTTCCCGTTGTTTGCGCCGAGCACCGGAGTCCGCACGGTGTCCAGCGCGCCCGCGCCCATGGCTTCAAATACCTTGGCCGAGTTCTGCCCCACGGAAGCGGTGACGATAAGAATCGCGCATGGGGATTTTTCCATGATCTGCCGCGTGGCCTCGATGCCATCCATCACCGGCATGATCAGGTCCATGAGGATCAGGTCCGGCACGTCGGTGGCGCAACGCTCCACAGCTTGGGCGCCGTCCCGTGCGATCCACGCCAGCGAGTGGGCGCTGGCGTGCAGTACCACGCGGCGCATCGCTTCCACGGCAAGCGGCATATCGTTGACGATTGCGATCCTCATTCGACAGGCTCCCCGATAAGGTCCACCACGGCTTGCAAAAGCGTTTCGTCATGGAAGCTGCTCTTGGTGAGATAATAGTCGGCCCCGGCTTCCAGCCCGCGCTGCCGGTCCTCCGCACGGTCCTTGTAGGATACGATCATCGTGGGCAGGGATTTCAGGCGGGCATCCCTTTTGACGAGGGTGACCAGCTCGATGCCGTCCATGCGCGGCATGTCCACGTCGGTGATGATGAGATCAAAATCGCCGCTGCGCGCTGCATTCCATCCATCCATGCCATCCACTGCGACCTCAACCTCATAACCGTGTTTGACGAGAAGCTTTCTTTCCACTTCGCGTACGGTCAGCGAATCATCGACGATCAGCACACGTTTGTTTTTTCTCGCCGCGCTGTCCGTGTTGTCCCTTCGCACGCTGCTCAGGCGCCCGCCAGTCACCAGTTTTTCAATCGACTGGAGCAGGCCCGCCACATCCATGATGAGGACCGGCGAGCCGTCCGTCATGAGCGCGGCCGCGGCGATGTCCTTCACCGCGCCGAGCCGGGGATCAAGCGCCTGTACCACCAGTTCCTGTTCCCCTAGGAAACGGTCAACCACGAGCCCGTATTGCTGCTCCCTTTCACCGATCACGACCACGGGCATTTCGTCGTGGGCGGCGGCTTCGCCGCAATCGAGGGCCTGGTGTGCCGTGACAAGCCCGATACGCTGGCCGTCGAGCGCAAAATGCTGCCGGCCCTCGAGCGATTCGATTTTGCCGCGCGCCAGTTTCAGTGTGCGGAGAATGTGGGCCAGCGGAAACGCATACGGTTCCCCGGCCACTTCCACCAGCAGCGTGCGGAGCACGGAAAGCGTGAGCGGCAGTTGCAATTGAAAGCGCGCACCCGCACCGGGTTGCGGCGCGATATGGATTGTCCCGCGCACCTCTTTCACCATCGCCCTTACCACGTCCAGTCCCACGCCCCGGCCCGAGATTTCAGTGACTTCCTCCTTCATCGTGAATCCCGGTAAAAAAAGAAAATCCATGAGCTCGGATTCGCTCAGCTTTTCCACCATCGCGGGCGTGGTCAGCTTCCTTGCCACCACTGCGCGGCGAAGCGCATCCGGATCAACGCCGCGTCCGTCGTCGGAAACAATGATCAGCAATGTTCCCGAGGCATGCCGCGCTTCGAGGCGGATGACCCCCCCGGCAGGTTTGCCAGCCTTCTCCCGTTCGGCGGTCGTCTCGATGCCGTGATCCAGCGCGTTTCGCAGCAGATGGGTCAGCGGCGCCTCAAGTTTCTCAAGAACATCGCGGTCCACTTCCGTCGCCTCGCCGATGATCTCCAGCCTCGCTTCCTTCCCGAGTGTGCGCGAGAGATCGCGGATCATGCGCGGGAATGCATGCACCCCGTCGGCGAAGGGGCGCATCCGGCAATCGAGCACTTCACGGTAGAGGCGGTGGGACAGGTTCGCCGAGCGCCGGTCAAACCGGTCGATTTCCGCAAGGCGGTTTGTCAGGAATTGCCTGCAATCGGAAACCTGGCGCAGCGCATCGGAGAGGCGGGTCCCGGCTGCCTCGCTCAATTGTTCCGTGCCGAGCGATTCGCGCAGCCCTTCCAGCGATTTGCCGAGATCGGTCTGCATCCTTTTCAACCGCAAGAGCCCCTCCGCAAACGGGCGCGGCCATCGGGATTCCACGAGCGACTCCCCGGCAAGCCCGAGCAGCCTGTTTAGGTTGTCCGCCGCGACGCGGAGAACCCGGTTGGAGCTTTCAGCTTCCTGCGGCGTTTTTGCATCGCCGTCGGGTTTGACTGCCGCTGGCGCAGTGGGTTCGGGGCCTTTTTCAGCATCCTGTTTTAAAAGCGTTTCCAGCATCCCGACCACGGCAGTCACGTCGGTCTCCGCCTCGGGATCGCCTGCGATGTGCGACAACAGATCGACCCCGGCAAGCAACGTATCGATCTCCCGCTGGCCCAGGGTGATCGTCCCTTCCTGCGCGGCTACAAAACAATCCTCCATTGCATGCGCCACTTGCACCGCGGGATCGAGTCCCACGATGCTTGCGGCCCCCTTCAGTGAATGAGCGGCGCGCATCAACTCCTCAAGCTGCGCGGGCGAAGCTGGCGCGCGTTCGATCGCAAGCAACCCCGTGGTAAGGGTCGCCGCCTGGCCCTCCGCCTCGATCCGGAACAGCTCAAGCATCGGAATATCGCCCAGATCGTCGTCCTGTGTGTTCATCCAAGGCTCCGGTTGAAGGTCGAGAAAAGCGCATCCTCATCGAGGCAGCCGACCGATTTATCGCCCCATTCCAGCACGCCTGCGGTATGGACTGGCGCTGATTTCGCGACCGTTGCAGGCGTCTTCTTCAGTGCCCCGGGATCATAGCGGTGCACGCCGTGGACTTCATCCGCGGGAAACACAAACCGGCCCCCGTCACGGCGGCCGACCACGAGGAGTCGGGTGCTGGCCGGCTGCTTGCCGTCCTTCAACGCCTCCAGGCCAAGCAGCGCATACAACGAAACGCAAATGAGCAACTCCCCGCGCACGTTCACAAGGCCGAGCACCGCGCCCTTGCGCCGGTGCGGCAGCGAATGGATCGGGCGCGCCTCCAGGATCTCGAGAAACAGCGCCGGCGGCAGCGCCAGCCATTCCCCGGCGACGCGAAAGATGAACGTTGTTTTTGTCCCGGCCGCCTCCACGCGTTCCGGTTTGGCAAAGTAGCCCGTCCATTCGCGCAGATGCCCGGGTGGCAGCGGACGGTCCAGCAGCCGGATACCCGCCGCGGAATAGACCGGGCAGTTCCTGCAGTGGATGTGCTGTTTCAGTTCCGGGCAGGAGCCGTCGCCCTGCACGCCGATCTGTTTCCAGCAGTCGCCGGATGGTGTGTTTGGCGCGGACATGTTGTTACGTCTTCACCTTTGAGGATTGCCGGGAACGGCCAGCCCGGGTTGAAAGCCGTTTTGCGCCCGCGATATCGCCCTGTTTTTCGAGGAGGAAGGCAAGATGGGCGAGCGATTCACAATGGTCCGGTTCAAGGTAAAGCGCCTTTTTGTAATGGCGCGCCGCATGTTCATCTTCGCCGCTGGCATCGTGTATCAGGCCGAGGAGATAATGCGCTTTTGCCGAGTCGGGATTCTTGCGCAAATAGGCCGCGCACATGTCCGCAGCCTCGCTCAGTTTGCCGCAGTCGGCAAGGCGGGATGCCGTTTCCAAATCCGTTTTTCCCTTCTCCGGTTTTGCGGAATCAACCTGGGCGGGACGGCTTGCCGGGATGACCGTGGCAGCAGGGCGGTGGAGTCTGCCGGGCTGCGGAACGGGTGGAGCGGGTTTGAATGCCTTGCGCGCCGGTCGCCGCCGCTCCCGCATCTCCGGTTCTTTGGAGGGCGCATCCTGTTTGCGGCAGGCGAACGCTCTCGGAAATTCGGAACCGGCGAATCCGCGGCTGGTGAGAAGCGGCACCTCGGCGTGTCCCGTGAAGATCAGGCCGCCGGCCGCCAGTAAACGTTTCAGCCCCGCAACGGCCCTCTGCTGCGCTCCATCGTCGAAGTAGATGAGCACGTTCCTGCAAAAAATGTAGTCGTAGAGTCCTTCGTGGCGCGCGAAGTCGGGGGCCAGCAGGTTTCCCTGGCGGAAATCCACGCGCTCCCTCACGATTTCCGAAATCAAATGGCCGTGCTCCACATGCCTGAAATAACGGTCGCGAAACGGAAGATCGGCGCCGCGAAACGAATTGCGGCCATAGATGCCGCGGCGCGCATGATCGAGCACCCGCAGGCTCACATCCACGGCATCGATCCGGAAGCGGGTTGCGGGCAGCCCCGAATCCATCAACGCCATGGCGATGGAGTAAGGCTCCTCGCCCGTCGCGCAAGGGACGCTCAGGATGCGCAGCGTGGAGCTCGAATGCGCGGGCATCCATTCGTTTTTCACGGCCCTCGCCAGCGCCGCAAACGGTTCCGAGTCGCGGAAAAACCACGTTTCGGAAACAACGATGCTTTCGATCAATTCCTGCAATTCATCCGGCGAACCTTGCAACAGCACGCCGTAATCCTCCGGCGACGCCAGGCCGAGGCTCTGCATTCTTGCGCGCATTGCGCGCACAATCGCCGGGGAGCCGATCGACGAGGGATCGAGCCCGATCGCCTGGCGGAGGATGCCTTCGATTCCGGGGTGGGAATTCATTGCGCCACCTCCGCTTCCCGAAACAGCAGTTCACTCACGCTCTCCGGAAGCAACTGCTCGATTTCCACCCGCTGGATCACACCGCCGGCATCCGTCACGACAGGCCCGAGGTACGGGGCATCCCCCATCGTCACGCCGGATTCGACAAAATCTGACTCGTCGCGGCGCATCGTTTCCGTGGCCTGTTCCGCGATGATTCCAAGGATGCGGTCCCTGTAGTTTGCAAGGATGATGCGGGTGCTCAGGCGCAATCCTGCGGGACGTCCGAGGAGGAATTCATTGAGATCGAGCACGGGCACCGCTTTGCCGTGGAAATTAAACACACCGGCCACCCCCGGGGGCGCCTGGGGGATTTTCTTCAACTCGACCAGTGGCAGCACCTCGAGCACGCGGGACGCGGGCAGCGCATACCGGTCGGAGCCGAGATGAAAAAGGAGAAACAACATTGCGGGATGTTCAAGCGGCCTTCAATTTGAAACGGGCGACGCTGGTTTGCAGCCCCCGGGACGCGTCGTTCAACAGCTCCGTGGAGATATTCGACTGGCGCAGCGACTCCGCCGTCTGCCGCGCGGCCTCGCTCAACTGGCTCAGCGCCTCGCTGATCTGTTGCGCCCCGGCAGCCTGGGATTGCATGCCTTCGTTCACCACCTCGAAGCGGGGGGTGAGCGCCTGTACCTGCTGGATGATCTGCGCAAGCTGCGCGACCACCTGCCGCACATCCTCGCTTCCGCGGCGCACTTCCTCGGAAAATTTGTCCATGCCCATCACCCCCGCGGAGACCGCCGACTGCATTTCCTTAACCATCTGCTCGATGTCATAGGAGGCCACCGCAGTCTGGTCCGCAAGGCGCCGTATTTCCGTGGCGACAACCGCGAACCCGCGGCCCTGCTCGCCGGCTTTTTCCGCCTCGATGGCGGCATTGAGCGAAAGCAGATTGGTCTGGTCCGCGACCTTGGTGATCGTGGTCACCACCTGGCTGATGTTGCCCGCCTTGTCGTTGACGACGGCGAGCTTCGCATTGATCGATGCGGCGGCTTCCATCACGTTGCGCATGGTTTCCTCCATGCGGTTGAGACCGCTCTGGCCGGTGTTCGCCACGGACGCCGTCTGCTCGGCGACCTCGCTGACTTCGCTGATGGTTTTTCCAAGTTCCTGCGACGTCGCGGAAATCTCCTTTGCGGTCGCCCCGATCTCGACGGTGGTTGCCGCTACTTCATTGGCAGTCGCCTCCTGCTGTTTGGCCGTCACCGCAAGTTCGGTCGCCGAGGAATTGACCTGGATGCCCGACCTCTGCACCTGGCTCACGAGGTTCGTAAGATCGTCCGCCATGCGGTTGAAACCCGCTGCCATCATCCCGAATTCGTCCTGGCGCTTCAGGTCGAGTCTTTGCGTGAAATCCCCCGTGCGCATCACTTCGATCGCGCCGACAAGGCGCGACAACGGCTGGGTGATCGCGCGCAGCAGTAGCAACCCGCAGACGAAGGCAATGACTAACCCGACAGCGAGCGCGATCCAGACACCCATTTTTGCAGTGCCGATCGCTTGTCCAATCGCGGCAAGATCCACGTCCGCATTCTGTTTGTTGAAATCCACCAGATCGCGCACAGCAATGGAAAGCTTCATCGCTTCCGGTTTCTTTGCCGCGTCTTCGCTAACCTTGTGCATCTGATCGCGAATACCCAGGTAGGCCACGTAGCCGTTTTTTAGCGTGGTGAATAATGCTCGGTCTTTGTCCCTGAAGATCGTGCTTTCATATTTCGCGAGAAGATCCGTGCACTTCGTGATGTTCGCCTGGATTCTGCCCCTGAGTTCCTCCGTAATTTCTCCATTGAGACATTCATGATCCAATCCAAAAGACTCTATGCATGCGGTTTCGATTTGGCTGGCATAATAAATGCCTGGAAGCGAGTCGTTGGTGACGCTTGCCGCTTTTACCTCGACTGTTTTGAGATTTAGAAAAGCGAATGCGCCAAAGAGCACCAGCAGCAATGTGACTGCGCCGAAGCCGAGAATGATGCGTTTGCGGACGGTGAGATGGTTCATATTTTACTGGTTTGTTGGTTCAAAATTCTCAGGGCAGGTTGAATCTGCCCGCTCTGTAGGGGGGAATGCCGGATACACAGATACAATAAGCAGCTAACGTGCCTGCATGAGGTTTCCGGGAGGGTTGTTGCGATCGACGTTTTCTTCATCTTCATCACGTGATCCGTCATTCGACATTATCCGCGATTATTGCTTCGAAAACAACGTGTAACTTTCGTCACCGCATCAAGCTGGTTTTCATGCCGTTTCAGGCGCATCCCGGTGTTTAGGCAAAAGATGCAACCGCCGGGCGTGCCTGGCAGGCACCACATTCCTCATTCGACATTTTTCACGGTCATTGTTACGAACAATAGCGTGCAACTTTCTGCTCCTGCTAAAATCAATCTCACGCTCGAAGTCCGCGGCAAGCGGCCCGATGGATTTCACGAGATCGAAACGCTCATGGCGCCTGTTTCGCTTGCAGACAAACTCACCATTGAGCCCGCTGGTGCGGCGGGCGTGAATTTTACGTGCGATGATTCCTCGTTGCCTGTCGGTGACGACAATCTGGTGGTGCGCGCCGCAAAGATTTTCTTCGAGCGCACGAAGATTGATGCAGGCGTCACTATTCATCTCGAAAAGCACGTTCCCCACGGCGCGGGACTCGGCGGCGGCAGCAGCGACGCGGCCACGACTTTGACCGGTCTTAATACCCTGTTCGATGCGAAGCTGGAAACTGCCACGCTTTCCGCGATCGCTGCGGAATTGGGATCGGACATCCCATTCTTCGTGTATCGCTCCGCGGCCATTTGCCGCGGGCGGGGGGAGCATGTCGAGCCCGTGGAACTCAAGGAAAAATTGCCCTTGCTGCTGATCAAGCCCGCATTCGGGGTGCCGACCCCCTGGGCTTACAAACACTGGCGGGATTCGCAGGAATTGCCTGGTATCCCCTACGCGCCGCAATTGTTCCCGTGGGGCAAACTGGTCAACGATCTCGAGCGTCCCGTTTTTGAAAAATACATATTCCTCGCCACGCTCAAACGCTGGCTGTTCGCGCAACCCGAAGTTGCAGGAGCATTGATGTCCGGATCGGGGTCAACAACGCTCGCGGTTTTACGGGATGAATCGCTCGGAGCGCCACTGATTCAGCGCGTCCTTGCGGAATTTGGATCCGAACTCTGGACGTGCGCCTGCACAACGGCGGCGTAGCTGACAGCTACCGCTGGATGGACCGCACGTAATCCGCTTCGCTCACCACTTCCGCCAGCGACTTTTCGAGATCGAATTTTTCCATCGGGCAGATGCCGCTCGCCACAAATTCAATCGTCACGTCCACGTTGAGTTGCGGGAGGATTTTGTCCCATGGCACGATTCCGTCCTTCAATTGAGCCATTTTGCGGTCGGGATCACGGTTCTGCAAATGCACATGGCGGATAAGGTGTTTCTGCACGGCGAGCTGTTGCAGGGCCGGCTCCGGCTCAAAGATTGTCGGTTGGTAAAGGAGGGCGACATTCGGTAAATTGATCCGTCCGACAAGGGCGACCATCGCTTCCGGCTCGTCGGCGATCGAGCCGTCGTGCGTTTCGAGCAGGATTTCGATGTCCGGAAGTTCGCGGGCGATTTGTGCGACGCGTTCAGCAACGATCTTAGTTGCAGCGGCGTCCTTGGGCGAAACCTTGCTGCCGGGGAATATGCGCACTTTTTGGAATTGAAAACGCCGCACACGGGCAACGAGCTCGGCCTTGTCAGCCAGAAATTTTTCCTCATCCGACATTTCCGGCGCCACCTGGATGTAGGAGCTCAATACGACCGGGACAAGAGCATGCTCCGCGAGCAGTTTCTTGATCGATTCCTCGTCGCTCGCGGCCAGATGAGGCTCGTAGATTTCAACGTGTTTGAATCCTGCGCCTGCGATTTTTGGAATCAGGTCGGAGAGCTTTTGTGAGACGCGCTGGGGGATCCAGCGTGCGGGTTCGAGGGCGATGGTGTGGAAAAGGATGTTCATTTTAATGATATAAGCCGGTTAGATTCCGGCACGCTCCAGCATGGAGGCGAGGACCTTTTCAGCCTCGAAATATTCGTGGGCGACTTCCCATGCGGCCTGGCAATGTGCTGCGTAATCCATGTTGATCTCCCGCACAGCCTCGACGATTTCATCCATCGTCTGGAATGCGAACAGTCCACGCTTGCCGCCGTAGTGCCTGGTAAAGCCCGTCTCCTGCGTGATCGCCGGGCGGCCTGCCGCTAGGTAGCACGCCGTGCGGTCGCTGAACCACCCGGTGTTAAGGCGCACATACTGGTCCTTTGCCGCGGTGAATTCGCCCTTCGAGTTTTGGAGGTAGTGCAGGTAACCGTCGTAATCGATGCTCATCTCGTTGGGGCTCTCGAAGCGCCAGCGGTTCTTCAGGAAAAGCTCGCGCGTGGGCGCGTCCTTGATACTTGTCGCCAGTTCGAATTCCTCGCCGGAGCGGGCAGGGGCCTCGACGAATTTCAAAAACTCGAGCGATTTGCTCCAGAGATACTTGTCGTCGCGCCACTCGATATCCTTCCGCCCGCTGGTATTCCAGTTTGCCACAGTCGTGAAAACCGCGCCCGGGGGTGGCGCGCCGGTTCTCCAGAGATCGGTCACCACGGGCTGGCGCGTGGGCAGCCATTTCAAACCGTGCAGTGGCACGGGAAAATCCGGCGCATCCACATTTTCGCCGAATGTGAAAAGTGCGTGGTGTTTGTTCAAATATTCGAGCGTGGATTGGTCTCCCTTGTCCACCTTGATCTGCTCCACGCCGGGATCGCTCTCGACGTAAAGGATGCGGTCGCTGTGCAGGAGATCCTCATTGAATTCCTGCGTGCCGCAGATGTTCAGGATCGCATCAGCTTCCTTGTAAAGCTCCACGATACGCGACTTCGGCAGCCCGGCACAATCATGCCCCGGCAGGTAGCGCGCGCAATAGCTCCAGCGGTCTTCAAAACCGAATTGCACGGCCAGCTTTTGCAAAATCCCGGCGGCGTAGCTGAAATCCTCGCTCGTGTCGTAAGTGACCGGGTTGTAGGGAATCCTGGCCGAGTCCTCGATGTAGTAAACCTCATGCCCGAGCCGTTGCAGGCCGACGATGTAGTGGATGTGCTGCCAGATGACCCCGGCGATGGGAACCCCGGCGGTGAATCCCATGACGACGATTTTTTTGCGTTTCATTGAAAATACGGAAGTGCCACCAGTTTGACGAAGGCTATTTGATTTCCTTCACAATCACAGCGGGATTACCCGCGACAACCACATTTGCAGGCACGCTTTTCGACACCACGGAACCCGCGGCGACCACGGAGTTTTCGCCGATCGTCACACCTTTCAGGATCACTGCATTCATGCCGATCCAGACATTGTCGCAGATTTTCACCGGCTTGGTGCCGATGGGTGGGCGATCCGGGCGCGGCTTGGAGTAGGGGGAAATCGCCATGGCGTCGATGCGGCGGAGCGCCGGCTCTATTGGGTGAAAATCGGAATCGGCAATGCCAACATTCCACGAAATGAGGCAATACGAGCCGATTTCAATCGACTCCTCGGCCATGACCAGTGCGCCGTTCAGCAGCGTATAGTCGCCGACTTTGCAATAGCCCTTTTCGCCGATGGAAAACGAGACGCCTGCGTAGCAGGAGACGCATTTGCCGAGTTCAAGTGCAGGGTCACGTTTGCTGCGTAGAAAGCGGAAAATCTGCGTGGTTTCGCAGTAAAGCCCCTCGCCCCACACCACATTTTTCGGGATTGGGTGCTGCCACCAGTCGCCCTCGACACGCCGGTCTGCCGTGATGTTGCTCATAGTCCGGCATTAAAAAGAAAATGCCTGTCAACGCCAAGGGCGAAATGAGAAATCGCCCGGAAAAGGAATGGATCCTAGCGCGGCTCCTCGTCGATCTGGAGCAGGACGCGCTGGCCGTGGCGTGATGCGGCCGCGCTGAGAAGGTTGCGGATTGCGTTGATGGTCTGGCCGTGTTTGCCGATGATCTTGCCGACATCGCTCTGGCGAAGCTGTAGCTTGAACACGACCTTCCGCGGGCCATCAAGGCGCGTCAAAACCATCTCGTCCGGAAACTCGATAAGCTGGCGAATGACAAACTCCAGAAATTCTTCCACGTTTTGCCTCCGGAATTAAAACGCACCCGCTTCAAACGGGCGCGCGCGGGTTAAGCTGCTACGGGCGCTGCTTTCCGTGCCTTTTTGATCAGGCTGCGGACGGTGTCGCTGGGCTGTGCGCCCTTGTCCACCCAGTAATCTGCGCGGGCGAGGTCGATCTGCGAGTTCGCGCCGGCCTTCTTCGGATCATAGTTGCCAATGATCTCGATGAACTTCCCGTCGCGCGGACTGCGCTGGTCTGCAACCACGATTTTGTAATAAGGATTGTTGAGTGATCCTTCTCTGCGTAAGCGAATTGAAACTGCCATAATCTTAAACTGTTAATTTACCTGCCAAACATTCCGGCCCCACGGTTCTGGGCCATCATCATTTTCTTTAACTTCCCCGTGTTCTTCATCATTTTCCTCATCTGGTTGAAACGCTGAAGAAGGTCATTCACCTCGGTCACCGACGTTCCGCTGCCCCGGGCTATGCGCTGGCGCCGCCGTGCATTCAATACATCCGGCTTCGTCCGCTCATGGTTGGTCATCGAAAGTACGATGGCCTCCACCCGTTTCAACTGTTTTTCGTCAACCGAAAAGCCCTTCAGATTACTCATTCCGGGCAACATGCCAAGTATATTTTCCAAGGGGCCCAGTTTCTTGATCATTTTGAACTGGGAAAGAAAGTCGTTCAGGTCGAAGGTCGCCGTGCGCATTTTCTTCTCCATGCGCATCGCCTCCTCCTCGTCGATTGCCTCCGCGGCCTTCTCGACCAGGCTGACCACATCGCCCATCCCGAGGATGCGGCCGGCAAGCCTGTCAGGGTAAAATGGCTCAAACTGGTCGAGTTTTTCGCCCACACCTGCAAATTTGATCGGGCGGCTGGTCACCTCGCGCATGGAGAGCGCCGCGCCGCCGCGGGCATCGCCATCCAGTTTCGTCAGCACCAGCCCGGTGATTTGCAGGGCATCGTTGAAATGCGTGGCCACGCTCACCGCCTGCTGGCCGGTTGCCGCGTCCGCCACCAGCAAAATCTCCTGCGGCTGAAGGAGTTCCTTAAGCTGCTTGATTTCTAAAATGAGCGCCTCGTCGATTTCCTGGCGGCCCGCCGTGTCGAAAATCTGCACGTTGCCATTCTGCTCATCAGCCCATGCCAGCGCCTTCTTCGTGGAGCGGATCAGGTCCGTCTCGCCCGGTTCCGGCTTGAAAACAGGCACGCCGATCTGCTGGGCAAGCGTGGCAAGCTGCTCGATCGCCGCCGGACGGTGCAAATCTGATGCGATCAAAAGGGGCGCTTTACCCTGTTTTTTCAGCCAGTTTGCGAGTTTTGCGGAAGATGTGGTCTTGCCTGCGCCGTTCAGGCCCACGATCAGGATGCGCGCCGGCTTGTCCAGATTCAGCGGGGATGCATCGCCGCCGAGCAGCGTGGTCAGTTCATCATGGAAAATTTTGACGATCTGCTGGCCGGGACTGACGCTGCGCAACACTTCCTCGCCGAGCGCTTTTTCCCTGACGCGGCCAATGAACGCCTTCGCCACGTTGAAATCGACGTCAGCCTCCAGCAACCCCATGCGCACCTCGCGCATGGCGTCCGTGATGTTCGTCTCCGTGATCTTCCCGTGACCGCGAAGATCCTTGAAAACATCCTGCAATTTATCTGAAAGCTGCGAAAACATGATGAGGGCGAAAACAATAGCGCAGAATGCGCGCTTGTCCATCCACGAGTGAAAGGGCCGTTTTGCCGGTATGCCGCCTTATTTCACCGAGCCGCTCTGAATCAGGGCTTCCACATCGATTTCAGCGTAGTCCTTGATCGTTACCGGCGCCATTTTGAGCAAATCAGGCGATCCGACGCCGATGCACTTCATTCCTGCGGCAAGGGCGGATTCGACTCCTGAAGGGGCGTCCTCAAATACCACGCACACATCCGGATTCACGCCGAGGCGCTTTGCACCCAGCAGGAATATCTCGGGATCGGGCTTGGACTTCGCGACTTCGTCCCCGGTCACGACCGCGTCGAACCACTTGGAGAGGCCGAGATTATCCAGAACGAGCTTTGCGTTTTTGCTGGAGGAGCAGAGTCCGATTTTCAAGCCCCGTTCCCGGAGCTTTTGCAAAAACGGCACCACGCCGGGGTAGATATCGTCATCTCCGATTGTCTGGAGCAGTTCCACGTAACGTTTGTTTTTGCGGTCTGCGAACGCCACTTTTTTCTCCTCGCTGAGTTCGACATTATTGTGACGCAGGATGACCTCCAGCGATTCCATGCGCGGGACGCCGCGGCAGCCGTGGTTTACCTCCTCGGTAAAGTCCCAGCCGTTCTCATCGCTCAATTCTTTCCAGGCGAGATAGTGGTATTTGTCGGTGAAAACGACGACGCCATCCAGGTCGAACAACGCCGCTTGTATTTTTTGAGTCATAAATCCCTGTCGTAAAATCTGCTTATTTGCCCACTTTTGCGGATGCGAGTTGCGCCGCTTTGGCGGGTTGTTTCGCCGGATCGAGAGCGATGGAGATGCCTTCGTGATCGACAATATGTTTTTTGCCAAAGACCTCGACTTCCACCGATTTGCCCTCGATCGCGCGGAACGCTGACTGTTTCTTGTCCACGCGCACTTCGATGAGCGCGCCACGGTACACGATGCGGAACGAGTACGCATTCCACGCTGCCGGGATCGTGGGATTAAACGACAACAGCGCGCCATCCGAACGCATGCCGCCGAATCCGTAAACCAGGCTCATCCACGCGGCGGCCATCGACGTCATATGCAGGCCCTGGCTGGTGTTCCGGTTGTAGTCATCCAGATCGAGCCGGGAGGCATATTGCACGTAATTGAATGCCATCTCGTGCTTGCCGAGTTCCGTCGCAAGGATTGCGTGCACACCGGGCGAAAGAGACGATTCGTGCACGCATTTCGGCTCGTAGTATTCGAAGTTCACGAGTTTTTCCTGTAACGAATATTCGTGGCTGAAGAAGAGCGGGAGCAGCAGCACATCGGGCTGCTTGATCCAGTCATGGCGCGAGCGTTTGATGTAGGGCAGCTTCCCGCAGATCGGTGTCTTCTCCACCGGGATCGCATCCAGATCGATGTGCGGCAGGTCGAAGTAACCGTCGTGCTGCTCGATGAGGCCGGTCTTTTTGTCGTGCTGGAGACGCATCTTCCGTGCCATTTCCTCCCAGCGTATCGGTTCATCGTTCTTCAGATTTACCTTTTTGGAAACGGTCTCCAATTCCTTGGATGCGGTCTTCTTCATTTCCGCGATCGCTTGCAACGTCCACTCAAATGTCTTCTTTGCCATGGTGTTCGTATAGGCGTTGTTGTGCACCATCATGTGAAATTCATCGGCGCCCATCACTCCCCAGAGGCCAAACTCGCCGGTCTTCGGGCTCCAGTCGCCATGCGAGGCGTAGAAGCGGCTGATCTCGATCAGCATTTCGAGGCCGTAGTGGTGCAGGAATTCCTTGTCGTTGGTGATATGGACGTAATGCCACACGCCGTAGGCCACCGCAGCAGGCACATGGATTTCAAGATCGCCGTGATGCCACACGCCGCAGGCCTCGGTGCCGTCGATGGTGGTCATCGGGTAGCGCGCGCCCTCGCAATCGAGCTGCTTCGCGCGCTCCTTTGCCCCGGGCAGGGTGTTGTAACGGAACAGCAAAAGGTTCCGCGCGGCGGCTGGATCGGTGAAAATATAGAACGGCAGGCAGTAGGTCTCCGTATCCCAGAAAGTCAGGCCGCCATACACCTCTCCCGTGAGCCCCTTTGCGCCCACATTGAGGCGCGGATCGACCCCGTGGTAGGTGGAGAGCATCTGGTAGATGCAGTAGCGCGTGCCCTGTTCATTCGCGAGATCGCCATCGATGGAAATATCGAATTGCTTCCAGACTTTGTCCCAATGGGCGGCATGCAGCGCGAGTTCCTTGTCAAAGGTCGTCTTGAGCAGTGCCTCGGCGTTTTTCAGCGCGGATTTCCAGAATTCCTCCGCGTTCATCTTGTGGTCCTTCTCCACGTCGTGCGCGACAATTTTGTCGATTGTCAGCCGATGGCCCTTGGTTAGCGCGAATTCCAGGCGCAGACCGGCAAATTTCTCCTCGGCCCCCGTGGCTCCAAGTTCTTCAACCTTGGCCGGTTTGACGTTTGACGTGTAGTGGAACGCCGAGAATATCTTCTGCCCGCTTCCCTGCGCCTCGGCGAGGATCGCGGTCGTGCCTTCGTGCGTGCCCTTGTTCAGGCAGGTCCACAGATTGCGACCCTGGGCTTCATGCGGCGGGGAAAAATCGAGACCGAGAACAATTGAGACCGATCCCGAAAAATCCACCGGCTCCAGCTCGATGTGCTGGAATCCCAGGTGTGCCTGCACCATGCTGAGAAAGCGTGTGAACTTGACCTGCAGATGCCTGTTTTCCCCGATCTTCCATACGAAGGAACGGGTGGTCACTCCCGTGCGCAAATCGAGTTTGTGCACAAAGTCCGAGACAGTCGACTTGGCCAGGTCCAGCGCCTCGCCATCCACGGACACCCGCGTGTACAGCCAGTTCACCGCGTTCACCATGAAATGGTTGGTATTCGCAAACCCCGCCAGCTTGTTGGGATAGACATGCGGTAGCGACGCGAAGACACCATTGAAATAGCTGCCCACGAGCGTATCGCCGCCGTACCCCTCGTCGAAATGCCCGCGAATTCCCATGAACTCATTGGCCAGCGAGAAAACGGATTCGGAGACGCGCGACCGGTCCTTGTGGAATCCAGTCTCGGTGATGCTCCACGGTTCAATATCCAGATAGTGTTTGGTGTGTGTTTTCAAGGCAGGGGTGGGTTGAGTGGGACGAAACTTAAGAACAGTAGCGCAATCAGACAAATGAAAGCAGGAATCAAAATTATACTTTCTGTTATCTTTTTTTGGATTATTTGCGATCGCGAGGGTAGAGAGGATGAAGAGGATGGACAGGATTTGAGAAAACTCCCGACTGTCGCTGACAATCGCAGAGTCCGGGCGCTGGAAATTCCGGCTATGGGGTTGTTTTTAGCTACTTTTCGGGATTTTGGCTGGATTTTGGCGGGTGGAATTGGATTTGTTGCTGATTGTGTGGCACTTACGCGAAGCGTGGGGTATTTTTCAGTATGTAAAAAGCTGTAAAAATGGGGAATTTTTGGCACTTTCTGGATCATTTTTTGCATACCGGCGGGTAAAAACAGGGGTGAAGCGGCTCTTTCGATCCCTTCGACAGGCTCAGGACTTGCAGCAACCTCGGGATTTTCAGCAGGCCCGGGGCCTTGCGGCCCCCTCGGCCTGATGTTTTCGAGTAATGTAATCATCATGCCCGTGGTCGTTGATGCCGCGGCGGGGGAAGTCAAGCAGGATGTTTTGAGGCGGATGCCGACTGGATCGGACAGGTATTGATGCCCTGTTTTTCTTTGGTTCCGGCCTATGGCACCGCTGATTTAGTCAGATTTGCAGCCTGACATCATTTCTCTTTCTGCGTCGGCTTCATGAGTTCAATCATCGCGGCAGCACCGCGCCTGCCTGACTCCACTTCGCAGGCGGTGGCGTCAGATTGTCCATCTCCGTTTTGGCAAAATCCTGCCAGCGAGCCTCCATGGCTGCGGCGGGCTGGTTTCCGTGGACATATACGCCGTAGCGCAGGCGCAATATCCCGCCTTTCGGCAATTTGACCGGCCCGGCGCCGCTGAACGAGGTGCACATCCAGCCACTCTTGCGAACTTTGAAAAGTGACGGATGATTCGGATTCCTGGGGTGGTCAAAAATTGCAATGCCTTCGACAGGTGCCTCCGCATCCGATGTTGCCGGACCGGTGTAGTCAACCCATTTTGCAGGCTTCGTCAGCAGCCCATCTTCATCGATGTTCCCGTTCGAAGTGAGGCTGCTGCCAGGCAAGTAAGTAGCATCCGCACGGACACTGATTGGTTCGACCATCTGGACTCCGAGAAAGCCGTCCGGGATTTTGTCGAAGGTTACATCGGTCACGGCTTTGAATTGTGAATCCACCAGTAACATCCATTCGCCTTTGTCGAGCAGTTGCACGGCGTGCCGGCGACGTTCGATAAGCAGCGTTTCGCCGCTTGCGGCGGCGATCCAATGATTGAGTGTGGTGACCGATGCCGAAGTCCCGCTCCCGGCGAGATTTTCCAATTGCACCTGGACGATCCGTCCGCCGCCTCCGGAATCGCCGGGAGGATTCGTCCAGAAATCGATCCCATTGATATTGTGATGGCCGAGCCAGATGGAGTTGTGGTGGGCCTCGCCGTTTCCGCTCTTGCGCGTGAGCGGGTTTCCGGAGGGGCCGATCACCGGGAAGAGGAAGGGGCGCGGCAGGCTTTTGCCGAAATTGAGTCGTGTCAACTCGACGCCATTACGCCGGATGGAAACCTGATCTCCGGCCAATTGCACTACTTGCATGCGGGGCGTTGACTCCGCAGCGATCGAGGGCGGCGCGCCTGCGGCGATAATGAGGAACAGGAGCGCGCATGATGCCTTATTCATGGTCGCAAACGGGCAGCCGGTCTCATTTCGCCGCCGGTACGGCGGTTTCGGCTTTCACGCCGCTGAGCGGATGATGGATGACGGCATCCCAAGCCAACTCTTGCAGGAGGTGGTTCAGCGCCTCCAGCGTCTTGGGATCGTCGTTTTTGGAGTTCCGGGAAAGCTTGAAGGCTTCTGGAACCGGCAGGCCGACCGGACTTTTCCGGTAGATCACCGCATAATGGCAATAACTCATCAGGGTTGCCAGCGGCAGATCGGGATGCGGGCCGGCCCGCCCGGTCCCGTCCCGCTTAAAAATGTCGTTTTGCGATGTCAGCCCCGGCGCCTTGCCGGCGATGATTAACTCGCGCAACTTCAACGCGGCCTGACCGGCGGGCACGACGAAGACGACCTGCCTGCCGAGTTTTTTGTTCACGCCGTTGATCAGATCGTCCCATTCCTGCCAGTAGCGGGTGCTGTCCTTCCGTAACTGCTCGAACGGCACGGCATCGTGGTCCACGCCCTTGGGGCTGGGCAGCGGATTTTGCCCGGTGAAAAATCCCGGCTCATACACGTCGAAAGGAATCCACATTTCCATGAACGTCATGCGGAAGTTCGGATTCGACTTTGCGCCGAGTTCGGCGAACATCTCCGGCCCCGGATCCGGTGGATAGACGCCCATGCTGATTAGCACATCGACGCTACCGGACTGGATGATCTCCTGCACACCGGGGCGGTTCCAGTGTTGCATGACTTTCGAGCGCCCGACGCCATCCTGCCCGAGTTGCGTGTGGCCGGTGTAACCGGCCGACCTGGCGATCTGTCCCAGGCAGGTATCGAGAAAACGCCCGGCCATGCTGTGCACGAGCGAAAAGATGCGCAGGCCTTTGGTGGCTGGTTGCGCGGAAGCCGCGGGCTGCGGCTCCGTGGACCATGCCGGAATGGCGGTGATGAGGGCGGCGGCAAGGATTGCGGTGATTACTGTTTTCATGGTTTTTCCTCCAGGGTTTTGAGTGGATTTTCAGGCGCCGCCAGTTCATCGGGATTACTGGCGGCGAAAGCCTGCCAGCGGGCCTCGATAGCGGAAGCAGGCCGGTCGCCGTGGATATAAACACCGTAACACAGTCGCAAAGTCCCGCCTTTTGGCAGGGCCACCGGCCTGGCGACGGTAAGCTCGGTGCTCATCCAGCCGTTGTAAACCCGGAAGCACGACGAGTAGTCAGGATTTGCGGGGTGATTGAAGATCGCAATGCCTTCAAGTGGCGCGTTGTCATTGGCGGTGGCCCGACCGGTTTCGTCGGCCCATCTCACGCCCTTTCCCGATATGCTCTTTTGGTCGATAACACCGTTGGAGACGAGCCGTGTGCCGCCTGCCTCGAGCTTGAACGTATCGACGAAACGGACGCCGAGGATGCCATGCTGGGCGATGCCAAAGCTCACATCGGTCACGGCCTCGAATTGCGAATCGATCAGCAGCATCCATTCGCCCTTGTCGAGGGACTGGAACGTGTAACTGCGGTGCTCCACCAGCAGCGTCTCGTTTTTGGAGGTGTCGTCCCAGTGAATCAGTGTGGTGATCGATGCGGAGGTGTCCCCGTCGCTGACGTTCTCCAATTTCTGCTGAATGATGCGGCCCGTGCCCTCGTTGGTCCAGAAATCGACGCCATTGATCCTGGGATGCGCGATCCAGATGGAGTTGTGGTGGGGATGGCCGCCGTCGCCCGCCCTGCGCGTGAGCGGATTTCCCGAGGGACCGGTTACCGGGAAGAGGAAAGGCCGGTGCAGATTGGGGCCGAAGTTCAATCGCGTCAACTCGACGCCGTCGCGCCGGATGGAAACCTGATCGCCGGGCAGGGACACTGCTTTCATGCGCTTGCCGTTCGCTCCCGCAGGCGGATCGCCGGCCCGGGCCGGCAGGCAGGTGGACAAGGCCGCAAGCAGGCAGGCGGCTGCAGTTCCTTTAATCATGCGCGGTGTCATTTTCATTTGGTGCTCCTGGGCTGCGCCAAGTCATCGATTTCGGTCTTGGAGAAGGCTTCCCACTGCGCCTCGATGGCGGAAGCGGGCTGGTCGCCGTGGATGTAGGCACCCCAGCGGTAACGCAGCGTTTTGCCCTTCTTGAGTTTGAGCGGAGCGCCGTCGGCGGTGACACCGGAAGTCATCAGCCGGCCGTGTGTGCGGGCGCGCCAGAACGTCGGGTAATTCGGGTTCTTCGGATGATCGAACAACGCAATACCTTCGATGACCGCCTTGTTGGGATTCGGCTGGCCGTAGAAGCCGGAATTGACTCCGTTGTTGCCGATTTTGAGAATACTCTCTTTTGCATCGGGATTCGGGTAGCCGTAGCCGTCGATCCAGCGCGCGGGCTTTTTCGCGACGCCGTTCAGGTCGGCGCCGCCGTTGGAATCGCGGTTGTGGCCGCCGCCGTTGATGCTCATCGCCTCGGCAAGCTTGACGCTGAAAAAACTGATGGGCGACTGGCCGAGCGATACGTCGGCTGCCGCCTCGAATTGCGAATCGACGAGCAGCAGCCATTCGCCCTTGTCGAACGGCTGTATTGTATAGCGGCGATGCTCGACCATGAGTGTCTCCGGCGGATTTTTGGCTACATCCACCCAGTCAACCTGGAACGTGGCCGCCGCTGATGTTGCGCCGCTGGTGAGATTTTCAATTTTCCGGAAAATTTCCCGGCCGGAACTGTTCGGATGATTTCCCTCGAACGCGATGCCGTTGATGTCGCCGTAGGAGTGCCAGATGGAATTGTGCGTCGCCCCTTCCGCATCGTGCGCGTGGCTGATCGTGAGCGGATTTCCCGAGGGACCAAAGACCGGGAACAGGAACGGGCGGGCGCGATATTGCCCGCCTCTGCCGAAGACCAGTCGCGTCAACTCGATGCCGTCGCGCTGGAACGAGACTTCATCGCCGGGCAGCAACAGCGCTTTCATGCGCGGCGGGGGCGGCTCGCCGGCGCGGGCAAGGGTGGTGGCAGCAAGGACAAGGGAAAAGAATGCAGGGAGGATGTGTTTCATTGCGTATTTTCAAGACGGGGTCCGGCCGTTTTGTCCTTCCGATTTTCCGCTCGCGGCGAACTGCCGCATGTAGTTTCAGGTTTGAAATGGCCGTGGAGATTCATGACAACACTGGCGAGCAATTTGCGGAGCTTGGCTGAATCAGCGTGTGATAACCCGGTCTCCATCACGGCACAAATGCGTCTGTCCACCGCGCGGCACCGGTCTTCGAACTTTCTGGCGTGGGCCGTGAGATACACGCGCACGGCACGCCCGTCCTTGATGTCGCGTTTGCGGCGTACCAGCCGCCCCCGCTCCATGCGCTTGATGATTTCCGTGACTGATGACGGCGCGAGGGAGGTGCGGGCCACCAGTTCGGTGAGGGTCACCCCATCCCCGTCAAACAACGCGAAGAGCACCGGGCCCATGCCCGGGCGAAAGTGCCTGTCCAGCCCCGTCTCGGCCAGGAAGCTCTGGAGAACAGCGGTGTAATTCAGGTAGGCGCGGCCCAGCAGCAATGGCAGTGGATCTGCCGCGGTGGGCGCATTGGCGATCGAGTGCCGCGAACGGGAACGGGGCGGGGGCATGTGTCTGTAATAAGGGCATTCCGCGTTTGCAGTCAATTTGTTTCGTATGCGAAACAAATGTCATCGTGCTCCATGGGCTGCAAATCGGAGTCGTTCCATGATGACATTTGACATTTCCGAGAGGGAGTCTGAAAAGTCTTTGCGGAATGGGACGTTGCTGCTGATGGAAGCTTGGAACGATCCGATCCCGCGGCCCGCGCGGGCGCCGTTATGGAGTTGGAGTTGGCGTCCCCTGTAATTTAAAAAATGCGTCGAAGTACCGGCGGCCCAATTCCTTTTGCGAGGCGTTGTCGAAATGAAGGCGGTCGCCCTTGTCTTTCAGTCCTTCGGAAGAGGCGAACGCGGAGTTCGTTACGAGCGCAGGCAGCGTATCGATCTGCTCGTTGATTGTTTTTGCGAACGGATTTCTCTCGTAGATGAAAGTCCCGATTTCCCCGGCGACGAATGGCACGTCCGGAGCATCGAGATCTTTGCGGAATTGCGCCACCAGCTTTGCCAGCCCTGCCGCGTAGGTTCCCGCATCCTTGTTGGCATTGCCCTCGCCCTGGTGCCAGAGGATCCCCGCGAGCGTTCCGGACTTCATCGCGATCTTCGCGCGCCGGATCGCATTGTTGTAGAGATTATCCGGCGGATAAAATGCCTTTTTCGCCGCCGGATCCCATTCCTCAAGCGTGGTGCCGCCAAATGCACATGGCACGACTCCCACCGTTATACCCGGTTGCTTTGCAGCGAGAAGCTTCGCAAACGTGTAACCGGGCCCGACACCGGTCATGCCGGGTTTGTCATAGTGCAGCGGTTCCCCCTGGCAGTACCACAGGTCCAGCTTGTTTAACACGAGTACGTTCGGATCGCCTGCCCGGTCAGCCGCAGTCACTGCCCCCCGGCCGGCCATGTTCGATTGCCCGACGAGGAGGAAGATCTTGAATTTGCTCTTGTCTGCGGGGGGCGTTGCGGGCTTGCCCGCGGGGGCCGGCGCGGCGGTTGGATCAGGAGAGGCGGACGGTAATTTGTCGGCGTTCACAGGATTGGCTCCGAATGACTGGACTGAAAGCAAAGCGGCAATGGTTAATGTGGGGGAAAATCTCAGAATCACGCCGGAATTACACGTCCGCGCCCGCCTGCCTGTCAATGCTTGTTAAAACAGATGCTGGTGGATAGGATGATCTCCACTTTCCTATGAAAACTTCCTCAAAGATTCTTTGCCTGGGTTTTTCGATCATGTTGGTGGCGGCGTTTTCCGCCCGTGCGCAGGATGACATGGACCCCGATATGAAGGCCGCGCTGGAAGAGGCAAAAAAAGCGGCTGCGGAAGGCGCAAAAACGCAGTCACCCGCCATGAAGAAAATGATGGAGGACGCCAAAAAACAGGCGGAAAAAGCCGACGAAGAGGCAGCGACGCCGACCCCCGCTCCGGCCACGAAACCGCTGCCGCTCAAGGCCCTGCCCGACTGGATTCCGCCGGTGCCCGGTTTCAAGCCATCGTCCGGGGCCACGCATTGGACCGAGGCGGGAATGGAAAAGGGCCGGATGACAGGCACGGTGCCCGGTGCGCCGAGGGATGTGACGGACAAATACCACGACATGGTCAAGGCCGCGAACAAGCTCAATGTCACCGTGAACGACGTGACCATCAACGGCGCCCTCACCATGACCGTATTCCTTACCAATCGCGAAGGCCCTGAGCAAAAGCTGGAATTGACCCTGAAGCCTTCGCCGGACGGCAAGAGCAGCCTGGCCACATTTGAATATTCCTCGGCATTGCCCGGCGCCAAGCCTGCAGGGGATTAGAAAAAGCGCGTTTCCGGAACCGGTATCACCCGGTGTTTCATTTCAAACAATCAATCCCCCTATGAAAAAAATCATCTGTTCGCTCGTCCTGATCCCGCTCGTAATTTTTCCACGGAGGCTCCCGGCTGCAGACTTTCAGGGCGCCGACGCGCTCTTGAAACAAGTCGCCGCCACGCAGGAACTCAGGAAAACAACCCCCGACGCGGGAAATGCCGATACACCCGGCAAGCTCAGGGCCGACCTCGCGGCATTCCGGGCCACGGTCTCCACGCTTCCGCCGGATGACGCCGCGCGGCGCTGGCTCGGCTTCGCGGAGCGGTATTCCAAATTTTCACGCCAATCCATTTACGAGGCCAGCGAGTCCACCCCGTATGAGCAGTTCAATTTCCGCACCGTGGTGGAATCCCTGCCGCCCCCTGCTGCATGGGATGACCTTGCAAAGGCCATTGACCGTATGCCGGCGTCAAACCAGTCCTCATGGGGAGTCCACACGATCCTGTTGCGGTTCATGGCCCACAAGCTGACGCAAAACACCGGTGCGTTGAAGAGCGACTTCGAAATGCTGCGGGATCTTTTGAAAAAATCGGGTCGCCCGGAACATGCGGACGAGTTCCTTTCCCAGTTGAAAACCGTGCTTGCCGAAGACTCGGGGGACGGAGAGGAAATTCTCAAGGGACTCAACGAACTGCTCGGCAGATATGAAAAACAGCCTTCGGGCCGGAACCTGGCGGTCCCCGATCTCGTCTCCCTGGTGGGTGAGGAAAAGGCGGCCGCATTTCTTCACCGCGCCCTGGTTTCCAATATCCAGGTTGCTGTAATAAAAGGGGATGAGACTAAAAAGCTTGCGCGCAAGATCGCTGCGAAAAACGTCGATTCAATGAAGGTGGCGCAATGGTCCCTCGCGGATTCCATCGATTCGACGGCGCTTTTTGAAGGGATGGAGAAACGTTTTAAAAACACACCGGGAGATACACATGCCTACAAGACGGCCCGCACCTGTTACCTGCTGGGGCTGATCGCCGCGCATCGCACGAAGGAAGCTGCGGAATTTGCGATCAAACTGGGCGCTGACACCACGGCATCCCTTCCTGAATCCGGAATCAGGGCGTTTGAGCGCGCGGGCCTCACCGTGGAACTCGCGGACTTTCTGCATGACCTGCTTTCGCGGAATCCCGATCTTCCGTTCTGGAGCGACTACACCGAGCTCGCGGTAAAAGCCGGCCAGCAGGAGAAAATGGTCGCGCTGGTGGAGACGGCTGCCGCACGGCCGGACCTTGATGAAAAAAAAGGCCGTGCCATCCGCAAATATCTCAGCGACGCGTATCTCGCCGTGGGGAGGGTGGACGAAGGCGTCGCGATTCTCCGCAAGCAACTCGAGGGAGTGAAAAAGGAAACGGTCGATGAGAATGCAGCCGGGCAGCAATCGCCGGAGGAAAGCGGGGAACATTCCGCCGCCGGCCTCGGGCTCTCTTTGGCCCGGCTTGGAGCGGTGCTGGAGCGCAACGATCTGGTTGATGAAGGTATTAATGCCGTTCGTGGTTCGATAAAGGCCGGGTCATCCACGCCGCAACGGAGGCGTTCCGCCGGCAACGCAGTGTCCCTTGCGAGCTTCTTGGTTGAACAAGGGCGTGGGGTGGAGGCGGAATCCGTTCTCGGGGATGCGCTGGTTGCCATGGGGCAGCCATCCGATGAAAACTATGATTCATCCGGCGCGCGTGATGCATTGGTGCTGCTGCTGGATATTTACCATCAAGCCGGTCGCCCTGCCGATGTGCTCGCGCTGCTCGATCATGCCGCGCAATGGAACACAAAGGATCTGGCCGATGTTTTCAGCGGAACCATCACGATCAATCGCAACGAGGAATACGTGGGATATTTTGCCGCCAGCGCCCTCATTGCGCAGGGTCAAAAAGACAAGGCGCGGAAAATCCTCGATGCCTTGATGGATGCGGAGGGCGGCTACGATCCCGCGTATGAGCTCCTCATCAAACTCGCCCCCCGGGAAGACACGCTGGCACGGCTGGATGCGCTGTTTGCGCGCGACAAGTATGAACCGCGGCCCCTTATCTGGAAGGCGAAGTTGCTGCTGGATGCGGGAAAAGCGGAAGAGGCGGAGACGGTGGCAAAACAGGCGGTCGCGATCGATCCCTCCGACGGCGAGCACGGCCCGGGCAGGAGGATGCGTGTTTACTCGGTGCTGGCGGACATCCGCGAGGCGCGCGGTGACAAAAAGGAGGCGGAATTCCTGCGCGGGGCGGTGACGGCGATCCGTCACTCGGAAAACGCGGATCGTTTTTACGAGGTGGGGCTCATCAGCCAGGCCGTCAAAATGTACGAGGAGGCACTCACCCATTTTTCAGATGCCTATTGCATCCAGTCGCGGCTTGCGTTGCGCATGGCTGAGATTGGCGACATGGCCGGTGCCGAGGAGCATTACCGGCGGGCCTATGAATTGATGCCGGACAGCTTCGGGCGGGTGGAGAGCCATTGTTTTGGCTGCGAACGCGCCTTCGCGGGGGAGCATGCGCAGGGAATCGCGGAAAGGGTGTTTACCAAACTCGCAAAAGAACGCCCGGAGAAACCGCAGGTGCACTATCTTCTGGGCTATTTGCGTTATGAGCAGGACCGCTATCGCGATGCCCTGCCGGAGTTCCGTGAAGCAGTGAAGCTCGACCCGGAATATCTGAACGCCTGGAAAAAAATAGCCGAGATCGGCGGCGAGTTGAGCCTTCCGCCGAAGGAGCGCGATGCCGTCCAGATCAATCTTTTGCGGCTCGATCCCCTGGGCCGCCATTCCAGTTTCGAGTCGGAAAATATTGCCGGTCTCGCGGCGGCGTGGACTGCGATGGAGACCGCATCAAAGCTGCAACCTGCAAAACCCCGGGATCTCTACCCCCTGGCGGCTGCGGCGGAGGAAATTGCCAAACCAGGGGATGCAGCGGGATCAAACCGCATCCGGCGTTCTCGCCATGTATACAGGGATACCCGGGGGAATCGCCTTGATCCCGGAAACATGGTCGCCTCAAACAAATTAATCGAGGCAGTCACAAACCTTATGGAAAGCTACGGGCAGCTTTTCGTGATGCAGCCATGGTGAAGTCTTCCGCCTGAGTATGTAATTGCGATCCCATTCCCCCGGGATCACTCCGCAGGGTCAACATTCGCGCCGCGTCCCTTGTGCGCAAGCTCCGCGCGGGTGTGGATTTCCGCGAAATTCCCACGCTCGCAGCTGGTCACAAATTCCTCGGTCGCGGATTTTACACACTCCCAGCGTTCGCGGATGTCGAGCGACTCCTGGTCGGTGATCGAGTTGTCCAGCGCGGCGGTCGCCACCATCGAGAGCATGTGCGCGAATTCCTGCACGATCTTGTTCGTGGCGACGATCACCGAGTGGTTCGCCTTTTTGCCTCCGCCGGGATTTTTAACATAAAATCCGCCGGCCTGCTCGCACACCCATTGCGCGATATCGCGGGAGTCGGTGAGTTTCATGAGCTGGCTCACGCGGTCCAGGGGATTCGGCGTCCCGCTGCCGCCTTCCGTGGAGGGCTCGGCCCATTTGTAGATGATCGAAGTGGACAGTCCCATCTTTCCGGCAAGCTCCTTGGCATTGCAATCCTCCATCAGCGTGCGGAAAAGCTCGTGCGATTTCATAGATTTCCCAGTGTGGCAAAAGGACGTGCCATGGGCGATTACAAACCGCATTTTGTTTTATAAAAGACTTTTGCAGCCGTTCTGTTAAACATCTGCTCAACCAAAAAAGAGGTTATTATGCTAGATATCCATATCATCATTTATCTGACGGTGGGCTTCATCGGCCTGTGCCTGCTATTCTTCATGCCCAGGTTGCTGGGTGTCGTGTACATCCCGCACACGCAGATCGGCGTCATCGAGAAACTCTGGAGCGCCCGCGGCTCATTGAAGGAAGGCCAGATCATCGCCCGCAGCGGCGAGGCAGGTTTCCAGACCGGCATCCTGCGCGGCGGCATCCACTTCGGCCTCTACTCGTGGCAATACCGTGTGCACAAGCAGCCCCTGGTGACAGTGGGCCAGGGTAAGATGGGCTATGTCTATGCGCGCGACGGCGAGCCGCTCCCGGCAACGCAGACCCTCGGTAAGACGATTGACAGCAATCATTTCCAGGATGCGCAGGCGTTTCTGAATAATATTGGCCAGCGCGGCCGCCAGCGCGCCGTGTTGCGCGAAGGCGTGTACGCAATCAACCTCGCGCTCTTCGTCGTGATCACCGAGGACAAGGTGTTCTCCGGCCCGCTCCGCGACGACGAGGAGACGAAGTACATCCAGTGGAAAACCCAGCTCGACGCGATGCGCGGTTTCGTGCCGGTCGTTATTGGCGCGGCTGCTTCCTCCATGCCTCCTACTGAGATCGACGTCCGTGTTGTCAGGGAAAGCCAGGGCGCGGCTGCCAGCAGTTTCCCGGCGCAGGAGAGCGGTCTGCTGCCCACGGATACCATCGGTGTCGTGAGTGTGCAGGACGGCCCGACCATCGGCTCCGGCGAGATCATCGCCCCCGAGGTGAAGGCGTTGCCCGGCCAGCTCGACCACGATTATTTCCAGGACCCCGAGGCGTTCCTCGCGCTCGGCGGCAAGCGTGGTAAGCAATTGCAGGTGCTCACGGACGGCACGTTTTTCATCAACCGCTGGTTCGCGACCATCGAGTATAAACCGAAGACGCTCGTGCCGATCGGCTACGTGGGCGTGGTGGTTTCCTACCACGGCGCCGCGGGCGACGACGTGAGTGGCGAGGCGTTCCGCTACGGCGAACAGGTGGAGCAGGGCCAGCGCGGTGTCTGGCGGCACGCCCTCACGCCCGGCAAATACGCCCTCAATCCGTACGCGGTGAAGATCGAATACGTGCCGACCATTAACTTCGTGCTCCGCTGGATCACGAACGAGACCGAGGACCACAAATACGACGAGAACCTCGAGAGCATCGCGCTCATCACGTCCGACGCCTACGAGCCCACGCTGCCGCTCTCCCTGGTGGTGCACATCGACTACCAGAAAGCCCCGAGCGTGATCCAGCGCTTCGGCGACGTGAAGCGCCTCATCAACCAGACGCTCGACCCGATCCTCACGGCATATTTCCGCGACGTGGCGCAGAACAGCAGCATGCTTGACCTGCTCACGAAGCGTGAGGAAATCCAGCGCCAGGCCACCGCAGCGCTTGGCTCGCGTTTCAAGGATTACGATATCAACTGCGTCGCCGTGCTCATCGGTCGCCCGGAATCGAAAACCCCGGCTGGCAAGGAAGACCCGATCGAGCGCCTGTTCGACCAGCTCCGCCAGCGCCGTCTTGCCGACGAATCGAAGGCCACGTTCCTGAAACAACAGGAGGCCGCCGAGACCTTGAAGCAGTTCAAGCAGGCCGAGGCCGCCGCCGCCAAGCAGACGGAGTTGACCCAGTCGAAGATCGACATTGAGGTCGCCGCAAACCGCGGTGAAGCCCAGCTCGCGGAATCCGAGCGCCTGGCCAAGCGCCAGATCGCCCTCGCGCAGGGTGAAGCCACCTCCAAGGAGCTGATCGGTAAAGGCGAGGCCTCGCGCATCGCCCAGATCGGTCTCGCCGAGGCCGCCGTCACATTGCAAAAAGTGAACGCCTACCGCGACCCGAGGTTGTTTGCCCTGAACCTCGTCTCGGAACAGTTCTCAAAGAGCACCCAGCCGCTCGTGCCCGAGCGCCTCTTTATCACCGGGGGCAACGGCAACGTCGAGGGTGGCGAAGGCATGAACAGCAGCCTCGTCGGCCAGCTCCTCAGCCTCCTCGTGAGCGAGAAGAGCAACATCGGCATCGCCGCGGACGGCGTGAACACCGAGGCGCTCCAGGCAGTGGCAAACCAGTACGCCGCAAAGTCGGCGGATGTGGGCAAGACCAGCGCGAGCTGATTGAGAGTTGATTATTCCACGGGTGGATTGCGCAGATGTGTGCGTGATCCACCCGTTTTATTTTACATATCTATTTTCAAGACTTTGTCGGGCCTGTCCCAATAGGATTTGGCATGTTTTAACTCCTGTCAAAAATCGGATGGATCTCCCATCCATAGGGCTTGCCTTCCTCCAATGTGAGCCATGCATAACTCGAAGGAGCGCCGCGATTCGGCCGCGTGATGCAGCCCGGATTCAGGAACCATGCGTCGCCCACGCGCTCGCGGCGGGGCACGTGTGTATGTCCGTGCAGCAGCAGATCGGTGCCGGGCGGGGCCTGCGCCGGGGGAATATGGATGAGACGGATTTTCAAGCCCGCTATCGTGAAATCCAGATGCGGCGGCCAGCTCATATCGCTGTCACAGTTGCCGCGCACCATCTTGAAGGGCCGCTTCAATTCTCCGATCCTGGCCAGAATCCATCTATCCGTAACATCGCCCAGGTGCCAGATTTCATCCGCCCCGGCAATCGAATCCAGCAACGATACGGGAAGATGATTATGGGTGTCGGCGATGACTGCGATGCGCATCCGGCTATTGGTTTACGAAATTGTAGATCACGTATTTGCTCGCGAGAGGCATGAGCAGTTCCTTCACCGCTTTGAGATGGATCGGGTTCTTTCCGTATTCGGCCAGGGATTTTTCATCCTTGAACCCGATCACCACCGCCACATCGAAGCTGGCATCAACCCCCGGCCGCTGCGAAACGAGCGCCTTGCCTACAGAAACATCCGTCACACCCGGGATCGCCCTGAATGTTTTCGACGCCTCGACCAGCTTGCGCCTTTCGGCGACGTCCCCATGGTGTTTCAACCAGCAGACGACCACATGCGTTACGCGCGTTTTTTGCTCCACATTACCTTGCGGCAGCGACTGGCACCCGGTGGCGGCAATTAGAAGGAGAGATGCGAGGATTGGAAGAATCGTGGATTTCATAATTTCGTCATTCTAGCTTCGTCATTTTGTCGTCAGACAACATTGCCTATTTCAAAAACAGCTTTTACTATCCCCGTCCCTATTATGTCCATCTGGCAATTTGCAAACCCACAACTGCGCGACCTCGTCTCCTACGAACCCGGCAAGCCGATCGAGGACGTGGCGCGCGAGATCGGCTTGAAGCCCTCCGAAATCATCAAGCTCGCATCGAACGAAAACCCGCTCGGCCCGTCTCCCAAGGCGCTCGCAGCCATGCGCGAGATGCTGGAGCGCGCCCACTTTTATCCGGATGGTGGCGGCTACTACCTGCGCGAGGCAATCGCGGGGAAATTCGGGTTCGCCCGCGAAAACGTGATCCTGGGCAACGGTTCAAACGAGATCATCGAGTTCATCGGCCACGGTTTTCTAAAACCCGGCGACGAGGTCATCACCGCCGAGCACGCATTCGTGGTGTACAAACTTATGGCCACGCTCTTCGGGGCCACGACCATCGAAGTGCCCGATCCCGGGTTCAAGCACGACCTCGATGCCATGGCCGCGGCGATCACTCCGCGTACACGCCAGCTTTTCATCGCGAATCCGAACAACCCCACCGGTACACTGGTATCGCAGGCTGAGATCGACCGGTTCATGGACCGTGTACCGCCGCACGTCATAGTCGTGTTCGACGAGGCATACCACGAGTTCCTGCAGGATGCGCCCGACACGCTGAAGTTCATCCGCGAGGGCCGCCCGAACGTCGTCGTGCTCCGTACATTCTCGAAAATCCAGGGCCTGGCCAATCTCCGCATCGGCTACGGCCTCGGCAGCAAGGAGATCATGGAAGTGCTGCAAAAAACACGGCAGCCCTTCAACGCAAATGGCATCGCCCAGGCCGGCGCTCTCGCGGGATTGGCCGACGCAGAACACCAGCAGAAAACCCGCGAGCTAACATGGGAAGGCCGCGACTACCTGCAAAAGGAGTTCGATGCGATGGCCCTGGAATACGTGCCCAGCCACGCAAACTTCGTGCTCGTGAAAGTCGGCAACGGCAGCGACGTCTTCAAAAAACTCCTGAAAACCGGCGTCATCGTCCGCGACATGACCAGCTACAAACTCCCCGAGTGGATCCGCGTCTCCGTGGGCACCATGCCCCAGAACGAGCGTTTCATCGCGGAACTGAAAAAGCTGGGTGTGAAATAGAGGGCCAGAGCAGAATCGCGTCTAAGATAAGACGTTTTACAGAAGGTTTTTCTGAGTCAACCCGGAGGGTTGTTGGAAATTAGCCGGTCGGCGCGAGCCACCGGACTCCGCAAAAAAAGCGACGCGCCCCGTAGGGCCGCTGGAATACGCGCCACAAGACCCCCGTGACCGAAGTAACATCTGCAATGCCCAAATCGGGCTTACGGTCGGAGATGACGATAGAAGGTAAGCCCGTTACCGTCACGATCGTAGAAGGAGAACTCGCGGGTGCCCCAGGGAGTATCTGCCAGGCATGTGCGGTCATGAAATACATCCAGCGGCTTGAACTCGGCGAAGAGCGCGTCGGGATCATCCACGAAGAAGCGCAACCGCGTGGTCTGCATTTCGTGTTCATATTGAAACTGCATGTGCAGCTCCACATGATCGCGCCGAAAGCCCGCATAGTTGCTATTGTGACTGAAGAGAAGATTGAAACCTAGCAGCTCAGTGTAAAACGCGACTCCTCTGGCAAAGTCGCGTGTGCCGAGAATTGGTTGCACTTGCAATAGCATATGAAAGACCGAACGGTGTATTTTGCGGAAATCATAATAACGAATATTTGAATGATCCATCTATTTAAATACCGGATGGAAATGGAGTCAGGCCGGAAATGGCGTTAAGATAAGGCGCTTTGCAGAGAAGATTTTCAGGGTCAACCCCGAAAGCTTGCAGGAATTCTATTAACACCGCGGCTTCAGCCCGGTGCCTTGCCTCGCACATGAGATCATGAGCTGTTTCAACAGCTTCGTGTGCCGGGCATGTCCACGTCGGCAAAGCCAGTGAAAACCCCCGTATCGCGAAAACGAATGCGCTCCGGAAGGCCGCTGGACCATTCTCATTTAAGGACTCGCTTTCTCCGAACGTCAAAAAAATCTATTTCCCTCTCGAAATAGAACGCTTCAGCGCCGATTTGATGGATTGTCTCCCATTCCTCTGCATAGATCGGGTATAACTGCGATAAGCTGATCGTCCGATCAGAAAATACCGCTCGTTCATCACCCGGATCAAAAAGGGAGTTCGCAAAAACCAAAAACGCAGACATCTCAGACTCGTCGGAAATGCGTTCGCCAAAATTGAAAACAGACCCGTACTCAAACAGATGTGCGTCTCGTTTCTCTTTGATAATTTCGCCCATGGCCAGCCCCCAGCTATCATCAGAAGACCTTACACTGATCACTAGCTCTGGACGACCGGACCTCCATTCCTCATGTGGCACAGATGAAAGACCAAAGCTGTAAGCAGTCTTGTGTTCAAGTTCGGGAATTTGATCATAAATCGCTACGAAGATCTGAGGGAGCAATTCCTTTCCTCCAATATCATATATTTTTCCCTTACTGCCGCTTATCTGGTCAAGCCAGTCTAGATATTCCTGGACTGTATTCATGGCATCTTACGGTTCGTGCTTATGGCTTCTGTTTTCGGGAAACGTGAAAAAAGGGTCGGACTGGGGTTGCCCTGAATTGACGGACAATAGGGTGAGGCGACAAATCTTGGCAGAAATTGGTTGCAAGATACCGGGCAGGGCAAAAGTTTTCCCCGGTATATCTTCCCGCTTCTCCCGATCCGTCCGTCGGGTTTTGAAGCTGCGTTTTTCATCCGCATGGCTTTTGAGCATAGGATACCCGTCATCCATTGTCAGGATTATGTTTGTTCCGCCCTATCCCATCGAGGTGATACGTCGCCTGCCAATCCCGCGTTGCTATTGACACGCATCCCGGCTGATTCAATACTATTCCCATGGTCACGCTGCACGATGCATACGCAAAACTCAGCGCGCTTTCCGAGGAAAGGGCAAAGCGTGTTATCGAGTTGATCGAAGACCTCGCCGAACTCGAAGCCCGCGAAAACGCCGAGGACCTTGCTGCAGGGAAAGCAGGCCTGGCCCGCGTAGCCGAGGGTGAACCGACTTATTCCTGGGAAGAAACCAAGAAGCGGCTCGATGCGGTACAGGATTGAACTCGCAAAGGGGCCGAAAAAATTCCTCGATGCGATCCGGGACGGCAAACTGGCGCGCCGTTTCAGCAGGGAAATCGATGCACTCGCGGAGAATCCCCGCCCGCCCGGAAGCCTGAAACTGCAAGGCAATGATGAACTTTACCGCGTGCGCGTCGGCGACTACCGCATCATCTATCAAATCCAGGACAGGGTGCTGCTGGTGTTAGTGGTCGAAATAGGCAACCGGCGCGACATTTACCGGTGAAATAGCGTCGTCCGGATTATTGTTGGCCACGGCAGACCGCCAGGTTCGTGCCCGCCAAACCCCACAAAATCTCATTGACTTTCCCTCCCGCGGCACCAACGACGATGGGACGTGAAAAGATACTTTTCAGCACACCACCCGTTTCGCAAGGTCTCCAGCCTGCTGGAAGTCCTGAGCTTGTCGAAGCGGTCGAGCCGAAGGTCACGAGTTTGTCCAGAGACCGAGGGTCCTGAGCCTGCTGAAAGTCCTGAGCTCGTCGAAGAGATCGAAAGAGCCACCCGCACCTGTTTTCCCCCGCAAGTATGCCAAAAATCCCACGAAAAAGGCGAAAACTTCCCCATTTTTGGAGCTTTTTGCCTGCCGGAAAATACTCAATGTGTCGCATAAGTAACACGAAGTCAGGAACTAACACGATTTCTCCCGCAATCCTGAACGCAAAATTCCTAAAAGTAGCTAAAAACGACCCCATAGCCGGATTTCCAGCGCCCGGAGTACTGCGATTGGTCAGAGGCAATGGCACCCTCAGGCAGATGGCAACTCTCAAAATATCCCGCCTCAAAAAATTCATTTTGACATATTGTCTATAGTCCATATAGACAATTGGGACTTATCAATGACCCTGCAACTCGAAGAAATCAGTAAAGAAGAAATCTACGCTCTGGCGGAGCGGTTCGAGCATGCAAGTCTGGAAGAGATTTTGGGCTGGGCTTGGGAGCGTTTTGGCACCCGCGCGGCGATTGGGACCAGTTTTCAAGGGGCTGGGCTCGTAATGATCCATCACGCTCTCAAGGCGGGGCTGCAATTACCGATTTTTACACTGGATACCCAGCTTCTTTTTCCCGAGACGATCGAGTTGCAGAAGCGGCTGGAGGACTTTTTTCAGGTCAAAATCGAATCGCTGCTTCCCGAGCAGACTCCCGATCAGCAGGCAGCGGAATACGGGCCGGAGCTTTGGACCCGGAAACCCGACCTCTGCTGTACGCTCCGCAAAGTGATGCCTCTCCAAAAGAAGCTGGAGCAGCTCGCCGTCTGGATCACCGGCCTGCGCAGGCAGCAATCCGAGACGCGCAAGCGCACGCAAATCCTGGAGCTTTATCATTTTGACGTTCTGCGCGACCATTACATACTCAAGCTCAACCCGATGGCGAACTGGAGCCGCGAGGCCGTGTGGAGTTACATGAAGGAGAACAAGATTCCCTACAATCCGCTGGCCGACCGCGGCTACCGGAGCATCGGCTGCATGCCCTGCACACGGCCCACCGCGCAGGGCGAGGACGAGCGTGCCGGCCGTTGGACCGGTTTCGAAAAAGCCGAGTGCGGCATCCACACATTTCTGGGAGACAATATTTAAAGATGAAACACGACAACGACCACCTCGACGCGCTGGAAAACCAGAGCATCTTCATATTCCGCGAAGCCTACCACTATTTCAAAAAAGTCTGCATGCCCTGGTCCATGGGCAAGGATTCCAATGTGCTGATCTGGCTGGCAAACAAGGCATTCCATGGCCACGTGCCGTTCCCCGTGCTGCACATCGACACCACGTATGAATTTCCAGAAATGCTCGAGTTCCGCGAGTGGGCGAAGAAGAAATACGGCCTCGATCTTATCGTGAAAATCAACGAGGAAGCGCGCGGTCGCGGTGTTGGCTACGAGACGCACGATCCCGTCACCGTCACGCACGAGTTGAAATCCGTCGCGCTCCAGCAGGTGTTGCGCGAATACAAATTCGACGCGCTCATCACCGGCATCCGTCGCGACGAGGATTCCACCCGCGCGAAGGAACGCTACTTCTCCCCGCGCAACGCTGAGTTTGAGTGGGATTACAAGGACCAGCCGCCGGAATTCTGGAACCAGTTCACGACCTCATGCGAACCTGGCGAGCACGTGCGCGTGCAGCCGTTGCTCGACTGGACCGAGACGGACATCTGGCGCTACATCCAGCGGGAGAACATCCCGATCCCCACGATGTATTTCGCCCGCAAAAATGAAAAGGACGGCAAGCATTACCGCTATCGCTCACTCGGCTGTTGGCCGATCACGAACCCGATCCAGAGCACTGCGTCAAACATCGACGAAATCATCGCCGAACTCGCAATCACAAAGACCTCCGAGCGCGCAGGCCGCGCCCAGGATCACTACGAACGCAACGCGATGCAGAAACTCCGCGCCAAGGGGTTCATGTAAGAAACACGCAGCAGATTCAACTTTTTTGTAACAATGACGACTTTAGCACCCAGTATCCAGAAACCACCAGCCGGCACCGCATCCGCGACGACGACCGAGGCCCAGCGCCTGAAAATCGTTTTTGTCGGCCACGTCGACCACGGCAAATCCACGCTCATCGGGCGTATTTTTTACGACACGAATTCGTTTCCCGACGGAAAGGTGGAGCAGATCAAAAAGGCATGTGATGCCGAGGGGATGGAGTTCGAGTATTCATTCCTCCTCGACGCTCTTTTGGAAGAGCAGGAGCAGAACATCACCATCGACACCACGCAGATCCAGTTCCGCACGGAGGCGCGCAACTACGTCATCATCGACGCGCCGGGTCACAAGGAATTCCTGAAGAACATGATCACCGGCGCAGCCAGCGCCGATGCCGCTGTGCTGCTTATCGCTGCCAATGAGGGTGTGCGTGAGCAGAGCCGCAGGCATGGCTATTTGCTCAGCCTGCTCGGCATCAAGCAGGTTGTGGTCGCGGTCAACAAGATGGACCTCGTAGGATGGTCGCAGGAAAAATTCGAGGCGCTCAAGAAGGAGTACATCGAGTTTCTGAAGCAGGTCGGGCTTGAGGCGAAGTTGTTCGTCCCGGTTTCCGCGCGCAATGGCGACAACGTGAAAAACCGCAGCGAAAACACGCCGTGGTACACCGGCCCAACAATCCTGAATGCGCTCGACCATTTCCAGCCGCCGGCTTCCTCCTCGGAGTTGCCGCTGCGTTTCCCGGTGCAGGACGTTTACCGGTTCGACGACCGCCGCATCATCGCGGGTCGCGTGGAATCCGGCACGATCAGGGTGGGGGACAAGCTGGTTTTTTCCCCGAACAACAAGGCTGCGGTGGTGAAAACCATTGAGAACTGGGGCGGGATATCACCGGACCATGCTGTCGCCGGGCAGTCGATCGGCATCACGCTTACCGAGCAGATTTTCGTCGAGCGGGGCCATGTGGCGTCACACGAAACCCACGCGCCGATCGAGGCGAACCGTTTCAAGGCGAACCTTTTCTGGATGGGGAAAAACAATCTCCAGGTCGGCCCGCGTTACAAGCTCAAGCTCGCCACGCAGGAAATCGATTGCGAGATCGTTTCCGTGGATCGCGTGATCGACGCATCGACCCTCGAAACCGTCGCCGAGAACGAGCAGAGGAAACATGTCGCGCGCAACGACGTCGCTGAAATCACGTTGCAGACGCGCGGCCCGCTGGTGTTTGACAATCACGAAACACTTCCGATCATGGGCAGGTTCGTGATTGTGGACGACCGCAACGTCGCCGGCGGCGGCATTATCTACGGCGGCGTCTATGCCGACCGCAAGAGCATCGCGAGCAGCAATATCTACTGGTCGGAGGGTGACATCACATCCCGCCAGCGCTCCCTGCGCAACGGGCACAAGGGCGCTGTCGTCTGGTTCACCGGCCTCTCGGGTTCCGGAAAATCGACGATCGCACGCGCGCTCGAACGCGAAATCTTCAAGCACAACATGCATGTCTATGTGCTCGACGGGGACAATGTGCGCCACGGCCTGAATTCAAATCTCGGCTTCTCGCCGCAGGACCGCGAGGAGAACATCCGCCGCGTTGCCGAAGTCGCGAAGCTGATGGCTGACAGCGGCACGATCGTAATCACGGCATTCATTTCGCCCTACCGCGGAGACCGGCTCCAGGCGCGCGAGATCGTCAGGAACGGCGGCCTCGATTTCTTCGAGGTATTCATCGACACGCCGCTTGAGGTCTGCGAGGAGCGCGACCCGAAGAATCTTTACAAGAAAGCGCGGGCGGGCGAGATCAGCCAGTTTACCGGCATCGACGCCCCCTACGAATCCCCTGAAAATCCGGAGCTCGTGGTGCATGCGGATAAACTGAAGGTGACAGAATCGGTGACCGTGATCATGGACAAGCTGCTGCCGCTCCTCCACCCCGGGGACGCTGCGTTTGAGATTTAGAAGGTTATTATGCGGTGGAGGCGGCTGACACCGCCGCCTTTACACCAGGCCCAACTGGCCCTTGAAGATCCATGTCAACGCCTTCACGGCGAGCTCCAGCACGCTGAACGGTTTGCCGATCAGGTCGTTGCCGCCGTTGAGCGTGGATTGCACGCGGTTCTGCACGGTGGCTTCGCCGGTGAGAAATACGATCGGTGTCTTCTGGTGATTCGACATCGCGCGAATCCTCGAGCACATGTCCATCCCGTTCATTTCAGGCAGGCCCACATCCAGCAGGATGAGGTCGAAATCCTGTTCGGACAGTGTGGCCAATCCTGCCGTCGGTTGCCCGCTTGTCGTGATGTTGAGATGTGCCATCTCCATGGTGGCGGTGATGGTGTCCAGGATGCCCTCGTCGTCATCCACCGCGAAAATCTTCGCATTCGAGACGTCCTTGATGCGTGCGAGGTTCGCCTCGTCCAGCAGCGTCGCGAGAAAGTCGATGGACTGCCCGACCGTGCGCAATGTCGATGCATTGATGTTCTTCGGCGATGTATGCAGATCGCGGATCAGAGCTTCAACTGCGGACGTGAGTTCATAAATCGGGCGCAGCAGTTCGGAGAGCGACATCTCGGTGAGGCAATGGGCATTCTGTTCCATCTCCTCCAAGACTTTCAATTCATCCTGGTGCCTGAGGAAATAGTGCAGGCTGCGGCGCATGCCGTTCAGGAGATCCCATGCGGGCTTGATCTCGGGATTATGCGGGGCGGCATTTGCAGCGGCAGCTGCTGCGGCCTTGTGACGGAAGGTGCCGGCGCCCGCAGTGGCACCCGGCATCATGGCGCCATTGATATTTGCGGAAGGTGGCGGAACAATTCTCAGCACGGGCGAGGCAGGTGCGGGCGCCAGCGCCGGGCCGGCTGCGCGTGCCTGCTCCGGGGTTGATACCGGCAATTTGTTGGTATGCGCCTTAAACAGGGGCATCGACGTGATATTGGTCGGCTTGTCGGGTGCTTCGTTCGGATTCTTGCGTGTCGCCCCGCGGTTCAGCCATGAAGCAGGCAGAGGCGCTCCGCCGGCAGCCCGGCCTGAGTTGCCAGCCGTGGCGGTTTGCTGGCCCACGCTTTCGAGTTCCTCCTCTTCCTCATAATCATCGACAGACTCACCCATCTCCGCAGCTACGCGTTCCGCTGCTTTTTGCTGCACCGCGGCAGTTTTGGAGTGCGTTTTCATCTGGAGTTCCTGCAATTGCGCGGTCACGGTTTCCAGCCTGCCCTTCAGTTCGCGGTTGGATTCCAGGAGCATGTCGCGCTCGCGGCCGATTGCATCGAGCTTTTTCTGGATTTGCAGCACATTTTCCCGGGGTTCATTCGCCTGGTGAGGAGTAGTAGCATTCTGGGCTTCCAGGGCTTCGATCTTCCGGTTCGCCTCGGCGAGATTTGCCAGGGCTGTCTCCAAGGCTTCCTCTGATGCGTGTTGTGCTGCCTCGCGTTCCTTTAGCAGTGCAGTGTTTTGCTGGTGGCTCAGATCGCGGGCCTTCATCAGGCTTTCGAGTTGGCGTTGGAGTTCGCCCAGTTGCGACTGTAACTGGTCGCTTGAATTCGGGTTCTCTGTCTTGAAAACGCATTCGATGGTGCCGAAACGCAGGAAGCACGAGCCGGTCAATTCCGCATCGCTCACCGGGATATTGTTCACGCAGGTGCGATTGGTGGAATCCAGATCCCTGAGCCTGTAGTTGCCATTCACAAGCTGGAGCCTCGCGTGATGGGCGGATACAGAGTGGTGATTGATCGCGATCTTGTTGTCCGGTGTGCGGCCAATGGTAACGATGTCGCCTGTCAATTCATGCGAGACATCGCCTGTCGGTAGAGAGATAAGTAATTTGGCCATAAACTGTGTGTAATTTCGCGGGCTCACTGCCCGCATCTTCGTTCCCTTTCTAAATTAGCAGTACGGATGCCGTGTTTATGGAAAATAGGATATTTTATGGAAAATGCCGTGAGTTTGTTTTGAAAAAACTGCTTCCGTACTCTGTAACATGGCGTTTTATGCAATAATGAGAAATTAGTCTTATTGCAGCCTGCTTGGATGCGGTTGCTGGATGGGCTTGAGGCTATCATGATGCATAAGGTTACTCTGTAAAGTGTAATGTATCAACCTTAAATATGCGAATCAGCCCTCGGAAAAATTATCATTTTTGCGATTGTTTGAGGGATTCGTGTACAAACGACTACTTCAAACCTGAGGAAGGTTTCGCGGTAACTGAGAGTTTGAAACCCGGCGACTGGGGATTTATGCCGAACGGCCAATGGCTGTTGCCACGGCCTTTAGGCGTTGGACAAGGTCACTAAACTCATCGGGCAGCAGGGCCTGTTCACCGTCGCTCTTGGCGAGTTCCGGGGAATTATGGACCTCGACCATCAGCGCATCAGCGCCGGCAGCAACAGCCGCCAGGGCCATGGCAGGGATGAATTTATGCAAGCCTATGCCATGGGTCGGATCAACTACGACCGGCAGGTGTGTCTCGGCTTTCAAAACCGGTACCGCGTTCAGGTCGAGCGTATTGCGCGTGTAGGTCTCGAATGTCCTGATGCCGCGTTCGCACAGCAGCACGTTGAAATTGCCTTCGCTCAGGATGTATTCAGCACTCATGAGCAGATCCTTCACGGTCGCGCTCATGCCGCGTTTGAGCATCACGGGCAGTTTGCTGCGGCCGACTTCCTTGAGCAGCGAGAAGTTCTGCATGTTGCGCGCGCCGATCTGGAGGCAGTCCGCGTATTTTTCGATCACTTCGAGATCCTTCGTGTCCATGATCTCGGTGATGACCGGCAGGCCGGTTTCCTCGCGGGCCTCGGCGAGCAGCTTCAGGCCGTCCACGCCCAATCCCTGGAATGCGTATGGGGATGTGCGCGGCTTGAAAGCGCCCCCGCGCAGGATTTTTGCGCCGGCTTTCTTGATGTCCTTCGCGATGGAGACGATCTGCTCGCGGCTCTCCACGGAGCACGGTCCGGACATGAAAACGACTTCATTGCCGCCGACAGCGACGTTTCCGATTTTGACGGGGGAGTTGGTGCCGCGGAATTCCCGGGCAACGAGCTTGTAGGGCTTCAACACCGGTGTCACGGATTCCACCCCGGCAATCGCCGCGATCGGCTTTTCCCGGATCACATCTTCCGGCCCGATCACACCGATCACCACGCGGGCTGCGCCACGGCTGACTTCGGTTTTCAAGCCCCACTCCTTGATGCGATCCACTATGTGCTGGATCTGGTCCTCGGTGGCGTCTGGTCTGGTAACTATAATCATAAAGAAAGGGGAGAAAGGTTACTACCCGTTTTCAATTGGGCAATATTTTTCTCAGCCTTGTGGAAAATGCCGCAGGGACCGTTTCATGCGTATTTTCCACAGCCGCATGAAGGAATTTCCTTCGCGTGTTGACATGCATGGGGGAATTTGTTCCCATTGATTTGTGAAATTTGCCCTCCCTCTCCTCCTTGTCTCGGTGTTCGCGCTGAACGCCTGCACCACTCTGGCAAATCGCCGGGATCTCTATCGCGCTAACGAAGCCCATGGCCCTTACACGGACAAGCTGGCCAAAAGCGAGATGGGGGAAATTTCCGATACCGCCAGCCATGCGCGGGTGAAGAATCACTAGCTCCCCGGTTTCAAGCGACGTTTGGGATTCCGGTGAAACGATGCCCCCGGCTGGTCGGCTTCCCTGTGCGGATTGATCGACATCAACAGGCAGCTTCATGTAGTGGTGAAGCCTGATGGTGCCTACCCGGACTTTAAACGACAGGATATTCCCGCACGTAAGGAATGCAGTGCTCGCCTTGGGCGCCCTTCTTGGCCTCGTCGTGCTGGTGCGTTTCATATTTATCCGGACATGGAATTACGACGAACTCAGCCACGCCCACATGGCATGGCTGGTTTCCGTGGGAGAAATTCCCTACAGGGATTTCGCCATCAATCATTTCCCTTTTTTCTGGGCACCGGTGTCGGTGTTGATGCGGATTTTGCCGCAAAATTCCGGCGGCTTGATGATGCTCCGGGGAGGGGCTTTGCTGCTCAATTGCGTTTTCATCGGTGCACTGGGCACATTGATCACTGCGGAATTGCCGGCAAGGCAGCGCATCTGGTCCGCGGCATGTTTTGCACTGGTGGTGTTCAGTCCGCTCTCCCTGCATTTCCTGATGGAGTTCCGGCCTGACGCACTGGCCAATGCCCTGCTCTTCCCGGCCCTGCTCTGGCTGGTAATGGACGGGACAAAACGGGCATGGGTTGCCCTAGTATGTGGTTTTTGCATCGGCGCCGCCATACTGATCAATACGAAGTATATCTTCTTCCCCTTCATCCTCGCAGCCGCCGCCCTGGCGCTGAATATCCCCCGGGTCCTGCGCGCGTGGCCTTTCATCCTGTCGCTGTGCACCGGCTTCGCAGCGGCTCTCCTGTGCGGGTTTTGTTTGTTGAACCACATGCAGATCGAGTTCGGCGAAGCATGGCGCATGGTGATTTCCTACAATTCAGCCGCGGAAAAGGCCCATACCTTCGGATACGGGCTGGCATGGGCGGTAGCACAACGGCCGGTGCTGCTGGCCTATTGCGTTGCGGGGTTGATTGGCTGCGGCGTTTTGTTTTTCCGCAGGCGGGAGTTTCCCGGTTTCTTTGCCATCGCGATATTCCTTTTTCTCACGATCAATCTCGCCACCAGTACCCGGCCTTGGAAGCAATACGCGGTGTCGTGGTTCCTGCTGGCCGCCTGGTTTCCCGCGAGATCCCTGCCTTCGCTGCTGGCACGCCTGAATACGCAAGCCCAGATCGTGGCGGCTCTTTGCATCGTGGGGGCGATGGTCGCCGGGCTGGCCGGAATGCCGCTCAAGGACCCGAGTGGGGCCGGGGACATCGTCCGCGCGTCGCAGGACCGGCTGATCGATGTGACCCCGCAGCTCGTTGCCCCCGATGGATTTGTGGCGGCCGGGTTTCCCATGCATCCCGTGTTCAGGCGCGACAGTTTTTTCAAGGTGGTCATCGACATGACCACGGGTGACGCCGACGGGCTGGAGCGTTTCATGCCCGAGCTCGACCCCGGCCCCTACAGCGAGCATTTTACCCAACGGGGCTATGAAAAGGAACTGGCACTCCGGCCGCCTTCCATGATCGTGGTGCGATCCCTGTTCACCGAAGCCCAGACCCGCGCATTGAATGTCTTTTTGAAAAGCAATGTGGACAGTTACGAATACCGGGATATTCCGGATTCCAATGTAACCGTCCTGGTCAGGACGAATGCCGGTCAACCGGGGACAAATTGATGGTGCAACAATTGCACGAGCGCAGCTATCCTGTCTGACCCATGTGCGGCATTGCAGGATTCACAACTTTCGGCGCCCTGTCATACGACAGGGATGAGGTGGTCCGCGCCATGACGAAGACCCTGGTTCACCGGGGGCCGGATGATGAAGGTTTTTTCCGGGATGCGGGGGTGGCTCTCGGCCACCGGCGGCTGGCCATCATTGACGCGGTGGGTGGCGTGCAACCCATGGCCGATTCGCGAGGGCGGTATGAGCTCGCCTATAACGGTGAAGTTTACAATTACATCGAATTGCGCAGGGAACTGGAAGAGCGCGGCCACCGTTTTTCCACACGCTCGGATGCGGAGGTAATGGTGGAGTGGCTGGCTGCGGAAGGCATCGCGGCCCTGGATAAATTCGACGGGATGTTTGCCTTCGCATTGTGGGACCGGCAGGAGCGGCGGTTGTTCCTTGCACGGGACAGGATGGGGATCAAGCCATTGTATTACACACGACAGGGGGCCGACATTATTTTTGCCTCGGAACTCAAGGCCTTGCTCAAGCATCCCTCCGTGGTGCGGACCGTGAACCCGCTCTCCGTGAGTAAATACTTTTCCTACGGCTATGTCCCCGCGCCACACACGATTTTTGCGGGGATTCACAAGATCGAGCCCGGCGTCTGCCTGAAATTTGATGAAAGCGGCCTGACATCGGAACGCTACTGGGATATCCCGCTTACGGACAACCCGGTCAGCCCACGCAACATTGATGAATGTTGCGGCGATCTCCTGAGGCTGATGAGGGACTCGGTGAAGCGGCAACTCCGCAGCGATGTGCCGGTGGGTGTGTTTCTTTCGGGCGGGATTGATTCCAGCGTGATCACGGCGCTCGCGGCGCAGGAATCGTCCGGGCGGCTGCATAGTTTTTCCATCGGTTTTGACCAGCCCAGCTATGACGAGACCGCGCACGCGCGGCAGGTGGCCTCACGATACGGTACGGACCACCACGAGGAGACATTGACCCTGGCCGGTGCTGCCGATTTGTTCCCAAAAGTAATGGAATCGCTGGATGAACCGTTCGCCGACGCCTCGATCATTCCGACATATCTGCTCTCCCGGCTGGCATCACAGCATGTAAAAGTCGTGCTGGGTGGCGACGGCAGCGATGAGTTGTTTGCCGGTTACCCTTCATTCCAGGCGCACAAGGTGGTGGAGGCTCTTTCGTTTTTACCCATAGGATGTCGCGATTGGCTGAGCGGCCTGGTGCGCAGGCTCCCGGTCTCGCATCATTACACGAGCGCGGAATATCTCATGCAGCAATTCCTGAAAGGCCTTGGGATGTCCCCGGAAGTGCGCTTTCTGCTCTGGATGGGGTATTACGGCAATACCGACAGGAAGCAGCTTTTCTCCTCGGGCATGCAGCAGCAATTGCTGCGCGAGGATTGTTTTGAAGACATCCTGCGTTATGTAAAACAGAGCGGCCTGGTGGATACATTCCAGCGGCTCCAGTATCTGTGCATGAAGCTCTATTTTCAGGACGATATCCTCGCGAAGGTGGATCGCGCAAGCATGGCCCACTCACTGGAAGTGCGCGTGCCCTACATGGATCGCGACCTTGTGGAATACGCCTGTGGGATCCAGCCTTTTTACAAGCTCAAGGGGCTGACGACCAAGTATGTGCTCAAGCGCGCGGCACACGACCTTTTGCCCCGGGGGATCATCCATCGCCGCAAGGCGGGCTTCATGATGCCGGTGGCGGCGTGGCTCACGCAATGCATGCGTGATACTGTTGAGGATCTCTGCTCCGCTTCCTCGCTGGCCGGCACGGGGTTGTTTGACGCGGCCTATGTCCGCCAAATCCTCGATGAGCATTTCGACGGTCGGCGCGATCACCGCAAGCAGATCTATCCCTTGCTTTGTTTTATGGCGTGGATGCGTAATCATGGTTCCTGAACATGCATCTTCCATGACGGACAAAAACGAAAGCGCGACGGTGCCCACACCTGAAAAAGGGATGAACCAGGGTTTGTTCGCGCTATTGATGCTGGTGGCGGCGGTGGTGTTTTATTCCCCCGCGTTGCATGGGGGATTTCTGTGGGATGACGACACCTACATTTCGGCGAACTGGACCCTGCAATCGCTGAAAGGCTTGTCGGCCATCTGGTTTATTCCCGCGGCGACATGCCAGTATTACCCGCTCACCTTCACCGCATTCTGGACCGGTTATCATTTGTGGGGATATGATACGCTGGGATATCACCTGCTGAATGTGGCCATGCATTGCGCCGCAGCGATCCTGCTGTGGCAGATCATGGCGCGGTTGAGACTGCGCAGCGCGCTGCTTGCGGGTGCGATCTTCGCGCTGCATCCGGTGAATGTGATGAGCGTGGCGTGGATGACGGAGTTGAAGAATACGTTTTCCGGAACCCTGGCACTTGGGGCCGCATGGGCGTATATCCGGTTTGTGGGTCTCGGTGTATACGGGAACGGAAGCGCAAAGGGGGGCAGGTGGCGTTTCTTCGTCCTGTCGCTGGTGTTGTTCCAGTTCGCGATGTTTGCAAAGACGGCGGTCAGTTTTCTTCCGCTCACGCTTTTAATGATCCTGTGGTGGCAGAAAAAACAGATGGGTGCGCGGGATGCGCTGTCGTTGCTTCCGATGTTTGCGATCGCTATCGGGATGGGCGCTTTTACGATTTATATCGAGCGCCATGCCGGGGGGGCGAAGGGAGCGGACTTCAACTTGAGTTTCGTGGAAAGGGTTTTGGTGTCGGGGCGCTCGTTCTGGTTTTATCTTGGGAAGCTTTTCCTCCCGGTGAAGCTCTCGTTTATTTACGATCGGTGGAAGATCGATGCGGGTGACTGGCGGCAGTATCTGTACCCGCTCGTCATGGTCGCATTTCTTGCGGGGTTGTGGCTGGCGCGGCGGCGCATTGGGAAGGGGATATTCGTGACGATGATGCATTTTTACGTCAGTACCTCGATGCTGGTGCTCGTGGTGGTGCTTTTCATGATGCGTTACACGTTTGTGTCGGACCACTGGCAATACTTCGGCTCGATGACGGTGGTCGCGCTGATGGGGGAAGGTATCGCAAACGGGCTGGACCGCGCGGGAATGTGGGGAAAGCCGTCGGGATTGCGATTGATGTCAGGGTTTCTGCTGGTGCTGGGTGTGCTTACATTCCGGCAATGCGGGATGTACGCCAGCAACGAAATCCTCTGGCGGACCACCATTGAAAAAAGCCCGGAGTCGCCAATGGCCCACGAAAACCTGGGCAATGCACTCGCGCAGGCGGGAAAACCCGCAGAGGCCATTCCCGAGCATTACCGGGCGCTGGAGCTTCGTCCCGATTCGGCTGAAATCTACAGCGATCTCGGGAATGCGCTCATGCAAAACGGGCAGACTGCGGAAGCCATTGAAAATTATAAAAAGTCGCTGGAGATAAATCCCCTCAACCAGGTGACGCAGTACAATCTCGGTAATCTTCTTCTGCACCAGACGGAACAGCCCGATGAGGCAATCGTCCATTTGGAGAAAACCGTCGAGCTGGAAAAGGCGATGGGCATCTGGCCGGGGAACGTTTATGCGTACTACGACCTTGGCATTGGCTATGGCAAAAAGGGGAGGTTCAAGGAGGCGATTGTGAATTACCGGAAGACGCTGGAAATCATGCCACAACTTGCGCCTGCACAGAGCAACCTGGCGTGGCTGCTTGCGACCAGCCCCGTGGCGGCGCTGCGCAACGGGGCCGAGGCGCTGGCCCTGGCGCAGCAGGCAACCCAATCGTCGGATGGCGGCGATCCCAATCTCCTGCGAATCCTAGCAGCCGCCTATGCAGAGAATGGGCGTTTCAAGGAGGCGGCGGAAACTGCGCAGCGGGCCCTGGGAATCGCGATCATGCGTTCCGATGCGGCGCTGGCGGAATCCCTGCAGGCGCAGATTGCGTTGTATCAGGCCGGCTCCCCGTTCCGCGAGGAAGTGCAGCAGCCGTAGATGCCCTAGAAAGGCGCCAGGATTTCGTGCTGCCAAGGCAGAAGGCGTTCCGGCGCGGCCTGCGGGTCGCCGGCGAGGGCTTCCAGCGTGGCCTTCGGTGCAATGAGCGACGGGTCGAGCTGGAGCGTGGTGGCTGCGGCATCGCGTTTCTTTTTCAGGGCGTGGAACCGTTTCTCCTCCTCCGGCGTCGGACGCAGACGGGGCTTGCGCACCAGGAAGGGCCATTCGCTTTCCGGCAGGGCGAGGGCTTTTTCCGCTGCCTCGAAGAAACGCTTGCTGCGTGACGAGGAGAGATGTCGGACAAATACGTTCTGGCCCGCGTCGAAGCGGCGCGCGACATCCAGCAGTTCCTCATTGCGTAAAATATGGAATGCAGGGCGGTCCACGGCCTTTGCCTCCTCTTCCCGCCACATCCAGAGTGCGCGCAGGACCGCAGAGGAGCGTCCCTTCAAGTCCACGCTGCCGGAGATGCGCCACAGGTTTTCCGTGTCGCGCTGCCGGGTGATCTTCGCCTGTTCCAGCGCCTTCGTGCAGGATTGCTGGAACCATTCCCAACGACCGAGTGCCCGCAATTCCGCCTCAAGCTTCTCCGCGATCGGAAGCAGATAACGGGTATCGTTGATGGCGTAATCGGTCATCTTCTCCGTGAGTGGGCGCTTGGCCCAGTTCTCTTTTTGGGATGACTTCGGCAGCGCCACGCCGAAGTAATGCAGCACCAGGGCGGCAAGGCTGAATTCCATTTTTCCGGTGAGCCGCGCGCCGATCATGGTGTCGAAGATTTTCTCTGCGTCCAGGTCGCCGGTGCGTCGCATGAGGCGGAGATCGAAGTCCGCGCCCTGCAGGATCAACTCCCTGCTCTTGAGCATCTGGTAGAGCGGATCGAGCGAAAAGCCGGCGAGGGGATCGATGAGCACGTGCTGGTCGCCCAGGCTGATCTGGATCAGGCAGAGTTTTTCAAAATAGCAGTGCAGGCTGTCGGCCTCGGTATCCAGTGCCACGCGGTCGTAGCGGGCGAGATCTCCCAGGAATTCATCGAGCGCGGCGGAAGTGGTGATCAAATCGGTATATTTCTATTATCGCAGCCCGGCGAGGAGCAGTTCCGCGTTGGTTTTTGTGGCCTTGAGATTATTGAGCAGTACTTCCATCGCCTCCACGGGGGGAAGCTCGGCAAGCTGTCTGCGCATGATGTGGATCCGCTCCAGTTCGGCTGGGTGATACAGGAGTTCCTCGCGCCGCGTGGCGGAATTCAAAACCTGGATCGCGGGGAAAATACGGCTTTCCACCAGCGAACGGTCGAGATGGAGCTCCATGTTGCCGGTGCCCTTGAACTCCTCGAAAATCACCTGGTCCATGCGGCTTTCCGTGTCGATGAGCGCGGTGGCGAGGATGGTAAGGCTTCCGCCTTCCTCGACGTTGCGCGCTGCGCCGAAGAATTTCTTCGGTTTCAGCAGGGCTTTTGTCTCCACGCCGCCGGACATGGTGCGCCCCTTCGTGGGCTGGAGCGCATTGTATCCCCGTGCCAGGCGCGTGATACTGTCGAGCAGGATGACGACGTGCTTGTTCAACTCCACGAGCCGCCTTGCGCGTTCGCTCACGATTTCCGCCACCTGCACATGGCGGGCGGGGGTTTCATCGAAGTTAGAACTGAAAACGTCCGCATCGATGCTGCGCCGCAAGTCCGTGACCTCCTCGGGCCGTTCGTCGATGAGGAGCAGGATCACGTGGCTTTCCGGGGAATTGGCGCGGATCGCCTGTGCGATCGCTTTCAGCAGGAGGGTTTTCCCCGTGCGCGGCGGGGCGACGATCAATCCTCTCTGGCCGCGGCCCAGCGGGGCGATCAAATCCACGGCGCGCGCGCTCAGGGAGTTGATCTCCGTGTTTTCGAGGATGATGCGCTCCGTGGGAAAAAGCGGCGTCATGTTGTCGAAGTGCTTGGTTTCCTTCCAATCGGCGGCAGGGATGCCCTCGATGGACACCACTTCATCGAGCGCCATGAATTTTTCCTTGTCGCGGGGGAGGCGCAGGTAACCTGCGACCCGATTGCCCGGGCGCAGGAAGAACTTTTTCACCACCTGCACAGGGACGTAGACGTCCTCGGGGCAGGCGCGGAAATTGTAATTCGGCCAGCGCAGGAAGCCGTGGTTCTCGGCGGTCATTTCCAAGATGCCGTCTGCAAAGACCCGGTCGCCCTTCTGTGCGTGGTTTTTTACGATATCGAGGATGATCTGGTGGCGCGAACGATCGGGCGAGGCCTTGAGATGCAGGCTTTCGGCGCTCCGGAGCAATTGCGCGAAAGGCAGGGTTTGCAAAGCTCCCAGATGAATCTCCTGCGGAGGAGTTGCCGGGGTGGTGCCTGCCTGCATTGTGTCGGGATTATCCATGGCGTTGTTTCAGGAGGTCCGCCAGCAGTGTTGCCTGTTCTGCAAGCATTGCATGGGAACCGTCATTCCAGATTAGATAATCGGCTTTTGAAATTTTGACATTCAAATCCATTTGGGCGGCGATGATTTTTCCGGCCATGTCCGGATCGAGGTTTCGAATATTCAACAAACGGTTCATCTGGGTGGAGGCATTGCAGGCGACAACCACGATCCTGTCGAACTGTGGCTCCGCACCGGTTTCAAAGAGCAAGGGGATGTCAATGGCCAGCCATTCGCCGGAGGTTCTCGCCTTTTCCGCGAGGGAAAGCCACTGTTCGCGGATCACCGGGTGAAGAATCTGCTCCAGTGCCCGCCGCCTTTCCTCGTTTCCGAAGACGATCCCGCGGAGCCTCACCCTGTCCACATCGCCCTCCGGCGTGAATACGGCATCTCCGAACTCCCCCCGTACGCGCTGCTGCACAACCTTGTGGTTGTGCAGCAAATCTTTCGCGCTCCGGTCCGCGTCGAACAGCGTCGCGGGTATTTCACGCGACAGCAGGCTTGCAAAACTTGATTTGCCTGTGGCTATTCCTCCGGTAATTCCCAAAATGGGCACTGCTGCTCCGCGATCAAACGATTTATTTCGGAAGGGGCGCCTGTGGGAGCGAGGGAGGGATCAGGTCGGGCGGCGACAATGGCGCCACATCCTCTTCCTTTTCCTCGTCTTCATGCACGTTCTCACCGGCGGGATTCATCAGGCGGGCGGTGACAAAGATCACCAGGTTGCGCTTGATGTGCTGGTCTACAGTGGAGCGGAATAACCGGCCCACAAGCGGCAGATCGCCAAGCCCGGGAACCTTGTCCTCCACCTTCTGCACGTCTTCGCGCATCAGGCCGCCGAGAACCACAGTCTGGCCATCCCAGACGCTCACGCTGGTGGTCACCTTGCGGGTGCTGAAGATCGGCTGGTTGATGACGTTGTTTGTAAGCAGGATTTGCTGGGTAGTGATGTCGCCGCCCGATATGACATCCGAAATGCCGTTAAACACCTCGGTGATAGGGCTTCGAGAGATGGATATTCCGTAAATCGGACTGCCGTAGTTGATGAAACCTTCAAATTCCACCACTTGGGGAACAAGGTTAAGATCGATGGTCTGGCCATCCGGTCCCACGACCGGTTCCACTTCCAGGGTTACACCGGTGTTGCGCGTTTCGAATCCCGTGGGCGTGGTAGGTGTCACGGCGGAAACGCCGTTGCCGCCCGAGGGAACCTGCGGCGGCTGGAACTCGGTCGGATAACGGAACTCGCGGATGATCTCGATCACCGCGCGCTGGCCGCTCTTGGTGGTCACGTTCGGTGCGGAAAGCAGGTCGACACCCTTCTTTTGATTGAGGGCGCGAACGACAGCCTGAAACTGCTCGTTTGCAAAGATGCCCGCAACCGCAAACGTGGCCGGCGATGCCGTCTGGACGCCCGTGGTGCCCTGGAGCAGGGAATCAATCGCGCTGGAGCTGAGTGCCTGCGAGCCGCTGCGAAGTCCGGTCGTCACTTGATTCACACCGGTAGGGAGAGCGCCGCCCAGCGGAAACGCATTGGTCGGGGTGGCATTACCTCCAGAAGACTGCAACCGGCTGCCGGGTCTGAACCCCTGTGTGAAAAGATAATCAAAGCTCAGTTCCTTGAAATTCGTCTGGTTGATTTCGACAAACTTCGCCTCGATGTTTACCTGGATAGGCACTGCGGCGCTCACTGATTCCACGATGGAATCGACCAGGTCCAGATTGGCTTCCGTGTTACGAACAATGAGCTTGCTGCTGCTTGCGATATAATTTGCGCTTGCTCCGGGAGGGAACACAACGCCGCTGGACTCAAGGTAGTCTTTTGCCGTCTGCTTGGTTCGAATTCCAGGGCTGCCCGCGCCGGTTACGTCCACCGTGCCCCCCGCCTTTCTTGCGCCGCCACTCAAGGCAGTGGATCCACCCGCGCCGGCCTCGGGCGCTGATCCAAGGAAACTTGGAGGAACCTTGTATTCCTTCGTGATCAATGTATCCGTCGGTTCCGAGAGAGGAACGATAGTCACGGCGTATGGATCGATCTTCACTTTCAGACCGGCGAGATTGGTGATGTAACGCAGGGCTTCCGCGAGCGGGATGTTTGTCAGCGAAAGGGTGATCCGGGCCTCACTTGGCGCGATGCTAGGAGCCAGAGGAGCTGCCGGAGCGGGAACAGCGTTTGCGTCAGGAAGACCGGGGACAGCTGGGGCTGCGGGCGCGACAGGAGCTGCGGGCGCAGCGCTGAGACCCGGGGTGGATTCCATTTTCAAAACGATGTTTACCCCGCGGCGGCTCGGATCAGCCTCCTGGACATCCAGGTCGCGGCTCTTTTGCTTGAGAAAATCCACGGCTTCCCGCACGGTTGCTTCACGGAACTCAATCTTCGGGATGATGATGTGATTGAGTTTGTTCTGGATGTATTCCGTGTTGCGGACATTGGTGATACCGGTGTCGATCTTCACCACTTCACGGCCCTGGTATTTCCTTACAGGCGCGTCCCAGCTCTTTTGCACTTTGTACAACCACTGGCTGCGGGTGTGGTTGTAGGATTCGACGGCGTACTTGTCCTTTGCATTGTTGATCTTGTCCTCCATCTTGCGGGCGGCAATGTTGTAGGGATCGATGTTCAGGATCTGCTCGCAACGCTTGAAGGCGAGATCGTAACGTCCGGTCTGGTAAAAGCCGTCTGCATCGACGAAAAGCTTCTTCACGTCCTGTATGCTTCCGTAGAATTTCGGGCCGACCGTCTGGTTGTAGTAATCGGGATCCTCGAGCTGGGAGAGGAGTTTCAGTGCGGGTTTGTAAGTGGGGTTGTATTGTGGATCCACCACGATCTTGGCTGCGGCCCTGGCGTCCTCAAAACGGCCTTCCACAATGCGTTGCTCGGCCAGTTTCACACTGGCTTCGCTGAAGCTGTCCACTGCGCGGGCGCGCAGGTCATGGGTGCTGGGAGCTTCCGGCAGAAGGTCGCAGGCGGCCTTGTATTCCACCGACGCTACATCGTAGGCCTTCTCCCGCATGGCATTGTCGCCATCCGCAATATCCTTCTTTGCGCGGATCACGTTATCCTGGCGGCGGGCGATCTCATGCTCGGCGCTGCGTTGCACATTCTGCGCCCCGGCAGTCATGGGCGAAAGTGCGAGGAGCCCAAGGATCGGGATGGTAACAAGTGGGGGTTTGATCATATTAGAGTTAGGTTTTGATTAATTAAAATTTTCTGGCGACGCCCTGGAGATAAATTATTCACGCAGCCCCTTGCTGCGTGCCTCGCGGGATCAATGTGTCCCCTCCAAAAGAGGGATTTTTATTTGATCCTGTGTTTTGGTCTGTATTACGGCTTCGTGTTCGTTGATGTCAATCAATTTATACTTCACGTCCGTGTCGGGTTTTAAGGAGAATTCGTGGTCCTTCTTCACGCTGAATACGGAGGTTTGCGGGTTGGTGTCCCAGAGATACTTGAACTGTGCGTAGGAATCGGGTGAATCCGCCTGTTTATTGTAAACCAACACCACTTTGTCGCCCGTTTCGATGTGCTGGATGGTGAGTTCTGAAATATCATGTTCGATATCGTTGGAATCCGTGAACTTCTTCTCGTCGAATTTGATGATTTTGAATTTCGTACCCTGAATCTGGTCGCCGATTTTAAGAATTTGCGACGGTTGATGCACGTCGATGGTATTAATCTGGAACGAATCCGCGTCCGGCCGCGCATTGAAGATCAAACGGAACGGCACCTTGATGAATTTGACCAGCTTGAGCTTGGTGATATAGGCAGGATGTGAGTTTTTATCCAGAGGATCAGTTCCGGCGGTGAACTCATCAAGGTTGCTAAACCCATCACTATCAGGATCTTGTGTCAAAACATCAGGATCTGTGATATCGAGGTTGTATTTGATGAACCACTCGTTCGGGATTGGCGGATGGAGCATCCGGCCTGTCTTGGGATCAAACGGATCGATCAAAACGCCATCCTGCAGGATGTATTTCCTCGAAACAAACAGGGAGCCCGCATGACCGCCGGCCCACGACGCAGGCTTTGCAAGGGATGCCTGGGCATCTTCCATGGGTTTGATGTCCAGCGCAGGGACATTATTATTTTGCCTCACTTCGTTTTTCAGGCTGTCGAATGTTGCCAGAAAACTGCGTCCGTTCAAAAACAACAGCACTGAAACTCCGAGCAGTGCGAGCGAGAGCAGCAACAGCACAAATTTTTCGGAGTTTTTCTTGATCCAATCCATAAGGCTATTTTTCAGGAGCAGGTGCAAAATCCACGATTTCCATCTTCATAGTGATCTCCAGCTTCTCGGCTCCGAAGAGATATGTCAGCCTTGTGCTGGTCCCGGAAGTTGCAACTGGAGCGGCGGAAATCTTGGCCGGGCTTTTGTCGACCTGATTTTTCACCTGAATCAGGCGGACGATGAAAAACTGCTTGGTGGAGCTTACGATGTCGTTCAGCATTTTACGGAAACGCCCCTGTTCGCTCACAAAGGTGATTTCAAACGGGTGTTTGAATAGCAGCGCCTTCGGCGGCGGTTTCTGGCCGGTTTCCTCGGGCAACGGGGCGCGGTTGACGTCGTGGGTGAAGGAGTCCACCTTGCTGTCGAGGAGTTCGTTTACTATGAACTCGATAGACTTCAATTCACGGCTCAGTGGCGCCGCTGCATCCTTCGTGGGCGTTTCCGTAAGGTAGCGCTCAAACCCAAGGGCAAAAGTTTTAGGAAGGACGTTTGGTCCCATCTGTTTTGCCTTTTCCGTAACGGAATTCACCGCCGTGCGAAGCTGGTCCTGAAACTGTTCAGGAGTTGCCGGTTCAAGGGGAAATTCATACTTGGCGAGATTATCCTTCAGCTTGGTGATCTCGGCATTCAGCGAAGCCTTCTGCTCCTTGTATTTATCCAGGTTTTCCTTGTTCGGGTAGGGGGCAAGGGCTTGAAGTGTGTTCAACTGGGCGAGCTGATTGGCGTAAGCATCATTAACTTCCGCGTAATTGCCCATCGCTTGGAACAGCAAAAACCCGAGCGCTCCCGCCCCGGCGATCACGAAGCCAAGAAACACAGACAGAAATTTATTTTCCCTGATCCAATTCATTGCAGGTTGATCGGTTTTTTGAAGTAAAGGTGGAACTCGTAGTCGTAGGCCCAGTCGGTTCCGGTGGGTGTCGTGCGCCGTTTCAGCGGATCGAGGTCGAAGTAGGGCGATTTTGACAGTTCCTTGGCAAAATCATCGACGGTGGACATGGGGTTCCCCACTTTGTCATCCGTCACCAAGTAAAGGCCCTTGATCAAAATGCCGGGTTTTTCCTTGCCGGTGACAGGTATGGTGCTCGGGAGAATGCTGATTGGGATTGCGGCAGCCTTGTCCGCTGTGAAATTACTCGGCTGGAACAAAGTGACCCAGATCAGGCGATCGGGCAGCCGTGTATTGAGATCGTCGATGATCTTGATCCAGTATTCCCGGTCATTCACGGCCTGCAACAGAGGCGCGGCGGTCTCCTGCTGGGCTTTCAGATCCTTTTTGACGTTTTCAAACTGGGTGGAAAAATTCTGAAGCGTGGCGACCTTTGGTTTAATGGTTTCCAGAACGGCTTGCTCGACTTGGGCAGCCTTCCAGTAGTAGGCCCAGAACCCGGCAAGGATCAGCAGCGCGCAGATGCCTGCCATGACGATATAGGGCCTGCGTTGCGCGGCCGTTTCGGATTTCAGGGAACTTTCCGGCTGGAGGTTCAACTCCATCGGGCAATCGCTGATTGAGCGGAGGCTCAGGCCAACGAGTTCGCCGAGCACGTGGGCGCTCCTGCCGGCTTCTTCCTGGTTTACATTATTGCTGATCGAGACATTGCGGAGGGCATTGAAAAACTCAATGGGTAACTGGAGTTTTTCGTTAAAGAATTCACGCATGTACGGCAGGCTGCTGCTGCCGCCGCAAAGAAACACGCGCACGGGCTGGCTGCCTCCCTGCTGGGAGCGGTAAAAGCTGATGGAGCGCGAAATCTCGGCATGCAGCCGGGTCATGGTATTGCGGATGATTTTGGACACCCGGGAGACTTCGGGGTCGGCCGGTTCCGCATAGGCTCCGCCGAGGCTCACGAAGCCGATCTTTTTCTTGCGCTCTTCCGCCGCGCCAAAGGGTTCGTTGAAGTCCTTGGCGATACCCGCCGTGATGGTGCTGCCCCCGATCGGGATGCTGCGGCTGAATACTTTCTTGGAATCGACAAATATCAGGTTTGTGGTCCGGGCGCCGATGTCGATGAGGAGCGAGCAGCCGCCCAGGTCGCTGTAATTGTATCGAAAGGCGTTGTAGAGGGCCATGGGGGCGACATCCACGATATTCGCCTGCAAGCCGTTGTCATCCACCGCGGCATTGAGGTCGTCGAGAAGATCCGACTTGATCGCGACCAGCACCACCTCGAGTTTTCCGTCGCTGCTCCCGGTGCTGACGAGCTGGTAGTCCCATACCACCTCATTAATGGGAAAAGGAACGTTTTGCTGGGCCTCGAATGTAATGATCTGGTCGACCTGCTCCGCATCCACGGGCGGCAGCTTCACAAACCGGGTGAAAACCGATTGCGCCGAAATGGAATAGTTGACCTTGCCGGGCTTGACCTTTAGCGCACCGAGCATTTCCCCGACAGCGATTTTCATCTGGGCGGGGCGCGAGGTGTCCGCTGCAGGGTCTGCCACCAGTTCGGTGAGGCGGTAGGACTGCAATACCAGCCCGCCGCTCTGCGTAGTCCTGAATTCGGCGAGCCCTACGGTCTGGAGACCGAGATTCAGGCTGAGTATGCGATTCGGTGCGGCCATGAAAAAGTTGCGGAAAAAGGATTCGTTTTCAGGTTAACGGGTCGGTTTGACGGCTTCATACCGGTCCCAATACAAAGGTGCGAAAGGAGTATCGATCTTGTTGAGAATCAAGCCGGCCTTTTGTGGCAGGTTTGGCATTGCGCCCCGGGTTGATCTGATTGCCACTTGCTGCCCCTGCCGGGTGATCCTTACCTGGACATTCTGGATCGAGGAGGCAGTGAAAGGAGATTTTCCAAAAATCCCGGCAATCGTCTGGGGAGAAACATAAACCACGGCGAAATGTTCGAGTCCTTTTTCAATATTCACGTAGGTCGTGGACCCAGTGAGCAGCTGGGAGCCGGCCGACTGCGAGCCCAGCAATATTTGATACTCAAACGTCAGTTCGTCGATGATGTCCGCCCTCGTGGAGTAATCGACTTCCACTTCCAGCCATGTCAGTCCCTTGCCCTTTTTGGGGGCGCCGCTGCTGTTCGAGATCTGGAATTCCGGGGTTTTCTGCCCCGCGGGCGTGATGCTCTTTATTGTCACATCTCCTTGCTGCAAGGCGGGCTGCTGCGCATGGGACATCACGGCAAAACAGGCTAACAAAGGCAGGAGGAACAGTTGTTTTTTCATGCGAGCATTCTGGTGGAGGGGTGTCTCTCTTTCAAATTGCAGATTGCGCATTGCGCCTGCAATCAAAAAAAACAAAAATAAATAATCAGCGGGGGATCAGTTCACACGCCCGCGGAAATAATCAATGGTCTTCCTGATGCCTTCGTCGAAATCAACCTTCGGCTCCCAGCCGAGGATTTTTTTCGCGCGGGTGATGTCGGGTTGGCGCACTTTCGGGTCGTCCACCGGCAGCGGCTTGTATTCGATCTTTGAATTTGCGCCGATGATGCGGATGATTTCCTCCGCGAACTGCTTGATCGTCATCTCTCGCGGATTGCCGATGTTTACCGGTTCGTGGAAGTCGGACTGCGAGAGCCTGTAGATGCCGTCGATGAGGTCCGAGCAATAGCAGAAGGAGCGAGTCTGCGAACCGTCGCCGAAGATGGTGACCGGTTCGCCGGTGAGCGCCTGGCCGATGAAGGCGGGCACCACGCGGCCATCGCGCAGCCGCATCCTTGGCCCGTAGGTGTTGAAAATTCTGACGATCTTTGTATTAACTTTGTGATACCGGTGGTAGGCCATCGTCATCGCCTCCGCGAAACGCTTGGCTTCATCGTAAACGCCGCGCGGCCCGATGGGGTTCACGTTGCCCCAGTAATCCTCGCGCTGGGGATGCACGAGGGGATCCCCGTAGCATTCGCTGGTGGAGGCGAGCAGGAATGTGGCATTTTTCGCCTTTGCAAGGCCGAGGGCATTGTGTGTGCCCAGCGAGCCCACTTTCAATGTCGGGATCGGATGCTCCAGGTAGTCGATGGGGCTGGCGGGCGATGCAAAATGGAAAACAAAATTCACGTCGTCCGGCAGGAAGATGTAATTGGAGACATCGTGCTTGATGAAGCGGTAGTTTTCATTCCCGGCAAGGTGCTCGATGTTTGCCGTGCTGCCGGTGATGAAATTATCGATGGCGATGACGCGGTGACCTTCCGCAAGCAGGCGGTCCGTCAAATGGGAACCGAGAAAACCCGCTCCGCCGGTCACGACTGAGGTCGGTTTGGTGGAAGTTGAAGACATGTGAAGCAAGCTTGTAGTTGTTCACACGGCAATTTGCCAGAATTTCCCGTAAAAAAATGCGCACGGAAACCATGCGCGCCCGCAGGCGGCTTATTTTGCGCCAAGACCGAAGATCACGACGGGGATGGTCCTGAGCAGGATCCCCACGTCGAGCCAGAGCGACCAGTTGTCGATGTACTCGAGGTCGAGCCGCACCCAGTCCTGGAAATCCTTCACCTCGTTGCGGCCCGTGACCTGCCACAGGCAGGTGAGGCCTGGCTTCACGCTGAGCCGGCGTCGCTGCGCGGTGTGCTGGAATTTTTCAACCTCGTAAAGCGGCAGGGGGCGCGGTCCGACCAGGCTCATCTCGCCCTTCAGCACATTGATCAACTGCGGAAGTTCGTCGATGCTCGTCTTGCGGAGCCATTTGCCAATGCCGGTAATGCGGGGATCCTTGTCGATCTTGAATACGGGGCCGCTCATCTCGTTGTACGGTTCGAGTTCTTTTCTACGCATCTCCGCATCAGTCTGCATGGTGCGGAATTTATACATCATGAAAGGTCTGCCGTATTTTCCGCCGCGCTCCTGCCGGAAGATGGCCTGCCCGCGTGAAGTGAGTTTAATCGCGATCGCGGTGACGAGCATGACGGGCGATGCAAGAATGATCAAAATCAACGCTCCAATAAAATCCATAGCTCCCTTTACCCAGACTGCCCACGAGAAAGCAGGGGTCGCCCGGAAGACCAGCATCGGCCGGTTTCCAAACGTGTCAAAGCTTGGACGGGCGATCGAGGTCTTGATGAAATTGGCTTCCAGCCATGCTTCAATGCCCTCGGTCTCGCATGCTGTGATTGCCTCCTGCAAGCGGTTCATGTGGCTGTGTGCGCCCGCAAAGATCACCCGGCTTACGGCATGGGCATGGAGCGCCTCAATCAATGCGGCGGTCTGCTCCGTTTCGATATTAAACTCCTGCACGATGTTCATTTCCGCAAGCTGGTCGGAGGTCAGGGACTGCCGGAACTCCTGCATGTCGACAGGGATGCCGGCGAGCATCACATTTTCCCGCAGCCGGCCTGTGCGTGCCTTGCTCCTGAGATAAAAAATGGTGATCTGTTCACGGATCGTGAGGGCGATCGCGGCCATCGCCCCGAAAATCAGGAGCACGGCTCGGCTGGGAACCTGAAGACGGAAAAAGATGACGCATCCGCCGATCATCAAGCCGAGCCAGAAGGCCGCCCTGAGCATCTGCGCCAGGGATTTGTGAAAGGTCTTTTGCAAGGGCGATGCATAAAACCCCTGCAATTCCAGTGCAATGAGGCCGAAGGGGATGATCACAGGGATCATCCAGTGGAACTCCGTGAAGGGCCCGATGGAACGGTCCCAGCCAAACCATTCCGTGCCGTAATACCGGAACGCGAATGCCCCCCAGAACGTCAGCAGGAGCAGCAATCCATCGACGATTTGCTGCAACTGTAAATTAATTTCTTGTTTACGACCGGACATCTAGGGACGTTAGGGAAAGGTTAGATCAAAGGTGGGGCAGGCGGTGATAATGTTTGTATGAGAGATAAAAGAACAGCCAAAAAGATATCAAATCAACCGAAAGTCGTCGGTACCATCCATTCGCCTGCCAGCTTGAAGGCAGCCTTGAACTTGCCCGCTGGCAGCGTGGACTTTTTTGAGGTGCGCGTGGACGCGTTCATCGGGCAAGAGAATAAAATCCTTTCCCGGCTTCTGGAGTTGAAACAACCATTGATCATTACCGTGCGACATATTTCAGAAGGAGGCCTGTGTTGGGTTTCCCCCGGAAAGCGGCGCGAGTGCTTTGAAAGATTCCTGCCTTATGCGGCGTGGATCGATATCGAGCTGCGATTCGCCGGTTCCCTGGCGGACGTTATTGCGCGTGCCCGAAGAGCGAAAGTGGGGATTATTCTCTCGCATCACGATTTTCACAAGACGCCCCCCGTGAAGAGGCTTGCGGAACTCTCCCGTGCGGCGGTGAAGGCTGGGGCTGATATTCTCAAGATTGCCACTGTAGCGTCCACGCCGGGCGATGTGGCGGCGCTCCTTTCCCTCCTGCGTCCGGGGCAGAAACTGCCGCTCAGTCTCATGGGAATGGGAGGGTTTGGCAAAATATCGAGGCTTCTGTTTGCGCAGGCCGGGTCTGTGCTGAATTACGGCTTCCTGGACAAGGCGCAGGTCAGCGGGCAATGGCCGGCGGTGTTGCTGAAACAGCGGATCGAAGAATTGCTCGCGGATTAATGCGGGGCGTGCGTGGGATTGTGCAGCACGCGCATGACTGCGGAATAAATCTCGCTGGGCCCGAGTCCCTTGCTCACGTAGCCGTTTGCGCCGGCGTAACGCGCGGCCTGCATCATCTCCTCGTCGTAGCCGAGGCCTGTGAAAATGATGATCGGCAGCTCGGGGCAGCGGTTGCGGATGATGGAAATCAGTGAAAGGCCGTCGATCTTCGGCATGCCGAGATCGAGGATCACGGCGTCGCAGGTATTCGCTTCGACCCAGGCTTCCACCTTGGAGGCGTCGGTGAGCGAAGTGGCGGTGTGGCCCTTGTCACGAAAGTAAGTGACAAGAAACCTGTTCAAAAGGCGGTTATCATCGACGACCAGGAAGTTCATAGTAGTGGTTTTTAAAGTTTTTCGGCTGACTGAATAAAATGTTAAGCATCATGTGTGCCACCCTGATTCATTTTGAACGCCTCTTCAGGTTTTTACAGATACAATTGTAATGCCAGGGATTACAATTTGAGAAAAACAGGGAATGGGCTTTCAGGATTTTCTCAAATCCGGCATTTTGCCGCCAGTTGCTTCGTAGCAAACTTGCCGGATCCCGTACAGCGTCTTCCGGAATACCACGCTGTCCTGAGCCAGCACCTTGATGCTCCAACCGTGGCGATGCAAACGGCTGTGGCCGACCCACGACGCTTCATTATGGAGCGAGTCGAGCGATTGCCAGCAGGAATGGTCCCGGGTGGTCGCGGGGTGGAACAGGAAAATGCATGCGTAATAAGCGGTGGGGAACTGCCGCCGGAGCGAGAGCATGCCCTGCGGCCAGACGTTGTATTTTTCCCTCACGACGCGTTCGCCCGCGTATAGGATATCCGTTTCCCAATCGAGATATTGAAACTGGAATGCCTCGCCCGAAGCCACGCGGCCGGGCGCGAGCGTTTCCACCAGCAGGAGACCGCTGCCCTCTGCAAGCGTGACCGTTGTCTTTTGCCTGTAGCGTGTGCCGTTTTGCGGGATGAACAGTTCGGGCCATACCTCCAGCCATCCGTCCCGCTCGACCGAAAACCGCTGGGTCAGCCGCGCCTCGCCCGTGCCTGCCATGCAATGCGCCCGGGTCGCGCTCGGGTTAGTGAGCAAAAGCCGCGCGCCGGGTTCCACATGCACCTTGCAGGCGATCTCATCCCCCTCGAACAACCCGGCCGTGGGGTTCACCACATTCACCCGCAGCGTGTCCTCCTCGAGATGCGGCTTGCTGATGTGCATCGGCGCGCGGAACGACTGGTGGCAGAGCTGGCTCTGGCCCTTCGCATTGAGACCGCAGACGATATCGAGGTGGCCGGTCATTCGTGCTTCGTCATTCCAAAAAGCACTTCCCGCCGCAGCCACGCGAGTACGTCATCCTTGCCTTTCTCAGACTTCAAATCGGCGAAGAGAAAAGGTTTTTGGCCGCGCATCAGCTTTGCATCGCGGTCCATCACGGCGAGATCGGCCCCCACATACGGGGCGAGCTCGGTTTTGTTGATGAGCAGCAGGTCGCTGTTGCGGATCGCGGGGCCGCCTTTTCTTGGGATTTTATCGCCTTCCGCCACGTCGATCACATATATAAACGACTCCACGAGTTCCGGGGAAAATGTCGCGGAGAGATTGTCGCCGCCGCTCTCGATGAAGATCACCTGCAGATCCTCATGCCGCTTTTCCAATTCGGCCACGGCCGCCTGGTTCATGCTCGTGTCGTCGCGGATCGCGGTGTGCGGGCAACCGCCGGTCTCTACGCCGATCACCCGGTTGCCTTCCAGTGCTTCATTGCGCATGAGAAACTCAGCGTCTTCGCGCGTGTAGATGTCATTCGTGATCACGCCGATTGAGAGCTCGCTGCGCAGCCACTGGCAGAGCCGCAGCACCAGCATTGTTTTCCCCGAGCCCACAGGCCCGCCTATCCCGATACGCACTGGTTTCATAAAGATCGCAACAAGTCACCAAGTTGCTGTCGCTTTGGCAAGCAGGATGGTGTGCTTACAAATCAGGACTTTGCCCCCGATATATCTGTACCAGCCGGGGTTTCTGCGCGGGATCAAGCCGTTTCAATACACGCAGAAGATTTTCCGCGGACATCGCAGTGCAGCCGATGGTGGCATGGCGCGGGGTGTGCCAGACATGCATGAAAATGCAGGAGCCGCGGCCGGGAGTATTGTCCGCGTTGCAGGCCACGAAAGCCCCCCATCGGTAAATTCCATCCGCGCGGAGCATGGTCTCGCCGCTTTTCCAATCCGGCTCCACAAAGCGGGAGTCAACCACCTGGTTGTAATAACGGGACCGGCTGTCATCCACTCCCACGGATGTTGACGCGAGTGGGACGTAATGCAAATGAAAACCCGGCGCCGTGGTTGCGTAGCCGAAGGCATAAGGGATGTGGAAAACGCCGGCGGGGCTGCATCCATCGCCTTCGCATTTCATGCGCGAACCGGGTGGGGCTGTCGGCGCATCCCCGCCGCCGCTCCATGCCATTCCATTGCGCCCCAGATCCACCGCAAATGGTCCGAGTGTGGAAGTCCATGGGTCTTGTGGATCGTTGCGTTCAAGAAGCCAGAGTTTTCCATGACTCGAAGTCTCTCCATTGCTCACTACAAGGACGACCTGCCGGCACGAGTCCGGAAGACGGCACGCAAATTTTTCCGGGATCGAAGACGTGCGATTAACTGTCGTGCACCCCGCGAACATTCCGATAACAGGAATGAGGTGCAGCCATCGCAAAATTATTCCGGGGCAAACAATACGCATCATAGGTCAGTCTGAATCAGACACTGGCAATTATCAGCCTCTTCAGAAAGGAAGTTTTTCAACGGGACGGAATTCCTTATAAAAACATATCTTTTACCGCCACCACCTGTTTTCTGGTGGCGGTAAAAGAATTATTATAATACGTGATACCGGATGCCACTTCCGGTTGCAAGGGCAATGTGGAGAGTGGCCCCATTCACAGTTCGCGGTGCGGCTGTCCGACGGGCGCATTTTGAAAAGCAGCTCCGAGGGACACCAGAGGTCTTGGGGATTCGCTCGTGGTCATCGCGCGCAGCGAGGGCATGAAATCCAACGAATTGATTAATGTAACTACGAAATGAAGAGGCGCTCGTTTGCGCGCTCATGGCGCATCGCGGCGATCTCCAGCAGGGGGTTGAACCAGCCAGCCTCTTCACGTTTGATGGCGAGTGATGTCTCCACGCATGTGCCTGCATTTTCCAAGGCTGACTTTAGCACGCGCTGGCAGCCCTCCTGTCCGATGCGGATCAATTTGAGCGCGGCACTGCTGAAACCCGCGAGCGATTGGTAAAGATACGCAAGCAGCGCGGCTCGGAGCGGGACATTTTGTGCGGTCATCTGCAACACGTAAATGACAAGATGGTGCCCGTTTGCATGCTGCGCCGATATTTTTGCCTCGAACTGACTCAGGAGTTCGCCCGGGAAAAGTACCATGAGCATTCGCAACCGACGCACGCCGAGCTGGGTGCTGGCCTCACGCAGCTCATGCGGGATTTTCCATGCGCTGATTTCGAGATCGAGCGCACAGAGGCTTTCCATGTCGCTGCGCTGCGCAGCCTCGTATGCGTATCTGAGATAGGGCAGTTCCAGATGCGCAAGGCCGGGTATGATCTGGTTTTTCAAAAAATCCAGGAGCGTGGTTTCATCCTTCACTAGGCCGAGGCGCACGATTTCCTCCAGCCCGAGCGAATGCGCGTAGGCCCCCGTGGGAAAAAGCGGGTCGCCCGTTTGCAGCAGGAACGGCAGCCAGTCCGTGGAATCAGTGTGCATGGTGGCTGCTCACGGCCTTGAGCGGGCGGAAAATCTTCTGCACGGTCGCGAAGTGGATGTGCTCGCGCTCGAAGAGCTGGCGCACCGCTGCGTCCTCCGGCACGCGCAGGACGTCCCCGTCGATCTCGATGGGGAAATGCAGGTTCCCGATCATCCAGCCGATACGCGCCGCCTCGCGGGGGGCGCCGGGAGCAATTTCAAAAAGCGTCTCCGGTTGTTGCGTGACAATATATACGCCCCCGTCGGTTTCAAAAAACGCCGCCCCATCCGTGAGCGGGTGGGCGAGATCGAACCCGAATTCCCGGCCATCCTTTGCGACACCACGCCAGCGGCGTTTTGCGAGTGTTATGCGGTCCGCGGAGAGTTCTATGCGCGGCTTTCCTGCGGCGGCCGCCGCGAGTTCATCGTGAATCAGTTCCATCATTTCCGTCTTCGCTGGTATCAATGACATTTTCGACCGCGCGGCCACCGTGCGCCCTGATCTCGTGGTGCAGCATGTCCTGGGTGAGATACATCATCAGCCCGAGCCCCGCCAGCAGCGAAAAATACATGACCGAGATCATCGCGCGCTGGGCAGGCGTGCATTCAAAATAGCGTTTTTCATCATCCGTCTGCTTCCGGAAAAGCGCCTTGATGCGGGGAAGGCTGTTCATCAGCAGAAAGATCAGGATGATGATGAGGAAAAAGTTGGCGCTGATTAGCAGCACAGGGATCAGTAGCAGCAGCCCGAGAATCCAGAACCATGGCGAAATCGCGGTGACAATCCGCCCTCCGTCCAGCGGCACTATGGGGATCAGATTGAAAAGGTTGATGAAAAAACCGGCGTAACCGAGCGCAAGAAAAATGCCGTTGCCGGTGAAAAAATAAAGCGACCATGCTGCCAGCGCGCCTATGCTGCCGAGGATCGGCCCCCCGATGCCCACCACGGCTTCCACCCATGCATTGCGCGGAGCTTCCTTCAAGGCGATCATGGCCCCCATGAACGGGATGAACACCGGCCAGCCGACCTGCAGCCCCATCATGCGCGCGGCGATGAGATGTCCCGTTTCATGCACAAAAATCAGAAGCACAAACCCCAGCGCATAGCGCCACCCCCAGATCTGGGCATAGATGAAAACCGTGAAAAGCATTGTCCCGCCCGTCTTGAAAAAGATCGGCGCGAATTTCAGCAACGCCACCAGGCCGACGCCAAGTTGCGCGAGCGACTGCTTGATACGATCAAAAAACTTCCTCTGTTGAAATACCTGGCCTTGCATAAAATTAGATGATTCTAAGGTAAAAATCGCGTGGTGTCTCGAAAAGGTTTGGAAACCTCAAGTGGATATTGGATTCAGTCTTGGTCGTTTTCGATGATATGGGGCTGATCCCACAAACGAAATCATTTGCGCCGGGAAAAATAGCGCCTAGCGTGATACAATCCCGGTTGCTTTTACCCCTCCCCTCTCTTTTTTCCATGAAAATCATACGTCTTGTCATCTTCACTCTCGGCCTGACGGGATTCATGTTGCAAGCCGGCGACAAGCCGCTCCCGAATCCGAACATCGACTATCCGGGATTTCTCGCAAACGCGCAGGAGGTGGGGCGGCTGTGGGAGTCACACCGGGTCTCGGAGGGAGATTTCCTGCGGATGTCAAAGGAGCCGGACACGATCATTTTTGATGCGCGCAGCGACTCGAAGTTCGAGCTTCTTCACGTGAAAGGGGCCGTGCATCTCTCGCTGCCGGACATCACCGCCAGCGAACTCACTAGGGTCATCCCGGGGTTCAACACCCGGATTTTGATTTATTGCAATAACAACTTCCAGAATGAGCCGATATCGATGCCTTCGAAGGGAGCCCCGGCATCCCTGAATATTTTCACGTTCAATACGCTTTACACCTACGGCTACCGGAATGTTTTCGAACTGGCGCCGCTGCTTGATATCAACAAGACAACTCTTCCGCTCCAGGGCACGCTCACTATTCCCGGGAAAACGAATTGAGCAGGGATTCCTGCCGGGAAGGCTCATGTTGTCCGAGTGGTGCCGACCGGTTTGCTGAATATCAGCTCAGGGACCGGATCCAGTTTTTGGATGATACCGCAGTTCTCGTATCCCCGTTTTTGCAACAACTCCAGCATCGGCAGGTTGTCTGCGTTGGTGGAAATCCAAAAGGCCTTTCATGGTCGCAAATCGACTCCAGGTGGGCCAGCAACATGGAGCCGAGACCGGTTTTGCGGGATTCGGGCCGGACGAAGAGCATCGATACGAAGGGCTGTCCGTGGAACCAATGCGTCCTGATCGCGTAGGCTTCGACGGTTCCGCCAGTCTCCGCAACAAAACATTCTCCTGCCGATATGGTTTGCGGAGAGGCCATCCCCCGCGGGTCGAAACCTTCGATGGCCGGAAGGTCGCTTTCGGTCGCGATGCGGACAAAGGCCGGGTGCATGCATGGATGATTGCAGGGCGATATGCCGCTGCCGACCAAAAAACATATGCCGTGCGAAATGTATATTGCAATCCATGCGGCCAGGGTTGAAAATTCGGTTCCAAAAGCAAAGGGATTCACTTATGAAAAGAATTTTTGCAGCAGTGTTTGTAGTTTTGATCTCGGCATGTTCGAAGCATCCGAAACCGGCGGAAACAAAGCCGGAGGCCACAGCAGCTCCGGCGCCCACGGCGGAGATGGTGGGCGTGCCGGAACCCGCCGAGGCTCCCATGGTCCCGATGTCGACGCCCGTCCCGACCCCGATGGAAGCCACAACACCACCGCCGGTGAGAAGCGCCACGCCCCGGCGCATGCCTACTCCAACGCCCGAGCCTGCCGGGCCGTCGCCCACAGTCGATCCTTCGTTGCCGCCTGCGGTGGGGTCCTAGTCTGCCAGCGCGAAATTTACAGATATATTGCCGCGCGGATGCGAATGGCTCTTTGAGGAAGCGGCATTTGGCACTATAGTGCCAAAAATATGGGATTGGGCACCAAAAACCGGCAGAATCAAACCGCGGATTTTTGCAAACAGCACCTCCGTGCCGTCAATGCGGACAAGCTGGCACTTGTGGAGGAATTCATCCACGAATTTGAGGGCACCGGGAAGAATCTGGATGTGACCCGCTGGAGCGAATTCACCGATAATACAGAGGAAATGCACAAACGATTGGACGAAGAGTTCGGGAAATGGCTGAATCCTGCATAGTATTTTTATAATGAAGCGAGAACCTACAGAAGAAGAATTGGAGATGATCACGCGCGCCATTTTTGCCGGCGACAGGGTCGAGGCGACGAATATCTACATCTCCATCACCGAATGCGGGCTGACGAAGGCCCAGGACTTCATCAAGGCCCGCACCGCCGAGTTGAAGGAGAGCCATCCCGACAAATTTTCTCCGAGGTCATCGAAAAAACGGCTGTTCGGGATTTTTAAAACCGACAAATAACCGTCTTTAGAAAAGGAAATATCGCTGGGCCATTGGCAGCACCTTCGCAGGTTCGCAAGTGAGCACGCGGCCATCGGCCTTCACCGTGTAGGTTTCGGGGTCGACCTCGATCTTCGGTAGTAAATCGTTCCAGAGCAGGTCGCGCTTGGTCACGCTGCGTGTGTTTTTCACGGCGGAAAGGCGTTTGCCGAGGTTAAGCGACGCCAGCTTGCCGGAACGCAGGGATGCGTCGCTCACGAACGTGACCGAGGTGTTGAACTTCGCGCGGCCGTGCGCGGCGAATTGCGGCCGGTAGAACATCGGTTGCGGCGTGGGGATGCTCGCGTTCGGGTCGCCCATGTTTGCCATGGCGATGAGGCCGCCCTTGAGGATGACCTCGGGTTTTACCCCGAAGAAAGCGGGTTTCCAGACGACGAGATCAGCGAGCTTGCCTACCTCGATGCTGCCCACCTCGTGCGCGATGCCGTGTGAGATTGCGGGGTTGATCGTGTATTTCGCGATGTAGCGCAGCGCGCGGAAGTTGTCGGCTGCGGCGTGGACGGGGGCGTCCAGTTTGCCGAACTGCGTTTTCATCTTGTGCGCGGTCTGCCAAGTGCGCGTGATGACCTCGCCGACGCGGCCCATCGCCTGCGAATCGCTGGACATCATCGAAAACGCGCCGAGATCGTGCAGCAGATCCTCGGCGGCAATTGTCTCGGGGCGGATGCGCGATTCCGCGAACGCAACGTCCTCCGGAATCTTCGAGTCGAGGTGATGGCACACCATGAGCATGTCGAGATGCTCGTCAATCGTGTTCACGGTGAAAGGGCGTGTCGGGTTCGTGGAGGAGGGGAGGACGTTCGCCTCGCCGCACACGCGGATGATATCGGGTGCATGGCCGCCGCCCGCTCCTTCGCTATGGAAAGTGTGGATCGTGCGGCCCTTGAACGCCTTGATCGAATCCTCGACGAACCCGGACTCGTTCAGCGTGTCCGTGTGGATGGCGACCTGTACGTCGAGTTCGTCGGCAACGTCGAGACATGTGCTGATCGCCCCGGGCGTGGTGCCCCAGTCCTCATGCAGTTTCAGGCCGACGACGCCCGCCAGCACTTGCTCGCGCAATGGTTCGTGCGTGGCGCAGTTGCCCTTGCCGAGAAAACCGAGATTCATCGGGTACTCATCCGCGGCCTCGAGCATGCGGTGGATGTTCCAGATGCCGGGTGTGCAGGTCGTGGCGTAAGTGCCGTGCGCGGGGCCGGTGCCGCCGCCGATCATCGTGGTGACGCCGCTTGCCAGCGCGTGCTCGATCTGCTGGGGGCAGATGAAATGGATGTGCGTGTCGATGCCGCCGGCTGTAATGATACAGCCCTCGCCCGCGATTACCTCCGTCGCCGCGCCAATGGTCATTCCCGGTGTAATTCCCTGCTGGATGCCCGGATTGCCCGCATGGCCGATGCCCACGATGCGCCCGTGCTTGACGCCGATGTCCGCTTTGATCACCCCTTGCACGGCGTCGAGGATCAGGGCATTGGTAATAACCAGATCGAGCGATTGCGCATCTGTCGCGGTGGGTGATTGCCCCATGCCATCACGTATAACTTTGCCGCCGCCAAATTTCACCTCGTCGCCGCGCGCGCCGTTCTCCGCAATGAGATCGCGCTCGACCTCGATGAAAAGCTCGCTGTCGGCCAGGCGGACCTTGTCGCCCGTCGTGGGACCGAACATCTCGGCGTATTGTCTGCGTGTCATCTTGAGGCTCATAATTTTCCGTCCACCTTGTTGTTGAGACCGTAAACTTCGCGTGTGCCGCCGAGGGCCACGAGTTCCACTTCCTTCGTGTCGCCGGGTTCGAAACGCACGGCGGTGCCTGCGGGGATGTTCAAGCGGAAGCCGCGCGCTTTCTCGCGGTCGAAGCTCAACGTGCTGTTCGTTTCGTAAAAATGATAGTGGCTGCCTACCTGGATGGGGCGATCGCCGGTGTTTGCGACCGCAATGACTTTTGTTTCCAGCCCGGCATTTGCGGGCAGGTCGGTCGTGTCCGTGGCGAGGATGATTTCTCCGGGGATCATGATTTCCTTTTGTGGATGGCTATTTTGTTGCCGTCTGGATCGCAGACAATTGCCATACGGCAGACGGGTGTGTCAAAGGCATCCATCGATATTTCCGCGCCATGCGCCTTCAGCAATGAGAGCACATCGTCGAGATCGTCGACTTCGAAGGCGATCGAGGTGCCCTGCGGGGAGGGGGTCCATTGGTCAGGTGATACGCAGGTAATCGCAAATGTGCCGCTGCCGATCCCGTATTCCACCCATTTCTCCTCGCATGCCAGATGCGTGGGTTTCAGTCCCAGCACGCCTTCGTAAAATGCGCGGGAGCGGTGGATGTTGGTGACCGGGGTGGCGACAAATGCGATTTCTGTGATCATCTTATTGGATTGTGTACGGTGACGAGTTTCGTGCCGTCGGGGAACGTCGCCTCGACCTGCACTTCGTGAATCATTTCTGCGACGCCTTCCATGACGTCGCCCTGCTTCAAGATTGTGGTGCCGTAGCTCATCAGCTCGGCCACCGACTTGCCGTCGCGCGCACCCTCGAAGATTTCGTAGGTGATGATTGCGATCGCTTCCGGGTAGTTGAGCTTGAGTCCGCGAGCCTGCCTGCGCCTTGCGAGGTCTGCTGCGGTGACGACGAGTAGCTTTTCGATTTCGCGTGGTGAGAGGTGCATGGTTGTTTTTAATTGCGGTTCGCGTTCGCGCCAATCGAAAACAAAGCCGGTCTGGCACCGGAGGTGGGATCAGGAGGAAATTCCTGCCCGAAACGCGCGCGCTGGCGTGAGGCCATCCAGTGGTTGATTTCCGTCAGGTCGGCGACGGGTTCCTGTGTGAAGGGGGCGCAATGCAGGTAGCCATCCGAGCCGGACTCCGGGGTGAGCGTGCTGTATTCCATGCTGCGTGTTGCCTGCGCGCGCCAGATTTGCGTCCACCAGCGTTCATGGGCTTCCAGCGCGGGGCGATATTCCGGCGCGGCGGGGTGCGGCACCTGCGGGCCCTGGTCGTAACCGACACGGGCGTGAATGTGGCACGCGCGGGAGGCGCACAGCGCGAGCACATCCGGCTCAGTGTCGATGAGGCGTTCGCAGACACAGCACCAGTGGGAGAAATCGCACGTAAGGCGCATCTCGGGAATCTCCCGCAAAATATCGCGCGTGATCCATGGATTGAACAATGAACGGCTGCGATGGGTTTCGAAACTGGCCACAACCCCGAAATCATTTGCAATGCGGATCGCATCACGGAAAAATCTCACGCTGGCCGCGATGGGCCATGCGTCGCAACCGGCGATCACGGTGAGAAAAAGCGGCCTGCACTCCAGTGCCGCCGCCGCTTGCATGCGGAAGGATTTGAGGTGCTCCGCCGGGGTTGCGCTCCGGGCCGGGACATAACTTCCCGCCGTGCAAATCTCCGCGATGTAACCGAGGCGCGTATCTTCGAGTTTATCCCGGAAATCACGGCGTTTTCCGGCGCCGGCGGGAGCCTGTCCTTCGATGCCGTCGAACCCATCCACCCGGCAATCTGCGATTGCGCAGGACGGTTCGCCGGGGTAGCCCCATAAAGTTTTGAAGACGCGCAGTTTCATACGCTGGTTTGCTGGGAAGGCGCGGCGGAGCGGTCGTCAGTCGGCCATACGCCGCGTGTGCGGGCCGCGAGATAACGGTAGAAAAGCCACACCGGCATCTCAAGGTGGCTCAGCGGCCCCGGCCGCCATGCGCTGGAGTAAAGCCCGCGCTGCACCCCGGTGCAGACTTCCATGTCCTCGAGATGGAACGCCACGAGCGAGTCCATCAAATTGGTGCGGAGTTTTTCAAAGTCGTCGCGTTCTGGCACATCAGGCGCGACGAGCGTGGTGGTGAAAAGTTTCAACCGGTCGGGGCCGAGGGGTTGCAGGCGGTACCAGATCACACGGTCCGGCGCGGTCGCGAGCAGGAATGTGGGATGAATGAGGAAGAGGCCCCATTCATTTTTTTGCGTTGTGCTCAGCCCGCTCATGGGCGGTGGATTTCCGGAAAAGTCGCCACGTTCCGCGCCCCCCCGCAATTCCTCGCGCACGGCGTCCTTGTAAGGCAGATGCGCGCGCACATAATGGCGGTGCTCCTGTTCCGTCCACGTGTCGCGCGCGGGCATCATCGGCTGGAGCGTCTTGTTGTGGATGCCGAGGTGGTGGTAGCTCTCCATGAAATTCTCGACGAGCACCTTCCAGTTGAACGGGCAATCCCACTCGCGCGCGATCACGAGTTTCATTTCCCCGAGGTGATAACCCGCCACGTCCCTTTCCATCTCGCGAAGGCCGTCCGCCAGTGGCGCTGCGTCTCCACTGAGATTCACAAAGACGAAGCCGTTCCAGATCTCGCTGCGGAAGGATTTTAGCGAATACACCTCGCGCTTGAAATCCTCCGCTTGCTGCATCTCGGGACATGCCTTCAATCCACCGTCGAGTTCAAAGGCCCATGCGTGATACGGGCATGTGAAAAATCGGGTGGAACCGCATTCCGGCCTGCCGTCGCCGACGTCTGGCGGCGTGAACCCACTGTAGCCGAAGCCCTCCGGCATGATGTCCATCGAGCGGTGCGGGCAGACGCGTGAAAGGGTGCGCACTGTGCCATCCCTGCCGTGGGCGATGGTCAGTGGCTCGCCAAGCAGGTCGAGATTCAGAAAATTACCGGGTTGCGGAATTTGCGAAACGTGCGCGACGCATTGCCATTCTTTGCGAAGAACGTGGCCGACCTCCCATTCGAAAAACGTCTCGCTCGTGTAAGCCTGTGCTGGAAGCGTCATAGCCCGCGCCAGCGGCAGATCGGCGGCCTCGCGCACGCCGTGCCGGATTTCCTCGAGCGACATCGGCGGCTGGGCCGTGCGCATGCTGAGCTGTCTCGTAAAGGCGAGCGGCTCAAATGTCGGTTTCCAGTCGGCGGCGGTGATGCTCATGTTGCGGCAAGCGGGGGTGTGGCAAAATCAAAATCAATCTCCCTGCGCGCATCGGGATTCACGCGGAAATAATCCGCAATCTCGCGTCCGCGGGCGAACCACACGCCGCCGAGTTCGCGCATCGCGCCGGTGAGTTCCTCGAGCAGTCGCACCCGGGAGGGGCGTCCGCTTAACCACGGGTGCATGGTCAGCACGAAACAGCAACCGAAGTCGTGCATCGCCTCGAATTCGCGCCACCAGAGATCGTAAACCTTCGCGCAGTTTTCCGGCACGAATCCCCACGCGGGCTCGGCGTTGAAGGCGAATTGCTCCCAGTCCTCCAGCATCCACTGCCCGGGGATTTCGACGAGGCCGTTGTCGTGGAAATAGGGGACGTCATCCCCCATCTCGCTCGCGCAATATTCCACGCCATGGCGCTGCAGCAGGGCGGGCGTCCATTGGTTGATCTCAAACCATGGAGCGCGATATCCCACGGGCCGCGATCCTGTAAGCCGGGTCAGGATTTCGATGCTACGCACGAGAATTTCCTCCTCCTGGTCTTCGTTCAGGTATGCGAGCTTTTCGTGCAGATAGCCATGGAGGCCGATTTCATGTCCGTCTGCAACGATCGCCTCGACCATGCGCGGATGATTCTCCGCAATATATGCAGGGACAAAAAAAGTGGCGGGAAGTTGCAAATGGGCGAGCAGGCCGAGCAACCGTGGCACGCCGATGCGCGGGCCGTATTCGCATTGCGACATGAGCGTGCGACGCTGTGCCAGCGAGGGGTCTTCACTCAGGGCCGTGGTCTCGCCATCGACATCGAAACAAAGCATCGCAGCGCACCGCTGGCCCTCCGGCCAGGTGAAACGCGGCGCGGGCTGGAAGCGGGACTTACTCCACTTCATCGCCAGCCTCCGTGAGTTTGATCATGTGCAGTTTTTCCTCGGGTTCCGCCGGGATCGGCGGGTGGATCAGGTCATCGAGCCGCCGTTTCACCGCGAGGAATTCCGCGGAAATGAGCTGCTCCGATGTGCGCGGCCGAGGCACGGGGTTTTCGATGAACTCCATCACCCGCCCGGGATTTGAACCCATGACGAGGATGCGGTCGGAGAGGAAAATGGCCTCGTCGAGATCGTGGGTGATGAAGAGGATGGTGACGTCCACTTTCTTCCAGATTTGCAGGAGGTGGCTCTGCATTTTGCAACGTGTCATGGCGTCGAGCGCCCCGAAGGGCTCGTCCATGATGAGGATGCGCGGTTCGTTCGCCAGCGCGCGGGCAATGGCTACGCGCTGCTTCATGCCGCCGCTCAGTTCATGCGGATAGGACTCGGAGAACTTTTCGAGCCCGACCATGTCAAGCCACTGGCGGGCTTCGCGGTCGGCGGTGCCCGATGAGATGCCACGCATTTCCAGGCCGAACATCACGTTGCGCTTCACGGTGAGCCACGGGAAGAGCGTGTAGCCCTGGAAGACCATCCCGCGGTCTGGTCCCGGACCAGAGACGGGATTTCCATCGAGCAGGATCTCGCCGCCGCTCGACTCATCGAGACCCGCG
>Ga0068860_100000180_pt1 | contig 102463 bp, 112 predicted proteins | sample KBSSwiS32_FD_66597 | JGI IMG/M metagenome (GOLD analysis project Ga0068860, IMG submission 66597) | Switchgrass rhizosphere microbial communities from Kellogg Biological Station, Michigan, USA - KBS Switchgrass S3-2 | ecosystem: Host-associated > Plants > Roots > Rhizosphere > Soil ... | reverse complement strand
TTTCAAAGACGCTCCCCTGTCGTATACGTTCTGACTTTCTCTGTCGAGGAGTTCTTTCAGTTTTTCCAGCACTTCTTTTTCACTCCAGTGTTCGTCTTTCAGGTTCTGCTCCCATTCGAAAGTCGATACGATGACGCCTCCGGAATTCGCGAGGATGTCTGGTATGACATATATACCCTTTCCAAAAAGGATGTCGTCGGCTTCAGGAGTCGTCGGGCCGTTCGCAAGTTCGAGCACTGCTTTGGCTTTTATCTTCTTGGCGTTGGTCTTGGTGATCTGATTCTCGAGAGCTGCGGGGACTAGGACATCGCATTCCAGCTCAAGAAGCTTCGCATTACTTATCTGCTTTGCGCCTGGATAGCCTTCGAGCGTGCCATGTTCTTTCTTGTATGCTTCTACTGCTTTCGGGTCCAAGCCATCTTCCTGGTATATGCCCCCTTTTGAGTCGGACATGGCAAGTACCGTATGACCATGTTCTACGAATATCTTTGCGGCGTTTCCGCCGACATTTCCCATGCCCTGGATGACTACGGTGCAATGCTCCGGAAGCTTCAGTTTTTTGTGAAGAGCATCGAAGACATAGAACCCGCCGAGTCCGGTCGCGACTTCTCTACCTTCTGAGCCGCCTTTTCCTACGGGCTTCCCGGTAAATGTCGCTCCCGTCTTGTCGCCTGTCAGCTTCTCGTATTCGTCCACCATCCAAGTCATTATTTCGCCGTTGGTATTCACGTCGGGCGCTGGCACGTCTTGTTTCGGACCTATCACCGGATACAAGCGACGCACCCAGCCTCGTGAAAGCCTTTCTAGCTCGGCTTTGGAAAGCTGGCGCGGGTCGACAGTGATGCCGCCTTTGCCGCCGCCCATCGGGATCCCGGCAACAGCGCATTTCAAAGACATCCAGAAAGCGAGTGCACGAACCTCGTGTATGTCCGCCTGAGGATGATATCGGATGCCGCCTTTATACGGCCCTCTGAGGCTGGAATACTGCACGCGGTATCCTTCGAAGAACTTCGTCGAACCGTCGTCCATCTTTACTGGTATAGAGATGACTAATTCCCTTTCTGGCTTGGAGAGCCGCGCCAGCACTTCTTCCGGAGTTTTCCGGACGGCGGCAGCTTTTTTTAATTGCGTAATCGCGTTTTCAAAGGCGTTCATATGCAAGATGATACACCTCGTCCAGCACTTTGTTATCATCCCGCGCGTTGCATCGTAAAACTGACCGGTCTGTCAAGGTTTGTGACCGCTACTGCACGAGTATGGTCTCTGCACGGTTATTGTTTCCGTCACTGAGCGCGGTCACACGTACATGGTCGAACACGCGAAGATCCTTGTACGTCGCAGCATCTGCCGGAAAACCCTTTATCAGGATATGCGTCTTGTCGTTGATATCAAAAGCGCGTGCGACGCCGAAGTTGTCCGTAATCTTTATTTCTTTTGCTGTCACCCAAGCGATGATACCGGCATAATCCGCCTGAGTGACGGCTCGCGCGGCTTCTACTGCATGCGATGACATCGATATCTCCGGAGCGGCAGCGAGAATGCGTGACGTAATGAATCCGGAGAGTGCGAAAAATGCAATCAATGCGAATATATTGATCGCAAACGGAGCGCTGATGTTCGTTATCATGGATAAACTGTAGCGCTGCAGTAATGAAGCATAAGTGAATTGCGCCGCTTCACGATTTAGACAACCTGATAGCTTGATAGATTGCTAAGGCAAAAATATTAAAAAATAAGAACCCCGTGCCAATCAAGCTCGGAGCTCTTTTGGTCACAGGGTTATTCCGTCACGAGGACAGAATCACTGTTCTTCTTTGTACTGTGTCGTCAGCTCTTCCCATTGGTGCTTGGCGTCGGCGTATTCGAGATATGAGAGACGCGGTCGCAGTTCCGGCTTCGGCAACTCGATGTCGCCGATCTTGCGGATGGCGTAGACCGGGCCGAAACACTCTTCCCGAGTTTGTTTTTCGGGAATATGAAGTTCCACACAGTCGATCGCGGCAAGAAAGGATTTGAGAGAGTTGCTGCAGAGTTCGCCTCCGCCATTGCCTCCGCTACCGCCCCAACAGTTCCATTCGCCCCAGGGCGTCCACAGGTTCCCCGGAGCACCGAAGTATACGAAGAGGAACAGTCCGCCCGTCGTCTGAGAGAAGCGTGGATTAACGCTCTGCTCTCGCTGGTCGGTCAGCCAGTATTTATCTTCCGACGTGTCAGTGGAATCGTAAAACTGAAACGCCAGATCGGCAATGCGCCGGGTCGCGGTATAGATCGCAACCGGGTCTCCTTCGATCTCAGGTCTGGAAGCCATCGCTCATACCCGCTGATGCTTGAGTTAACGCATTTTTTGTGACGATTTATTCCTTATATATTATACATTATATAATCTATATCGTCAATAATAGATCAATAAATGCATGGCTTATGCGGCTTTTTTATCGTATTGTACTCAGGTGTTGGAGTTCAAAGTCCTCAAGAAGTCCAAGAAAAGCCGGGCGCGCCTCGGCGTAATTTCTACGCCGCACGGCGATATAGAGACGCCGACTTTCGTGCCTGTCGCGACGCGCGCGGCAGTGCGGACGCTAGATAGCGACGAAGTAGCCGAAGCCGGCGCGCAGCTTCTTATCTGCAACACCTATCACCTGCATCTCACTCCTGGCGAGAAACTCGTAAAAAAAGCCGGCGGTCTTCACAAATTCATGCATTGGAAGAAACCGCTTATGACCGATAGCGGCGGCTTCCAGGTCTATAGTCTTGGTTTCGGCCTCGACCATGGCATGGGCAAAGTCCTGCAGAAAGAACAAGAACGCACGCTCAAAGAAGACGCTCAGCCTGTCGCCGTAAAGATAGAAGAAAACGGTGTTCGTTTCCGCTCGCCTATCGATGGCAAGGAAATGTACCTGAGCCCCAAGGAATCCATCCGTATACAGGAAGCCCTCGGCGCGGATATCATGTTTGCTTTCGACGAATGTCCTTCGCCGCTTTCAAACGAGGAATACATGCTGAAGTCACTAGAAAAAACACATCGCTGGGCACAGGAGTCTCTGAACGCCAAGACCGATAAGAAACAAGCGCTCTACGGCATCGTACAAGGTGGCGCGTTCGAGCCGCTACGCGTAGAGAGTGCCAAAGTCATTGGCGCGATGGATTTCGATGGATTCGGCATCGGCGGAGAATTCGGTTATGACAAGAAATCTCTCGCAAAGATAGTCTCAGCGGTCACTGACAACCTGCCAGAAAATAAACCGCGCCATCTTCTCGGCATCGGCCATCCGGAAGATTTTGCTTATTCCATGCGCTCAGGCGCGGATACTTTCGACTGTATCGTCCCGACGCAATACGCTCGCCGTGCTACCGTTTTCACTTCCAAAGGCCGCATCGACCTCAGGAAGCCTCGCATGATGGCCGTGCAGAAGCCGCTGGATCCGAAGTGTAAATGCGAAGTGTGCAAGAATTATTCCACTGCCTATATCTCGCACCTTTTGCGAGCACACGACCTTACCGGGATGAAGCTCGCGACGATGCACAACGTCTTCTATTTCAATGCGCTTGCGAAAACTCTTCGAGAAAGAATCGCTTCCGGCGATCTATGAGCGAGCTTGAGGCGCTCCTCGCGCAATACGACTACCCTCTTACTGAGGAGATGATAGCGCTTGAACCTGCCTCGCCGAGAGACTCGTCGAAGCTCTTGATATATTCGCGTATGGACGGCGACATACAGACTGACAGCTTTCGCAATATCGCGAAATATCTACCAAAAGATACTCTGCTTGTCTTCAACGATACCAAAGTCATCCCTGCAAGGATTCCCGCGCGTATCGCGACAGGAGGAAGGATCGAACTGCTCTGTACGAGTTTCAGCGGAAAAGTCATCACGGCGCTTTGTGAGCGGTATTTGCCGGACAACTCGATGATAACCTTTACCGGAAAGATAACCGGTACGATTCTTAATAAAGAAGGCAGCGTGTATTCGATACGACTCGACGGTACTGAAGATATCCGTCCGTTAATGCTTCGCATGGGCACCACGCCGCTTCCGCCTTATTTAAAAAACTCTCCTCTGACAGAAAGCGAGCGTCGCAAGAAATATCAGACGGTCTTCGCGAAACACGCCGGCTCCATCGCCGCGCCTACGGCATCACTGCATTTTACCGAGCGAGTGTTCAAAAGCCTGGAAAGTGCCGGCATCGAGACTGCGCATGTGACTCTACACGTAAATATCGGCACTTTCATGCCGCTAACAGAAGAGGCATTGCTCAAGAAAGAATTGCATGAGGAGCATTTCGACATATCTAGTGAGACCATGGAAAAGCTTCAGAAAGCAAAAGGGGCCGGTCGCCCCATCATCGCAGTCGGTACCACTGCACTACGTGCAGTAGAGAGCGCCTTTGCCGGTAATAACGGTACGACTCGTCTTTTTATCCAGGAAGGCTATGAGTTTAAAGCCGTAACAGGGCTCATCACGAATTTCCACGTGCCACGCTCAAGCCTCATGATGCTTGTGGCTGCACTCATCGGTAGAGAAAAGCTTCTCGAGCTTTACGCACTTGCTGCACAAAAAGGTTTCAGATTCTTTTCTTTCGGAGATGCGATGCTTATCTGCTGATTCGCTAGTTGGCCTTCTCGATCGTCTGCATCGTCGCTCCGTTTATGGTTACGAGTGGAGCAGAATAGAAAGGTGTTCCTTCATCCCCGTCTGGTGTTCCGTCACTCGTGATGAACACGGAATTCCCTGTATCAGATGTATTACTGTCGGCCGCGATGCCGACGCCGTATCCGTAGGTATTTCCAGTGAGCGCGATGCCGTCTGAAGAGTCGATGTCGAATTTCAGCGTCCGCGCTCCACCGGTCCAGGTAATGTCTCCGGCAAGATATACCTGAACACTGGTGCCTTTCGGAATGACGATCGCTGGAGAAAACGCCGCAGTATAGTCATGTCCATCTATTTTTGTCGGATGCGCTGAACCGTTTACGTACGTTGATATATTTGTTACGTCAGATGAATCAGCAGTGCCGTCTTGCCGCCACGTGATCGAACTCAGCGACAGATCTTCCTGAGAACTCGCCGTGACGCGAATGCCCGCGAATCTTACGTTCCGATCTCCGATATATCGATTTATATCCGTGCCGGGGTCGAATTCGCCGAGTTCGGCAGTAGCGCTACCTATCGTGAGCGTACTATTTATCGTCTGGGCAGTTCCGATGACTGGCAGAGCCCCGCTGAGTTGAGCGGAGGCATCGATGGCCATGACTCCTAGCTGCGGTGCCTGTCCTTCATATGGAGAAACATCATCCACCATGTTGCCGACTATGCTCATCACTTTTGAAGTATGCGCAGGGACCACGAACTCATCCTTGAAAATCGCAGTGCTGTTAGTACCGAAGTGAGCATCGCTCAGATCTTCTCCATTCTCGTCATTCAAAGATATCGAATCCAGCGCGTGCACGTCACCCACTCCGAAGCCGCGTACCGTCACGGAATGCACGATTACGTCCTCATCTCCGGCGGTAAGCGTGAAATTCGTAAAAGGAACGCCTCCTGCGCCAGATGGTGCGAGAGATTGCGACGGCTGCACGCCGGAAACGACCGTAAACGGTACGACTACCGCCTTTGGAGCTTCAATAGAAGTCATTTTTGGAGCAGCTTTCTCAGGCTCGGTCGCAGGCGGCGAGGTTGAAGGCGTAGAATTATCGGACGTTGGCGAAGCAGAGGATTCTTCAGCGGAAGTAGTTGCCACTGAAGCGACAGTCTCTATACCCATTGTCGCAGATGCAAGCTGCGCATACGGTGCATCGGGCGGAGATACATAAGTGATTTCCGAGGGCTTGAAAACCTCGCTATCGGCAGCGAACATGACCCCGACTGCAAGGGCTGCTGTCGCACCCGAAGCGGCAAGAATTCTATAGGCCATGCCTTTCACCCACTCAGCGTAGCACGTCTACCCGAGACTCTGACCAGTGTCCACAGTTCGCGCATCGGGTTTGCAAGACGATATCCCTCATGTAAAGATTGCGGGAATGCTGACTCTCGCCCTTCTCGGGCTCGCGACATGCACCGCAACCCTTCTCGGTGGTTTTTTTGCGCTTCGTTTGCGTGACCATCTTCACCTGGTATTGGGTTTTAGCGCTGGCGCAGTCGTCGGCGTAGCTTTTTTCGACCTCATGCCTGAGGCAACGCGACTCTCTGCGGGGAATTTCGATATCTCGACCATTCTCAGTATCACTGCGCTGGGCTTCCTAATCTACCTCGTGATAGACCGAGCCATACTCATGCATGGCCATTCGCATGATCATAAGGACGATCTGCAGAGAGGCTATTTTGGAGCGAGCGCGCTTTCTTTCCACAGCTTTCTCGACGGCTTAGGGATAGGACTCGCTTTCCAAGCATCGCCCGCCATAGGATTCATAGTTACCGCCGCAGTCATTACCCATGATTTTTCGGACGGTATCAACACCGTCGGTATCGTATTAAAAAACAACGGAGACCGCTCTCTTGCGTTCCGTTGGCTGATTGCTGATGCTCTCGCTCCGATAGCGGGCATCGTAGCGACCCTCTTCTTTACGATGCCCGCAGATAAGCTTTCGCTCCTGTTGGCACTCTTTGCCGGTTTCTTCCTGTATATCGGAGCTAGCGACCTTATTCCGGAGTCTCATCATGCGCATCCGGTACGCTGGACCACCATCTCTACCGTCCTGGGAGTCGCCGTACTCTACGTGATCATTCACCTTGCCGGTGCCTGATCCTAGCATTCGCGATTAAGATTCGTCCTGTCCCATCGTCTCTTGGTCTGACCTGTCGGAAGCCTCTTCGTTTCGGCGCCCGGAAGTCCTGCTGTCGTTGAGGTTTTCCGTTTCGTTCATGTTCTGGTCTTTGTTCTGCTGATTGCGGTCGTTGCGATCATCTTGAGCGTTCATATCTTTTTTATATTTCGTTACTGCTGCTGCCAGTAGTATTGCATCTGCGCGAGAGATTCCTCTTCCCGCTCCGCTCGTTCACGTCCATCCTCTGATTTCAGCTCTCTGAAATGCAGGATGTCGTCGAACCTTCTGGCATCATCTCTCTTGTAATCTCTCATAAGTTCGTGCGTCTTTTCTATACGCACGTAAACCAGGCTTATAAGTCGACCTGGTGAACAGTATGTAGCTATGCCGATGAAGGGCAGATTAAGCGGCGAGATGTTTTTTCAGGTTCTTGGAGATCCGCGCTGAGACAGGAGCTCTGAGCGGGCGGATGCTCTCTCCGGTTATATCCCGGTATATCTTCTGATAGCGCGACGAGAGCTCTTTCACAAGCTTTAGAGGAGCGCGCGGCAGGACCTCGTCTTTGTATGGGTCAGAATGCTGCATGAACCACAGTCGTAGAAATTCTTTATCGAAATACGTCGGTTCTTCTCCGTTCCGGAATTTTTCTTCGTACGAGTCTGCATACCACCAGCGAGAAGAGTCCGGCGTATGGATCTCATCGATGAGAGTCAGCTCTCCTGCTTCGTCCATGCCGAATTCGTATTTGGTATCGACGAGTATGAGCCCCTGTTTCTTGGCTATCTTCTGGCCTCGCTCAAAGAGCTGCAGCGCGACACGCTCCACTGTGTCTATCGTCACACGGTCTATTATCCCCTCGTTTACCATTTCCTGCGGCGTCATCGTACGGTCGTGCGTGTCTTCCTTCGTCGAAGGTGTAAAGACCGGGCGCAAGAGCCTCTGGTTCTTGCGCATACCATCCATCAGCTTGAAATTCCCGAAGTCGCGCTTGCCAGCCTGATAGTGAGTCCATATCGAGGTCGATGTCACACCGGTAAGGAATCCTCGGACGACTGCTTCTACCGGTAGCGGTTTGCATTTCTTCGCGATGGTGACGTTCGGGTCCGGCATCGAGATAAAATGGTTCGGCACGATGTCTTTGGTCTTCTCCATCCAGAATGCCGTGATGCGGTTCAGTATCTCGCCTTTGCGCGGTATATGCGCGATGATGCGGTCAAAAGAAGAATGCCGGTCGGTCGAGACAAGCACGAGCTTCCCGTCGTGCTCGTATATGTCGCGGACCTTGCCGATCTTCTTCGGGCCAAGCCATTTGAAGTCTGTTTCGCGGAGGATGCTTTGCATATCATTCTCCTGGCGGTGGCAACACGATGTTTTCTGGTTCAAAGACAACCTTTCTCTCGCCTTTCTCCACGACGCCGGCATCCCAGAGCTTGTATCCAGCTTTTTTCCCGAGCTTCAATACGGTTTCGACATCTTTCTCAGCTACGAAGACATAGTAACCCGCTCCCCAGTTGAAGGTCTTGAGAGAATCCATGAGAGAGAGTCCGAGCACTTCGCGGAAATATCTGAAAAGCGGCGGTACTTCCGACCAGGTATGTATGCGATAGGTAAACGGTCGCTTGTCGAATGCTAATTTTCCGACACCATCGCCGGTACCCGGGAGAAGCGCGTGGATATTAACCTGATTCTTCAAGAGTGTTTCTATCAGAGCTACGTATGAGCGTGTCGGTATCAGGGCTTCTTCACCGAGTGTCTTTCCAGTCGGAAGCTTTGTGAGGAATTGTTCTTTGAGTTCGAGCGCGTGCTTGATAACGAGCGAGATGCCGTTAGCGTGTATGCCGGAAGAAGCTACCGCGATGATGTGATCGCCCGGCTTCAGATCTTTCCCGGTTATCAGGTCACTCTTGGGCGCGATGATTCCCGTAACGCATCCGGAAAGAGATGGAGCGCTTTTGACAGGCGGCTCGGATTTCATCAGGTATTTCAGTGCAGGAGATTCTCCGGCAGGCAAAGCGACACCGGTTTCCTTGCAGACCTGATAAAAGCTCTCTGCGAGAGCCGCAGCGCGTTTTGCATCTCCAAACCAAGCGGCGTCGCCGACCGCGACCTCGTCGGTAAAAACTACGGGCATCGCACCCTGCGCTATCACGTCGTTTATCGCCATGAGAGCAGTATCGATGCCGATGCCTTCGTAATAGGTCTTCCCGGTGCCTGCGTTCTGGTACATCCACTCTGCTATCCAATTCTTGTTTCCCAGGCCTTCTTCGGTGTTGCACCACATGTGTTTGAGTCTGCCGCGGTATTCAAAGACTCCGCCGTGCGAATGAAGCACGTCAGTGTTTATGTAGACGTCACGTTTGTTCGGGAACTTTACGGTGCGCTTGCCTGCAGCTATCATCGCCTGCTTGAAAGGCTCCATGACCGTGTAGTCCACGCCGGCTTTCGCGTACGCGCTTTTTTCTCTGGTCGTCATAGCGGCCCTGTTCCGTTTAGATATTTCTGGAATCCAGTCTGTGCCAGCCTCTCAGCTTTCGCTTCGACTTCTTTTCGCATCGTCTTCTTGTATTCTGCGACTTTCTTTTTCACCTTTGCGTCGTTGAGCGCGATGATCTCTGCCGCAAGTATCCCCGCATTCTTCGCACCGTTTATCGCGACCGTGGCGACCGGTACTCCCGGCGGCATCTGTACGATAGAGAGAAGTGAATCCAGCCCTTGCAACGCTTTGCTTTCCACCGGGACACCGATGACCGGAAGCGTCGTGTGCGCTGCACACATGCCAGGAAGGTGCGCAGAGCCGCCTGCGCCGGCGATGATGACTTTTATCCCGGCTTTTTCCGCACCTTCTGAATACTCAACGAGCCTGTTCGGTGTCCGGTGCGCAGAGACGATAGTGAGCTCATACGATATCTCGAACAAGTCGAGCATTTCTGCCGCAGCTTTCATGACCGGCAGGTCAGAATCCGAACCCATGATTATGCCGACGACCGGTTTTTTCATATTGAAATTAGTTTTCTCGCTTTTTCAGCTTTTGCTTTTGCTTGTTTCAAAGTCTTCGCGACTGCGGTCAGATGTCCCATCTTACGCTGTTTGCGAGTTTCCATTTTACCGTAGATGTGGACTTTCACACCTTGTATTTCTTCGGCCTTCATGACGCCGTACGGCTTCGCCGGGCCGTTGCGCCCACCCAAGATATTGATCATTACGGCTGCCGGATGCTTCGCCCTCACGCTTCCGAGCTTCATCCCGGTGATCGCCCGGATGTGCTGCTCGAACTGGCTCGTTTTGGCGCCTTCGATGGTCCAATGCCCGCTGTTGTGCACGCGGGGCGCTATCTCGTTTATCAACACATCGTCTTTTACCAGGAACATCTCTATTCCGAATACACCCGCACCTTCAAAGGTCTTTAGGACCTTTTTTGCGAGTGCATGAGCTTTCTTGGCGATATTTTCTGAGACAGGCGCAGGAGCGAGTGTCGTGTGGCAGATATGATCCTTATGCATCGTTTCGACGAGCGGAAAGACAGCGACCTTATCATCCGCGGTCCTCGCTGCGACGACTGCAAGCTCTTTGGTAAATGGTACAAATCGCTCAGCGTACGAATGCATGCCGACTTTCTCCAAACCTTTTTTAATATCCGCGCTGCGGCGCACAAGGAAATTCCCGCGGCCATCGAAGCCCCCGCTTCGCGCCTTTAGTACATACGGGTACCCGAGCAATTCTCCTGCATCTTTTCCGGTCCTTTCATCGTGCACATCGACGAAATCCGCGACCGGTATACCATGCTCGGCCAAAAAAGCCTTCTGTACGAGCTTGTCTTTGATTATCGAAAGTGTCTGCGGTACGGGGTCGACCTTCTTCCCCTTTGCGGCTAATCCTTCGAGCGCCTTCGCGTTCACTGATTCTATCTCGTAGGTAACGACATCAGACTTTGCAGCGAGCTCGAGCATCTTCTTCTCGTCTTTGTAGTCTCCGACGATATGCTCATCTGCGACCAGCCCGGCAGGAGAGTTCGGAGTCGGGTCGAGGACGATGACTCTGTATCCGAGCGTGTGAGCAGCTTCCGTAAGCATCCGGCCAAGCTGACCCCCGCCTGCTATGCCGATGGTTTTCATGTGACGTTATCGAAATATACCTTCCCATTCCTGAGGGATTCAAAGTGAAGCTCTGCGGCGACAAGAAGCGGCTGAGGCAGGTCGCTCAGCGAGTACCATTGCCATGGACCGTTTTTTTCTGGTTCCAGCTGCTGCGCCTCTCCACTCTTCCAGTCGGCAGTGACGCCGATATGCACGTAGTGCTTCGGTGCGAATGTCTTTACGTTGGAGAGGAGCTGGAAGCGCACATTCTCGATCTCGAGACCGGTTTCTTCCATAGTCTCCCGTTTCGCACACTCCTCGAAGCTTTCCATGTTTTCGAGATGACCGCCAGGAAACTGGTATCCGCCGGCACCGTGCGAATTCTTCCGCAAAGACATGAGTACTTTCCCATCCTTCAAGATTAGGACTCCCATGCCGACCCTAGGCCTCGTTGCATCCATCGCGGCTACTGTAGCACATAACAAAAGGGGCGTGCGAACGCCCCTTGTAGGTTGATCGCAAGCGGCCGCTAGGTCGCTTGCATAGCTTTCGTCAGATCTCGCCAATCTGCAAAGCGGAACTGATCCGTCGGCATTTCGGCAGTGACCGTGCTTTCCGGATCGTACAGGCCGAACCGAAGGCCTGCACTCGCTGCCAGTCGTCCATCTTTGACGATGTCGTCACCGAAATAGAAGAATCTGCGACGATGCGCTGGTTCGTGTGCCCACGACTGGACATCCTGCCACTTCCTGATGAGCAGCTCGAAGAGAAACGGGTGAGGTTTCATCTTTTCGTTCAGACTTACCGACGTGAGACCGCGCACGTCGTCATCGGTAAGCATCAGCGGCGCTTCTGCTCCCCAAAGCTCGAACGCTCTCGTGATGAAAAGCTCATGCCCGGAAGAGAGTATCGCGGTCGCGATGCCGCGCTTCTGAAGTTCACGCATGAACTCCAGGACACCGGAACATGGCTCAGGCCAGATGCTGCCGTCAGGGTGATGAGAAAGCTCGTCTACAAGCACCATGAGTTTCGCCCGTGTGAGCAATTCTCCGATGACTTCGACCTGCTTCTCTTCAGACCATACGAGCGGCATACCTTTCCCCGGCGGAACGAGTCCATCGAGGATCGCAGCATTCATCTCAAGGTACATTTGCGCACACGAGAGCATGTCGGGCATCGAGCCGGCTTTCAAGATATCCCGCACGAGCTCAGTCGGAGCCCGATTTCCGAGACCTTGTCCCCGATACACCTGTTCTCCATGTTTCCCCAGGACCATCGAAACGGCCAGGGCGTACGCTTCTTCCGTGCCGAGCCCGTTGGGACTTGGCCGGAACGTCTCTGCAACCGTCTTATCGAAATCGAAGACAGCCGCGGTCATTTCTTGCAATTGACGCATCCGTCCTCTCCTTTGTTCGGTTGCCCCGTGATGCTAACAAGGCCCGCGTATTACGCAAAGTACCGCACCGCGTTCTTGAAGACGGCTATACCAGGTCCGTCAGTCGGGATCTCTTTGCCTGTCCTGGAGTATCTATCGCGCAGGTTCTGCCAGTGCGGAAGCTGCGTGAAGAATTGTGCTCGCTCGGGATGCGGCATGAGGCCCAGTACGCGGCCGTCGTAGCCGGTTATTCCCGCGGTCGCTTCTTGTGCACCGTTAGGATTTGCTGGCAGGTCGAAGAACTTGCCTATCTCGCCGCGCTCGTACTTGAGTGCCACCCTGCCCTCAGCCTTCAAGCTCTTGAATTCTTTTGGCGGCAGATAATATCGTCCTTCGCCGTGCGCGATGGGCAAGGTCAGTGATTCTATGCCCATCAGCCACGGGCTCTCGCCAGTCACGCGCACGTCTACCCATCGGTCGATATAGCGCGCACCACTGTTTTCGAGAAGCGCGCCAGGCAATATGCCGGAGCTCACCAGAATCTGGAATCCGTTGCAGATGCCTATCATCAGAGTGTCGCGCGCAAGGAATTTGTTGAGCTCTTTTCCGAGGTGATTTTTCAGCCGCAGTCCGTATGCGCGCCCGCTTCCGAGGTCGTCGCCGTAGGAAAATCCTCCCGGCATCGCCGCTATCTGATACTCGAGAAGCTTCGACGGATCTTCTATCAAGTCGTTGATGTGGACGATGTCAGCATCAGCGCCCGCCCTATCGAATGCGAATTTCGTTTCTTCTTCGCAGTTGAGTCCGTATCCGGAAAAGATGATAGCGCGTGGTTTCATATCAGAATCCTTCGAAAGTTCGCCGATAAGACTTGAGCATCTGAGGCAGGCTGACGCTTACACCCTTCCCGTCGCGTATTTCGAGAGTCTTTTTAGCGGTCACGGTGCCGAGTCTTTTGAATGCCACTCCTGCCATAGCCTTTTCAAATGCCGCAGCTTTCCCGGAAGACACCGTCGCCATAATCCGTCCCTGGCTTTCTGAGAAGAGTTTTTGCGTCAGCGTCTTGGCTTTGCCAGGAAGTTCTGCGATATCTACCGACGAGCCGAGCATGCCTGCCATCCCCGCGCGAGATAGAGCGACCGAGAGCCCGCCTCGTCCTACGGATATCGCGGAAGTGACGAGTCCTTTTTTGTTTGCCTGATAGAAAGCCTGATAGATCTTCATATTAGTGGCGGTAGAAACGCGTGGAACATTGCCGCCATATACGGCGCTTTCACGTTCAGCGCGCATCTGAGCGTATTCGCTGCCGCCGAGTTCGTCGTTCGTTTCACCGAGAAGATAGATAACGTCACCGGCAGATTTGAAATCGATGGTCACTGACTCGTGTACATCGTCGATGACCGCGATGGCGGTGGCCAAAAGCGTCGGCGGCACTGATATCGCAACTGGTCCCTTCTCGTCATATCCCTTGAAGTCGTTGAACATGCTGTCTTTTCCTGAAACGAAAGGCGCCTCGTACGCGACCGCCACGTCGTAGCAAGCTTTCGCTGCCAGCTTCAGTTCGTACAAACGATACGGATCAAAAGACGAACACCAGCAGAAATTATCCAGAAGCGCTATCTTCTCCGGCGGAGCTCCTGCAGCGACGGCTGCGCGCACGGCTGCATCTATCCCAGCGGATGCCATCGCGTAGGTATCGAGGTCAGAGTATGTCGGATAGAGAGCATCTGAGATGACGACACCTTTTTTCGAGGAAAGTACCGGCCGCAGTACGGCCGCGTCACCGTCTACCCGTCCGCGACCCTGCAGAGGCTTCACGACAGATGTTGCCTGCACTTCGTGATCGTACTGATTGGCGATGAATTCTCTGCTTGCGATACCAGGACGTTCCAGAATCTCAAGGATGTCTTTCTTTGTGTCTCTGGATTCGGGGACTTGTTTGGCAGTGAGCCGCGTTGGCTTTTTCGAGTGCAGCTCACGGACTGGAAGGCCGTCATGCAGGAAGTTAAGCTTGATGTCGACGACGGGTTTCCCGTCGTGGGTAACAAAGCATCGGCCGGAGTCGGTGAATTTCCCGACTATCGTCGCTTCGACGCCGCGTTTTTTCATCAAGGCATTGAACTTCTGCCATTTCTGGGGCGGGACCGCGAGCGTCATGCGCTCCTGAGATTCCGATATCCATATCTGCCACGCCGAAAGGCCTGGGTATTTTATCGGCACACGGTCGAGGTTCACGATGCAACCGCCGCTTTCTTTCGCCATCTCGCCGACTGAGCTCGAAAGCCCACCAGCTCCGTCATCGGTGATGCTGGAGTAAAGGTCGAGATCTCTCGCTTCGCGTGTGAGCGCGTCTGAGAATTTCTTTTGCGTTATAGGGTCGCCAATCTGCACGGCAGTTGCAGGAGAACCCGCGTCTATCGCCTCAGATGAGAATGTCGCGCCATGTATTCCGTCTTGTCCGACGCGTCCGCCGAGCATAACGATGTAGTCGCCGGAGCGCGCTTTCTTTTCGTATAGTTTTCTATCGTCTTTCTTCCGGGGAATGAGACCGAGGGTGCCGACGAAGACCAGCGGCTTACCACGGAAACGAGCGTCAAAAGAAAGAAACCCGTGCGGCGTCGGTATTCCGGACTGATTGCCGCCGGCACGCACGCCTTCGATGACGCCATCCATGATGCGGCGTGCCGAAAGCATCTTCTGCGACCTGTCCTTGTCCCGCCAGAATTCCCTGTCGTCGCGAGGATCGGCCAGGCAGAATCCATACGTGTTGCCTATGGGCTTCGCTCCTAACCCGAAACCGAGAGCGTCTCGGTTTACGCCGACGATGCCGGTGATAGCGCCACCGAAAGGATCGAGTGCAGAAGGCGAATTATGCGTCTCGACCTTGTGTGTGACCAGATACTCGTCGTCGAAAGCTATTGCGCCGGAGTTGTCTTTGAATACCGAGACGCAGATATCGTCTTTACCCTTCTTCCTGCGTACTGTCTCGGTGGCACCCCGGATATATTTCTTGAAAAGCCCCTCTCGTACTTCGTCGAGCGGGCTGGAGAGGATGGTGTGCTTGCAATGCTCGGACCATGTCTGCGCGAGTGTCTCTATCTCGATATCAGTCGGCTTTCTTTTCTGTTTGCGGAAATAACTACGGATAGCTTTCATGTAGGAAAGGTCGAGTGCCAGCGGTCCGCGGCGTTTTCCGTCAAGTCCGACTATTCCTTGTTTTCCTATCGCGATAAGCTCTTCGTCCGGAACTTCCAGGTCCACTTCGAGAGTATCTTCGGCTTCAGGCAGCTTTACTTTAGGGACCAACGAGCCAAAGCCGTTACTGTCGACGAACTCCTGCCGGGTCTTGATGGTGGCTCGCTCTATCAGAGGATTGTGAAGCGAGTCCGCAATTACCTTGGCCTCTGTATCAGTGACGCTTTCCAAGAAATATACTTTGCTCGAATAGACCGCATCGCCTTCTTTGAAAGTGAAGTCGACGAGGTCTTCTATCATCTCGCGGCAGGTGTTGCCGACGTTGTCAGTAACACCCGGATGAAAACCTATCTCTATCGCATGCGAGAATTTCTCCGGCGACCACGCGGCGTTTAAAAGCGCCTCTTCGACGATAGGGTTCATGAGCGCCTCTGCTACTTTTTTCTGGTCTTCGAGTGAAAGCTCGGCGTCGACGATATAGACGTCTTCTATCGCGACATTCTTGAGTGATTTTGCGCCGAGCGCTTTAAATTGCGCGCGTTTTACGGACGCCCGTGAATCGGGGACAGTCTTGTGGACCCCTATGCGCACCGCCATGGGCGGATAGTACTATGATATATGTCAAAAATGAAGCCAGCCCGCTAGGAGATGGCTCCCGCGGGCTGAAACATTGGTACTATGCCGCCACTTCTTTTCTGACGAGACCGTCGTCGATTTCTTCAAAGGCTCCGTCCTTGTCCCGAATCAAGGTGGCGCCCCCTTTCAGATGAGCGTCGAAGATGCAGTATGCATAGGCGATCCCTAACGCCATCATCTCGCCGTCGTCGAGCTTTCGCTCAAAGATCTGCTGATGCATTTCGATGACTTTTCGGAAATGATCGGCAGTTGTGGCGTTCATGTATACGGTACATTTGAGCCGCCAGCCCATCTTGCGCGCTATGGCATTGCGGACATATTCCCAGTTGCGCAGCAGCATGACCGCCCCGAAGAACATGATGACGATGCCGATAGCGCTGAGAAGTTCAGAATCTACTATTTTTGACACGTTCATCTCCACCTCCTGATGAATCCCAGTACGCATAAAAACACACAAAGCGTGTATTGTAAAGGGTTAAAATTGGCCTCGCCACACGCAACGAGCACCACTCGGTTACTTCTAGCCCTGCCGTTTGGCCTTGGCTCTTTCTGTCTCCGTAAGATACATCTTGCGCAGACGTACGCTAAGCGGCGTAATTTCAAGATATTCGTCTTCGTTCATTATTTCAAGACCACGCTCGATGGTAAGGACTACCGGCGGTGTCAGGAGAAGCGCTTCATCGGATGAGGATGAGCGGACGTTGGTGAGGTTCTTGTTTTTGGTCGGGTTCACGGCCATGTCATCGCCTTTGGAAGTATTGCCGATGACCATGCCTTCATAGACTTCCGTACCTGCCGGAATGTAGAGAGTGCCGCGTTCCTGGAGATTCCAGAGCGAGTAGCCGAGCGCTTTACCGGATGCCATTGACGCCATTGAACCGGTAGCGCGCTTCTGAATGGTGCCGCTGAAATGTTTGAAGCCGATGACACGCGAAGACATGATGCCCTCGCCTTTCGTGTCGATAACGAACTGGTTTCTGTATCCTAAAAGTCCGCGGGTCGGACCTTCAAAGGTCATGCGTACAGTGCCTTCGTGCGGGACGAGGTTCGACATAACGAAGCCGCGCTGACCAAGCTTTTCGATAACAGGACCTTGGTACTCACTTGGCGTGTCTACGATGACTTCTTCGAAAGGCTCGACTTTGACACCGTTTTCTTCGCGGAAGATAACTTGCGGCTGTGAGACCTGCATTTCGTAACCTTCACGGCGCATGTTTTCCAAAAGAATCGCTACGTGTAGCTCGCCACGACCTGACACCTTGAAAGTGTCGCCGCTAGCAAAGTCGACGCGGAGTCCGACATTTATCTCGAGCTCGCGCTCAAGTCGGTCGCGCAGCTGTCGTGATGTGACGAATTTTCCTTCTCTTCCGCCAAACGGAGAGTTGTTGACCAGGAAGTTCAAGGTGATGGTCGGCTCGTCTACAGCGATGACCGGAAGCGCTTCAGCGCTCGTATCAGTCGAAATGGTCTCACCGATTTCTACGTCGGCAATACCTGCTATGAGTGCGATGTCGCCAGGAGTCACTTCTGTCGCTTCGACGCGTTTCAGGCCTTCAAACGTAAACATCTTGGTGATCTTCGCGGTGCGCGGCTCTGTCGTCGGCTTTTTTACAAAAATAGTCGAACCGGTTTTGAGCGTACCTTCGTAGACACGGACGACCGCCATGCGGCCGAGGAAGTTGTCGTAGGCGAGGTTGAAAGGCTGTGCTCGTGCAGGGACATCTGCAGGCTTGTCAGACGCGACAGGAACTTTTTCTAGAATGGTGTCGAGAAGCGGCGTGAGGTCGCTCGACTCGTCGGTGAGTTTGTTCTTGGCGATACCGAGCTTGCCTATCGCGTAGACGATTGGAAAGTCTGCCTGCGCGTCGTTCGCACCTAGCTCTATGAAAAGCTCAAATACCTGCGTCTCTGCGCGTGCTGGATCTGCCGCGGGCTTGTCTATCTTGTTGATGACCACTATAGGCTTGAGACCGAGCTCAAGAGACTTTTTTAGTACGAAACGTGTCTGCGGCATCGGACCCTCCTGTGCGTCTACGACGAGGAGCACGCTATCTATAGAGCGAAGCACGCGTTCGACTTCCGAGCCGAAGTCGGCGTGGCCGGGAGTGTCGACGATGTTGATCTTGGTGCCTTTGTACATGACCGCGGCGTTCTTGGCGTAGATGGTGATGCCGCGCTCCTGCTCGAGCTTGTTGGAGTCCATGGAAACACCCGCCTCTGCGGCTCCGGTCTGGCGCAGTATCGCATCAGTAAGAGTGGTCTTACCGTGGTCAACGTGCGCGATGATGGCGATATTCCTGATTTCCATAAAAATAAGGCCCTCCGGCCTCAGTGGTCTTATTGTGCCATAAATATGAATCTCGCGCTACTTTTCCGAATTAGCTCTCCTAAGACGCAGCTTTCATCCCCTTGAGCTTTTCATTCTCTGCTTTTAGCTCTATCAGCTTGTACTCTCTGTCTATCATGAGCTTGTTCATCTTCTCGAGTTCTTCGTTGCGCATCTGTATTTCCCTGGCAGCTGATAGCGCTTCTTCATTCGATTTCCGTTCGATGTTTTCCGAAAGGGCTATCTTATCTAGCATGCCGTTGATGGCCGCTGCGAGGACTCCGACTTCATCGGCTGCTTGCCCTTCGATGCGCAGCGATAGGTCGTGTTTCTCCCCTATATCCTTCACCTGACCAGCGAGCTTAGTGAAACGCGACACGACGAAATACTCCAGCAGCAAGACGAGCACGAGCCCGAGGGCAGAGATGAGAGCCGTAGCGACGAAGGAAAAGAACGTAAAGACGAAGTGACCCTGCTGATATACGTCTCGCGACTTCTCGACCTCCATGATCAGGATAGGCTTGCCGTAGAAATCGCGCAGCAGTTTGTATCCGGAGACAGAGTCGGCGGAATCCGCGACGATAAAGGTGTCCTTGCTGTCGGAGAATTCTTTTTTTGCCCGGATGACATCAGCCGGAGAGGATGCCTCGTCATATGGAAACATCTTTATCGTAAGGTGCGTAAGTTTCGCTATCTGGTCGCTCAAGTCGTCGTTAAGGTATTTTGCAAATATGAGGCTCCCGTGTATGGGGCCTGTGCCCAGACTCGTGAGTAGCGGCTGCGATACGAAGATGAGCGGCCCGTCTGGTGTCGGTAATATTCCGTGCATCTCGCCCTTCATGCTTTTTTGCGTCACAAGGTCTTTGTGCTCCTCTATGTATCGGGCGAGGTTTGCCGTACTAGTATCCGCTTGGCTTTTCAGGTCGACCGTCCGGATGAACGCGATATCGTTATTCGCATCGGTATACACCATCGCATTTATGTTCAGGTGCACGAGGTTGCTCGCCTGCAGGTCGTCTTCGATGAATTTCGGATCTTTAGTAACGACGAAATTATACGTATCGTCCCATATCGCCCAGTCGGATACTGAGCGTCCGAGCTGAACCAGGATGTTCTCCAGCGCGTCATTGGCCCTTTGGAGATCCTTGTTCATTTCAGCGTCTTCGATGCTCGTATAGCTCGGAGTAAGGACCGCTGAGGATACTCCATAGAGGACCGCCGCAAAGATCACTATCGTGACCGCCACGACGAGCATCATCTTGTATCTGATCGATAGGTTTTTCATCATCAAAGCAGCATCGAGAAGAGTCGTACTCGAAGTGTAGCAACAGCTTTAATGATGCGGAGTCGGTATGGGGATAGCGACGCCTGTAATGCCTTAGCTTGGCTTTACAACAACTTCCGGACGAATTTGAGAGTGCGCATCCCGCCGCCAGTGAATTCCGCTGACTTCTCAGCGATCAGCGTATCCAGTTCGGATCTAGAAACCCATTTCACTTCCCAAACCTCTTCAGGATTGGGATGTACTTCTCCGTCGTATATGCCTTTGTATATCCGAGCGAATTGTTTCGCTCCGTTTTGCGAATTGCCTTCAGAATAGAAATAGCCGATTTCGGTCAGCGGCACATCTTTTACCCCTATCTCTTCTTCCATCTCCCGGAGCGCGGCATATTCGTATGTCTCGCCTTCATCAACATGTCCTGCCGCGGAGACGCTCCACAGTCCAGGATTGGAACTAAGATGTGCTGCTCTTCTCGAAAGGAGCACTTCGCCGTTGGAATTGACCAGGATTATGCGCGACACTCTATGTCGGATGCCATTTTCTCTTGCCTCTTCTTGCGTCCCCGCACCGATCACATTGTCTTGGTCGTCGACGAAGGCGATGTTTGCCATATGAGAACTATATACGGAAAAATAACTGCTACAATGCCGGGCATGGAAACCGAGTACGAAGCCAAGTTCTTGGACGTGGACAAGGACGAGATGCGGGCTCGACTCAAGGCCGCGGGTGCGACACTCAAGCGTCCAGAGTTCATGCAAAAACGCTGGGTGCTGGATCTGCCTCCAGAAGCTAAGGCCAAAGGCACATGGGTGCGCGTGCGGGACAAAGGCGACAAGATAACTATGAGCTATAAGTCGCATCAGGGCACTGAGATCCAGGATCAAAAAGAACTGATGCTCGTGGTGGATAGTTTCGATAACGCGGTTGAGTTCTTACAGAAGCTTGGCTGCCCGCCAGAGTCATACCAAGAATCCATGCGTGAACTTTGGATACTCGATGGTGTGGAAATAACGATTGACACCTGGCCTTTTATGGAGCCTCTCGTCGAAGTGGAAGGTAGATCCGAAGCAGAGGTCCGTGAAGCCGCTATCAAGATTGGTTTCGACTGGTCAAAGGCGCTTTTCTGCGGCGTTAACAAAGTCTTTCAGATGAAATACGGTCCGGATACACATATACGTAGACTGCCGAGACTTACCTTCGACATGTTGGATCCTTTTTTAGTTCAGCGAGAATAGTTTACGCAGCTCTTCCTTTTTCGCGGTATCGCCCCGCGCTTGATAGATGAGCGGAACTATTTCTTGTTCTGAGAATTCTTTCTGAATCCCGACTTCGAGAAACTCGTCGAAGGTGACCGGCATCAGTTCGATCTTCTCTCCCGCGTCGAGGCGCATGTCGCTGACTTTCTTCAATCCTTTTGCAATGAACATATATACTGCCCAGTCTATCTTGTGCACAGGCTGACACGCGTTCCATAGCGACCATTCAGAAGCTTCGTAGCCCGTTTCCTCCAAAAGCTCTCGCTTTGCCGCTGCGAGCGGTTCTTCGCCCGGGTCCATCCTTCCGCCGGGAGCACTGATATACGGCTTAGTGCCGGGCTGTTCTTGTCTTATCAAGAGTATTTTTCCATCCGGAAGTACAGGAAAGACACTCGCCGTGTCTGGACGCTTGAGCATTTGGTATTTGTGTTTCGAACCGTCAAAGACTTCCTGTTGCCATTCGTACACGTCAAAGATAGTGCCTTTAAAGACCAGCTTCGCATCTGCAGGGATCGGCAAGTGCGGCTGGGGACGCTTGATATCCATATCAGTTCGAAGTGTATATTTTCTTACCATCAGCTCCCCTCCAGTCCGTAAAGCGCCACCAGGTCGGCGTGAATTTGAAGAAGAAATCGTCCGGCGGCGTAAACTTTGCTCTCTTCTTAAGAAATTTTGCGAAATAGACCTCTTGAAGCGCTTTGTCTTCTGGAGTAAGGCGCGTGGCAATACCATCCATCTGGAGCGTAGCCATGTTGCTCTTGTTTTCCGTGGTACCCACGACGACGCTCGCTCGTGAGGAATCCCTTCCGAAAAGCGGCTCGGCTTTCCGATATCTGCTTTCGGTAAGGAAAACGAACCGCAACGGTTCAACGGCATGCGCGAAATGCACGGTGGCTGCGTGAGGCGAGCCGTCCATCATTTCTATGGCCAGCACGCATACGGGCTCTGTCTCTATGAATTTCAAGGCTTCTGGTTGCATATTATTTTGCGCCGAGGTGTCCTAAATGCGTATCCTTGAAATTCGTAGGGAACTTCAGCCCATAGCCAAGCACGCGATCTGCCGCGATATGCGCGAACCATATTATTCCGCAGCCTAATACGAATCTCAGATTAAATCCATATCCGGTCAGTATGGCGAGTACGGGAAGCGAATACATGTGGCCCAGGTTGTAGAGCCATGCGCCGATTTTAGGGTCTCTGAGATAGCCGAGCATCGATAGGTCCGGCAGGAGAACAAGTACTGCGAAGAACCACCAGCTCGCGTGCAGCATGCTGTATGCCCACAGAGCTAGACCGAGGAGGAAAAGATTTTCTATGCGCTGGATCAATATCGGATCGGTCACACTTTTTGCGGATTATTCTTTAAAAGCTCGGCGTAGTAGACGAGGTTTTTCGCAGTATTCTGCGCCATGTGTAGGACCGCAGGATTTTTCATTCGGCGTTCGCGGTCGGTTTTCGGGTCGAGCCCCACTTCACCGACCCAGTATGTACAGCAGTTCGGCGGGAGTGTGAAATTCATAAAAGACAACACTTCCATAAGTCCCGCCATCACCGCCTGTGCGCCGTCTTCAGAGCCGGTGATGACGATGCCAGCGACTTTGTTCATCAAAGCGCTCCGGCCGCCTGCAATGAATTCTTCGTCAAAAGCGTCCATCCTCTCGACCATCCGCTGCATCAGGCTCGAGCGACCGCCCCACCATATCGGGGTCGCGAAAATCACCACGTGCGCGGTTTTTATCTTATCGACGATACTTGGCCATTCGTCGTCTTCGCTCTCTTTGAATCCAAGTCCCACGGGGATGCGTTTGTCGGCAAGCCGCACACTCTCGGCGGTAATGTCTGCGATCTTCCGCATTTCTGAAATCAACATCTCCGCTACTTCTTCGGTATTAGAAACATTCGGAGCATGTTTAAGCGAAGCATTGAGTATGAGTACGTTCAGTTTGGGCATCGCTTTATTCTAGCAGCTATATCACCGACTCATTATCACTGAGTGCAGAAAGCTGCTCCATCTCCGCCGGAGTAAGTTCGAAATCGAATATATCGATGTTCTCCTGTATATGCTTAGGATTACCGGATTTCGGGATGACCACATCTCCCATCTGCACGCCCCATCGCAAAAGCACCTGTGCCGGCGTTTTCTTATGTCTCTTCGCAATATCGGCTATGACCTGTTCTTTGAGATAATGTGCACGTGTCAGTGGTGAATAATTAGTCACGGCGATATCGTGCGTGTGGCAATAATCCACCAGATCTTTCCGATACCAGAAAGGATGCACTTCTATCTGATTCATCGCAGGCATTATCTCTGCGTAGCTGTCCATCTCCCGCAGATGATGCAGCTCGTAATTGGAGACGCCGATAGCTTTCGCCTTACCGTCGTTATAGATATCTTCCATCGCTTTCCATGTCTCTATGCGCAATTCGTCATCGTCGGTAGGCCAGTGAATGAGATAGAGATCCACGAAGTCCATATCGAGCTTCGACAATGAGTCCTCTATCGCGGTCATGGTGCGGTCGTATCCCTGGTCGCTTGTCCAGAGTTTCGTAGTTATGAATATATCTTCCCGCGGGACGTCGGACTTTTTCAGTGCACGACCTATCTCTTTCTCTGTGCCATATATCTTTGCAGTATCGATATGCCGATATCCGGCTCCAAGCGCTGCCAAGGTCGCCGCCTCGGCACTACCTTCGAGATTCCATGTCCCGAGACCCACAATGGGCACCTGTACGCCTGTGTTCAGTTCTACGGTGGGTATATCGGTAATTATCTCGGTCATAGCTGAAAACTATATTGTCCCGATAAAGAAATGATGAATTCCTAGGAGCAGGAGATCATGCTCCTATCTCACCTCGGCGGAACATATTTACTACCTCATGCGCTCTTCGCGTCGGCTCGGGTATGCGATAACCGCGGACACAGACTCGCGCGATCTCAAGCGACTGCTCCAGCGTTATCTTATGTCCCGGAGAAATGATGACGGGATTCGCACGGTCTTTCGTACGCAGATATGCACCGATAGTCGTCCGATCTTTCGGATCGTGAAGGTATGAAACGCTGCCTGCTTCTGCACCCGGCTCGTCGCCAACACCATAGAGAAGGCTTTTGCCGCAGCCTATCGTAGGCATGTCGAGCACAAGCCCCAGATGCGCCGCTATTCCCATGCGCCTAGGATGCGCAATGCCTTGCCCGTCGACCATGGTCACATCGGGCTTTGTCTTCAGTTTCTTATGCGCCTCTAAAAGAGCCGGTATCTCCCGGAACGAAAGGAATCCCGGAACGTATGGGAAGTTTGTCTCAGTCTGTGCCAGTGCGCGTTCGACTATCTCGAGTCCAGGGTATGTCAGTATCACCCATCCCGCGTAGAGAATATTCGAAAATCTGTTTGAAGAGATGTCGACACCGGCGATGTAATTCAATTTGCCAGTAAATTCCTCCAGCCGCACGCTTGAGCGAAGCTCTTCCTGGATCTTTCTTGCTTCAGGCAGTGTTACATCAGCGCGAAATTCCATCCGCCTACAATAGCATTTTGACCTAATCTGCCTGCGCCAAGAGATCGTCGATATCGAGCACGACCGTCGTCATCTCAAGTTTGCCGTCGTTATCTACGGGCCAATCTTTCTTCGGTCTATCACAATAAAGCTCGACGCCGATACCATCCGGGTCATCGAGATATATCGCTTCGGAAACGCCATGGTCTGACGATCCCGTGATCGGATATCCTGCTTCGACAAGTCTCTTCAGGGCATTGGCGAGTTCTTTTCGTGTAGGAAAAAGTATCGCGAAATGATATAGCCCGCTGTGTCCTTTGGGCGCGGGCGTCGCACCTCTCCCCGCCCAAGTATTCAGCCCGATGTGATGATGATAGCCGCCGGCAGAGAGAAATACTGCCGAATCTCCATAGCGAGCGGTTACCCCAAATCCCAAGATATCGCGATAGAAGCCGAGGGATCTCTCCAAGTCGGCGACGTGCAGATGCACGTGGCCGATAGTTGTTTCGGGATGCGCTTTCATACCTAGAAGCCGAGATCTTCTTCGACGAGGAGCATCTTAAGCTTTCTCTGCGTAAATTGCGGCTCGAATTTGAAGGTGAATATCTTGGAGACTCGTGTACCTGACTGAGGTCCGTACACTTTTTTCATGCGCGCGTCTTCCAGAGGCACTACATGCTCCTCAAGCCTCCGCATCGCTTCAGTCAATGTCGGCACTATTTTCTTGGTACTGACCACGAGGACAAGATTCGGCGAGGAATACACCAGGTGCGGAAGCTGGCTGCCTGTGTTGGAAGCGACGATGAATTCGCCGCTCTCCGAAAGCGCATGGACGCTCCCGAGATAATAATCGGAGATGAGTGCCTCTCTGCGCAGCTGCGCTTGTTTAGCAGGATCTTTTTCCTCGAGGATTATCACGTGAAGATTCTTCCAGGGATGTTTTCCGCTTTTGAGATATTCTACGTAGCCTATCTGATCGAGCGTCGTGGATGCACCATTCATGACCGATACGCCGCTCGGGACGAGCGCTTTTATCCGCTCCAGCGCCTCGGTGCCCGACTTCACGACTTCGGCTTCGACGTTATGTTCCTTTAATGCGGCGATTGTCTTTTCTACGGAGTCTTTGCTCGCCAATGTATCGAAATTCATATGTATTATTTAGTTATAACTATTAAGCAGACGATTTGGGGCATTTCTTCACATCTTTCGAGAGTGCCGTCAGAAGCTTCAGCATGTGTCCGGTATTCAGCGAATACATGATGATCTGCCCCTGGCGCTCGTCCGAAACCAGTCCGGTTTCCTTGAGCGTCTTCAGATGCTGCGAAACAGCCGGCTGCGATTGCTTTACCGCGGCTACTATCTCAGAGACCGACTTCGGTCCTTTTAAAAGCACTTCGACGATGGCATAGCGGGACGCGTTCCCGATGCCACGGCCAAATTTCTCTATGTCGTCGCATGGTGACATATGCATATATTAGCATATCCTTATATATTGCAAAGGCAGATCTTCACTACGACACATGTATAGGCCCGCGCAAGGTTTCTGCACGGAACACTGTCTGAGCGTAGCGAGTTTGTGTAGTGCGAAACTTTGGGCGGGCCGCAGCTCAGTAAATTTCGTCAGCTTTCTCCCTGAGGTACAGGATGAACTGATGCGAGAAATTCAGTATGAGTCTGAAAGGAGTCTCGATGAGGAAGTCGAGTATCATCACGAATATATTGATGCTGGAGAACGTCTGAGAGAGATAGCGGCCGGTACGCACTACCGGGACCGCAAGCATGTTGGCGACGAGCGCAATAGTGGAGTCTTGTCCGCTGATCCTCCATCGGCGGGCGTTGGAGCGGATGCGGTAGGCAAAATAACTGACGAGTGCCAGGAAGAAGAGGAAAAGCGTCATGCCGACGATACTGAAGCCGAGGAACTGCAGTATCGTGATGATGGCACCGAAGACTCCGAGGAAAAGCAGCAGATAGAAGAACCCGAAAAACTGCGTGAAGCGCGTGTACGGCGCGTATATGCGTATCGGTCTTCCCTCCCCTTTGTAGATGACCCTATGGAGTCCGTCGAGTATGGCTTTGGTGTTGCCTTCACCGAGTGCGCGCACGCGACGAGTGAGAGCGAACAAAAGCATAGGATGAAAGAGAAGGTTTATCGCGAGCGGAACGTAATTAATCCCGCCGAGGAAGAATGATTCATATGGCGCCTCTACCAGAAGCGCGACGGTCATCTTGGTGATGAAAAGATATATCACGGCGCGTATGCCGCTGGACTGTATACGGGCATTTTCCCTTTCGTATTTCTTGGCAAGAAAATCCCGCGTAAAGGCGTCGAGCTTGGCTTCGGATGAAAGTATGCTTTCTGCTTCATGCGGATGCACCATGAATATCTCGCGGATGATGCGGAAATAGATGCTTTCGTTCTTCATGCGCTGCGCCATCTGCCACTGGAGCGTATGCGCGATGGCGTGTTCCATACCTGCGATGACGGAACGAAGTCGCTCTGCGATCTTCGCGAGGTCCACATCATCGTCACGCCACTCCGGGACGAATTTCAGCCAGAGCGCATACATGAGCGCCTGATCATCAGAGGAAAGAAGTGCCCGGCGGCACGCACAAAAAGCCTGCACGTCCATCTCGGCTTCTGATATGCCGCCGAGGATTATGTGCGGGCGGATGACTTTATAGAGGGCTTCGGTGCTCGCTTCATCTACCGTGTATTCATGCGTAGAGATATGCGACTCTATTTCTGTTGCAGCAAGACTGAGTAGCACCCGTGCGAGCTCGCGTGTCCGGCCGCTCAGGAATTGCACCTGCAAGAATTTCCGCAAAGTCTCGTCGACGGCACGCATGAGGCCTTCCGTCGCGAATTCTTTTGGCAGGTACTGGCTCTCCACCAGCTCTTGGAGCATCGTCGTCGCGTCGACCACCTGCCTTTCGATGAGTACGTGACGTTTCAGGATGCGCTCTATCGCGGCGCGGCGTATGGTGTGTTCCTCCCGGTAGTCCACGAGGTAACGGATCTTTTCATAGAAAGTAGCGGCAGCAGAGACGATGCTGTTTATCTCAAGGACGGTGCCGGAGAGCGGAAATTCCGCTTCTTCCTTTGCGGCTACTTGGGCGATTAGGCCCCGTATGGGTTCTGTAAGCACAGGCGGCTAGAGTACTACTTTTCTACCACTTTTCCAGCTTCACACGGCACGATGAAGTCCTGCATAAGCCCGAGGAAGTAGTCCCGGCGCTCTTCCATATCGACTTCATAGTAGTGCTTCAGAGGGTGCGCTTCGGGGGTGTATTCATAATGAGCCCGGACTTCGCCGTCCGAAAAGATGCGGATGTGGTATTGGTAGCGGAAACCATCTGGGAGCCTGAGGCTCGCGACTTCCCCGCTGTCTGTCCAGGCGACCTGGTTGTGCCCATAGCCGCTTCCAGTGAGGTGCTCCACGAGGGTTTCTACCGAATGCTCGGGCGCGATGGTGCCCACGAGGAACTTCTGGCGCCCTTTATGGTCCAGGAATTGCTCAAAATCGACGATGCCAAGCTTTACCGAGACGTCTCGAAGGATGGGATGAAAAGGAGTCGCTATCCGCCAAAAGACGAATTTCGGCCAATGCCTGACGCTCTGCGGGCGCACCTTGGCCTTTGGGGGTTTGGTTGTCGTCCTATGCTTCGGGTGCATATAACCTGACTAGTGTAGCAAAATCTCTATAGGACCGACACCGACTTATACACGGGCCAGCATCTTCGCCCCTGCGAGGCATGGGATGCACATTTTCTGGTTGCGGCGGGTCTTTACGTACTTGTTCGAGCATTTTTCGCAGTCGTGGATCACCAGTTTGCCTGGGCGGTCGATCCATTTGCCATTTTTGTTGAAAGTCTTGGCCATGGCATGACTTTACCACAAAATGACGACGTGGTCAATTTGCTCGACGGGAGTCCGTAATATTAGTTAGCGTACTGAAAATACTTGGTCGAGCCATTCGGTCCCGGAGCGACTGCCTTAAATACGCCGGTCCCACCGCCAGGCGTAGGTAGAGCTATGGTGGGAAGCGTGAAGGGCTCTGTCTCGCTCTCGAGATTTGCATAGAGGACGCATTTTCCGTTGGCATCGACCATGTATTTATAGCCGGAGACCGTGTCGCTTCCGCTCTTAGGGTCCTTTGGCACGTTGGCGGTCATCTGCGCGTACTGCGGATATTTCGCAGCAAGCTCTGCGGCAAGCGGTACAAGGTCATACTCCCCTGGCCCGGCGTTAGGCGTGTAGCAGCCAAGCGTCAGGAATCTCCCGAATTGCGCGATCTCGCTTTTGCGAGCCGCGTCACGCGCTTTGTCTTTCGCGCCGCCGAATGCCACGAACATGATGCTCGCAAGGATTCCGATGATAGCGACTACGACAAGTATCTCGATGAGTGTAAATCCTTTTCTCATTACTGGACTGCTTCGAGCTGGCCGTTTTGCAATTTGAAATGTTTAGAAACGCCGACGCTCGGCTGTGCGGTCATCGGCTGGTTTGCGCGCCTATCAGCGTAATTCACCGTTATCTCAGCGGCTTTTATTTCTGTAGTCTGCGGAGCGATGCGGTCACCAAGAAGAAGCGCGTTTGAGCCCGTATATCCGCCGTCTGCATTCTGAAGCGCAGCAACGACATAGTAAAAGGTCCCGCTTCCGCCGCCGCTTTGCGTGATAAGGAATGCTAGGTCTTCCGCACCGTCTCCGTTGAGGTCACCTTTGGCTTCATTGCCGAAATATTTTACCGTTAGCGTCGACGCTGAGCCCGGTGCAGCCGGGACTTCGGAGACACCGTTTACGAGGGTTATGGGATTCCCGTCGATCGTATATGTCGCATTCTTATAATCCACTTTAGAGCCTTGCTCGCTTTTTCTGAACCCCGAATAATTCATCCAGACGAGCCCTACTACCGCAGCAAGCGCAAGCAGTGCCCCGAATACACCGATTTTGTTCATGTATTAACTATAGCAGAATTTCCGGAAGCCTATCGTGCTTCCTCGTCTACTTCGAAAAGACCGAAAGTGTTGCCTTCGGTGTCCAGGAAATATCCCTGCCAACACTTCCCCGGGACCGCGAATTTCGCGAGTGCGACGGTACCACCGTTTTGTTCTATCTTTAGCGCGGTCGTGTCGAAATCCTCCACTTCAAAAGAACAGACGAAGGCATTGGTGCCGCTTTGCGGCTTTGGCGCCGGCGCGGGCCTTTTTAAAAGTCCTCCACGAATGCTTCCTGTATCGATGCGCATATATTCGATAGGTAGGCCTTCTTGCTCGGAAAATTTCCATCCAAATACGCCGGAATAAAAGTGCACCGCTCTTGCGATGTCTTCTACCTGTATCTCGAAATATCCCAGTGAGTTCATATGATCCGAGTATAGCATTTTGACTGTAGCAGTGAGCTTATCGCGGCTTCTATTGTTCCGCTTTCACGGTGTCTTACTGCTGATATCTCTAGCATAGCGGCATATGAACACAGGCACAGGACTGATGGGTCTGCTTGCTGCGGGACTGAATCCCGTGCAGGCGCTTTGGTTTGAATTTATCCAATATGTTCCAGCGATCATCGCGGCACTCATCATCTTACTGGTCGGATGGGCGCTTGGCGTGATATTCGGAAACATCGCGACAAGCATCGTGCGCTATACCGGTGTCGATAATTGGGTAAAGCGCGTCGGTCTGAACGAAAGGCTGCGGCTCGAGCACGGCTCGCGTTATGCGCTTCTCTCGGGAATCATTGGGTCGTTCGTGAAATGGCTCATCGTACTCGCGGCGGTAGGCGTCGCGGCAGATGCAGCGAATATGCCGCAAGTCGGACAGTTCGTGGGTTCGATATTCGCGTATATCCCGAACGTAATAGTCGCCATCGTCATACTCGCAGTAGGTTTCGTCGGCGCGACATACGCTTCTGACTTCGTCATAGCCGGCGTGAGCATGGCGAATCTGCCGGTCACCAATCGCGACGCGATAGCGTCCATCACCAAGTACGCGATAATAGTCTTCGCGATAATGGCAGCGCTCACACAGCTGCAGATCGTACCGAACCTCATCCAGATACTCTTCGCAGGAATGGTACTTGCGCTGGCACTCGCCTTCGGGCTTGGCGGCCGAGACCACGCGAACGACGCCATCAGGCAGCTCAGAGAACAGGCATAGATTTCAATCCTTTGCCGGATTCAGGAGATGCAGACGAAAATGCTGTAAGGTCGATTTCTTATGGTGCGAAGCGATCAGTATTTGGTCGCATCAACTCTGCCAGACTGCCTGGTTGCGTACCCGCCGGGAATAGAGATTCCCGAAGTGACAATCTGCGCCTGACCTCCGACAATCGAGTAACCCAAGGAGGCGTATCCGCCGCCAAGCGGCGCGCTCAGCAGTAATTCGTTTGCACCAAGTATTATGAACATGTGATTGGCAAACGTCTGATTGTTGCCGCTGGTAAAGTTGGGACATCCAGGCGATGACGAACAGCCGATGGTAAAGCGCCCTCCGCCTTCATCCATACGGAAGAAGCTGTCGAATGTGCCGAACATGGTGGCTGTGCCGTTAAACGATGCGCCCATTGCGGGTCCGTCAAAGAAGAAGGCATTGTCATTGAGCCCTGCGCCGTGAAAAACAAGCGAACCTTCTACGTCAAACAGACCGTTGTTGTGCTGGTAAATATGCCCGTTTTGTGCGGCGTTTGCCGTGTTGCAGGTAAGGTCAAAGGCGCCGTTCGGGCCAAACGCATTTGCACGGATATCCAGCTCTGCGTTGTCGCCGACCACAATACACGGCCCGGAGTTTACCAGATAGACGGTTCCGTTTCCGTTGGGAGAGAATTGAATAAGGTTCCCGCCCGTCGGTTGGCCGCCGAGCGCTAATGCATCATTGATGAAGGTTTGTCCGACGGTCGGCGCGATGATCGGGGCTGACTGTGCGATATCGAAGTCAACTTGCGCAACCTGCGTGGCAGTCGAGAGATGTTTTAAAGGTTTAGAGATCCCATCATTGGTGTCGCTTCCGTTATTATCGACCAGTATCTTCATACCGCCCGGCATCTTCCAGCGGCCCGGTTTGCTGATAGTGATCCACGAGCCGTCGAGCGACGTAACGGCAACGAACTGGTGCGGGTACAGTTTCGGATTTATATCGTCAGGAAATCCAACCAAGTATTTTCCGGAATTTCCATCGCCATCCACGATATAGATGTCGCACCCGTCGGTCGAAGTCGCAGCCGGCAGTGTTATCTGAAAATCGCCCCCGATCGCGACCGTTATAACTCCGCAACTAAGCGGCAGAGTGCCGGCCGCAGTCATTTTTGCCACCGATGAAGCGGCCGCAGTTCCCGCGAACGAAAAAAATATGGTGCCAATAAAAAAGCCTGTAAGCGTTCGTATCATAATATTTTCTTTAAAAATAATTCTGACGGAACAATACCACAAAACTTTCCAGAATGGATATACCGAAATAGTCTTGCCTTGGTGCATGGCGGACGCGACTACGCGAACGACGCCATCGGGCAGCTCAGAGAACAGACGTAAGAATTATCCGCATTTCAAAAACAGAGCGCCTCTCGGCGCTCTGTTCGTATTCATTTTAGCGATGGATGCAGCCTGCCCAGCAGCAGGGTCTGCGCATACCGCCTTTCATCTTCGATATTCCTTTTTTGATGCGGATATCCCTCGTCTCAGCTTTCTTACCTGAAGTGACCCAGCAGATCCATTCGTTGCGGGCGAGCGGAGTAATGTCATTCCACAAAGCATGTACCTTGGGCGTGGCTACTATCGCCTTCCGGAAATCTTCCGGCATCTTGTGCACCGTCCCGCCTGCAAGCGTCGCTGTACTCATATGGACTATTCTATCAAATCTCAGGATTGAGTCAGCATGGATATTCGAACTGCCACGACTATGCTCTTGGAACTCACCTGCCACAGACCAAAACAGTATCTGCGATGAAGCTGCCGTCCGGATTCGGTCCTCCGACAAGCGTTACCCTGTCTCCCGTTTTCAGATCGATCATCGTACCTGAACCAGTTGGAGTCTTGATGGCTGCCTGGCCCGAAAGGTTAACGATGAGACTGCCGTTGTCTTTGCGCTTGAGGGTAAACGAATTATTTCCGAGCTTTATGATCTCTCCGATTCCGCCTGTGTCTCCGCAAAGATCACCGTTTGCGCCTGTGGGCGGGCTCACAGTCTGATGACTTATCGGATAAACTACAGATCCATAAAACGCCGCGGCAGCGGTGATAAGCGCAATGACCGCAATGCCTATCTTTTTGTAGTCTCTTGAACGTATCCACTTCACCAGCAACGTGCAAGCCCAATAGCCGATCATCACACCGAGCGCGTTCAGTATGACGTCATCGATGTCGAATATGCCTACGCGTAATACTTCCTGCATCGTTTCTATGGAAAGACCAGAAGCAACGGCTAGAGCAAGAGACTTCTTCCAAGTCATGTTCGGGAAGACGAGAGGAGCGAGAAAACCCAGCGGCACTAAGAGCGCGATGTTCCCGATGAGATTGATGCCTGCGATTATCAGGCCTTTATCACCGAGGAAATACGGCACGATGGTCGCAAATGGTACGAAGTTGGGCGGATGACCTCCGTCCGTCCCGGCAAAGTTCAGCATCAACTGGCCTATCCTGATAGTGGGAATATCCTTAAACACCATCACTTTGATGAGGATGGCGCAATAGATGATGAAAATAATGATCGAGATCAAACGCTGTCGCATACCCCATGATAACAAGGATAGAGACTAGGTCAGGACATTTCTGGTCGCTGTAAATTTAACCCCGTCGAAATGTGCTCATTTCGACGTGATTTTTACTCTTAAAAATCAGCTGCCGGCCAGGGACTCGAACCCCAATAAACAGCTTCAAAGGCTGCTGTCCTACCATTAGACGAGCCGGCAATGTCTGCCGCTCCGGTCATACACCGCAGGTGGAGCGAGCAATGCCGAGATAGTAGCAAGAAATCGACCTTCCTTAAAGCTATTGGTCGAACTGTATCGAAGCCACGATTCCGGCGAAATCCTTGAATATCTGGTCTGCTGGTGAGTTATACATGACGCTTACCATGTACATCTTGCCGTTATCAGGAAACACGAGGCTTGTGCCATGGTACAGACCATCCCAGCCGTATGCGAGCGCAGGAATACCCGCCACCGTGGAAGTCGCGAGCTTAGCATTCTGAGAGATGTTGTAGTTAGAGGCTCCGGTCGTGGTTATCCATTTTTCCGTCACGAGCTTCGAAGGGTTATCGAAGATATTGATCGAGATGGAGGGCGGTCCTTCGCCGTCTTTGGGAGTGTTCGCGAGTGCCGTCTTATCGATGATGTTTATCGAATGCAATTTCACGCCTTCGCTGGAGTCGTGTTCCTGCACCGTATAGCTGTCAGGGAAATTAAACGCTATGCCGTAGCGTGGGTCGTAGTAGGTCTTTAGCGTTCGCGTGTCCTGTACCGCGCTCGGGTTACCGCTTGTCTTTGACTGCGAATGGATAAAGTAAAAGGCAACACCAATAACGATAAGTGCCAGTACTCCTAAGATAATCCAGTTTAAAGTTTTCATTCGCGACAGTATAACAAATCGGCTATTTTTTCGAACCCTCTGCCTTGCAGATGTCTATGACCGCGAGCTCCAACGGCAGATGTTGCACCGCGGCGTACGCCATCGTGGCATGGGCTTCTAGGAGCATGCGGAGCGTGTCGGAATTCACTCCTGGTTCTTTGGAGATCTCCTGTGCGAGCGCGAGATCGGGCTCGCTTAATTCTTTGGCGAGCATGCCGGCGACATCCGGTGCGTATCGTAAAAGCAGCACCACGCGCATGCGATGTATGAGCAGGCGCGCGAGAGTACGTGCATCGATGTTCTCCTCCGTGGTTTCGCGTATGGCTTTGAGTGCAGCGTTAGCGTCTTTTTTGGCGATGGCAGAGATTATCCTCCGCACCAGCTCTGAGCGCGGCGCACCGCTCACCTCCTCTACTTCGCCTACATCTATCTTCTTATCTTTTGATACGGTCAGGACTTTCTGAAGGATAGACAGAGCATCGCGAAAAGATCCATCGGCAAGTAACGCAACCAGTTCTGCAGCAGAACTCTCCATGCTGTAGCCTTCTTTTTTCGCGACATCGGTGACGATCTGTGCGAGTATCTCGCGCGTGGGCTGTCTGAAGGTATAGACCTCGCAGCGGGACTGTATCGTGTCAGGCACTTTGTCACGGTCGGTGGTCGCGAGCACGAATATCACATGTGCTGGCGGTTCTTCGAGAGTCTTCAGGAGCGCGTTCCATGCTTCTTTCGTGAGCATGTGCGCTTCGTCGATGATGTAAAACTTGTACGGACTCTCGAAAGGCATAGCGTAGACGCCTTCGCGCAATTCGCGTATGTCGTCTATGCCGCGATTCGACGCTGCGTCCATCTCATAGAGGTCTTTTTCCGAGACGCCGAGCTTCTTCGCCAATATGCGTGCTACCGAAGTCTTCCCGGTGCCACGCCCGCCGGAGAAAAGGTACGCATGCGCTATCTTCTTGTTCTGTATCGCTTTTTCGAGTACGTCCACCACATGCTCCTGACCGCGGACTTCTTCGAAATCTCCAGGCCGGTATTGCCGGTATAGAGTCGTATGCTTTTGCCCCGCATTTGCCATCACGGCAGTATAGCAAAAACAAATCAGCCGGCAGTTTCCACTGCCGGCTTTCAAGTCTCATTACTGACTGCATCAGTCTCGCTTCTGCGCGAGATACTCAGGATCACTGACGAAGATTCGGCTGGCCACTTCCGAGAGTGTCGGTCGCTTGAGAGACACCGGGATGTCGCGGAGTCCGAGCTTGCTGAAGATATGAGCAAACGCAACACCTACCGAGCCTTCGGTGCCGTCGATCTTCTTCGCGATTTCGGCATTGCTGAACCCGAGACCGAGAAGCCTTAGCTTTCTCTTTTCTTTGGGTGTCAGTGAGTCCGTCCGGAGAAGTGCGGCGGCAACATCCTTTTCGTCTACGACGATGGCCCGCTTGGCTTTCCGTCTCTGAGTCTCCGGTGATGGAGGCAGGGGGGCGGGCGGCACGGCGGGAGGAGGGGCTGTCGCCATAGGCTTTGGCGGTACGGGTAGTGGAGGCGGTCTCGGTGGCGCTGCTGGAGGTGCGGGTGGGGTGAGCCGCTGACTCGGCGGAGGCGGCACTGGCCTACGACCCGCGGAGGCCGCTGTCGCTTTGATGAAAGGCTTGTCGTATTCCGCTTGATGCTCCGCGCATAGCCCGAGTTCCGTATTCACGACGGGCTTAACCATGCGACGATCCCTGCCGAGAGACAGACACATGATGCACTTGCGGATCTCACTGGTGCATTTGATCGCGCAACAGCCGTCCTTGTTGCGAACGAACGAAGACGTCTGCTCTGAGCAGAATTCGCGCGATGCGCCGTGCAGCTGGTAAAGACACGCGTGTGGGAACTCGTCGGGTTCTGAACTTCCGGTACGATGTACCATAGTGCTTGAAATGAACATAGGGTTCCCCTTTTGGGTGAACGCTCCTTCGAAGTGTGAAAGAGCCTGCCATAAAGATATGTAAATTCAGGGAAAAGTCTATGCTGCTTGTCTTGAAAAATATCGGAGCCGTCGTAAAGAAATTCCCCGGCATCGCTGTCCGGGGAATCGTGTCAGACGCGCTACTGCGCCTGTTACCGTCGCTTTCTGGCGCATTTCATCAGGTTCAGTGCGCCCTGAGGCTGGATCTCGGGTCGCAAAGCATTCAACGACAGAATGTTGACGAGCGAAAGACGGTCGTTGCTAGCTTGGAAAGAGAAAAGCTTTCTAGCGTCGGGATGAAGCTTGGCCCAGTGACAGATCCAATTGAACCACGTCGCATGCTCCCCGAAGTACTCGATGATAGCGTTTCCGCTAAGGTGCAGCTTGAAGTGCATGTAGGCTATCGCAGATGCCACACGTTCGACCGGGATGTCGCCGTGTGTTTTTGATATCTTCTTTTCCCGATAGTCTTCTACGACCTTCTCCCACTGAGGCTCCTCCGCTAACAGCCCGAGTCCGTGGACCATTTTTCCACTTAGCCGACTTCCCATGACTGATACCCTCCAGATTTGTCGTATTTCCAGCAGCAACTCTACTTATTTCTTTTTGCTTTTGCAAATAGAAACGGGAGTTCGATGTATGGCAAACAGCATTGCACGATCACGACTATGCAAACAAAAAAGTCGAGTCCCGCATCCTTCCATGGATACGGGACTCACTATTCAGTCACTGCAGGAAACGGACCACAATAGACCTTGAATGCCTTCACGTCCGAGGTCGCAAGACGAGAGAGCGATCGCATTCGGCCCGACGACTTAGCTCGCTTATGGTCGCCTCCCCTTTCTCGGCGACTATTTCTGGCACGAGAGTCGCGTACTGTGATTTGCGTCTACGTCTGTTAGCCTCGGACTCTGATATCACCCCTAAAATCCTGGGGTAATCCGGGTGTCGACGAAAGGCCATGGAAATGCTCTGGTGACATTTCCCGAGCTCTTTCCTGAGCGTCTTCTGCGTGACATAGTCGCCTCGCAGTCGGATATTGTCCGCAGCAAGTACGAGGACGAGTCCCGGAAACCGTCCGTCGAACACGAACGGAATCTTAAGATGATACCGTCGACTCTCCACGAAACGCCGTAGTCGCCAGACTTCGACATCGAGCAGTGCTGCGACCTCACCGAAATGCACTTCGCGACCTTCATCAGAAATAGGCTTGGCCGCGGCACGTATAGCTTTTAGGCTAAGCATGGCCATCTCCTATTCATAATCGTTATCGTCTGCGATAACAGTACTGCTGATTTACTCAAGCGCAACTGTCGATAAAAAGATAAGCCGAGCGAGATGCCCGGCTTATAAGGCTGAGTACACTCTCCTATCCAGCGGCTTCTACTGCTCAGATGCAGCCTTTCTATGCGTCGACGTGTCGAGCTTTACGTTTTCCTTCTTCTGATGGCGGGAGCCCGAACTCGATTCGCGTTTGCGCATCCAACTGATTGATGTATTGCTCGATGCTGTGACGCGGAGTATTGCAGTACATCGCTGCACGCTTGGCAACGTTTGCGACACTCAGGCTCTCTGACCCCTTCAATGCCCTTATCGCACGGCGGACAGATTGCTCAACTTCCTCGTGAGTAGACTTCGACCGTAAAGACCTGTTGATCATGGAAATCCTCCTTTCTGCGCTGAGATTACCTCCACTCCATTATGAAAGTATGAAGAAATCGTCCGCTTCAGGATACTTTCACGTCTTCAAGACTCAGCCGACAATATCTCGACAGCTTCTTGTACCGAATCCGTATCCATCAGCCGGATACGCAGCTCCTTCGCGTTGTCCCATCCGGAGATGTACGCCTTGAAATGCTTTTTCATCACCGCGTAGTTGGTCGTCTCATCGAGGATCCCATCAAAAAGTCTTAAGTGTTCGATAAGTGCGCTGATCTTTTCTTCTTTCGTCGGTGCAACTTTCCTGTCCGCAAAAAGCCAGGGGTTCCCGTATATGGCGCGGCCGAGCATCGCGCCATCCGCGCCGGTCTCCGATATCTTCGCACGAGCGTCAGTGATGTCTTTCACATCGCCGTTACCGAGTATGAGCGACTTCCTGCCAAGAGAATCTCTGATATCTACGCCGCGCTTCACCGCATCCCAGTGCGCTGGGACGTCTGACATTTCTTTTCTCGTTCGCGCATGGATGGTTATTGCCGCAGGTTCTTCAGCAAGAAGTTCCGGAAGCCATTCGTCGAGCGTGTCCGTGTTGTACCCGATGCGGGTCTTTACGGAGAGCGGTATCTCCGGCGCACCTTTTTTCGCTGCACGCATGAGTTCGCGCGCAAGCGCGGGATTCTTTATCAATGCCGCTCCACAGCCGTTGTTGACTACTTCATTGACCGGGCAGCCCATGTTGATATCGATGCCGTCGAAGCCTAGTTCCTGGACGAGTGCCGACGCTTTTTCCATGCGCTCGGGCGAAGCCGTGAAAAGCTGTGCGACAATGGGCCGCTCGCTCGCGTCAAAGATGAGTTTCTTTCGCAGAAGCGGCTGAGCTTTTTCCGGCGCGAGGATGAGTCCGTCAGCCGAGGTGAATTCGGTGAAGAAAACGGCGGGCTTCCCGTAGCATGCAATAAGCAGCCGAAACGCGGCATCGGTCACATCCTCCATCGGCGCGAGGACGAAAAGCGGCTTTGGCAATGTTTCCCAGAAATTCATTCGACTTACAGTACCAGACAAGGGTTCGCTCAGCGAATTATTTCGTCCTAGGTACTGAGTTGGACGAAATAATTCGCTGGGCGAACCTACTGGGCGCTTTGCGCCTGGCCTTTGAATTTATAGTAGACACGATTGCCGAACCTGAGATCGATGTATTCGAGTAGCGAAGCTTTGCCGTGGAGTGCGTCTGCATTCAAGATAAGTGCAAGATTCTTGGTAAGCATGCTTGCATCTCCGCCGAAAGAAATCTTCAGATAATACCCTTCTGCAAGCGAGATCGTAAAGTCGGAGTCGTTTTCAAGCCTCACTGCTATCGGCGTGACCCCCGAGTCGTGCAGCATCTTGAGCAAAGCTTTTATCCCTGCAAAATGCGTGCCGGCAAAGACTTCGCCGTAGGGCGCATTCACGGTACTTACCGAAGAAGTAGAAAGTACTCCGGAAAATACGTACGGCGTCGGCAACGACGAAGTCGCTACTCCCGCTGCAGAAGCGAAGACGACACCGTCTTCATCCACAAGATAGCAATCCGGATTACCGACTTCGCACCACTGAGCAAAAGGAACCCGCTCTCTCACGCTTACCGAAAGACCGTTGCCTATAGCCGCGTCGCGAGTGACCTCTGCGTCTTTGAGTGTCGGAAAATTATCTACGATCTCGCGTGAGAGCGACGAATAGTCATAAATAAAGATATTCCTGCCCGAGACGAATCCTCGCGAGCTCTCTCCGAGCTTATTCTCGACGAATTTCTCTACGTCTGCCGAAGCGACGGAATGCGCCCCTGTTACAGTGACATGCTGATATGTAAAACGAGGCAGATATGATGCCGCATGCAGCGCGTACGCGGTAAGTAGCGCGCATACGCACACAGCAGCCGTAACGACAGCGCGTACACGGCGTTTACGCTGCTTGAGCTGAGAGCGGCGCGGAGCCTGCGGCCGGATGTCTCCGGGCGCTGGAGGCGGAATCTTTCGTCCACCTCGTAAGTCAACGAGTCGGGGTTTGGATTGCATCTTTGCCCATATAGCTCCGGAGAACTTCTGGGACTACTATCGTACCATCTGCTTGTTGGTAGTTCTCGACTATGTGACAGAGGATGCGCGGAAGCGCGAGCGCGGTGTTATTCAGGGAGTGTGCGAACTTCAGGTTTTCGCCATCTCGATAGCGGATGTTGAGCCTACGCGTCTGGAAGTCATGGAAGTACGATGAGCTGTGTGTCTCGCGGTATTTCTTCTCGCTCGGCATCCAGGCTTCGATGTCGTATTTCTTCACCTGGCCGAGGCCGATGTCCCCGCCACAATTCAAGACGACATGATACGGAAGCTTCAGCTCCTGCAGGAGTTCTTCGGAATTCTTCGTGAGCTCTTCGTGTTGTTTGACTGACTCTTCGTGTGAAGCCTCGCAGAGCACTATCTGCTCGTATTTGACGAATTCGTGCACGCGGAATATTCCCTTCTCGTCTTTGCCGTGCGAGCCAGCTTCGCGGCGGAAGCATGGAGAGAACGCAAAGAATCTTATCGGAAGCTGTTCTTTTTCTATGATCTCGTTCATGTAATACCCCATACCCGCGACTTCAGCGGTACCCGCGAGATAATCGCCGTCCTGCGTCTTGTAGAGATCTTCTTCGCTCTGCGGCAGGTAGCCGGTCCCCATGAAAGGCTCTTTGCGCACGAGCGATGGCACTATCATCGGCTGGAAACCTTCTCTATTCATAAACCTGTCTTGGACGAATCTTTCCATCGCCCAGACAAGACGTGCTCCGTCGTTTTTCAAGAAATAGCCGCGGAATCCGGCGACTTTCGTGCCTCGTTCGAGATCTACCATGTCGTTCTGTATAAGGAGCTCTGATGCGTTTTTCGGCTCAAACGGATACGTCGGGATATCGCCCCAGGTTTTCACTTCCTGGTTGTCAGCATCGCTTTCTCCGTCCGGTACTGTCATATCCGGGACGTTTGGCACATGGAGCATCAAAAGCCGCCATTCTTTCATCACTTCAGCGAGCGCTTCTTCTGTCGAAGTAAGTTCTTCTTTCACTTTACCCATCTCTCCGATGAGTATCGAGCGTTCCTCTGCAGAGGCCTTCGCTATCTTTTCGGAAGCGGCATGCTGCGCGGCGCGGGTGTCGTCGAACTTCTTCTGGAGCTCTCGGCGTTTGTCGTCGAGCGACAGTAGCTTCTCGATGTCGACTTTGATATGTTTCTTCTTGGCTCCGGCGATGACGATGTCTTTGTTTTCCCGGATGAATTTGATATCAAGCATAGGTTCAAAGATGATAACACCAAATACTACCAATATGAACGACGACCTAGCACTGCTGCGACCGGGAGATTTCCCGCCTCTTTTAGAGGAGATCGCCGACCCACCCATACAATTATATATACGTGGGCAACTGCCTTCGGTGGAACATAAATGGCTCGCAGTAGTCGGAAGCCGCGCCTGCACTCAGTACGGCCGCCAAGCGGTGCGACACCTTATATCAGGCCTTCGCGGGCAGCCGGTAGTGATAGTCTCTGGCCTCGCCTACGGGATAGATGCCGAGGCACATAAAGCAGCACTCGACGCGGGTCTCACTACCGTCGCGGTACCGGGTTCCGGCCTCGACTGGAACACCCTCTACCCGAAAGCCAATGTAGGACTTGCACGAGAAATACTTTCAAAAGGCGGCGCGCTTCTTTCTGAATTCGACCCCACGCAGCAGGCACGGGACTTCATGTTTGCTCAGCGCAACCGAATAATGGTCGGGCTTACACACGCGACTCTCGTCATCGAAGCGAAAGAACGCTCAGGGTCGCTTATCACGGCGAGGCTCGCCACCGAATACAACCGCGACCTTCTCGTCGTCCCCGGCTCGATATTTTCGGAAGAAAGCAGAGGTACGCATCAGTTCCTGCGGCTTGGCGCAACCGCGGTCGGCTCCGGAGATGAGATCCTGCAAACACTCGGGCTTGAGAAGAAAACCGGCCCGCAGTCTCTCGCTGAACTGCGCACTGACCTCTCCGATGAAGAGATGCGGGTGATAGAAATAATCGCGACGCCGCGCTCCCGTGACGATCTCTTGAACGAGCTTGCGATGCCGATAACCGAAGCGAATATTCTGCTCTCCACGATGGAAATAAAGGGCCTGATAAGCGAAGAATTGGGCCTCGTTCGCATCGTTTAACGTGAAGTTTTAAAAAGGCCTCGCTTGACATGTGGTAGGCTATTGAGGTATCAATCGCGGCTGCGCACACATCTCGACGCAAAAACGCCCTGGGAAGCGTGTGTAGCGATACAATATATATGAAGTTAGTCATCGTAGAGTCGCCATCGAAGGCGAAAACTATTGAGAAGTACCTCGGCCACGGATACGTGGTGCGTGCTTCTGTTGGTCATATCCGCGACCTCCCGAAATCCAGCAAAGACGCCGTGAACATCGAGAAAGGTTTCAAGCCGATGTATCAGATAGTAAAAGAAAAGCAGGCCGTCATAGACGAGCTGCGTGAACGCGCCGGGAAAGCCGAAGAGGTCATCCTCGCGACAGACCCCGACCGCGAAGGCGAGGCCATCGCGTGGCACTTGGCTGAAACCATCGGTCTCAAGAAACCGAAGAGGATCGCATTTCATGAGATCACGCAGAAAGCAGTGCAAGAAGCACTTGCGAATCCTCGAAAGATAGACCAAGACCTCGTGAAAGCACAGGAGGCACGCCGCGTATTGGACAGGCTTTTCGGTTATGGACTTTCGGGACTCATCTGGAAAAAAGTACGCTACGGTCTCTCAGCCGGACGCGTACAATCCCCTGCGCTTCGCATCTTGATGGAACGCGAGCGAGAGATTCGTGCTTTCATACCGGTGAAATTCTGGGTCTTGACCGCGGACCTCAAAGCGAAGTCTGGGAACTTTACTGCCACCTGCATCGAAGAACCGAATGACGAAAAGGAAGCGATGCGTATTCTCGAAGCAGCGCGCAAAGGCGTATGGAAAGTAAAGAACGTCGAAGAGACACAGGTGATGCGCTCTCCTCGCGGTCCTTTTACGACGTCTACCCTTCAGCAGACCGCTTCGACCCGCCTCGGATTTTCACCTTCGCGCACGATGCGTACTGCGCAGAAGTTGTATGAAGCGGGTTTTATCACATACATGCGTACAGACTCGCAGAATATCGGCAAAGACGCACAGACCGCCATACTCTCTACCGTCAACAAAGAATTCGGCACGACATACGCGCTCGCTCGAGAATACAAGAGCAAGAGCAAGAACGCGCAGGAAGCGCACGAAGCGATACGCCCGACCGACCCGACGAAACGCTCCGCCGGACACAACGAAGACCAGCACAAGCTCTATGAGCTTATCCGTGCACGCGCGCTTTCATCGCAGATGGCGGACGCTCGTACACTTCGCACCAAGATCACTTCGAACATCGGCACAGACGCTATCCCTGACTTTACGGTCACGGGCTCGCGTGTGCTTTTCGACGGCTGGCTGAAAGCCGACCCCGAGGCTCGTGGTGAGGATGTAGAACTCCCGCGCGTAGCTCCTGAAGAAGTACTCAAGCTCCTCGACGCACGCTCCGAAGAAAAAGAAACACAGCCGCCTAGTCGCTACACCGAAGCCGGGCTAATCAAAGAACTTGAGAAACGCGGCATCGGACGCCCTTCTACCTATGCGTCCATCATCTCTACCCTTGAGGCGCGCGGCTACGTAGACAAACAAGGCCGAACGCTCTTGCCTACAGCGACCGGAGATGTCGTTTCGACTTTCATCGAGACTAATTTCACGGAATACATCAGCGACAATTTCACGGCAGAGATGGAAAACGAGCTCGACGAGATCGCTGATGGCAAACGTGAGTATGCGAAGACGATGAAAGAATTCTACGATCCTTTCACCAAAGCTATCAAAGGCAAGGATAAGATAGCCAAAATCACCTCGATGGGTGATGCGCCGATAGAATTCCCCTGCCCTATCTGTGGCGGACCGATGGAGTACAAGCTCTCCAAGAACGGCCGCTTCATGTCGTGCAAGAAATTCCCGAACTGTCTCGGCGCTCGTAAAGAAGATGGTTCAGAAATAGCACCACCCAAAGATATCGGCGAGCCGTGTCCGTTATGTAAAGACGGGAAGCAGATGGAGCGCGAAGGACGATTCGGAAGATTCATCGCCTGCTCCAACTACCCTAAATGTAAATTCGTACGGAAAGACCCTGAAGCCGAGGCGCGTGCGAAAACGGGCGTCATGTGCCCGATATGTCCCGCAGAAGGACGCGAAAACGGCGAGATGCTCGAACGCCGCGGACGATTCGGCCCGTTCTTTTCGTGCTCCAACTATCCTGACTGCAAATACATCATCAAATCTCGACCGACCGGACGAATATGCCCTGAATGCGGAAAACTGATGATGGAGGGGACAAAGACAATACCGGAGCGTTGCAGCAACAAGACGTGTCCCAACCATAACCCGCACAAACTTGAGAAAGCAAAAAAGTAGCAGGCAAACTGCTTTGCCTGCGCCAATTGTCTTTGTCGGGCACAGGCATATTTCCTTCAGCAGAAGGAAATGCCGAGCCGGGGTCGCGAGCGTTTTCGTTCGACGGAACGAAATCGACTTGTGACCTAAAACCATCTGGAACGCTGTTCCAACAAAACGTGCCCCAACCATAATCCTCATAAGCTTGCGAAGAAGAATAACAAGAGAACAGGCCTCGCGTCTCAGCGAGGCCCGTGTTCATGTCCTTCCTTCAGGAGGTCAGATCTTGCGGCTCTGATGTCGCCTCCTCGGGACAGCGGCTTCTGTTTGTCTTGGACTCTTCTTCCTGCCACAGGGCGAGCGCCACGTTCATGCGCTCATCGTGGGAAAGTTTTCTGATGTTCGCACACACGCCGCTGCACAGCACTTTTTCCGGGAGGCGCATGAAGACATATACGCCCTCTTCACCTTCCCACAGAGCGCCGCACTGGTTGCATGCATGAGTCGGACCGTCATGGAGAAGCGTTTGCAGTCGAGTGCGCTTCAAAGGAAGCGGGTCGCTGTCGACTGATTCCAGATACGTCGGCATATTCATGCTCTAGCTCCTTCATTGCCAAGTTTCCAGCGCGCAGTATCATCATATGTATGAGCGAAGTCAATATCCGACCCCTTACCGACATCCTCTCTGAAATGAACGCAAAGGATGCGGCGAGTGTTGCCCTGGTATCAAAAGCATATGATTTCTCGCAAAAGTCGCACGGTGAACAGCGCCGCTATTCAGGCGACCTGTATTTCTCACATCCCGCCGAAGTCGGCTACATGCTCGCGTCTATCGGTATGGACCCAGAGACGATTGCGGCAGGCCTTCTTCACGACGTGATAGAAGACGCCGGCGTAAAGCCTTCCACCATGGAGGCAGAATTCGGGATGGAAGTGCTGCTCTTGGTCCAAGGCGTCACCAAGCTCGGTGCACTGCGCTATCGTGGGATGGAACGCCACACAGAGTCTCTCCGCAAGCTCTTTGCCGCCACTGCCAAAGACATCCGTGTGCTCATCATCAAGCTTATGGACCGACTCCATAATGCAAAGACGCTCGAGCATGTGCCGCGTCCCGACAAGCGCGAGCGCATTGCACTCGAGACACTGGAAATATATGCGCCTATCGCCGACCGACTCGGTATGAGCGTCGTGAAGCAGGAACTCGAAGACGCGGCATTTCCCTGGGGTCATCCGAAAGAATATGAAAAGACACGCGAGGTCCTCAAAGAGCGCCGAAGCGAGAACGATAAACGGCTTGAGAAATTGGAAAAGGATCTGAAGCGCGAACTCGCCGAAGCGGGGCTCCGCAATTTCAGGACCGAAGCTCGCATAAAAGGGCTCTACAGCCTATACCGCAAACTCGACCGCAAGAATTGGGAGATGGGAAAGATCTATGACATCCGGGCACTCAGGGTCATATTCCCGACCGTCGCAGACTGCTACGCGGCTCTTGGCGTCATCCACGCGCATTGGCGTCCAGTGCCAGGAAAAATAAAAGACTATATCGCCTTCCCCAAGCCTAACGGCTATCAGAGCATACACACTACCGTCTATACGGGTGACGGCGGCGCACTCGAGATACAGATGCGCACCGAAGCAATGCATCGCGAAGCGCTCTACGGCATCGCTTCACACCTTGGATACAAAGACAATCAGGTACAAGCAGGAAAACGCGGCTCCCTAGAATGGGTGCGACAGTTCTTCCCACGTCTAAGAGGCTCTGTGCAGGAAACTGAACGTGTCGAAGACGTACGCGGAAGCGTCCCAGAGTGGGTAAAAGAGCTTGCACAAGCGCACACCAGCGCGGACGAGAGCGAAGAATATCTCGACCAGCTCAAGACTGACTTTTTTAGTCACCGCGTTTTCGTTTTCACTCCGCAAAGCGACGTCATCGATCTCCCGATGGGAGCGACACCGATAGATTTTGCCTATGCGATACATTCGGACCTGGGGAATCGCATGAGCGGTGCGCGAGTCAACGGGAAAATGGTCTCGCTGGAGACAGCACTTCGAAACGGCGACATGGTGGAAATAATCACGAAATCGACCGCGCATCCGAGCCGCAAATGGCATGACATCGCCAAGACCAACATGGCAAAAAAACATATCCGTGCGGCACTTGCAGAGCAAGAACCGAATTCAGATAGGGATTATAAGAAGAAACACTAGCGGCGCAGACGCAGCAGGGTGATTTCTAAACTGAGAAGTTCGAAATGGAGTAGAGGTCATCCTCGCTCTCCTGGAGTCTCTTTTCTTCCTGCACTGCTTCAGGCGTCGCTGCAGGCTCGTCGGCGTTTTCCATAGGGCCGCTTTGTATGCGCGCCAGGAGCTTGCGGATGTTTGCGAGATCATCTGCAGAAAAGAAGTCTATGAGAAGCTTTCCTCCCTGTTCTTTTTTCTCGATGCGCACGCGGGTACCGAGAGCGTCGGTAAGCTCACGCTCCAGAAGCAGAAGCTCTGGGGTCAGATCGCCCTTGCGTGATTTATCTACGGCGATGCGGCGCGCGAGGGATTCGGTGTCTCGCACGGTCAGCTTCTTGTCTACGATGTCTTTGAAAAGAGTCTTTTGCTCTGCTGCTCTGTCCATGAGCATGAGGAGCGGTCGTGTGTGGCCTTCGGATATTTCACCGTGCCGCAGTGCTTCCTGGATTTCTGGCGGGAGAAGTAGGATGCGCAGTGAGTTCGAGACGTACTCACGGCTCTTACCGACTTTCTTGCCAATCTCTGCGTGCGTGAGCTTGAACTCCGCTGCGAGCCGCTGGAAAGCGAGCGCACGGTCTACCGCATTGAGGTCTTCGCGCTGAAGATTTTCTATGATGGCAAGCTCGAGCTTTACCCGGTCATCGTCTTCGCCGCTTCGTATCACCACGGGCACTTCGCGGATGCCGGCTATTTTTGACGCGCGCAGGCGTCTCTCACCAGCGATGAGTTCGTATTCTACTCGTATTCCCTCTTCCGGTAAGGTCGTTTCTTTGCGGGTGACGGTCAAGGGCTGGAGCACTCCGTACTGGCGGATGCTCTCTGCCAGCGAGGCCAGTGCAGCCTCGTCAAAGACTTTTCGCGGCTGGTAGGGGTTTGGCTTTATACGGTCCACTTCCACCCAGAAAATGGAATTGTGCATGTTTCGATGCGGTTCGATCATGCCGCCGATTATATCACTTCTTGAATATGTGCCGGAGGAGAGACTCGGGTAAGAGCTCAAAATTTCGCCGTCGCGAAATTTCTCCTCTCACCCCTGCTCGGACATCCCCGCATGCTCGCAGGGCCCCAGTCCTCGCCTTCGATTCTTCCTCGCGGCAAAAACTGTAAAAGACTGGAGACATGCTCCAGCCTTAACAGTTTTAGTGCCGGAGGAGAGACTCGAACTCTCATGGGTTGCCCCGCACGATTTTGAGTCGTGTGCGTCTACCATTCCGCCACTCCGGCAATTAAACTCTCAACTGCAATGCTCCTCTTGCCACTCGGGCAATTCCGGCATCATACTTCATTTTTAACCCATAAAAAAGGTCCATGAAAGGACTGTTATACTCTTCATATGCTCCCTCTCATAACCCTCTTTACGACTATCTATCGTTTCGGTCGCAGCATCAGAAACGGCCTCAAAGACCCCGAGTTCGAGGCGCTGCTTTTTCTCCTGGTAGTGATACTCGCCTCAGGAGCGGTCTTTTATCATGGCGTCGAAGGCTGGAGCTGGCTGGATTCCCTCTATTTCAGCGTCATCACGCTTACGACCGTCGGCTACGGCGATATCACTCCGCATACCGATATCGGGAAGATCTTCACCATGGCGTATCTTTTTATCGGCATCGGTATCCTCTTCGGGTTCGTGAACCTCATGGCAAGCCACGCTGTAGAAGAAAGCAAAGGGAAACCTTTCTTTCCGGGTGGACACTGGTTCAGATCCACTCCACGTGAAAAAGAAACTGCTGACAAGATGACGACCGTAGAGTAAGGTGCCCAGATGCCGAAAGAGCAGAAAGTATTGGTCATAATCGGTCCGACCGCATCAGGCAAAAGCGCCCTCGCGGTGGAGCTCTCAAAGAAACTCATCGGCGAGGTCATTTCTGCCGATTCTAGGCAGGTTTATACAGGGCTCGACATCGGCACCGGAAAGGTCACCAAGAAAGAGATGAAAGGAGTAAGGCATCATCTGCTGGATGTCGCGTCTGCAAAAAAGTCCTTTACCGCTAATGATTTCATCCGGCTGGGAGAAAAGGCAATCGATGATATCGCCCGCAGGGGTAAGCTCCCGATCGTTTGCGGCGGGACCGGTTTTTATATCGACGCACTCTTGGGTCAGATCGAGCTATCCGATGTCGAACCAAACCTTGCTCTCCGCAAGAAACTCAAGAATAAAAAAGCCGAGGAGCTTTTGAAGATGCTGCAGAAAAGAGATAAGAAGCGTGCAGCGGCGATGAACGAGTCTGACCGGCATAATCCCGTCCGTCTCATACGTGCTTTAGAAATAGCTTCTCACAAAAAGACGGCTCCCCGCCCGGTAGCCAAGAGAAAGTACGATGCACTCTGGATAGGTATTGCTCCTGACGCGAAAACCCTGCGAGACAAAATCCACAAAAGACTCCTCGCCCGCATGAAAACAGGTATGGTCAAAGAAGCACAGAAACTCCACAAAGCAGGACTCGCATGGAAGCGTATGGAAGAGCTGGGGCTGGAATATCGATACCTTGCGCTCTACCTACAAAAGAAGATCTCGAAAGAAGAAATGCTGCAGCAGCTGGAACATAGGATCTGGCAATACTCAAAAAGACAGATGACCTATTGGCGCCGCAACAAAGATATCCAATGGTTTAAAGATGCCGGAGAAGCATTCCTTACCTTGGTCGCTAAATAAGCGGCGACTATCCCCGCATGACATCGTTAGCGCCAGCGTTAGTCGAAAGCTGTGAACGACGAATCATGAGCATGATGCTGAATGCACCATTTGCGAGTACCCAGACTATCGGGTACAGGAGCGTGAGTATGTTGTACTGCTGAAGCGCCAGTATGCTCAGAGCGTGCCTGACTGTGGTTATCTGATACATCGACAAGGTTTCTGAATACGGCTCATGCCATGACTTCCTTACTGTCGGTGCGAGCCCTAAGACATCGGTCGATACGACGAGCATAGTCGAGAGTATCGGCTGCTTCGCAAATATCCACAGAGCGAGCGATGTGAGAGCAAGTACGAGGAATATGATGTCGAGCTTGGATATGTCTTTGGTGCCATACCAGAAAGATAAGACAAAGATCGCAAAACAGACGACCGCGAGTACGGCGGTCATACACGCGCCCACGCCTGCGCCACCGGATATCTGGAGCGCGCAGGTCACACCTACCGCTAGCGTCCAGACGAGCCAGGTAAAAGTATGCGGGATGGTTTTCTTGCCAAATATGTCGCGGAAGTACGGTATGTATGCGACAAAGACCAGCAGCACCACGAAGGCGCTTACCACTACCTTGTATTCCATGGCGGGCGATGTAGGAATCGAACCTACGACGTCGGTTTTGGAGACCGAAGTTATACCATTTAACTAATCGCCCGTATCAAGACTATATATCATTTTTTACCTGCTAACACACCTTTGTGCCGGGTATATACTACCTGCATGAGCCCCAAGGAAGAGACTCCGAAAATAACCCCTGAAATCGGGACTTCTAGAGCAGAGCGTCTCGCGCATATCTTTTCAGTTATCGAATCCGCTCCGCCGGCTGCGTCTGCTGCCGAAGCGCACGCTCTGGTGGAAAACGCATTCAAGTCCGTCGAGCGACGCGTGCTCATGCATCCGGATGTGCAAAGCACAATGTCGACAGATGCTTTTACCGACATGCAGACCGCTGTCTTGGCTGAAAGAATGATTTGGTACAATTTTTACAGCAAACACGCGCTGCTGATCGGGAAAAACGGCGCACTAGAGATACGCGGGTCGGATAAAAGAATCACAGGCGAGCAAGAAGCCAATATGGCATTCGACCAGATACCCGTGATCCTCGAAAAGGCCGGAGCGGATGGCAAGAAACTTTGGGAGTAGTCCTATTTCTTAGCATCTTTGTGCTTAGTCTGCGCTCTGCACCACGTTAGCAGTCTGGGAAACCCACGGTTTTCCCAAACCTTCCTCCACGGGGAACCAGCAGGTTCCCCGACCCCCTCCTACTGCAAATGGCGCTATAGTGCACCATTTTCTTTTTGAGAAGCTGCTCTATTTTTTTGCTTCTTTGTGCTTAGTCTGCGCTCTGCACCATTTGCAGAACTTCTTGAGCTCGATCTTGCGCTCGACAAGCTTGCGGTTTTTGCGGCTCCAATAGTTTACGCGACCACATTTGGTGCACGCGAGTTTTATGAGTTGATCCTGGGACATGAGCGGAGACTATACCTGAAATAGTTATTATGGTCAACGGGAGACGCCTACGGGCAGAAACTGCCGAGGCCCTTGGAGTTGGTAAGTGCCGTAAAAAGGGTATTTACGATGAGCCAGGCAGATAGGATGACGACGAGGCCGATGATGACGTTCCAGAGTATCTTTTTGGAGTTATCGATGGCGTTGGGGTCCCCCGAAGACTTCCCTGCGAGCATCTTCCAGCCTGCCCAGGCGAAAAGGACAGCCGAAAGGAAGACTGCCAGGTATATGCCCGTGTAGAGGATGTTCTGCGCCGTGATGATAAGGTCCTTACAGGTGCAGTCTACCCCATGGCATTGCACTATTGGACCCGGGGTATTTAAGGCCAGGGCCAAGGTAGGCATGAGCGAGGCCAAGGTGATGGCCAGAGCGAGCACGTGATATCGCCTCATTGCGGAAATTGTAACATGAAGAAAAATACGGCATACTAGGGCTGTGCGCGTCAGTGGTAGAGTAGTCAATTACACCGCGCTGTAGACGCGGCGGCTTCGGCCTACGGGGGTGCAAATCCCTCCTGACGCACAAATCGGCCAACCCCAGAGCATGTCTCTGGGGTTGTTGCCGTTTGTAGCAGTCAGGAGGGATTTGCAGGCGAAGACTGGGGCCCCGCGAGAACGCGGGGATGTCTGAGCAGGCCCGAGCCGAGGGTTGTCGCGTCGGCGACAATTCGAGCGCTTGGGAAAATCCCGACCAGTCGTTTGAGAAATATTTCTGCTCGACGGAGCGGAAATTTGTTCTTGGCCATATCCCTCCTGACGCATCACATCCCTTTCGTTTAAAGTTCTGACTTCCGAACTTGACTATATTCGTATTCGTGGCATTATGTTTGAGTACCCCGAGGGTACAAATGTTCGTTGCCAACCTTGGAGGTTCTAATGGCAAGAGGCGTAGCTCGTATCACTCCTCGCATCGCACTCGTAATGAGAATCATTGAAAGAGAGGTGCAGGAAAGATTACGTCAGGACTACGGCAAAGATATGCCGAAGGCAGTCTTCTATAACGGTGACTTCAAATTCACCGCTGATCCCGACGGCATCCACATCCACGTCACCGTCCGGCACGCATTTGTCGGATACGGAAAGTTCGAAGAGCATATCGGACATTCAAGACCCGATGATACGGAATTCTTTCTCGATTACGGCAAATACGAAGGCGTCATGGTCCTTGTAAGGCGTGCGGCCAGGATCAACCCGAACAATCCGGACAGATGGCACTATTCGCTTGATAGTGTTCGGATCGGCCCGAGCCAGAAAAAGGACGAGGGTTCGCATCAGCAAAGGAAAGGTTCGAAATTCGAATCCGATCCGACTCTGGATTCGCCATTCGATGCACTAGCCTTCTCGATCCGGACATACAACTGCCTGAACGACAGCGGGAAATTCAAGACCATCCGCGACGTCACCGAGAAGACCGCAGGAGAACTTCTGGAACTCGACAACTTCGGCCGCAAGTGTCTCACCGAGGTCCGTGAAGTCCTTCGCGTGCAAGGTTTTCACCTGAAAGGCGAAGGATAGCCACTGCGCGAACCGAACTACACCTGACTCATCAGGCATAAATGAGACCGAGCCGCCCCGGACACTAGGGCGGCATTTTCTTATAAAAAAATAGCCGCGTTGCCGCGGCTAGTGTTCCCATCATCACACTTCTTACCAGCACCACCCCGGCACGTTATTGCGCGTGCAGGCTTCTGCTGCAGGATTTGGCGGGTCGACCCAACAGCCAGTCGGTATGCCATTTATCAGGCAGACGTACTTGTACTCCTTGCCGGGCGTCAGCGGGATGACCCACTGACGTCCTCGCCAATTAATCACAAGTTCGCCAGCGGCCGTATGTCCTGCGATAGATATTGGCGGAGGAGGACTCGGATTCGGGTAGCCGCCAAACGGCACAAAGTGCTGTTGTCGCGATGCTGTTCGCTGTGTCGGCGGTCCACTAAACATCTCGCTCACGAGATACAGCGCGAAAAGACAGAGCGCTATCGTCCCGATGAACTTCCCGAACGCGGTATTGACAGCACTTTGAGTCGAGCCGGAGGTCGAGACCGGACTTGAGTAACTGACGTCATCATCATCCTCATAGTCGTCACCACCGGTCTCGTATCTGGCCGGCGCATCATCTTCATCTCGGCTCTCGCGGTAAACGCGCCCTGTCCCGCTGCAGTCGCGACAGGCGATCCAACCGCTTGTACCGCACTCAGTGCAGGGGTCATTTTTGACATAGTCCACAAGCAAGTACTCTGTAACACGACCGTGCCCATTGCATATCGGGCATATGATCTTTTTGAAGCCTTTGCATGTCGGACAAGTGCATTCTTCCATTTCACCCATTACGCGCTCCTGTCAATGTCTCTCATCTATTAATATTATGCCACGAAATCGCGCATATTGCTACTCTACTCGATTCATGCGGAGTCTGACCCAATTTCTACTTAGTTGATTTCCTGTGATTTCGAGGTATAATATTGGCCTTGATCTTTTCGCAACAAGAGGAGGCAGAAATGCGAATATGTAGACCTTAAGGGCTTTTCTTCTACTACCGCATCTTTCGACTAAACAGGCTTCATGTCTGAGGGTGCGGCAACGCACCCCTTATCAGACTGGAGACTGTCCATGTCACGCAATTCTCTCCCTTCCGACTTCCCCGCCGAGATCTCGATCGCTTTCCAGGAAGGCCTGCACAAGGGTCGGACATCGTACTGGGCGCACTTCGAGCATGGCGGCAAGCACTACAAGCTGGTCATGACCGGCGGCGTGCATCCCAGGATCGGCGATGTGTGGATCGTGTATCCGCAGTTCAGCCCCAACGGACACATCATCTTCGTCGCGCTCTACAAGCCGTTCGAGGATGAAGACGTCTGGTCGAACTACGACCATGACGACGCCGCGTATGACGACTTCCGTGAACGTCAGGAGGAACTCTGGTGGGAACGCATGGAGGAGCGCGACCCCCACTAACCTGCCTCACGCAGGCACTCGTGAGACCCGCCGCCCAGGACCCCCTGGGCGGCGTTTTCATTTTGACGCCGCATATTCTTTGTTTGACGCGATGGAGTCATGCATGGTAAAGATGTCGTGGCGATCACGCCTCAATGGAGGTCAATTTGAGCAGAACGATCAAGGAAAGGCTGTCGAGGGCGACGCAAGAAAGGGTTTCAGACCTGGAAACCCGAATAGTCTCTCTCACAAGCCAATTCAGCGAAGCCTTGAAGAGCGCCAACGACTGGAAGGAAAAGTACGACATGCTTCGCATGGAGAATGCGAAGCTCAGCGGAAGCATGGTGCGCCTCGAAGCAGAAAAGTCTGAACAGGAACGTAAGTTTGTGAGTGAGCGCGAACGTCTCGAAAAGGAAATCGACGCGCTCATGCGCAACAACGAAACGCTCTGTGAAGCCTTCGACGCGCTCGGCGATATCATCAAGAAGTCCTGAATTGACGACGCGGCGCATCAGCACGTGATCATGGACCTCGAAGAAGCCGGCATCCCCGCCGGCTTTTCTCTTTTATCAAAAGAGCCCCTTACGGGGCTCTTTAGCATTTATGATCCAGTGGTTTAGACCAGGGCTTTCGCTCTTGCACGGGCACCGCGGTCGCGTTCAGGGCCTTTGCGGACATCGAAGGTGAATTCGCCTTTGCCTGCCTCCCCGCCGTTATCTTTGAAGTCGACTTTCACCGAGCCGCCTTCCATGACTCCCCTCGCGACCATCATATTCGCAATCGGAGTGAGTATCGCGGTCTGTATCAGACGCTTCAAGGGGCGTGCACCATACTGCGGGTTGTAGCCTTCTTTGGCGAGATGTTCGAGTGCAGACTGTGAGAGAGAAAGTGTGATCTGCTTTTCTTCGAGACGCTTCGCGACGATTTCTACCTGCAGCTTCACTATCTCCTGTACGCTTTCAGGGCTAAGGATGTTGAAGAGGATGATGTCGTCGAGACGGTTCAAGAATTCCGGTCGGAAGAATTCTTTCAGAGAGTCGGTGACCTTGTCTTTGACCCGCTCGTAGCGCTCAGCGTCGCTAGTGATACCACCAGAGCCGAAGCCCAGGTTCGAGAGTCTCTCGATATGCTGCGAGCCGATGTTCGAGGTCATGATGATGACGCAATTCTTGAAGTTCACCGTGCGACCCTTGGCGTCCGTGAGACGGCCGTTGTCGAGGACCTGGAGAAGCACGTTGAAGACTTCCGGATGAGCTTTTTCTATCTCGTCGAAGAGGATGACCGAGTACGGACGATGGCGCACGAGTTCTGTGAGACCGCCGCCTTCGTCGTAGCCGACGTATCCTGGAGGCGAACCAATCATCTTGGAGACCGAGTGCTTTTCCATGTATTCGGACATATCGACGCGTATCAGAGCTTTGTCGCTGTCGAAGAGGAATTCTGCGAGTGCTTTGGTGAGCTCGGTCTTACCTACTCCGGTAGGACCCAAGAAGAGGAATGAGCCGACAGGTCGGTGTGGATCCGCGATACCTGCGCGAGAGCGCTTTATGGCGTCCGAGACTTTTTGTACGGCTTCGTCCTGACCGACGACGCGTTTCTTGAGTTCTTCGTCCATGCGCGAAAGCTTTTCGGCTTCTTCTTCGAGCATGCGTGATACCGGGACTCCGGTCCAGCGCGAGACGACTGCTGCGATATCTTCTTCGGTTATCTCTTCTTTGAGCACGCGGCGTGTCTGCTGAAGTTTCTTCAGGCGTTTCGTCGCGGTCTCTATGGTGTGTTCCAGATGCGGAATCTTGGCGTAGCGGATCTCAGCGGTCTTCGTGAGGTCACCGCGGCCTTCAGCAGCATCGGCTTCGATGCGGCTTTTTTCAAGGTCAGCTCGCGCGCTTTTTATCTCGGCGAGGGTTTCTTTCTCGTTCTTCCATTTCATCTCAAGCTCTCGCGTACCGTCCTGGAGGTCGGCGACTTCTTTTTCGATGGCTTTTACACGGGCGCTCGCTTTGACCTCGCCTGCCTCGGCTTCTTTCTTGAGCGCCTCTTTCTCTATCTCGAGACGAGTGATCTTGCGGTGTGCTTCTTCGAGCTGTGGAGGCATGTTCTCGAGGGAGAGCCTGAGTGCCGAAGAGGCTTCGTCGATAAGGTCTATCGCTTTATCTGGAAGGAATCGCTCGGTGATGTAGCGGGTCGAGAGCTGCACGGATGCGACGAGTGCCGCGTCGGTGATATGCACGCCGTGATAGAGCTCGTATCGCTCTTTGAGGCCGCGCATGATAGCGACAGCATCATCCACTGATGGTTCGTTTATATAGACTGGCTGGAAGCGGCGTGTGAGCGCAGGATCGTGCTCGATGTGTTTCTGGTATTCCTTGAGGGTAGTCGCCCCGATGACACGCATCTCACCTCGCGCGAGCGCCGGCTTGAGCATGTTGGAAGCGTCCATGGAGCCTTCTGCGGCTCCGGCTCCGACGAGTGTGTGCATCTCGTCTATGAAAAGGATTATCTTTCCTTCGGAACGTTCGACTTCTTTCATCACTGCTTTCAGACGCTCTTCGAATTCACCGCGGTACTTGGTACCGGCAATGAGAAGCCCGAGGTCGAGCTGGATGAGTTCTTTGCCGCGCAGGCTTTCCGGCACGTCGCCGGCAGCTATGCGGCTCGCGAGACCTTCGGCGACTGCGGTCTTTCCTACACCAGCTTCGCCGATGAGTATGGGATTGTTTTTGGTGCGGCGAGAAAGTATCTGGATAACGCGGGTTATCTCTGTGTCACGGCCGATGACCGGGTCGAGTTTGTTTTCGCGGGCGCGCTCGGTGAGAGAGCGTGCGAAACGTGAAAGCGCGCGGGGCTTGGCACCTTGGCCATCATCGCGGATCTTTCCGTCTTTGATGTCAGAGAGTACGCGTGCGAGTGCGGTGCGATCTATGCGGAAGCGCGCGAGAATTTCCGCCGCGGGTCCCGGATGCTCGGCAACACCCAGCAAAAGATGCTCAGGGGAGACAAACTGGTCGTTGAAACTCGCGGCGATGCGCGGTGCCGCTTCGAATACGCGGACTAATTCCGGTGTGAGGTACAGCTGAAAACTCGGTGAGACGGCTGTCGCGCCGTTTGAGCCCTCGATGAGCTCGAGGACAGAGTCCGTGAGATGTGCGACATCTATCTCTACCTGTTCGAGCATAGGCAAGACCATGCTCTCTTCCTGCATGAGAAGCGCCGCCAAAAGGTGGAGTGTCGAGACTTGGTTATGGCCTCTTTCGACTGCGAGCTGATGCGCGCGATGTATGGCCTCTTTTGCTTTCGTCGTGTAATTGTTGAATGGTGCTGCCATAGACTGTTGTATTACTGGTATTACTGCGTAGCCGCCGATTTTTCTTTCAAATCACCGCTGTCTGTAGTATGCGGCAGAAGTGATGCACCGGCTATGAAGCCCTGTTCATCAGACGCGCGGCTGGCCTTGGTACTTACTCCCACGACCGTGCCGTCGGTGTCGATAATGGGGCTTCCTGGGATTATAACATCTTTTGATATATCTGTCTCTATCGTCGGTATCGGGCTCGTATCGGCAGAAAGCGAGGTTACCAGACCCTGCGCCACCCTACCTGCGGATTTGCCAGATACGAGGATGACTGACTGGCCCAGAGGCGGGCGATGCGGGGCGAATTGGGCAGGTTTCCAGGTTATAGGACCTTTGCCAGTGGAAGTAGCTGCGGATATATACGCCACTCCGGTCGTCGTGTCGCGGGACTTCACGGTACCCGACACACGCATGCTCCCCTGCAGCTCCACCACCGCTGAGGTAGCGTCACCCAGAAGTGACTGGTCGGCGATGATGGTGCCGGAATCGTCGAGGACTATCCCTAGTCCGAGAAAAGTCGGGTTCGTAGTGTCGGTCGAGTACAGACGTACCAGAGATGCTGACACCGTCTCCACTGCCTGTGGGATAAGGTCAGATTCTTTGACCACGGTAGTTTTTGAAGGTTGCGGCACCGCTACGGAGGCCACTTGCCCCTGCACGACTTTTTCCACCGTGTGCTCAACGACACGGTTTACGGTTTCGGTGATGACCGGTGGCGCTTGCTGCATCAAAGAGACCGTCACGATGCCCGTCGCGATAGACGTCATGAAACTCACGAGGAGCGTGAGAAGCACAATCTGTGATTTTGTGAGCTTCTCGATATCCATGACTACATACTATAGTCATCTGCGAATTGCCACAAGCAAATTGCGTATGAAAACTTCGCTATCACTTCTTCAAGACCTTTTGAATCGCGCTTACAGCTCCGGAAATGTCACTCGCCGTCGTTTCGCGGCCGAGCGAGAAGCGTAAAGTGTTTTCGGCTCGCCAGTTTTCTTCTGTCATCGCGGCTATCACGTGCGAGCGGCTCTCTTCGCCTTCTCTGCATGCGCTTTTGGTCGAGACGGCGACGCCATTCTTGTCGAGTGCGAGCGTTACGTATTCGGATTTGATGCCGGGGATGGAAACGTTGAGCATATGCGGGAGCGCGCGCTCGATATCGCCATTGATCACAAGCCCTGGTACATGTGCCGAGAGATCTTTCGCGAGTTCGTCACGGAGTTTCTTGAGTCTTTTTTTCTCTGCGTCGCGTTCTTTCGAGATTTTCTCCACTGCTGCGGCAAATCCGGCAGCAAGCGCGACGTTTTCCGTGCCCGGACGGAGGTTGCGTTCTTGTTTGCCACCGTGAAGGATGCTTTTCATGTTCACGCGATTCGAAATATACAAAGCACCAATGCCATGCGGGCCGTATAGCTTATTGGACCCTAACGAGAGAAGGTCTGCACCGATCGTATGCACATGTGGCGCGATGTAGAGCGGCGCCTGTCCCGCGTCCGAATGTATCAGGATATTTTCATGCACGGCGTGCACCGCTCGCACGATGTCACGTATCGGCTGTATGACGCCCGTTTCGTTGTTGGCCCATCCGACTGAGACCATGACCGTCTCCGCGCGCACGGCGTCTCGCATTGCTTCCGGAGTGAGTATTCCCATATCATCCGGCTGCACGTGCGTGACGATGCCGCCGAGCCGTTCTATTTCTGCAAAACTCTCCAAAACAGCGTCATGCTCGATAGCACTCACCACCCAATGCGAGCCGCGCAGCCTGTCGGCGTGTTCGAGTGCGCGTGCGACGCCGAGTATCGCGAGGTCGTTCGACTCGGTAAGTCCCGATGTAAAGATCACTTCACGTGCTTTGCATGCGAGCTCCGCCGCAATAGCAGTTCGTGCATCTTCTAGGGCGTCTTTGGCGGTCGTTCCTTCTTTATGTATCGCTCCGGGATTTCCGATGAATCGCTCCGCTTTATGCATGGCATCTAGCGCCTCTTTGAGAGGAAGAGTCGCGCTCGCGTAGTCCATATATATACGTTTCGAGAAAAGGCTGAACATAAGCGCATTCTACTGGTATTTAGGCTATTTTAAAGGTATACTCGACCGAATTCGCCATATGGCTCAAGTACGCTATGAACTCGGAAAAGAAACCCAATCTAATAGAGCGTCCGCCGATTGTGGCTGTTTTGGGTCACGTTGACCACGGCAAAAGCACCCTTCTCGACTATATCCGCAAGGCCAACACCGTCGCCGGTGAAGCTGGCGGCATTACACAGCATGTCGCTGCGTACGAAGTCGTCCATAACGAAAAGAAGATAACCTTTATCGACACGCCCGGACACGCGGCTTTTTCTGCTATACGCGCACGCGGAGCGAACGTCGCAGATATCTGCATACTCGTCGTCGCGGCAGACGATGGCGTCAAAGCACAGACGCTCGAAGCACTCGCTTCCATCCGCGCCGCAAAGACGCCTTTTGTGGTAGCGATAAATAAAATAGATAAAGCGAACGCTGACCTTTCTCGTACACAAAGGACGCTTCTCGAACAAGAAGTGCTTCTCGAACAATTCGGCGGTGATGTGCCATGGGCCGCGATATCCGCAAAGACCGGACAAGGCGTCCCGGAACTCCTCGACCTCATACTTCTCGTCGCCGAAGTCCAGGAACTACGCGGTGACCCTGTCGCTCATGCGACAGGATTCGTGATAGAGGCAAACCGCGACAAGAAAAGAGGCATAGCAGCTACTTTGATAATCAAGAACGGCATACTCAAAGGCGGGAAATTCGTTCGTGCAGGAAAAGGCATCTCGCCCGTGCGTATCCTGGAAGATCACACCGGGACCGCCATAGCGAGCGCGACTTTTTCGCAGCCGGTGCGCCTTATCGGCTTTGACGAGCTTCCGGCAGTCGGCTCGGAGTTCTTTACCTATGACTCGAAAAGAAAAGCAGAAGAAGCTCGCGCTGCCGATACTTCGCTCAATGTAACGCTCGCGAACACCGTCGAAGAAGAGAACCCGGACGTCTTTCACCTCCCAGTCATCATCCGCGCAGATACGACCGGCTCACTGGATGCGATACAGCTCGAGACCGCAAAGATCGGCGACAAAGGCCGCAAAGTACGCATCGTCCAGTGCGGCATCGGTGCGGTGACTGAAGACGACGTAAAGAACGCTATCGCGTCGAGCATGAAGACCGGCATCCCTGCACCGGTCATAGGGTTCAACGTCGGCGTCGAGCCTGTCGCCAAATCTTTTTCTCTGGAGCGCGGCGTACAGATTCAGCAATTCGACATTATCTACAAGCTCACCGAACATCTCGCTGAGCTCTTGAAAGAACATGCGCCGAAGCGCACTATCGAGCGCGTCGTCGGCTCTGCGAAAGTCCTCAAGTATTTCTCCTCGAGGCACGACGAGCACGTCATAGGAGCGCGCGTCATCGGCGGCGAGCTTCGCAAGAAGGGACAGCTGCGCGTCATGAGACGCGACGCCATATATGGCCGCGGCGAGATAGTAAACCTCCAGGCCAACAAACAGAACGTCGAGAAAGTCTCAGACGAAGGCGAGTTCGGTGCGGTAGTCAGCGCGGACAATTCTCCGATGCCGGGTGATATATTGGAGTGCATCGAGACATCGATAGAATAAAATATGTCAAAAAAAGAAGAACAGATGAAAGAAGAGCTTATGCACCTTGCGGGCCAGTTCCTGGCGCGCGAGGCCAGCCACCAGTCTCTGATAACCGTGACACGCTCAGAGATGAGCTCAGACCTCAAGTACATCACGCTTTTCATATCAGTGTTCCCGACGACCGCGGAAAAAACCGCGCTCGACTTCTGCAAACGAGAGCGATCTGCCTTCCGGACTTTTGTCATAGAAAAGAGCGCGCTCCACTTCCCTCCTACTATTGATTTCGAGATAGACATCGGTGAGAAGAATCGCCAGCGCATCGACGAACTCACCAGGAAATAGTCCCGGCATTCACGGCCTTTTCATTTCGTGCGCGCTTTCATAATGGCATGGCAGGTATCGCCTCCGACGGCTTTATCAGGGAGCTCTTGAATTCCACCGGTGTAGAACTCAACGGCCCGCGACCTTTTGACCCGCAGGTGCGCACTAATGACCTTTTTTCAAGGATAGCCCGCTATGGTTCTATCGCGGTCGGCGAGTCGTATATGAACGGTGACTGGGATGTGGAGAACCTGCCGGAATTCATCTATCGCGTTGTGAGAAGCGGCGTCGTAGAACAGATCTGGAAGATGGGCGCCTGGAGGTCGCTCCCTACGTATCTGTATTATCGTTTCCTGAATCCGCAGAGCCTATCCGGTGCACGCAAAGTCGCAGAGGTCCACTACGATATCGGAAATGACTTATACGAAAAGATGCTTGGAAGCACGATGGTGTATTCATGCGGCTACTGGAAAGAAGCAAAGACACTCGATGAAGCGCAGATAGCAAAGCTCGACTTGGTCTGCAGGAAGCTAGGGTTGAAGTCCGGAGACAGGATACTCGATATAGGATGCGGTTGGGGGAGCCTCTTGGAGCACGCGGCGAAAAACTATGGCGTGCGCGGCGTGGGGCTTACAATCTCCAAAGAACAGGCTGCGTACGCGCGAGAACACATGCAGAAACTCCCTGTCGAGATACGCCTGCAGGATTATCGCGAGACCGACGACGGGCCATATGACCATATCGTATCTATCGGTATGTTCGAACATGTAGGACACAGGAATTACCGCACATATTTTCAGACGGCGCGAAGACTCCTGAAAGAAGACGGGCTCTTCCTTCTACACACCATCGGCGTGGACCGCACACCGAAGAAACCAGATCCTTGGTTCGATAAATATATCTTCCCGGGCGGTATACTTCCCTCGCCGGAACTCATCACTTCGAATATCGAAAAGATGTTCAAGATCGAAGACTGGCATAATTTCGGCTACGACTATTCTAAGACGCTTCTCGCGTGGTTCGAGAATTTCGACCGGACATGGCCACAGCTGCGTGAGAAATACGGCGAGCGTTTCTACCGCATGTGGAAATTCTATCTGCTCTCTATGGCCGGAGATTTCGAGGCGCGGCACACCGAACTCTGGCAGATAGTACTCTCGCCGCACGGTGTCGTCGGTGGCTATGAGTCAGTGAGATGAACCTTATGTAGTTTTGTTGCGGATGAAGAAGAACGACGAGACACCCGCGAAGATAGAAAGTCCCGCGCACAGGAGTATTCCGAAAAGATACGCGTTTCCTGCACCAAACACTCCCAGAAGTGCCACGACGATGAGTCCTGCAGCACGGGAAACGGCGTTGTTGATGCCTGAGGCGATACCGGATTCCTGGTGAGAAACGGAACTCATCACGGTCGCAGTGAGCGGCGTCACGAAGAGCGTGAGCCCGATGCCGAAAAGCAGTATGCCCGGTAATACGTTGAAAATATAATTGGACGCGTGCGGAAGGTTTATGAGCGTGAGGATGCCAAGACCGGCGACTATCGGACCGAGTGTCATAAATATCCTCGGACCGTATTTTTCCGTGTACGTGCCCATCCGTCCGGAAAATAATAAAAGCAGTATCGTCGCCGGGATTGCTGAGAGACCCGCCTGGATGCTCGTGTAGCCCGCGCTTTCCTGGAGGAATATTATGAGCAGGAAAAAGAATCCAGAAAGCGCTCCGTACATGGCAAAGGTCATGATGTTTGCACCGCTAAAATTCCTCGACGCAAAAAGCTTGAGCCGTACCATCGGGTCACTCTTCCGAGCTTCGACTGCGAGGAATACGGCAAACAGAAGAACGCCGGCGAGGACAGAAGCGATGGCGAACATGTCCCACTGTCTGCGTGGACCTTCGATAAGACCGTAAGTGATAAGTGCGAGATATCCGACTGTCAGGAACCCTCCCAGATAATCGACGGCGCGTGGCCTGTCATCGCGGCTTTCCTGTATGTATAAGACCGCAAGCCATAGACATGCGGCTGCGATAGGAACGTTGATGAAAAATATCCAGCGCCAGGTAAACGACTGGATGAGATAGCCGCCGACCAAGGGGCCGATGATCGTAGAAATACCAGACCAAGCCGCCCACCTGCCGATGGCGACCGAGCGTTTTTCTGATGGGAAATTCGTATTGATAAGTGCGAGTCCTTCCGGGACGATGAGTGCAGCCGCTATCCCCTGCGCGATGCGCATGATGATGAGCATAGTGATGTTGGTAGCAAAGCCGCACAGGAGGGATGTGACGCCAAAAGTGACGAGTCCTATCACGTACATCTTTTTCCTGCCGAAAATGTCGCCGAAAGAGCCCGACATAAGGATGAGGGCGGAGAGGCTGAGCATGTAGCCGTCAACGACCCACTGCAGATCGGCAAAGGTGGCACCGAATTCTTTAGAGAGTGCAGGAAGCGCCAGGTTGATGACTGTGCTGTCGAGAAACACGACACCGCTCCCGAGTATGGTCGCGATGAGGGTTCCCCATTCCCTTTTCGTCATGCCATATATACTACCTTACTTTGAGGCCACGGCGGGACTAGGTCACAGATAGTTTTCTCGCCGTCGCTCGAAAACTTCCGCGACCCCGGCTCGCACCCACGCGAGCTCGCGCGGGTCCCGCTGCGCCCTTCGAGTCCCGACGTACCGTGCCCCGCACGATACTCCGGTCCTCACTCGCTTCGCTCTTGAGGCCACGGCGGGACTCGAACCCGCGCATAAAAGTTTTGCAGACTTCCGTGTTACCCCTTCACCACGTGGCCAAGAAACACAACTAACCGATGTACTTTAGCATAAAAAGGACATAAAATTACTGTCTTGCCGGGGTGATGGAATGGTAGACATAGGGGACTTAAAATCCCCAGACGCAAGTCATGCGGGTTCGAGTCCCGCCCCCGGTACTGAATATATTTAACCCTTAACCGAGTTTTCTCAGAAGGGCGCGGTGTCCTTCAAATTTTTCTTTTGCTCAGGCTTACGGCCACCTGCTAGCTTATCTAGGTCTTTATCGAAATAGTCCTCAAGTTCGTCACCGAACGAATCAATACGAGTGCGCAAAGCGAAAGCCTGTCGCGTAAATTTCATTATTATTTTAGGAGTTATTTTTGCATTTTCGAACCTTATTCCCCCTTGATAATCGCTATCATACTTCTCGCCGACTTTTATCCTTACGAAACCAGTTTTATTTAGGGTCAACCATCGCGCATGTGCAATTTTATTCCGGAATTGACCCTGTTCATTTAGTTTTATATCCAATATTTTGAGCTTTCTTCTCATGACTTTTGAGAAACTTCTGTAGCTCAGCCAGCCAACAAGCTCCGAATCTATCTCAATATAAAGTTGCACTTTTTCTGAGAAACTCAGGTATTTCGCTATACGAAGACCTTGGCCGTCATAATCCTTGTCTTTATAGAGAGCGTCAATTAACGCCCTATCTAAGTGAGTCTCGATACACGAAAAAGCGATGAGGAATTGCCCAATCGCTTTAGAATAGTCGTCGAACTTCCTCGATAACTCAGTACCCCACGGATTATCACGAAGCTCCAGCGGTATAACTTCTTTTTCAAGAGTTATTGGCTGAAGTGGTTTTCTCATGTCCGCCCGGTAGGAATCGAACCTACGACCGTCTCGTTAAGAGCGAGCTGCTCTACCAACTGAGCTACGGGCGGATTGCGTGATTCTACACGAAAAACCGCTTTTTTGAAGCTGTAAAACGAAATGCCCGCGACTTGGCCGCGGGCACTGACGATGATGAGGAGCTCTGAGAACTACTGCGTCCTGATGATGCCCGGGTTCTTATTCCAGGCGTTCTGGATTCCGGTGAACAGGCCGATGAGCGCTTCGAGCAGCGAAAAGACGAATGGTCCTGATGTCCAGTATTCGAGATATCCCGCCTGCGCCCGGTAATAGCCGAGCACGATACCGAGGGCGACAGCCCACAGCACGCTGGTCGTCACGTTCACGACGATGTGCATCTTGCGCTCCATCGAGAACGAGGCGATAGCCGAAATGATCATAGACGGCGCCCCGATAGCCACGATGAGCAGAAGTCCTCCCAGGGCATCGATCTGCGGAGGCATTTCAAGTCGCGTATGCAGACCGTCGGTCAGGTACGCGACAAACAGCAGGACGCCCGGCCAGATTGCCAAAACCAGCAGGAGTCCAGGTCCGGCATTGCTCAGAAGTGTCTTCAGCCCATACTGCATTGACACGAATACGAGCAAGCAGACGACCACCGCAGCGATCGACGCCGTCTTCCACGAGGCGCCCAGTGTAATGAGCCCAAGCAAAATGAGCCCGGCAGCCGTGAGCGACAAGAGAAACTTTGTGAACTGCATATTCTCCCTCCGTGTGGGTGAATCCCACGCTGGCGGCACAATGCATTAAGACATTCGCTATGTCAAGGCACCAATTGACCTGCACCTTATTTCATGAGATAGTACCGCCGGAGAAAATCATATCGAGGGGTAATCACGATGCTTGAATTGGCTGCGATGTACGAATCCGAAGCGACCACTGCTCTCGCGTGGATGCTGAAATACAACGTGCTTTTGCTGATCTCGGCGTTCATGTACGCAACATTCGCCTTCGGCCTCTACAACCTCGGCGCGATGCATCATCGGGCCGTTGTCGAGAAGAACGCGCCGGTCGGACAATTTCCGCCAGGTTACTTCGTGATGCTGGCAGCGTCGCTTTTGCCGCTAGCGCTCACGGGATTCGTCTTGGGCGACGTCTACATCCTTTCTACGCGTCTCACTACCCTCGCGGTTGTCTTGATGGTCTACGGGATGGTCGCCAAGGATACCGCCACGTTCTACGGATCGTGGCATCGCGGCTGGATCCTGTTCTGGATCTCCGTGACGATTCTGTTGCCGATGATCGTGACGGATAACCCGTCTCTGAGGTGGTTCGTCCATGACTACGAGAAATGGATTGCCTGGATCGCAGTCGCTGTCATGTTCCTCTTCGTCTGGAAGGGACAATGGTCGACAGCCAAGACACTCTTCAAGCACTACGTGGAGGGCAACTATTCCGTGAAGCGCGTCAGCCTGCAGTTCGTCCGACTTGTCGGCTTCGCCACACAAGCCTGGCACTACTGGCTCGTTCCGACGAAAGCACCGGCATTCTTCGGGTTCGACCCGATATTCGTCCAGGGTTTCATCGGCGCAGTCGGAGTGGTGATGGTTCTTCTGTGGTCCCTTCTCGGCTATATCCACGGCCGGCATGCACGACGGACGAAAAAGTATCAGGAGCAGACGCTGAATATAGCGTGACATCCGAGACTTGGCGCGGGCGATCAAAGATCGCCCGCGCTTCATTTTTTTACTGTAGTGCTATACTCGCTTTTATCGGGCAAGTGGTGGATCGGCAAATTGTGTTCTTTGTGGGTGCGTGGCGGAATTGGTATACGCGTATGGCTTAGGACCATATCCGAAAGGTTGGGAGTTCGAGTCTCCCCGCACCCACAAAGGATGTAATCTGCGCGCGAGGCTTAGGAGCCAGGGCCTAAAGGTTGGGAGTTCGAGTCTCCCCTTGCCCACCAGAAAGCTTTTCTTTTCATAAACCGTAAGTACACTGCCAGAAGATTGGTCTTACAGGAGTAGCTGCCGTGCACGAGCATGATACTTCGCCTAAACCCGCACCTGAACACGAAGCCGGGATAGAGACTGTCTCGAGCGCATACCAGTCGGTAATAGCCGACTTAGCCTACCTCTCGATGCCAGTGACCGCCGGCAAACGTCTCTACGCATTGATGGAGAAATATGGCGTAAAGACGAAGGAACAGCTCGAAAGGATGCGGCCCGGCGCATTGTGGGAAGAAGTCGTCCTTCCAAACATCGAAAGCGGTCGCGATCTGGCGCAGAAGATTCACCGGGAAAAGGGCCAAGCATTGGTCGTACCGGGAATTTTCGATGCCTCTGGTCTGCACTGGGGTCGCAACGAATACATGGTGCTCTGGCTTCGTCTCATCAGCGAGCGCATGAAGAAGATCTATCTCGCTGATGGCTGGGAGTACGCAAGTGGCGGCGCGGCAGAATTCGTCCGCGGCGCGATGATTCACTTCCACTTCGCTATCCGGGAAGAAAGCATGACCATGTACGACGCGGCCGCACGCAAGATCGACATGTCGAGCGGCGCAATGCTTATCGCCCGTGCGATAGAAGATCTCCGCAAGAGAGGTTTTGAAAACCCTCGGCTCACGAACGAATTCCGAACACTCGCAAGTCTCGCGTATACCCTATCTATCCTTGCTAAAACAGATAGGCGCCGGTGGGAAATACACATCGGCGGTACACAAGGCTTCAGCAGCTTCTGGATTCTGAGTGCTGCACATTCGCTCGGCGTTAAGCCGGCTTATCTACTCGAAGGACTGCCGCCACTCTGAAAACGGGTGGCGACTTTTTTATTTGACGAGGAAGTTGTGGGCCCAGACGGACGTAGTATCTCGATAGAAACTGATCAGAACATTTGGGATCGGGACTACTTTCAAACGGTCGGCGTCGCGGAAATTCTTGAGCGGCGGCGAAAGAATTATCTGTGACCGAGTCTCCCCTTGCCCACAAATTGCAAAAGGTCGGTGAACGACATATTATCGCGTGAGACACGAGGAGGAGTTCTCACATGATGAAGCTGCTGCTGTGGCTTCTGCAGGCATTGCCGGAAGCCTGGACGGACGACACTCATCCAGAAAACGAGTCGGTCTCGGCTGTGGTTATTCCAGCCCTTATCCTGCTCGTCTTAGTACCCACGATGCTCTACCAGGCGGACGTCACTTGGTGGAAATCCGTGCTCGCCGAATCAGGTATCTACCTATGTTTCGGCATGATCTACCTCTCCGTAAGGAGGTGATACGAGCAAGACACAGAGCCCGACGCAAGCCGGGTTCTTCTGCTTTTATTTGAACTGCACGTTCTGTATCTGATTGCGCGACGGATCTACCGCTGCACCACCGTTCAAAGCGCCGAGCCCGAGCGTACTGTCGAGAAGCGCGATGATAGACCAGATGGAGACCATAATGAACATCCCGATGATGCCCCATATCATGTGCTGCTTACCTTCGCCGTTCTCTCCGCCTTCTTCGACGTTCCATAAGAATTTCACGAGTCCCCAGAGGAAAAGCAAAAAACCGGCGGCGAAGACGACCTCCGCCGCAGGCTGCAGGATCTCGCTCGCGATCCTGCCCATTATGTCGTTTACTACCGGCATAGAGATGACCGGCTATCGCAGGCTTAGTAAGCAGTAGAGCCGGACGGTACGAGTGCTGGGATAATCGCCTGGTTTGCACCGGTTATACCGAAAGTGGCCTGGAGAAGATGGATGATGCCCCAGATGGATACCATGACGAAGATAGCGATGAGACCATAGAACATCTGGATGAGGCCTTTATGCTTCTGCTCACCTACGGCTGTAAGGTATTGCACCAAGCCCCAGAAAAATACGATGATAGCGATGGTGATGATGATGCCGATGAGACCGTTCAAGAAGCGGTTGATGGTTACCAAAGTCCCCATGAGACCGAGTGCTTGTGCAGAGGCAATAGCCGGAAGCGCAAGGAAAAGAGTCGAGAGTGATGAAAGTCCGATAATTTTGCGCATAGGTGTTTGCTTTTTTAAGGATTAGTTGTTGTCTACATCGTATGCTTATGGCGTCAAAATACAACGCCCTACTGTGGATATCCGAATTGGAAGATTCAATCCAATTGAATCTTCCAATTCGTGCCGAGGCCATCCAATGGTTTCGCCCAGGAACCCTTTTCATCCAATGGAATTATCGGATTCGTGTCCCCCTTCTAATAGACTTGGCCCAAGAATGCCCTGCATCTGACACCAAAATATCAATGATGGTCTTCCTCCTCGCCGGATTGCTGGAAGGCTTGAACCGCCGCGTACCCGCCGAATATCAACACGAGGGCCGCTATGATTCCGAACACGATATCCGGGCGGAACTGCAGATAATGAACGATGCCGAGGATGATTATCAGTACAAAAAGGATGCTCACACCGTAATACATGATGCGAAGTCCCTGTATACGGCTTTCTAGCCCGAGCCGGGTGAGATACGCGATGAATCCTCCAAAAAATAACAGGAGCGCGGCCACGAGCATGAGTCCGACAAGGATGTTCAGGAGCCCGAACGCCTGCGAGAGCGTGAAATTACTTAGTGAACCATCATTTCCCGCAGGCACTGCCGTAGTGCCTGAATCAGCTCCAGTGTCGGTGACCGTCGCAGCTGCGTTCTGGTCTTCGGAAGACACACCCGCAACCTGGCCATATGGATTCATACGTTCGAGTTCCTATCAGACCCTATCGGCAGATTGATCGATTGCAGAAGACTTGCGGGGGCGGGCTGTCGTTGCACGGGCGAGCCGCCTGACTGGAAAAGAGTCGTGCCGATGAGACGTACGATACCGACTATGGATACCATTACGAAGATTATCACTATCCCCCACATCACGTAGCCGCGGTACGCACTGGTATCGCCTTCGCTGAGTTTCATCATGTTCGAGGCGATTCCCCATAGATAGATGATGATGCCAAGCGTGATCAAGGTCGCGATGCCGCTCGTGAGCAGCGTGAATGTCTGATTCGCCAATTCTTTGAATGTTTTCGGAGCGCCTGCAGCTTCTGCAAGAAGCGGGAGGGCCACGATGAGTGCACTGAAGAATATGACGCGTGTCCACATATTAATCATGATAGGCCGTTCCCGACGACCTGAGTGACGGTGTTCCCGATGAGCGTGGCCAGCACCCATGCACCGAGGATGAGTGAAGCTCCGATGATGACGTATACGAAATTTTCTTTCGCTTTGTTGAGCTTATCCGAATTACCGCCGGCTTTGATGAACTGGAAACCCGCTATAAGCAGGAACAGCGCGACGATCGGAAGACCGATCTGGACCATCACTTTCAGGAAACCGGCGATGAAAGTAGGGATCGTGCTATACGATGCATTCAAAGGATTCTGGATACCCTGGCCCTGCGCGAAAGCGAAAAGCGGTGCCATCCAAAGAAGCGAGATCGCAACAAGTATGAATTTCCGTCTGGTCATGGATTGAGTATCGTACCGAGCTGCTTATCACCGCGTTGTACCGCGTCCATGGATTTCAATTCCCCGCTCACGGTGTTTTCAATCATATCGCGGAACAACTGCGATGTCTTGTCCGGATCGGGATCTATCCACGGCTTGGAAATGTTCGCTTCGAAGTCCAGGAGCGTTCCCGGCGTCTTAGGTGAGTTGCTTACGAGGTTCTGAAGCGCTGCAGAGGTCTGATCCGTCGGCTGAGCTGCAGCAGCGTTCGATGTGACTACGCGCCTAAGCGCACTCGCCATGCCGAGAGATTTCGCGACGGAAGATATGAAGTCCGGTCCGGCCATCAGGTAGGCGACCGTGAGCGCGCCACGGGCGTTCTGCGTATTACGAGCTATCGCAAAAGCGTATACGCGCGACGTGTCCGCCGTGTATTGCGCGCTGCGGATCTGCGGGATCGGCGCTATCGCGAAATTGAGGTTCGGGTTGGTCGCACTGATACTTGCGTACTCGCTCGCGTGACCGATGTACATCGCGACATCTGCAGCAGCAAAAGCGGCCTGAGCGTCCTGAAACGCTCTCGACCATGAATAGTCCGGCTGGGAGGAATCAGCGAATTCGGTATAGAAATTGAGCGCGGTGACTGCCGCAGTGGAGCCGTTTTGCGAAGCCAGCTGCGAGCGCAGGATTCCTTCGGCGTCGAGTCCCGTTATTCCTCCGCCTGCCTGGATGATGAGCGTGGCGAGGATGTCCTTTGCTGAATCTATGTTGGCGTAGCTGCCGAGCGCGATGCCGCCTTTTTGCACGGTGCCGGAGTCTGACTTTTTCACGAGACTCTCGACCATTCCAGGGACTTGATCCCAATACTGTGGTGGTGCGGCGATGCCGGCCGTCGCGAGTGCGTCTTTGTTCCAGAAGAGAACGAGCGGGTCGACGAGTACGGGGATGCCGACAATACCGTCAGAGGCAAGAAAAGGCGTCGCAGTGTCGAGAAAGGTGCTTTGGAATTGCGACTGCGGGAATTGCGAATACGGGATGTGCAATGCGTAGCTCGCGTCGCGGTATGCGTGGTCGTCGGTCATAAGAAAAAGATCCGGACCTCGGCCGTTGGCGAGCGCGGTCTTCAGGTTCGCGTCGTACTGCGTCGGATCGACTTTCAGATACGTGACCTGGCTGAAGCGCGAGTCGTTGTCTGCTGCGTCACGCAGCGCGAGGTTCAGCGCAGTCCCATCTATGGTTCCCCAGATGACCACCGGGCCGATGGCGTTGGCGCTGCTGCTTGCGGTAAAAAGCGCAAAGATGAGTACTCCGGCGACGCCGAGCGAGCCGAATACCGCGAGCAGGGTTATCTGAAAAGTCGAGAGTCTTGGCATGTTAGGCGTTTACGGAGCGGAACACTATTCCGTAGTGATGCGCACCGGCGTTGAACTCGTCCGCAAATTTAAAACCGATGTGTTCTGCATATGCGATGGCGGTGTTCTTGTCGACGACATGTTTCTTTATCGGCCCCATCCCGCCAAAAGATTCCTGCCAATCTATGATGACGAGCCTGCCGCGCGGTCGCAGTATCCTTCTCGCTTCGCGCAAGACCTGTTCTTTGTTCTCCACCTGGAAAAGCAGATTCGAGATGAGCACCAGGTCGCAAGAGAGGTCGGAGAGCTTGGTGCCATTTTCTTTCTCAAGATCGCCCCAGAGAATATGGACGTTCGTAAGGCCTTTCTTGTTGGCTTCGTTCATCGTCCGTCGCAGGAGGTCTTTCTGTACGTCTATCGCATAGACTTTTCCGGTACCGGAAAGCGCCTCAGCGATCGCAAGGACATAAGCGCCGGAGCCGCTGCCGAAATCCGCAACGACGAGCCCTGGCTCGATGTGAAGCGCCGCGACGTTACGCTTCGGGTGTGCAAAGCCGGCCGTGTTCAGATGCGAGTGATGATGTGCAGTGTGCTGCATCAGTACAATTATATAACAAGCGGCGCGCCCAAAGGACGCGCCGCAACAAATCTGTGGGCAGAGGTTCATTCCATGCCCCGAGTGTCGAACGCCGGCGCCATCGTTTCTTCCGAGAAGCGGCGGTTCGCAGTATTCGCAAGGTGACTTGCGGTATCGGCGCATATGGCGCAGATATTGTAGAGTCCGTTCGTAACGAAAGTCCGGTCAGGATCCTCATCACTCGTGACCGGGCAGAATGTGCAGACGCATCTGCCGGCATCAGTGACGGGATTCCAGGGTCGCAGCGACGTGGGCATCTCTATTTACCTCGCATGTTGTGGGCCCAGCCGAGACTATAACCAAGACAAGGAGATGCGCAATCTTATTCCGGATTTTCTTTTCATATAGGAACGGCACGCCGGAGTAGCGTGCCGTTAAGGTTACTGCGGATTGCGCGTTTCGGCGCGATCAGATCTCCAGATCGTTCGCGTCTTTGCCGTCCCATCCTTCGGGACGACAACGCATCTCCATGTTCGTGTGAATGTTCATGCCGTCAAAGTCCATTTTTGTCCGCTCGAGCTTTTGCATGCACATTTTCTCGGTGGGGAACCTGTTCACTTCACCCATCGGAATCCAAGTACCCTGACTCAGAACGTACAGGAGCCAGGTAGCCGTAGCAGTGCCAGCGACAATCATTGTCCGCTCCTTAGTGGTTGACCAGAATCATGTATACCATTCACGGAATATATCCGCTAGGCGGCGTTTATTCTTCTGTTTCTTCCGATCTGAATACGACGAACGATGCCAACGAGTCACCTTCGCGCATCTTCATCACGCGCACTCCCTGAGTCGCGCGGGAAAGTGTCGGGATCTCGCTGAGACCTGTGCGTATGGTCTGGCTCTTCTTGGACATAGCTACAAGCTCGCCACCATCCTCTACGATGACCGCCGCACCGACGAGTTGCTTGGTCTTTGCGGTGATAGACATCGTCTTTATTCCGGAGCCGCCGCGGCCCTGAGTCTTGTATTCTGAAAGCTTGGTCTTCTTGCCATAGCCGGTCGATGATACTACGAGGAGCTCGGCAGATTTCGCATCTTTCGGAACGATGCCGGTGCCGACGATGACGTCTCCGCTGGAGAGTTTCATGCCTCTGACTCCTGCTGCCTGTCGGCCCATCTCTCGCACATCTGCTTCTTTGAAACGGATGGACTGGCCTTTTGCGGTAGTGAGCATGATGTCATCGCCTTTGCGGACGAATTCTGCAGAGATAAGCGCGTCGCCTTTCTCAAGCGTGATGCCGATGAGACCCGATCGACGGACTTCCTTGAAAGCTGCTGCCGAAGTTTTCTTTACGGTACCGTCTTTGGTGATCATGACGAGAGAGAGCCCTTCCTGAGCTTTCACTTCTTTCGGCATCGCAAGGATGGAAGTGATCTTTTCTTCCTGCTCGATGGAGAGGAAGTTCATTATCGACTTACCTTTGGTGGCGCGCTTCCCTTCTGGGAGGTCGTACATCTTGAGCTGATATACCTTGCCGCGGTCAGAGAAAAAGAGAAGGTCAGAGTGCGCGCTCGCAGTCAGGAATTGCGTCACGAAATCCTCTTCTTTGGTGTCGAGGTCGACGACGCCGACGCCTCCGCGCTTCTGGCGGCGATATTCTGCAGGGTTCGTGCGTTTGATGTAGCCGCCGCTCGTGAGGACGAGCACGCTGTCTTCGTCAGCGACGAGGTCTTCCGGAGAAAGAAGCTTCGCGCCTTTCTTCACGATCTTCGTGCGGCGGTCGTCTCCGTATTTCTCGATAAGCTCTCGCGTCTCTTTCTTGATGACGTCCATCAGTTTCTTCTCGCTCTTCAGGAGTGCCTGGAGTTCGGCGATCAGTTTCTGAAGTTCGTCGAGCTCGTCTTCTATCTTCTTGCGCTCAAGGCCGGAGAGGCGCTGAAGGCGCATGTCGAGGATGGCGTTTGCCTGTATCTCGGAGAACTTGAACTTCTGCATCAGCTTCACGCGAGCATCGTCGGTGTCTTTGGATTTCTTGATGATGGCGATTATCTCGTCTATATGGTCGAGCGCTTTAGAAAGACCAAGAAGGATATGCTCACGAGCCTGTGCTTTCGCGAGGTCAAAGATTGCACGTTTGGTGACGACGTCTTTGCGGTGCGCGACGAAATACTCGATGATGGCTTTGAGGGAAAGCGTCTGCGGTACGCCGTCTACGAGCGCGACGACGTTGTAATGAAAAGCTTCTTCGAGCTGTGTGTGCTTGTAGAGGTAGTTCAGGACCGTCTGCGGATGTGCGTTGTTCTTGAGCTCGATGACGACGCGGATGTCTTTGGTGCTTTCGTCACGCAGATCGCGGATGCCTTCGAGTTTTTTCTCGTGGACAAGGTCAGCGATTTTCGTAAGAAGGTCTGCTTTCACGACGCGAAACGGAATGGAGGTGACTATTATCTGGAAATTCCCTTTCTTGTCTTCGACTATCTCTGCATCGCCGCGTACGACGACCGGGCCGCGCCCGGTGGTATATGCGTGTTTGATGTCAGCCTGGTTGAAAGCGATGCAGCCCGTCGGGAAATCAGGACCCTGTACGAACTGCAAGAGATCTTCGGTCGTCGCTTCTGGGTTCTCTATTATATGTATCGCTGCTTCGCAGACTTCGCGCAGGTTATGCGGAGGGATGTTCGAAGCCATACCGACGGCGATACCGAGCGTGCCGTTCAGGAGAAGGTTCGGTGCTGCTGCAGGCAAAACGGTCGGTTCTTGTTTGGTGTTATCAAAATTCGGGACGAACGAAACGGTTTCTTTCTCGATGTCTTTGAGCATCTCTCCTGCGAGACGGCTCATTTTTGCTTCGGTATAGCGGTACGCTGCTGCCGAGTCACCGTCTATCGAGCCGAAGTTTCCCTGACCGATGATGAGCGGATAGCGCATCGTAAAATCCTGCGCCATTTTTACCATTGCGTCGTACACAGAAGAGTCGCCGTGGGGATGGTATTTACCGAGCACGTCTCCGACTACTGTCGCGGATTTGCGTGTCTTTGCAGACACGGTAAGTCCGGCTTCATGCATCGCATAGAGGATGCGGCGATGCACAGGCTTGAGGCCGTCGCGGACGTCTGGGAGCGCGCGTGCGGTAATGACCGACATCGCGTAGTCGAGATATGACTCGCGCATCTCGGTCGTGATGGAGCGCGCGACTATGCCTTTTTCAGGTGCCTTTGGAGCAGGGATTTCAGCGTCGTTTTTTCGAGCCATGTCGGAAGATTATAACAAAAAATAGGACTTGCGCACGCTTATATGTCATGCTATAATGCATTCAGCGAATTTGAATCGGCATCTGTGTCCTTTTGCCCCCAAAGGCACGGCAGCCGGTACGCACCCTGCATTTCTTCAGGTCCCCCAGCCTGATCGAAGTGTAGGGTGCACTTTTTTTGCAATTTTAATACTGCGTCGAATCGGTCTCTCCTGTATTTCCTGTATCTACCTTAGAAGGATTTTCCTGAATTATCTGTATCTGTTGTGAAGCATCGCTTGCTGCCGTTTGTGTTTGCGGCGCAGTCGAAACCCAGCCGGTATCGTCCGGTGGCGGCGGCGTCTTGTCGCGCTGCGTCTGTACCTGCTGCAACGCCTGGTCGTATGCGTCGTTTACCGGCTGCAGGTCTTTTGAATCCAGACTCGTCGCGAAATATATCCCCCACGCGACGATAAGTACCGCCACTACTGCTACGGCTATCCAAAACGCGACTGCCTGTCTTTCGTGCTTCGGCCGCTCGCGGAGATTTTCTATTGTACGCTGCAGTACCACGCTACGATGATACCACGATGCGGAATCTGCACTTTTTGTAGGCGATCTTCGGCTATGCCTGCAATACTACGACTTCGTTCTGTTTGCCTATCACGTCGCGGGGCTTTACCGTAAGTTTTTCTTCAGCTTTGGTGCTTTCAGAGCCGGCTTCTTTCAGGAATTGCTTCAGCGTCTTGTCGTCGTACATGATCGGGATGACTATTTTTGCCTCGAGCTTTACGGCAAGTTTCTGCGCATCAGCTGGCGAGAGCACCTGGCCGCCGCCTACCGGAAGGATAAGTATGTCCGGTTCGTCCATCTCCAGAAGCTCTTTCGGGAGATCCATGGTCGCGAGGCAGCCGAGGTAGAGGACGTTGAGCCCGTCGAACTTCAGCGAATAGACAGTGTTGATGAGGTCGTCCGGCTTGTCTTTGGAAACGGTCGGAAACCCCGACGCCGTGATCTCTTTTACTTCGTATTCGCCGGGACCGAAAACGACGAACGGCTTTTTGTCGCCGCGGCTCGCTTCTTCGGCGCCGTTCATGTCGGGATGGTTAAGCGGGATAAAAGCTACGTCAGCGCCAAAGTTCGTCGGCTTGAAATGTTTGCTCGTCTTGGATACTGGCGCGAACACTATAGTAGTATCGCCTGCCGAAGCCCGTACGCATGCACCTCCGTGGTAAGTAAGAATCATCGCAGCATTATACCCACTATGAGCGTTGACTCAATGCTCGGCGATGATATTGTGCCCGAACGCAGGGACTCGGGTTCGCCCGCGACCGCCTTGCGTGTTCCGCCCACTCGTTTGAGTTGGGCATCATGGCAAAACGGAGACTCGGATGACACGGCACCAAACCGAATTGATCTCGAACCAGACCTCGACGCAGGCGAACACGTTCATGGCGAACACCTTCGCAACCGTCGAAACCTCGCTGGCCACGGATCATGCGCCCAACTACGTCACCGCTGGCTCGATCGCCGCCTAGCCACATCAAGCTGGCTACAAGGCAAGCGATTCGCCCGAACGGAGGACATCGGAATGACTCCACCCATTTAGTACCGGGGCTGCAACGAGACTATTTGTTTCGTCCGCAGCCCCAAACCTTTTTAGCCTTGCGTAAAGGCCAAATACTATATATAGTATCTGCGTGCCCTCAGGGGCACTTTTATTTATTAGCCTAGGCTCGGATTAAGGCTTGCGGGTATGTATAGAGCGAAGAGCTCCACCGTAAGTTCCGACAATAAAATGGCAACAGCAACAGTAGAAAGCAAGAAGATCGACAGCGATGTCGAAGAAGTAGAAGTGAGAAAAGGTCCGATGGAGGAGATGCTCGCAACGGCTCCTGCACGACCTGAAATAGACGACGTCGTCGAAGGCCCGGTGGTGGCTATCGGCCGCGCTCGCGTTTTCGTCGACCTCGCGCCTTTCGGCACGGGTATCATCTACGGCCGCGAATACCTCTCGGCACGCGACGCGCTTAAAAATGTAAACATCGGTGACATCGTCACTGCCAAAGTCGTCGGCTCTGACAACGACGAGGGCTATATCGAACTGTCGCTTCGCGAAGCTCGCCAGGCACTCATCTGGGGCGAGGCAGAGACAGCGATGCAGAAGAAGACCTCTTTCACGCTTCCGGTCACGGACGCGAACAAAGGCGGCCTCATCATCGCGTGGAACGGCATTCAAGGATTCTTGCCGGCTTCACAGCTCGCTCCGGCGCACTACCCGCGCGTACCGGACGGTGACAAAGACAAGATATTCGTCGAATTGAAAAAGCTCATCGGCACTCCGCTCGAGCTTCTCATCATCACCGCTTCTCCGAAAGAACAGAAGCTCATCTTCTCTGAGAAAGGCGCTGGCACTTCAGAGCGCTCCAACCTCGTCGAGAAATACCACGTGGGCGATGTCATGGACGGCGTCGTTACCGGCGCTACCGACTTCGGCGTCTTCGTAAAGATAGAAGACGGCCTCGAAGGATTGGTACACATATCAGAAATGGACTGGGCACTCGTCGAGAATCCTAAATCCCGCTACAAAGTCGGTGAAGAGCTCAAAGTCAAAGTCATCGAGATCAAAGACGACAAGATCTCGCTCTCCATCAAGGCGCTCCAGGACGATCCATGGAAGGCAGCAGCAGCAAAATACAAGAAAGACCAGCGCGTGGAGGCTGTCGTCATCAAGTACAACAAACACGGCGCACTCGCTTCTATAGAAGAAGGCGTCGCAGGCTTGGTGCACATCTCGGAATACGCTTCAGAGGCCGACCTTCGCCAGAAGCTCGAACTCGGCAAAGTCTATCCGTTCACCATCTCATTCTTCGAACCGAAAGACCGCAGAATGACCTTGAAGCCGATAGCAGCGTAAATCTAGCTATTGCAAGAGAAAGCCCGGATGCGGATATCGCTCCGGGCTTTTTCATTATGTTCAGCGACACAATAGAAATTTCACCGACGTTTCATCTTCATCTCGTATCCTTCAGCCAAAGCTGAAGGATGGCTGAAAGTATGATGATGCTAGAAATACAATGGAATTGGCGCGAGGAAGCGAAAAAACTCGGCTACACGGTCGCTTCAGAAGAGCGCGAGCGTGAATACAAGCTCGCACAGGTTCCGCCTCTGCCTCGCGAGATTAGCGCTGAAGACTGAAAGCTAAGGTTCACCGTTCCAGCCGTATTCTGAATAAGCGATCCCCTTTCGGTATTTTGCGATAGCATCAAGGATCGATTCGATCGTGTCGTTAGGAAGCGCATCTATCGGAAACCACTCAGCCTCGGATGCTTTGTCTTTTTCTGCGTTATAGGGCTCGCCGCTCCATTTCTCGGTAACGAAATACAGATCGAGATATTCACGGTCGCCGAACTTTACGCGATGAGCGATGTGTACGAACTTCAGATCTTCAGGCGTGACATCTACGCCAGCTTCTTCTTTTGTCTCTCGAGCCGCTGCTACGGTCATACGCTCTTCACCTTCGATGTGGCCGGCAGGCAGACCCCAGTATCCATTCTTGAAGGAGTGAATCCTTCGCAACATGAATATCTTTCCATCACGCACGAGAAGCGTGTGTACCGAAGCATACGGACGAAAACGCTTCTCGTCACTCATGCGCGGTTGACTTCGTTCATCGCGACGAGCGCTCCCCGCTCGACGACGGCCGAGATCGCGTCATTCACGCGCTTGAATACTTTCTTCAGTTCTTCCATCTCGTTCGGCTTGAATCTGCCGAGTATGAAATCATTCACTTCTTTTTCTCCGTTCGGTTTCTTGAGCGTGCCGCCTGCGGTTTCCGGCGAGATGCCGATACGTATACGAGCGAACTTACGTGTCTTCAGCACTTTCATGATGGAGTCCAGTCCGCGGTGCCCGCCGGAGCCGCGGTCGTAGGATAATTTTATCTTTCCTATCGGGAGGTCGAGATCATCGTAGATGACGAGCATCTTCTCTGCGGCTTTCGCGTTCTTCACATACTTCATCACCGCTCTGCCGGAGTTGTTCATAAAAGTATCCGGCAGAAGCAGCACGAAAAGCTCTTTTCCTATCGCGCCTTTCGACGCGGTGAGTTCGTTTTTCTTATCTTCTTTCCATTCTTTGAGCTCGTTCTTCTTCGCAAAGCTCATCACGGCCATGCGCCCGGCGTTGTGACGAGTGTTTTCATATTCCCCCCCGGGATTACCGAGCCCCACGATTACCCATGCCATGATTCACATAGTATCAAGTATCATTAATCAAGTAGCAAGCGCAGTATTTCCACGGCTCTCACCACTTTGTGCGCCCGCGCGTGAGTTTTTATCGAAGCACTGTTCGAGACCACCTCGGTTGCGGTAAGTCCGCAACCGGGCAGGACGAGTTTGCGGAGAGAAAAACTCACGCGCGGGCGCACTTCCCTCTTTTTCTTCATCAAAAAATTTGACACGGCATGCGTACGCGCAGTAAAATGCTCCGACATGCCTGATTCGGTGATTGATCACAAAGATCCTGCTAGTTCACCGGATGTAAAAATCCAAACAGATCTCAAAAAAGATCATTCGCTTTTCGGCTACGCCCTCTTTGCAGTCGGACTCGCGCTCGTCATACGCTTCTTCGTTGCGACTCCTTATATAGTTTCAGGCGCTTCGATGGAGCACACATACGAAAACCACGACTATCTCATCGTAGACAGGCTTACCTATGACTTCTCTCAGCCGCAGCGAGGCGACGTCGTCGTCTTCGGCCTTCCTCAGGAACCGTCCCGAGACCTCATCAAGCGCGTTATCGGGCTTCCAGGCGAAACTATCGAGCTTTCGGGCTCTGCGCCGACTGTGACTATAGTAAATGCCGCTCATCCGCAGGGATTAGTCCTGGACGAACCCTACCTCTCACCAGAAAACCTCGGTGGCAGCACCGATATGAAAGTCACGCTCGGTGCCGACCAGTACTTCGTCCTTGGAGACAACAGGAAAGTCTCCGCTGACTCGCGCCTCTGGGGCATCCTTCCTCGTAAAGACATCGTGGGCCGCGTGCTCCTGCGATTATTCCCTTTCACGACTATCGGCCTTCTTCCGGGCAAAGCAAATTATCAGGGTTAGCATATTTGCATGATACGTATAAGAGACACGGGCTACTCGTCGACAGCAACGCTCCTAAGTGACGCTGTTAAGATCGCAGAATACTACGGCTTCACGCCGCTCGAAGACATCCCACGCGGAGAAACACTTGCGAAAAAGCCGCCGACAGCCGCTGAGATAGAAGACGTATTGAATTTCGCCCGCAAAGACGAACGTGGACTCCCGGCTATCGCCAGAAAAGCCGCCATGAGCGCTCGAAGCGCAGGAGAAGCGCTCTTTGCCTGGCGCCTCGTGCAGCCGCAGGGAGCGATCCCGAGCGTCGCACTCGAGCTGCACGTCTTCGGACACGCTTCGGCGATGGCAGAAGCGATGCTCATAGTGGTAGGAAACGCGATCGTCCAAAACGCCGGCATACAGAACCGCGCCCTGAGCCTCAACAACCTCGGCTCTTCTGAAAGCTCCGGACGATATGTACGCGACGTCGGCCAATATCTCCGCAAACACATCGAGACCATCTCCCCGACACTTCGTCCGAAGGCTGCGACCGACCCGCTCGGTACCTTGGTACAGCTCATCGACCGCGGGCACCCCGCAGTCGCACGTGCACCGCAAGCGACCGAATACCTCACCGAAGACGAACGCCGCCGCTTCTGGGAATTCTTGGAATACCTCGAAGTCTTCGGTCTTCCTTACGAACTTTCCGGCCACGTGCTCGGCAGTCGCGACGTCTGGTCACATGCACTCTATGAGATATCGACGACTGATCCGGAAACGCAGTCACGACTTCCTCTCGCATTCGGTGGTCGCTATGACCCCGTGATGAGCCGCTTTGCTCGTCGCCCTGAAAGCGCCGCGATGATAGGGATAAACGTCGAGGTTCGCGGTGGTACACGCCCGAAAAAACTACAGCGCAGCTCGCCAGGAATATTCTTCGCACATCTCGGCATGGAAGCCCGCCGCAGAGCACTTGGCGTCATTGAGTCGCTCAGAAGTGCAGAGATCCCGATACACCAGTCGCTGACCTATGAGCGCTTGGGCGAACAGATGGCTACGGCACGCAAGCTTGGCGTCCCATATATATTGATAATGGGTCACAAAGAAGCTGTAGAAAACGCCATACTCGTCCGCGAAGTCGCGACGAATTCCCAGGAAAGCGTTCCGCTCCAAGAACTCACCGGATATCTGAAACGCCGCAGGATGGCGACGGTCGCGGCATAACATATCGTTATTTTTGTGTGCTACTATCCACCTCATGGAGGGTCCTGAATTCTCGCGCAGAGATATTCTGAAGGCTATCGGCGGCGCATTGGCCGCGGGCGCTATCCCGTCTGAAGCCGAGGCTGGATCTAAATCTCTTGATGCAGGTCAAAAGCGACTCGTCGATGACATTGCGCAAGAAGCGTTGAAAAAGACTGATAAGCCGGGACGGATATTGGTTTCAGAAGTGCAGCAAGGCGCCTTAGAGAAAAATTTCAAACAATACATAATCTTATCCAGATTCGGCGGACAATATTCCACGTCACACAATCAACGTGAGCTGATGAACGAGCGTGATAAAAAGACACTCAGAAATCCTGCCTTCCTGAAAGATTTGCTCGTTCATTTTAAGAATGCCGGCCTCATCGAATCCGCTGACCTGCCTCAAGAACGGGTACGAGTAAAACTGGTATACCGCGATAACGCTCAGTATGATGGAAATGAAAAAGGCGTAACTTTCAAGTATGCAATTTCAATCGATGAAAAAACGTTTGGCGATGGCGATTTACTTGAATCGGCTGTTTAGTTTGTTTACGGTATGCTTGACATATGAGTATACGTATGTCACCATATATTGAGTACAGATCGTGCGTTGGTGAATCATGCGACATCCATCAACACGGAAGAGGACATGTTGAATGACGAGACCAAACAATAAGAAGCAGGCCCTTCGCATCCTGAACTTGCGCGGAGAACGCTTCCACGACGTCCCGGAATTCAATCGGGCGGTCGGTTGCCGCTTGGTTGAATTGCGGACCCAGTTTTGGCCGCATGAGCGCAACCTGACCAAAGTCATGCCGCTCATCAATGAAACCTTTCCCGATGTGCCTTACTCGACGTGGGCAAGCTGGGAGAACGGCACCCGCAGTCTCAGCCCAGAAATGGCGAGAGATATCGGTTACGCATTCAATGCGCATCCGGCTTGGATTTTATTCGGAGGGGAAAAGCGCCCATATCCGGGGAAAAAATAAGAAGCATGCACGGAATTGACCACCCATGAGACCCGACCGTAAAGGCGGGTCTCATCTTTATATCGCTTGCCAATTGGGGCATATTTATGGTATATTTGCCGCCACATATGATAAATGCAGAAGTACAGAAGAGCGGCACCGAGAGCGTCCTTTCGACGCTCCGCAAATTCTCCCGCAAGGTCCAGGGAACAGGACTTATCAGAAACTCCCGCGCCAACCGCTACTATGCGCGCAAGATGTCCCAGACCGTCAAAAAGAAACGAGCACTCAAGATGATCAAGCGCCGTGCAGACTTCCGCCAGCTCGTCAAAGAAGGAAAAGCAGAAGAGCGCCAGCCTCGCCGTTTCAGCCGCGAGCGTGAAGCTGCTCCGCAGACTCCTCGCACCACCCCTGGCTCAGGCCTCGGAGAAAACACTCCTATCGCCCGCTAGCGAGAGGCTTCCCGCAAGGAAATGTCTACCGAAATCAAAAAAACCATCCGGCACCGCGTGCCGGATTTGGCTTATGAAGCTATCGCCCGAGAAATTCTTGGCGAGAAATACGAGCTTTCTCTGGTGGTCTGCGGTGACAAGCTCGCCCGTGCGATGAACATCAAGTACCGCAAGAAATCGTATTTCCCCAACGTTCTGTCTTTTCCCTATAGCAAACATGACGGCGAGATATTCCTGAACGCCCCCTGCGCCGAGAGAGAAGCAAGGAAATACGGGGTTTCGGTAAAAGCCCGCCTCGCGCTTTTGTTTGTCCACGGCTGCTTTCATTTGGCTGGGTACGATCATGGCGGTACAATGGAACGTCTGGAACGAGGTGTCCTGCGGAAATTCGGAATTCTCTGAAACGCGCAGGGGTCGTTCTTTGCGCATTCATGCAGAAATTTTATACAGGTATCGACATCGGCACCTATCACGTAAAAGTAGTCATTGCAGCACCGGGTAATTCTCCCGATGTACCGATGCAGGTCTTGGGGACCGGCACCGCGAGTTCTCGCGGACTTCGCCATGGCTATATCGTCGACACCAAAGAAGCCGCAGCGAGCGTGCGTGAAGCGCTAAGCCGTGCGTCTTCTGCCGCAAAAGTAAAAGTCACACATGCACGCGTCTCGATGGGAGGAGTAGGACTCGATGAAGTCCGCTCAATGGGCGACGTCACGCTCACGACTTCCGGAGGTGTCGTCACGGAGCGCGACATGGAACGTGCCGTCAAAGAAAGCGAAAAGCGCGCCGCTGGAAAACTAGTGAACCGCTCGGTCATTCACGCGATTCCTCTGGAATACCGCGTCGATGGGAACCGTGTTTTCGGAAAACCCGAAGGCCTGCAGGGCACGAAGCTCTCCGTAGATACGCTCCTCATCACGATGCTCTCCAAACACCACGACGACATCCTCGATGCCGTCGAACACGCGGGCGTGGAAGTCGAAGGCGTCATGGCGTCGCCCATCGCCGCGAGTTTCGTGACACTCTCCAAAGCACAGAAGACCGCGGGTGTAGCACTTGCAAACATCGGCTCTGAAACCCTGACAGTCATCGTCTACGACAACGACATACCTGTTTCCGTAAAAGTCTTCCCGATAGGCGCTTCCGCCATCACAGAAAAGATCGCGCTCGACTTTCAGCTCTCTCTTCCTGAGGCAGAGCAGGCAAAACGTGGCGCCGTAATGGGCGGAGACATACCCGCACGCAAGATCCAGACCATAGTCAACAATCGCCTCAAAGACATGTTCGGTCTCGTAAACACGCACCTAAAGACCATCAACAGACAGCGGCTTTTACCTGCCGGCATTGTCATCACCGGCGGCGGCTCTGGAATCGTAAATGCGATAGAGGTTGCGCGTGCCGTATTGAAATTACCGTCCTCTATAAGCTCTGTGGGCGCACTCGCTCGCAGCGCCGCCGTAGACGCCACCTGGGCAGTCGCATACGGACTATGCCGTTGGGCATATGCCGAAGACATAACGAACCCCGGACATTCGTTCGCGGATGTTTTTTCCGGCGGCTGGGATTCTATAAAGAATCTTTTTAGATCTCTTCTTCCGTAAATAATAAAACCGGTGCTGATGGATAAGCACCGGTGTATCACATAGCAGGCATCTTCAGCGTCATCTTTGTTTCAGGAAGACACGCAATTTTATCGATGCCCACTCTAGAGGTTCGCCTTCGATCGCTTCATTCTTCACCACCCTTCTGAGAAAGGTGATGAACTGCTCGACTACTTCATCGCGCATCTCTGGAGCATCGCGCGAGCATGCAAGCCTAGCCGCTGTTTCGATTATTGTCCTATGAGTCTTCGTGACGCGTGTCTTCATGACTACCCCCTTTTTGCGGACTGAATGTGGTCGATTTGACGGCGGATTCCCTCACAAAAATGGAAATCCGGTCCTTTCGATTTTATAGCATAAAAGCTGGCTTTTTCAAGGATTTGCATCGCAAAAATCTGTTATAGTGCGACTCATGACAAAGCTCGTGAAGCCAGAGGTAGAGTCGTTTGCACGCATACGAGTCATCGGCGTCGGCGGCTCCGGCGGCAACACGGTAAACCACATGGTTTCTTCCAACATGCAGGGCGTGGATTTCATCTCTATCAACACAGACGCACAGGACCTCCATAAATCCAAAGCAAAAAAGAAGATACATATCGGGAAAACTTTGACACGTGGACTCGGCGCCGGCATGAACAGCGAACTCGGTAAACAAGCTGCTGAAGAAACCCGCGAAGAGATCCAGGACGCGATAAAAGGCTCCGACATGGTGTTCATCACCTGCGGTATGGGAGGCGGCACCGGCACCGGCGCAGCACCAGTAGTCGCGAAGATCGCTCGTGAGCTCGGCGCTCTCACCGTAGGCGTCGTCACTCGTCCGTTCGCATTCGAAGGCCAGCAGCGTCAGCGTCTCGCAGAGCAGGGCCTCGCAGAACTTAGGAAAGCAGTCGACGCTTCCATCGTCATCCCGAACGACAAATTGCTTGCGATAGTCTCGCGCGACACCGGCATCAAGAATGCTTTCGCCATGTGCGATGACATCCTGAAGCAGGCAGTCGAAGGCATCTCCGACCTCATCACACAGACCGGCATCATCAACGTCGACTTCGCGGACGTGCGCACCATCATGCACAACGCAGGCAGTGCTCTCATGGGCATCGGTACTGCTATCGGCGAGAAGCGTGCAGAGATCGCAGCCAAAGCCGCTATCAACTCACCCCTTCTCGAAGTCTCCATCTCTGGTGCTAAAGGTGTACTCTTCTCAGTCGCCGGCGGCGACGACCTCGGCATGCTCGAGATCCAGGATGCTGCCAATGTCATTACGGAGGCTATCGATCCGGAAGCGAAAGTCATCTTCGGCGCAATCGTCGACGAAACACTCAAGAAAGGCCAGGTCAAAGTCACCGTTATCGCTACAGGCTTTCCGGAAAACGCAGCCCGCGGCAACTCTATCTTTACCGGCACCCAGCGCCCTCTCGGCGGCAAGAAAGACGAAGATGTCCCTCCTGCCACTTCTCGCCTGACTGCCTTTATGCGCGAGGAAAAGAAAGAAGAGCCTATTCCTACTCCTCCGGTAGAGCGTCCTTCTGTCGAGCGTTCGATATTGCGCGACCCGCGTCCGGCTGAGCCGATACGCCCGCCTCAGCAACAGCAGCAATCCTCGTCTTCTACTCCGAAGCCTGACGACGAAGATGCATGGGGAGGTCTTCCTTCGTTCCTGCGCCGCAAATAACTTGCAAGCTGCATTTATATAGTAGAATGTACCGACCTCAATAGGAAAAATCTGTATGTATGACCTTATCATCGTCGGTGGAGGACCAGCCGGAGCAGCCGCAGCGGTCTACGCCGCACGCAAACAATTAAAGACTCTCCTCATCGTCGGCGAGTGGGGCGGGCAGAGTAATGTATCTCTGGACATACACAATTGGATAGGCACCGTCGCCATCTCCGGCGCCGATCTCGCCAAAGCTCTCAAGACCCACGTCGAGAAACACGTTGGCGATTTCCTTACGATCAAATCCCCCGCGCTCGCAGCGAAGCTCGAAGCCACTCCTGAAAAAGTCATCGTTACTACAGATAAAAATGAGACCTTCGAAGGAAAGACCCTCCTTATCGCGAGCGGCTCGACCCGTCGGAAACTCCAGATACCAGGTGCCGTGGAATACGACCAGAAAGGACTCACGTATTGCGCGAGCTGCGACGGCCCGCTTTTTGCCGGACAAGACGTAGCGGTAGTCGGCGGTGGTAACGCAGGTTTTGAAAGCGCGCTCCAGCTTCTTGCCTACTGCAAGACCGTGTATCTCCTCAACCGCACCGAGACGCTCCGCGCAGACGAGATCAGCGTCGAAGCAGCCAAGAAATTCCCTAACTTCAAGCTCATAGTGAACGCCGAGCCTACTGCTGTAGAAGGCGCTCAATTCGTCACGGCACTCAGATACAGAGACGCAAAGACTGGCGAAGAGAAGAAGCTCGATGTCACCGGAATATTCGTCGAGATAGGCCTTATACCGAATTCTGCCTGGCTCGGTGACGTCGTAGAGCTCAATGCAATAAAGCAGGTCGTCGCAGACCCGAAGACTCAGCGTACTTCACACCCGCGCATCTGGGCTGCTGGGGATGTAACGGACGGTCTCTACCACCAGAACAACATCGCAGCAGGTGATTCGGTAAAAGCACTGGAAGACATCTACATGGCGCTCAAGCGCGGCTAAGGCGCCGGGTTGCAGGCATTACATATACCGAGCTCCTCGAGCTTGTTCAGATACTTTATGACCGCTGTTACGTATGCCGAATGACTCCAGGTAAGCGGCGCGACTGAGACCTGCTCTCCTGTCTGCGGGTTGAGCTGTTCGGACAAGACGCCGGAAGGCAGCATGTGCTTGGTGACCCAGGAGAATATCTCCCGGACATGTTCAAAATCTTTCTCTTTCTTCGCGTTCGCTATCAGGTATTCCGCATACCATAGCGTAGTCACTATCCAGGGGTTTCCGGCCGATTCCCGGTCGTTGCGGTAATAGTTATCTCCCTCATAGCGAGCGATACCGCCAGTAGGCATGCCGTGGCTGAGTCGACGCACGGTCTCGGAGAATGCACGTGAAAGCTTCTCGTCATCCTGTGGCAACACTCCAAAAAAGAATATGCCGTAAACGCTCGAAGCGTCCAGCGTCTTATCGTAGTTCATTTCTTTCCCAACCCTGTCGAGATGCTTCACGAAGAGCCCTTCTTTCTCATCCCAGAGGTATTTCATAATGCCTTCTTGTATCGCTTTTGCCGCTGCCCGATACCTTTTCTCATTCTCTTCTTTTCCAAGGATGCGGGAAAGCTCCGCGGCCACTTCGAGAGCGCCGTAGACGCACGATACGGTATATGTGGATGAGCCTCTTTTTTCCTCCCACAGGTCGTATGACGAGAGCGGCAGATGCGTCTCCGGATCCCTGAAGCTCACCATGAAGTCCGCGGTCTTTTCTACGAATGCGTCGTACATGGACTCCAGGAACTCCACGTCATGCGTGTGTGCATAATGCGCCCCGAGCGTGTAGACGACTATCGCGGTCTCGTCTTCCTGGATCGGAAGCTCTGAATGGCCGTTGCGTACCCAGGGATGCCACGAGCTTCCGAGTGAATGATCCGGCAGGTATTTGTGCATCAGGTAGCCATCTTTAAAAAGCACTTCTTTGCAAAATACCAGGAATTTCCGGGCAGCATTCCCATCACCCGCCGAGTCGAGCGCGAGCGCAGAATACGAAGCGTCGCGCGGCCAGACATAGCTATAGGTGTCGAGACCGTAGTTGAGCATGTCAGAGTCGAGCGAAGCGAGGATTCCTCCGTCGACGTCCACATGTGCGCGGATATACATGAGCGAGCGTTTGAAAAGCCCGATCTGTTCGGCGGTCATACCCATGAAATTCCAGTCGTAGGCGTTGACCCACGCTTTCCAGAAATCGCTCGATGTGCGCATCAGATGGCTCGGCGATTTTTTGGTCCTGATGAACGCATCGAGTTCCTGTGCATCAGGTATGGTTCGCGCGGCGGCGAGCCAGTATTCGGCTATGTGAGTCTGCCCTGGCGAATATTGCTCATAAAAACCGATGACAGAATCTGCAGGACCGTGCTCTATAGGGTTTTTCGTAAGCGCACCATCCTCGGCATCTTTATGGCTTCCTTCGTGCCCGGCAAAATTTGCCAAGCCGGTGACGTAATCCTGGAAAGGCTTTTCGTTTATGAGTCCGCCGATCAGGAAGACGCGCTGGCCTTTGTAATGGATTATGGAGTTGGTCTGCGGATCGTAGTATGCCGTGTCACCGCCATGCGCTTTGTATATCTCGAACTGATGCCCCATGTAAAGTTTTATCTCTCGGCCTCGTTCAGAGAGATTCTTTATCTGGATCTTTCTGAGGAAAATCGGTTTTTCATTGTATACGATGTCAGTAAAAAGAAGCTCCACCTGCATCCGCGGGTGTGTAGCGATGATAGCGCTTGCGAGCGCTTCTTCCTCGCACCGAACGGTTATCTGCCACTCTTCGTCGGAGAGCCAGCTCAAGACTCCATCTACCCATATACCGACGCGGTGGATATAGTGCCCACGCACATGGTCTTCGAGGCCGACGTGCGGATAGTAGATGTCGCGGACAAGCCCGCGACTATCCAGTGCGACGGCGAGTTCGCCGTTTGAAAGTATTATTGAACGAGACATATCCCAGGTACATCGTCCTACATCAGCGCACTGAACTAAGCTTTGCGCTTATCGAGCCGCAGGCGCAGGTCAGAAAGCGCGTTCATGTAGGCGATGTAAGCGTCGTACGGCGACTCATATGGTGAAAAATAAGCGTGTACGTCACCATCCGAGAACCATTTGGTGCACATATAGTAGAAATGGTCCGAAGTCTGGAGCTTGCGCCAGTCTTCGAGAAGCTTGTGGTCGTTTACCTCAAGCACCCTGTCTTCGAGGCCATAGATGGCCTTTATGGCGGCCTCCTGCATGGGATTTCCTACCCAAGCAGTCAGGTCGCGGTCGCTATCTGCCCAGGTGACTATGTGTGGCATATCTATCTCACCTTTTGATTCATACGCGTGCACCACTTCTGAGGGAGTCTTGAAGTCGAGGTGAGGATTCTTGAAGACTTCGTTAGGAAGGTTTTCGAGAAAGTGGAATATGCCGGTGTCTTCCCATTGGTGCTCGCCAAAGGTCTCATAGTCCATGAAGAGGTTTACCGTATCTCCCTGCGCTTCGTTCAGCCATTGTCCGAATTTTTCGGACGTGAGCGGCCATTCTGTCCAGCTCTTCGACGAGAACCTGAAAGCGACGTCGTCGGAGAGACGATAATTTTTCAATAGTAGTCCGATGTTCGAAGTCCCCTGGGGTCGATAGACATAGTTAGGGCTTCGCCAGCCGAGTATCGGATCCCATCCTTCAGCGATGATGCCGTGATAGCCAGTGCGTTCTGCCCAATGCGCCAGGTCGTTACGATATGAGAGCTCGGTGTTGCGAAACACTCGTGGCCATACGCCAAAAAGCCGCTGGACGAGTTCGCGGTGCTTCGCGACCTGTCGCTCGAACTCTTGCTGCGAATAGAAAAAGGCAAGTGAATGATAGTACGTCTCGCCCAGGACTTCGGCGCGACCGGTGTCGACGACCTGCTTGAACAGGTCGAGTGCTTCAGGAACGTATCGTTCGAGCTGCTCTAGTGCTATTCCGGAAAAAGAGTAACTTACTTTGAAACCCGGATGACGCTTGAGAAGTTCCAGTATCAGTTTCGTCGCTGGTATGTAGGATTTGCGTGCGACTTTCTCGACGATGCGTCGATTGTTCAGATCGGTTTCAGAACGGTCATTGAAATATTCGGGGTCGTTCCCGATGTCGAACACACGATACTGCTTTACGCGGTACGGCTGGTGCACTTGAAAGTAGAAGCAGACGGATTTCATTTTTTAGTCGGAACTAGTGACGATTTTGCAGCTACCAAGAAAATCGCCCGGCTAAAGCCTGTTCTCATACATCTATTATACAACCCACTAGGCCACTTCTTGTATTATGCTATCCACTTTTCTTCCGGCGGCCATCCAGGTGAGCTGGTTGGCCTCCGTGATGGCGTTATCGGAAAGGGTCTGGGAAAGTCCCGGGTGCTCTACGAGGGCTAGGATCTTGTTCGCCATTTCATCCACGTCCCAGAAATCTACCTTGAGCGCATGCTTCACGACCTCTGAGATACCTGACTGCTTGGAAACGAGAACCGGAGTGCCTGTTTTCATGGCCTCAAGCGGCGTGATACCGAACGGCTCCGAGACGCTCGGCATCGCGAATAGGTCTGCCGCGCTATACATCTCATAACGCTCCGGACCGGTCACGAAACCGGTGAAAAGCACCTTGTCGGAGACACCGAGCTGCGCTGCAAGCTGCATGATAGAGCCCTCCATATCGCCCGAGCCGGAAAGTATGAACATGACCTTCGGATTCTTCTCCGTGACCCGCTTGGCCACGCGTATGAAATAGTCAGGACCCTTTTGGAGCGTCACGCGACCCAGGAAAAGTACGATCTTGTAGCCAGCATTTTTGAGCTGGCGCAGTCGCGGGAGCCATGCACCAGCCTTCGGCATCGTTTCTTCGTCTATGCCGTTGTGGACGACACGGATCTTTGACCCCGGAATACCATATTCTTTTATTATCATCTGCCTCGTGTACTCGGATACCGCAACGACGACATCTGCCGCTTCCATGCCTTCTTTTTCCAGCTCGAAAACATCCGGGTTCACGCTTGAGCGTCCTCCGGTGCGGTCGATCTCTGTGGCATGCACGTGCGCTATCATGGGTTTTCCCGTCGCTTCTTTTGCCATGATGCCCGCGCCGAAAGAAAGCCAGTCATGCGCATATATGACATCGAAATCTTCTTCAAGTGCTATCTCTCTACCAGCGAGCGCATAGCGCAGCACGTCAGACATGAGATCACTTCCATATATTTGTCCGCCGTTTACGTTGCGGACGGACATGAGTGATGTCTTCGTCGATGCAGTGTTGTATGGCGTGACGGTAGAATTGATGCTGCGGAATTTTACGTGCGGCATGTCAGCAAAAACGAAGCGCGCCCATGGCGCGCCGACATCGAGTTTTTTTGGCATTACGAATATCACATCGAGTCCGAGCTGCGCTAGTGCACGCGTAAGTCCGAAACACGCAACGCCTAAACCGCCACTGTTATGTGGAGGAAATTCCCAGCCGAACATTAGTACTCGTCTGCGCATGTAAAGACGTCTTGCATATTTTATCATGGTAAAGAGCCGTGATTTCAAGGCCAGTGGCAAGAATAGTGGATTGTGTGCTAGTGTGGTCCATGAAGATTATGAAGTCCCCCATCCGAGCCTCACTTTTCGACCTAGATGACACTCTTGCGGAGAGTTTTCAGCCTCCATCTTCAGAAATAATTAAGCTTCTCGGCAGATTATTGGAGAAAATGCCGGTTGCAATCCTCACCGCAGCGGGCTGGCCGCGTGTCGAGCACCAATTCCTGGAACCTTTATCCAAATCCCCGAATATCGACCGATTTTTTGTTTTCCCCAACAGCTCTGCCCAGTGCTACCAGCATCAAAACGGCACATGGACCGAGATATACGACCTGAAGCTGACAGACGATGAACGCGCTCGCATCAAGAAAGCCATCGAAGACGCGAGCAGTGAGATAGACATCCGCGATCCCGGCTATGAGCCAAAGATCATCGACCGCGAGGCACAGATCGCCTACGCCGCCGTCGGACTCGACGCACCACCCGAGGTGAAGAAAGGTTGGGATCCGGACCAGAGCAAACGTAAAAGGTTGAAGTCCGTCATCGAAAAGATGGTCCCGGACGTAGAGGTGCGTATCGGTGGTACGACTACTATAGATATAACCAAAAAAGGCGTCTCAAAAGCCTATGGCGTCGAATGGCTTTCAAAGCATCTGGAAATTCCGGCGCCAGAAATGATATTTATCGGCGACGCACTCTACCCAGGCGGCAACGACGAGGTCGTAATTCCTACTGGTATCCAGACGCGAACGACTTCAGGACCATCAGAGACCGAGAAGATTATCAAGGAGATACTTCAATAAGAGAGCGTTGGTTAGTCCCAAGGCTGGCTTGCCGACTCGATTTCGTACAGCAACTGGTCAAGCTTGCACAATAGGTTAGTTATTTTGACCGGTCTCAGGACTGTAGTTCATCTTTCTGGACTTTCAAATACGCTCTTCATTTAAGGATTCCCGGCTAATAAGAATAGGATTACCACGGGGGCAGAGGCAGCTATAAATAGCCCAGTAACAATCCAAAAGAAATACTCTTCTGCCCCGAGGACCTTTTTGTCGCTAAGTTTAATGCTTTGATCAAGCTTTTCTTTTAAAAATAAATCAAAATCTTTTTTGCTTCTAATGGCTGTGCCAACCTTCTTTAAAAGATCTGCACGTAAGCTTCTGTAAAAGTCTAGCTGCTTATCCAACTTTGTACCTTCTTGAGACATGATCAGTGTTAGCCATACTGTTGCAGCTGCAATAAATAAGCTGTAGAAAATTCCACTGAATTTGGCTAGCGCAGTCGCACACCCGCTGGGAATATAGTCTTTAGAAAACATAAAGAAGAGACCTGCAATTATCGCTGCCGCGATTGTCATGAGCGTCCCTAGGAAAGACCGCTTCTGAGCAACGTTCTCATTGAGAATAGGAAGTATCTTGGATTCTGTTTCGGTGATTTCATCAAGGTTTGTATACATCATTTCTATCATCTTTTTTGACTCATCTCTCCAGTTCTCGTACATCTGCCAAAATTGACCGTTCTCAAGTTTTTGCCCTTTCTCATCTTGAATTAGTCCCGCCAAATGATCGTAATACGCAAGTAGTTCAAAATCTGACGCATTTGGTCCAGCCGCTGCTTTAGCGCGAGTAAACTTCTGACTGTTGTCATTGAGAAAAAGTTTCTTATTTTCAAACTGAATTTGTATATCGTTCATATTTGACGCCTCTAGGGATTAGAATCTACCGCAAACTGACTAACTGCGACGGACTTGAATTAAAACCATGTGGCGACCCCGCCGTGATGAGAACAGGTTCCACTGCGATGCAAGCTAAAACTATATGAGCCGTCGCGACACTGCGCGCTAGCTCCTGCCGGGATGCTTGGCGCCTGCGTCGGAGCGTGAACAGGATTTCCGTTTACATTTTTATAGTAGGTGTTGTTTGAAATAGTCGTGGTCCACTCCGGATGCAAAGCCAAAACTGAATTGACATCAGCACGCGTTAAAGGTCCAAAGTTACCCGTAGCCGGAGTAATGCCCTCTTGCTTTTGAAAAGCAATCAGAGCACTTCTTGTCTGCGGTCCAAAGGTAGACGTAATTTGTCCAGAATATAGGCTTTCGTCCATTAAAAACTGCTGTAGAAACGCCACATCAGTGCCAGTCGTTCCGTACGAAAGATCATGGGTAAATGTCGCTCCAAGCGCAACGGATGGGAGGAGGAGTACCAAAAAACCTAGGAACCCAAACTTTTTCATGTGGACGCACTCTACCTTAGTATTCGAGTATCCGCAAGACGAAAAAAGCCCGTATTTACGGGCTTTTTTCGCTATTTCTGAGCCGGACTTTACCCACTCGAATAGATACTATTGACCAGCAGGCGGAGCCCCTGAAGGGTCTGCCGGAGTCGCATCAGGTGCCGGCGGATCAGCAGGAGGTGTCGTCGAAGCGACGGTTGACGGGTGGGGTGACAGCATGCTCGGCTCGACTACTGTATCGGGGGTCGAGCTGGAAGTCGGATCAGCCGGAGGAGCATCTGTGACCTCAGGCGCGCTCGAGCTGGCAAGTTCGACAGGAGCGCTCGGGGTCGACGGATTCGAGTACGTAAATGTGAGCGGCGTGCGTTTTGTGTCCGTGTATCCGAAAGGTACAGGTGTGTCGCTGCTCCAGCCGGTGTAGACCACATCAATCAAGCACGTATCCCCGTCGCTCAATGCATCTGTATCGGAGATAGTCACGTTGAAGTCAAATGGTCCGTTCGAGAAGGTCGTTGTCGCAAGTGCAAGAAGTGGTCCATCATACATAAACGACGTACTCGTCGCGCTCGCATGCAAAGCGTTACAGAATACATCGCTTCCGCCTGTCTTCTCGACAGAGATTTCATATTGCATCGGAAGACTGCCGCTCTCCGGTATCACGAACGAGGTATGGAAGCCGCCATCTTCGTCTTCCGGTCCGTCGAACGTATATCCATCACCTTCCGCCTGGACTCGAAAGCCGAGAAAGCCGGCCTGAAAGACGTTACTTTTAGAAAAGTCGACGTCGCGGAAATACGATAGGGTCATCCCGCCGACACCATTGGTCACGCCGAAAGAGAAAGCCATTAGTATCATCACCACGATAACAGAGAATACCTGACCGTATCTTTTCGCCGAACTCCGCGTCGCGCTCGAAGGCGCCAGCGCGACCGGCAAGAATATGTCGTCCATAGTCCGAATGCGCCTGTATGTCGCGTGAGTACTCATACGGTTTCAAATTTCTTTCTTCTAAGCGCGACGACTTCTCTGATGATACGTAGCACTTCGTCGAGAATGATGATGGCAGCGGGAAGCGCGATCATGAGGAGGAATCCGAGCGGCCTCTTTGCGAAGTCGAGTACGAATCCCGCGTATGGAACATGCAGTATCACTTTGCCTTCTACCTCCCGCAGCTTTGTCTGTGTCGGGTCGGGCGCATTGTTCGCATCACCTTTCGTAGTGAATATCGTGAAGCCGTCGACATCGTCTATCTTTACTATCCTGTGCGTAGTCGGAATCTGTATACGCGTGTCCTCTCCGAAAGTAATGACGTCACCGAGATGATACGACTCCTGCGGTTGTACGACCACTATTGAGCCGGTGGGAATTGCCGGTTCCATAGAGCCGGATTTCACTATCTTAATAGTGACCTGCCCCGGTATCGGCAGGAGTGATGCCAGAAATACACCTCCTACCGTGATGAGGATGAGTACGAAGACCGTGTAGAGGATTGTCGAGATAATTTTCATACTTAGTTGAGTGGACAGTTTTCGTCCAGTTCGAATTTGTCGGCTAGCGTGTTGTACGCACTGTTAGAACCCGGATATGCCGCATTGAACATGCTTTTCACTTGCGACTGCGTGTACGGGAAGTTGCTCAATTTACCAGCGTTCAGGAGTGCTCCAACCGTTTCGCGTCCAAGTCGGTTCAATCCGCCGCCGCCGTTTTGCAACACCTCAAAGAGGGTTTCACCGGGGAAAGCATTGTCGAAGACAGAAGAGAATTGTTGGTTTGGCGAATAGCCTACCCAGTTATCGAAGTGGTGAGATTGTTTCCAGTACCCGTGCGAGCAGTACTGCGAATGTTTGGGCGGAGGAGGAGGTGTCACGTTTCCGGTACTGCAGGTGAATTTCGGCTGGTCGTCGCTCGAAACCGCACGTACGGAAACATCAATAGACATTGAATCGGTTTGGGCAATGTTACCGAGCGTCGAGCCGTCGCAAGACATTTTGCCGGTCTGCAAGTTCACTGTAAGCGTCCCCGCGCACCAGCACATGCCGACGTAGCGCGTCTCGCTTTGTCTGCATGTGCCGAAATTCTTCGCATCTCCGAGCGGATACGACATGTTATTGAGTACCGTGGTCGCGGCTTTCGTTGTCGTCCCGAAGAGAATTTTCTCGCCGTTCTTAAATATGCCGTCGCCGTTATCAAGCCAGCCGAAAAACTGCAGATTGTTTGCGAGTTCGCCGCTCGAATTCCCGTTTGGATCTACTAGTGATTCCGGTTCGTTCACTCTATTGTCTTTGTTCGAAAGATTCTTGAAGTCGAGACATAGATACGCATTCCCTTTTTCCACATGCACGCTTACCGTCTCGCATCCGAAATCTCCGGGTTTTACGTCAGGAAAATTAAAGAATTTGTCCGAGCCAGGCACGAGATCTTTCATCGCCCATGTGGCGCTCGGAACTGCGACGCCGTTGTAGACGCCTTTGCTGTCGATCTTTAGCTCAATCCCTCCCATCTGGAAATGGCCGAACGTCGAGCCCGTCGAGTCGCGGTTTAGGGCAGCCAAGACGACAACACTCAAAACCGCAACTATAACGGCGCTACGTGCCCCAAGTCTGATAATTGCATCCATACTCGGGATTAATTTCTAGCGTTAGTGATCGTACAGGTGATGGCCTGACCCTCATTCAACACCACCGGTGTTGTTGTTGCCGCAGGACACCCTGCACCAGTAATAGAGACGAAGTGATAGCCAGCTTTCGGATCTTCGGTGATGAAGTGATTGGTGTTGGAATTTACCGGTACTGAGGTTGTATTCGGTACCAAGACGCCGTCTACACGCATATTGAACGTCGAAGGATTAGCCAGAGGCGGCGCGCCAGTCACGTTCTTAATAAGCGTGATGTTGCCGGGCAGGTCGTCGTTCATTATGTAGCAGGTTTTCTCGTCGCCGAGAGCAAGCGTCACATTCCCTTCTGAGTCACAGGACTGTCCTGGGACTGCTGGGAACGTGCCGACGTAGCCGGAAACGCCAGTTTCTGAGATCTGATAGTTACCGGTTGAGACAGTGGTGGTTGCGCCAGAAGTAACCTGCGTCGTCACGATGCCGTTGTCAATAAAGAGCTGGAAGTCGCCCACGACGTTGTTGCCGCCGTTATCGTTCTTCACGAGTTTCTTCACTACTATTTTCGCGAGACTGTGGTCGCGGCCGGTGCAGCGGAAGTCTGCGTTGTTGCGCGCCTGCACGGTCTCGAATTCCAGGTCTACGGTCGCAGCGTCAGTCTGTGTAATATTGTTGAGTGCGGTCCCGTCGCAATGCACTCCGGTGTTTACTGAAGGATTCACGCCTTGCCCTGCAGCTACCGGATCGAGTGTCAGAGTTCCGAAGCACCATGCTTTTGCGATGTATTTTGTCTGATTGGCCGGAAGAGGACCAGTCCCGCCCCATGCGTTACCGGATGAGTCCGCGAGAGTGGCAGTGAAAGGTGTAGTCGTCGCGAGATTGTAGAGAGTGACCACTCCCGGAGAAAGCTGTGGCTCGCCGACCTCGTAGACGTTGTCGCCGTCGTCAGCCCACCAGAACATCTGAAGATTTTGAGCAAGTTCGCCGTCCCACGTGTCGTTTATGTCTTCCGGTGTATCACCCGCGCCGAGTTCCGGGTCGGTAGAAGATTTGTCGTCGTTGGAAGTAAGAGAAAGTTTGAGACACGCCCACGCATCGTTTTGTACATGGAGTGAGATAGTATCTTCACCCTCGTCGTCAGGTTTGATATCCTGAAAGTTAAAGAAAAGCTTTCCGTTGCTCAGATCACTGAGGGGAAACGAAGTGTCGCACGGTGTGCCGACGACGGGAAACGATGCCACGCCCTGCCAGACAAAATTCGGCGCTTCCTCAGTACCGATGTTGGTGCAGCGGTTACCATTGTAATAGCTGTCGTTATCTATCTTGAGGTCGATGGCGCCTGCCGCGAAGGTATTCCCGGTCGAAGTCTCCGTGTCGGAGAAAAACGCGCCCGTGCCCCCAACCAGGAGCGCTGACCCTGCGCCTGCGATGAGAAGCAAACTCACTAGTATTCTGTTCATAAATTTTATGTTACCCCTAGCTGATTAATTTTGCTGCTTTTCTTAGCAGCCCGCCGAGCACTAGCCCCCGTGCTCGGTGCGGCTGATAAGAACTAGAGTTCGAAGTTGTACGTAGTACCGTTGAACTCAATTGAGCTAACGAAGTCTGTAGCGTCCGCAGGTCCTGGCTGGCCGTCACGAACACCAAGGAATGAACCAGGCGTAAGGAGTTTAGCGTTCGGGAATGCGGTCACGATATCGTTCCACGAACGATATACTGCCGAGCTACCGTCTGGCCAAGTGTTGTCGTCTGCGGTCGCAGCGGTCTTGTCTGGACCTTTGGCGAGACCTGACCAAGTCCACATTCCGGCGCCACCGTTCTTGGCGTCAACTGTTGTCCACGTCGCTGCCGGAAGAGCAGGATTACCGCCTGTTCCAGGCTGCATTGTGAGACGATTCTGGAAGCCACCGGTAATGGTGCTGGTCGCAAAATCAACGTTGAACTGAATGAACGGTGTATCGCTATCAGCTGTAGCATCGTAGGCGCGGAATTTGATAGTGCTGATTGCGTTCAACAATGTGCCGCCGAATTGGCCTGTTGCGATGTTGTAACGAGGATTAGTTCCCGTATCGAGAACCATCTTGGCTCCAGCCTCTCCTGCTACCGACTCCATATGATTCTGACCACTCAAGCCACTGAACTGATCAATGGTCATCACCGTGTCATTGGTGTCATTGTAGAAGAACCACTTTCCTGGAGCACCTGCGGTAGTCGTCGCAAGGTCAGATTGGTTGATTTCGTTCGGATCAACCGGAGGAGTTGTCGTCGAGCTACCGAGCGGTGGGAGGCTCGAGCAAAGGAACTGACCGTTATTTCGAGACTGTACTGCTTGGAACGAAACGTCAGCAACTATGCCGTCGGTCTGTGCGTCGTTCTGATTTCCAATACCATTACAGGTAAATCCTGTGCCACGCACAAGCGGACCGTTCGTGCCGGTTTTGCCGAGACCGTCCTGTGCAACAGGTGTCGCGGTCAAAGCGCCGAAGCACCATGCCTTGCCTACATAAGTCGTTGTGGCTGGATTAAGCGCCGGACCATTTGCAGAGTCCGCAAGCGGGAGCCATACACCGGTGAATGTCGATGAGGCTACTCCGGTGAGAGCCGGGATAACCGCTTCGCCTGCCTCAAACACATTGTCGCCATCGTCTTTCCAGAAAGTGAAGTTGAGATATTTTTGGAGTTCGCCGTTGTTGCCGAGAGCCGGGCCGACATCGCCCGCATCTGTCTCAGGGTCAACCAGAGTATTTTCCGGCGTGCCGGTCAATTTGATGGCCATGCATGCCCATGCACTGTTGCTGCCTGCATGGACGGAGATAGTGTCCTCACCTATGTCACCCGGCTTTACGTCCGTAAAACTGAAGAAAAGCTGGTTGGTAAGATTGCTCAGCGCCCAGCTGTTCGAAGGACTTGCTACCAACAAACCAGTTGATGTACTGGTCACGTAGCTTTCGTTATCTATTTGAAGGTCGATGTCACCCGCTGAAAAGGTGTTCCCTGTCGACGTTTCGGTATCTGAAAAGAATGCGCCTGTTGCACTTGCAACCATTGCTCCGGCGAAGATTATCATCGCCAGCGCCATTAGTATGCGAGTGTTAAGTAATCGAATCATATTTTTTATAATTTGCTGCTACTTGTAATCTAATAAGTTGCCGCTCTTGAGCAGCCCGTCCAGCGCGAGAACCCCACGCTGGATACGGCTGCTAAGAACTAGATGTTCTACTGAGCTTGAAGGGTGTTTGTTACCGCGCAAGTCGAAGTTGCACCTGCAGTTACGGTGAACGTCGTGCTCGTCTTTGCAGTCGTGCTTGCTGCACAGCTGCCGCCAAAGGTCGTGTTGAAGCCTGTTGGCGTTGCGTCTTCGCTCACGAAGTACGAACCTACAGGAAGATTGAGGTAGTTCGTGCCTGCGACCGAGCCAGCTTGCGGAGAGCCGGATACGTCAGTTCCGTTAGACGCATTCTTTACGTGGATTGTGAATGCGCTAGCCGGAGTAGAGGAACCAACGACTGTCTTTGTCACAGTAATCGCGCCGGTTGTCGGAGCCACCGGTCCGCCAAACGGAGGCAAACTCGAGCAAAGGAATTGACTGTTGTTTCGAGACTGCACTGCCTGGAACGAGACATCTACGCTGATGCCGTCGGTCTGTGCGTCATTGTTATTGCCTGAACCGTTACAGGTAACACCGGTGCCGCGTACGAGCGGACCGTTCGTGCTGCTTGCGGTTTTGCCGATGCCATCTTGTGCTACTGGCGCAGCGGTCAAAGTGCCGAAGCACCATGCCTTACCGATGTAGCTGGTAGATGTCGCTGCGAGAGGCTGACCAGTTGAAGAGTCAGCAAGCGGGAGCCATGCTCCTGTGAAGATTCCACCTGCAGTGCCCGTGAGTTGAGTGATTTGCGATTCGCCGGCCTCAAGAACGTTGTCTCCGTCGTCTTTCCAGAAGACGAAGTTCAAATAGTTCTGGAGTTCGCCATTGTTGCCTAGTGCAGGACCTACATCACCCGCATCAACTTCCGGATCCACGAGAGTGTTTTCCGGAGTCGCAGTGATCTTTGCAGCCATACATGCCCAGGCAGAGTTACTGCCCGCGTGAACGGAGATGGTGTCCTCACCGATGTCGCCCGGCTTCACATCTGTAAAGCTGAAGAAGAGCTGGTTGGTAAGGTTACTCATTGCCCAACTGTTGGCCGGCGAAGCAACGAGAAGGCCCGTCGATGTCGAAGTGACGTAGCTTTCGTTGTCGATTTGCAGGTCAATGTCTCCTGCTGCAAACGTATTGCCGGTCGAAGTCTCGGTATCCGAGAAGAACGCGCCGGTCGCGCTTGCAGTGACCGCGCCGACGAAGACTATCATCGCGAGCGCGATAAGTATTCTGGCGTTTAAGATTTTTGCCATGATTTTGAGAGATTAAATACTAAATACAAATAAAAAGGCACTTCGCTTGAACCTTTCTTATCGACCCCTCCCCTTTGATCTTTTTAGGAGAGAAAAAATCCGCTCACGACAAGGCGCAGTCTTCAGGCACGAAGCTCCGAAAACTGCTCCTCGATGTACGAGAGCTGCTTATGCCCCTGGTAAGTGCTGTGTGACAGCATTATTTTGTGAGCGCTCAACTTCGCACGCTAAGCGACACGACACCTGCGAACTGTAGCGTTTCAATCATGACGATGATATGAAGTGGGGTTATTCTTTCCGTGGAGAAGTATGTGAATAGCTTGTAGATAACGCTGTATATAAGGTGGACAAAAAGTGGATAAGGAATTCACAGGAAATCCAGAAAACAAAAAGCCCGCTTAAACGCGGGCTTTTTGTATAGGTCCTTGAGGACTAATTCAAGACTGGCATCGGAATGTCGAGAGATGCGCAGCTCGTGAGGTTTATCGAGCGCAGGGTCGTCTTATAGACGTAGCCGGTCGGATCAGTGATGCCCCACGGAGTGAGTACTTGCTTCTCGTGCAGCTTCTGGAACTGACGCACTGCAGCGTCGGTCTGTTTTCCGAATACCCCTTCTACAGGAATGCTCAGTCCGAGCTGAGTGTTCAGGAACTGCTGCAGGAGTTTTACCTGTGCAGGATCATTCTTCTTCCCCATGCGCATGTAGCCATGGAGAAGTGCGGAACAGCCAGCCGGAAGCTCAGGAAGGGTCGTCGTAGACGCACCGAGGACCTGGCCAGTCGGAACGATAGCATTGCCGCCGCCAAGTGAACCTGCGATCGGACCGTTACCGCCACCTCCACCTCCAGACGGAGGAGCAGGAGGAGTAACCGGTACAACTACCGGAGCATTTACAGTGATTGAGATCGTTGCAACGTTGCTGTCTGTCGTACCGTCGTTGGCTTTGAAGTCGAATGAGTCAGGACCGTTATAGCCAGCGTTGGGTGTATATACGAACGCACCTGTCGCAGTGTCGAGCATAAGTGTGCCGTTCGTCGGATTTGAGGTCGTAGCGTAAGTGAGAACAGCCGAATCAATGTCAGTAGCAGCAACAGTCCCGTTCAAGACTGCGTCTTGTGCGACCGAGAGAGACTGTGCGCTTGCGATAGGAGCGTCGTTCATCGGAGTGACGGTGATAGTGACTGATACATCGCTGCTCGGAAGCGTACCGTCATTTGCATGATACGTGAACGTATCGACGCCGATGAAGTTCGCTGCAGGCGTGTACGAGAAGCCGCCATCAGCTGCGAGTGCGACTGTGCCGCCATTTACGGTGGTTGCAGACCCTACGAGTGCTGCAGTGAGAGTCGTACCCGCGTCTACATCAGAGTCGTTGGCAAGAACGCCGGTGACAACCGGAACGCTCAATACGGTGTCTTCTGCAGTGGTGTACGTATCCGCTACGGCAACAGGAGCGTTGTCCGTAGATACAGAGATAGATACGGTGGCGACTGCGCTGTTGGCTACGCCGTCGTTAGCAGAATATGTGAACGAATCAGGACCTGTGTAGTCTTGAGCAGGCGTGTACGAGAAGCTGCCGTCAGCGTTGAGCGTGACGGTGCCATTTGTCGGCTGACCGACGATGACCGCGGTCATGGGGTCGATTTCAGCGTCTGTGTCGTTCCCGAGAACGCCGGTCGCAGCGACAGTAAGGACGGTGTTCTCATTGGTCGAGTAGCTATCATTCTGCGCGACAGGAGC
>Ga0068860_100000177_pt1 | contig 104330 bp, 123 predicted proteins | sample KBSSwiS32_FD_66597 | JGI IMG/M metagenome (GOLD analysis project Ga0068860, IMG submission 66597) | Switchgrass rhizosphere microbial communities from Kellogg Biological Station, Michigan, USA - KBS Switchgrass S3-2 | ecosystem: Host-associated > Plants > Roots > Rhizosphere > Soil ... | reverse complement strand
ACGGACCACTCGAAGAAGAAATTCGAGCTCAAGCTCGTGAAATTCCAGTTCGGAGAACTCCGCTGGGACGAGCAGTACACCAAGACCCACATGAAGACCTACGAGGCACCGCTCTCGATGGTCGCAAAGCTCAAGAACAAGACTACAGGTGAAGAGCGAGAGCAGGAGATATTCCTCGCTGATTTCCCGTGGATGACCAAACACGGCACCTTCATCATCAACGGCGTCGAGCGCATCATCGTCCCGCAGCTCGCACGCTCTTACGGCATCTTCTTCGAAGCGCTTCCGTACAAAGGAAAGAACTACTTCGCTGCAAAGATAATCCCTTCGCGCGGCGTATGGATAGAGATAGAGTCTGACGCTGATGGTTCTATATATGTAAAGATAGACCGCAAGCGCCAGTTCCCGGTCACCGCGCTTCTGCGCGTCTTGGGACTCTCGAGCGACAAAGAGATAGTGTCTCGCTTCGAGAAGACCGCGGCAAAAGAAGCTATCGCATCCACGCTCGCAGCTGACAGTGCAAAGACCGTAGACGAAGCATATGTAGAGATATACCGCCGCCTCAGAGATGGTGACATCGCCAATGCCGATTCTTCCAAAGACCATGTAGACGCGACGCTTTCTGCGGAGCGCTACGACCTCTCGAAAGTCGGCCGCTTCCACTTCAACCGCCGCTTCGGACTCTCCACCAAAGACTCTGATCTCGGCCAGGGCACGCTTTCCGCTGACGACATCGCGCGCATCATCATCCAGATCTCGGAGCTGAACGCGAACCCTGCCGGAGAAGCAGACGACATCGACCACCTCGGCTTCCGCCGCGTTCGTTTCGTAGGCGAGCTTCTCGAAAGCCGCATGCGAGTCGGACTCTCGCGCATGAAGCGCAACATCCAGGACCGTATGGCGATGGTAGACGCTGAGACGTCGACGCCGGTTTCTTTCGTAAACCCGCGCCCGTTCCAGGCTGCTATCCGCGAATTCTTCACTACAGACCAGCTCTCGCAGCTGATGCAGCAGTACAACACCCTCGACGAGATCGAACATCTTCGCACGCTCTCGACCCTCGGTCGCGGCGGACTCACATCTGAACGCGCAGGCCTCGAAGTACGCGACGTTCACTCTTCGCACTACGGCCGCGTCTGTCCGATCCACACTCCTGAAGGTAAGAACATCGGCCTCGTGTTGCACATGTCTCTCTATGCTCGTCCGAACGAATTCGGCATCATCGAGACTCCGTACGCGAAAGTCGTCAAAGGCAAGATCACCGAAGAGATAGTCTATATGAACGCTCTCGAAGAAGAGCTGCACTCTATCGCGCACGCCGCGACGAAACGCGACGACAGCGGCAAGCTCGTCGACGCTTTCATCGACGTCCGCAAGAACGGCAAGCCGACGGTAGTCGCTCGTGAAGACGTAGACTACATGGAAGTCGCGACCAACCAGCCTTTCTCCGTAGCGACGTCACTCATCCCATTCGTAGAAAACGACGACGCGAACCGCGCGCTCATGGGTTCGAACATGCAAAAACAGGCAGTGCCTCTCGCAGTGCCTGATGCTCCGGTAGTTGCTACCGGCGTCGAGTCTGTCGCAGCACGCGACTCCGGCCGCCTCATCCTTGCTGACGAAGCAGGCGAGGTGACCTACGCAGACGCGCAGATGATCAAGGTCAAGAACGATGACGGGAAGACCAAAGAATATCCTCTCGTCAATTTCTCCCGCACCAACGGCTTCACCTGCTTCCACCAGCGTCCGGCAGTCACTGTCGGCGACCGCGTGAAGAAAGGCGGCCTTCTTGCAGACACTTCCACATCCGTAAACGGCCAGATGGCGATAGGACAGAACGTCCGTGTCGCGTTTCTCCCGTGGTTCGGTAACAACTTCGAAGACGCTATCGTCATCTCGGAGCGTCTCGCGAAAGAAGCACGATTCACTTCCATCCACATGGAGGAATTCATCTGCGTCGTTCGCGACACCAAGCTCGGGCCTGAGGTCACGACACACGACATCCCGAACGTCTCCGAATTCAAACTCCGCAATCTCGACGAAGAAGGAGTAGTGCGCATCGGTGCGGAAGTCCGCCCCGGCGACATCCTCGTCGGCAAAGTCACTCCGAAAGGCGAGACTCAGCTCACGCCTGAAGAAAGACTCTTGCATGCGATCTTCGGTGAGAAAGCGAAAGACGTGAAAGACACATCTATGCGCATGGAAGGCGGCAAACGCGGACGCATCGTTGGCGTAAAGGTCTTCTCCCGCGAGAATGGCGATCAGCTCGAGAGTGGCGTGATCAAGAGGGTTCACGTAGAAGTCGCACAGCTTCGCACCATCTCGGTCGGTGACAAGCTCGCAGGCCGTCACGGTAACAAAGGCGTCATCTCGCGCGTGCTTCCAGAAGAAGACATGCCATATGACAAAGACGGTAACCCGGTAGACATCATATTGACTCCGCTCGGTGTTCCGTCCCGTATGAACCTCGGTCAGATCCTCGAGCTGCACCTCGGCCTCGCAGCAGACCTTCTCGGCTATCAGGCAATCGTTCCGTCATTTGCCGGAGCAACGACTACTGAGATCCAGGAAGAGCTTACGAAAGCTGGCGTAGATCCGTCCGGTAAGCGCACTCTATTTGATGGAAGAACTGGAGAACCTTTCGCTCAGCCAGTTTCTGTCGGCGTCATGTACATGTTGAAACTACACCACATGGTGGAAGACAAGATACACATGCGTTCTATCGGTCCATACAGCCTTACGACGCAGCAGCCTCTCGGCGGCAAAGCCCAGAACGGTGGTCAGCGCGTAGGAGAAATGGAAGTGTGGGCGTTCCTCGGTTACGGTGCTGCATATTCACTCCGAGAAATCCTCACTATCAAATCCGATGACATCTTGGGCCGCTCAGCAGCCTTCGATGCCATCGTCTCAGGCAAGCGTATTGAAGAAACCAACACGCCAGCGACGTTCAACGTCTTGGTCCGACACCTTCGTGGGCTAGGGATCGACGTGGACTTCCGCGGCGGCACAGAAATTACCAGGGAGGCGCGACCTCGTAACGAAGTAAGAAACTAATATGACAATGCAAAAGAAAAAAGACACGATCCCGCAGGATTTCGACGCAGTCGAGATGCGCCTCGCTTCACCGGAGCGCATACTTGAATGGTCACAGGGCGAGATCACCAAGCCGGAAACCATCAACTACCGCACGCAGCGACCGGAAAAGAACGGCCTCTTCGACGAGCGCGTCTTCGGTCCTGAAAAGGACTACGAATGTTACTGCGGCAAATACCGCGGCATCCGTTTCCGAGGCATCATCTGTGAGAAGTGTGGCGTCGAGATCACTCGCGCGATCGTTCGCCGCGAACGCATGGGTCACATCGATCTCGCGACACCGGTCTCCCACATCTGGTTCCTCCGCGGCATCCCTTCACGCATCGCACTCATGCTCGGACTCTCTGCAGCAGAAGTCGAGAAAGTCGTGTACTTCGCCGGCTACATCGTCACTTCGGTAGACGAAGAAGAGCGCAAGCGTCTGATGAAAGACCTCGAGGCTGAGCTTGGCACGAAGACCAAGGCAGCGAACAACGCTGACGAAAAGACCCGTCTCAAAGACCTCGCTACCAAGGCGAAGAAAGAGATCGACTCGATACAAGTCGGCGCAGTTCTCGACGAAGCTGCATACCATCTCTACGCCGTGAAATACGGCGCGATGTTCCGCGCAGCTATCGGTGCTGAAGCCCTCTACTCCATCCTCAAGAAGATAGACCTCAAAGAACTCGTCACGAAGTTCAAAGCAGACTTCGACAAATCAGGTGCAGCAGACAAAGACAAGATGCGAAAGCGCCTGCAGCTCGCAGAAGCGATGTCTCGCGCAGAAGTACGTCCTGAGTGGATGTTCATGACACGCCTCCCGGTCGTCCCTCCGGCACTTCGTCCGATGGTCGCTCTCGAAGGTGGTCGCCATGCATCGTCTGACCTCAACGACCTCTACCGCCGCGTCATCAACAGAAACAACCGCTTGAAGCGCCTCATGGCCATTCACGCTCCGGAAGTAATTCTCCGTAACGAAAAGCGCATCTTGCAGGAAGCAGTCGACGCGCTTCTCGACAACTCCATGCGCCGTGGCGCAGGCGTGCAGGGACTCCTCGGAGGCCGCCGCCGCGCGCTCAAGTCACTCGCAGACTACTTGAAAGGTAAGCACGGCTATCTCCGCCAGAACCTTCTCGGTAAGCGCGTAGACTACTCGGGCCGCTCCGTCATCGTCGTCGGTCCTGACCTTGCTCTCGATGAGTGTGGTCTTCCGAAGCACATGGCGCTCGAGCTTTTCCGCCCGTTCGTCATCCAAGGATTGCTCTCACGCGAGTTGGCGTACAACATCCGTGGCGCAGGCCGTCTTATAGAAGACGAGTCGCCGGAAGTCTGGCCTATCCTCGAAGAAGCGATCCAGAACAAACACGTACTTCTCAACCGCGCACCGACGCTTCACCGTCAGTCTATCCAGGCATTCCGCCCGGTTCTCATCGAAGGTAACGCTATCCAGGTTCATCCGCTGGTATGCCCTGCATACAACGCAGACTTCGACGGCGACGCGATGGCCGTACACGTGCCGCTCTCTGAAGCAGCACAGATGGAAGCAGCAAAGATAATGTCCGCAGCTAAGAACGTCTTGAAGCCTGGTTCCGGTGACGTCGTCGTTGCCTCCAAGCTCCTCGACATCGTCTTGGGCTGCTACTGGATGACGAAAGCAGTCGACGGCCTCAAAGGCGAGGGAAGTTCATTCCCGACCACTAACGCCGCCATCACCGCATACGACTTCGGCGCTATCGACCTTCGCGCGAAGATAAAAGTCCTCCCGAGCGAGAACAAGAAATACGCTGCTTACGACGGCAAAGTGTTCGAAACGACCGTCGGCCGCCTCTTGTTCAACACCGTCCTTCCGAACGACTTCCCGTACGTGAACGAAGAGATCACCAACAAGCGCATGCAGAACCTGGTGCAAAACCTCGTGACGCATTACTCGCTCGATGGTGTTCCAGCAATTCTCGACAAGATAAAGACGTTCGGTTTCCGCTACGCTACTCACGCAGGCATCACCTGGTCCATCTCTGACGTCCAGGTCCCTGAGATCAAGAAAGAGATGGTGCAGGCAGGCCGCGAAGCAGTCGCGCGCGAACAGGCGAACTTCGAGAACGGTCTTCTCACCGAAGACGAGCGCAAGCGCGCTACTATCGAGACATGGGCGAAAGTCTCCGGCGAATTGCGTAAGCACGTCGTTGACGCGCTCGACCGCACTGGTCCTGTACACGACATGATCACCTCCGGTGCTCGTGGTTCCGTGGTCCAGCTGCACCAGATGGCGGGTATGAAAGGTCTCATCACGAACCCTCGCGGAGAGATCATCGAATTCCCAGTCGTATCTTCGTACAAAGAAGGTCTTACTCCGATCGAATACTTCATCTCGACACACGGTGCACGAAAAGGCTTGGCCGACACCGCGCTCAACACGGCGCGCGCAGGTTACCTTACACGCCGTCTCTTCGATGTTTCTCACGACGTCGTCGTCTTGCAGGAAGATTGTGGCACCAAAGAAGGCATCGTCATCAATCGTCCTGGCAAAGAGAACATCGGCGGTTCGTTCGCTGACCGCGTAAACGGTCGCGTTCTCGCCGAAGAAGTCGACGCACAGGGAGCAAGCTTCAAGCGCGGCCATCTCTTGAACCGCGATGATGCGAAACTGATAGAGGCTTCGGACGCACAAGCAGTCACTGTCCGCTCTCCGATGACCTGCAAGGTCGCTCGCGGAGTCTGTCAGAAATGCTACGGCGTCGACCTCTCGAACGGTTCCATCATCGATCTCGGTGAAGCAGTCGGTGTCGTCGCTGCACAAGCGATCGGCGAACCGGGCACACAGCTGACCATGCGTACGTTCCACACCGGCGGTGTGGCTACCGCAGGCGGTGACATCACCATGGGTCTTCCACGCGTCGAAGAAGTCTTCGAGTCTCGCATGCCGAAAGCTCCTGCACTCCTTGCCCGCGTCAGCGGTGTCATCGAGTCCATCGAGCGTGATGGTCAGGAACAGATCATCCGCATCCTTCCGGAAGGCGGCAAAGGTGCAAAGCGCGAAGTCGAATATCGCGCATCTGCAGCACGTACGCTCGTCGTCAAACAAGGCGACAGCGTTCAGAAAGGTGACTTCCTCACGGACGGTTCTGCTGACCTCGACGAGCTCTTCGTCTTGGTAGGCAAAGAGCGTTCTCAGGAATACATCATCGCTGAGATCACCCGCATCTATGAGCTCCAGGGTGTCTCTACCGGACGCAAACACCTCGAAGTCATCGTCAAACAGATGTTCAGCCGCGTATCGGTCACGTCTCCTGGCGACACCGGCCTCTCGGCAGGTGACATCGTCGCAGACTTCGAATTCGAACGCCTCAACAACGAGATGAAAGAAGCAGGCAAAGAGCTCGCGAAAGGCAAAGGCCTTCTCCTCGGTATCACCGAAGTCTCTCTTACCCGCGCTTCCTTCCTCTCCGCTATCTCCTTCCAGAACACGCCGCGCAAACTCGCAGAAGCTGCAGTTTCCGGCGCTGTGGACCGACTCGTCGGCCTCAAGGAAAACGTCATCATCGGTCGCTTGATCCCGGCAGGTACTGGTTTTGCCGGTTCCAAGAAGCACGAGATGATCGCTGAGCTCGAAGCTGATCTCAAGAGACAAGACGCTGCAGTAGCTGCGCTTGCTCCTGAGCAGACGGTGGCCTCGGAATAATCGACTCCTGTATCACATAGGAAAACAAAACCGCCCCTTAGGGGCGGTTTTGTTACAAAGCAAAGGCCGCCGGTACTGAGGTACCGACGGCCGCGTTCGACCCGTTGTCTCCGCTATTTACGGAAGTGCCCGACAATCGCAAGTATCACGCTTATCAAGAGGATAGCGCAGCCCGCGAGGAAGATCGCTCCGCCCTCGTGCGAAGAGAAGCGTTCATGCACGACCTTTCCGGTACCCATCGTGACGAGTGCCGCGATGAATAGCGCAAACGCAACGGAAGTGATGGTAGTAGGCTCCTTAGGCTTGAGCAGTCTGCTCTCCACCATGAGTGAGCGCCTCCCTTGTCGCTCTATGAGAACTCTGCACCAAAGCTCCTCAAAGCGCAATCATAATCATATAGACGTGCTTGACCGGAGTGAGGCATCCGCATATGGTTCTGGTCGGTAGGGCGGTCGGCGCCCTTCTGAGAAACCGAGTGAAAGAGGAATCACGGCGATGGGTGAATACGGTCGAATCGAATCGGATATCACTAATGCAGTGAAAGCCGTCGCGGAAGAGGCGGTTAAGAGCGCTTTGAACCTTGGGACGCGTCGAATGCAGGACGAACTCAAATTTGCGGAGGACGACGCAATGAGGCATATCAAGATCTGTCTCAAGCAATTGGTCGAGGAGTGCTAGTGCGCGTTAGCATTTCGACGATTCGAACATCTGAAGGCCCGAGGCAGTGTACGCCCGGGCTTTCGCTTTTGGGGGCCCAAAGATGCATAATGACCCTATGTCAGACACGGTCCAGCAGATCAAAGACAAGCTCTCGATAGCCGAAGTGGTAAGCGGCTACGTGAAGCTCGAAAGAAGCGGCGGGAACCTTCGCGCGCGCTGTCCGTTCCATGCAGAGCGCAGTCCGAGCTTTTTCGTCTCGCCTGACCGTGGCACGTATCATTGTTTCGGCTGCGGAGTAGGCGGCGACATCTTTACCTTTGTCGAAGCGATAGAAGGACTCGACTTCAAAGGCGCGCTCAAGGTGCTCGCTGAGAAAGCCGGCGTGCCGCTCGTGTACTCACGCGGCGAAAAGGATTCTCTGGACGATAAAGACAAGCTTTTTTCTCTCCTGGAAACCGCCACTATCTTTTATCAGAACAAACTCACCGATGAGGCCAGGAAATATCTGCATGACAGAGGCATAGTAGACGCGACCATCGCAGCTTTCCGCGTCGGCTGGGCAGGCAAAGAATGGTCAGAGGCGACAGATTTTCTCAAGAAAAAAGGTTTCCGCGACAAAGAGCTCTTAGATGTAGGCGTCTCGAGGAAGAACGAACGGGGGACTCTCTCGGATAAATTCCGCAACCGCATCATGTTCCCGATAGCAGATAGCGCAGGCCGCATCATCGGGTTTTCCGGACGAATCTTCGGCGAAGACGCTTCTCCTGAAGCGCCGAAATATCTGAATAGCCCCGAAACGCCGCTTTTCCATAAATCCCGCATCCTCTATGGTTTCGACAAAGCCAAGATGAGTATGCGCAAACTCAACTGCGCCGTTCTCGTAGAAGGTCAGATGGACCTTCTGGCGTCGCACCAAGCCGGGTGGGAAAATACCGTCGCGGTTTCCGGCACGGCCTTTACCGCTGAGCATGCTGCACTCATAAAAAGGATGACAGAAAATCTCGTCCTGGCGCTCGACCCGGACGAAGCTGGCGTAAAAGCAGCAGGACGCGCCGCACGTGCGGCACTCGCATCGGGCCTCAACGTAAAAGTCGCGCAGCTTCCGGACGGCCTCGACCCAGCCGACCTCATAAAAGAAAAAGGCGCTGAGCCATGGAAAGAGTCCATCAAGAATGCCAAAGACATAATCACGTTCCTCCTCGACGTACTCGAAGCGCATGCGAAGAATCCCGACCAGTTTCGCCGCAACACCGAAGCCGTCGTACTGCCTTTCCTCTCTGACATACAGAGTCCTATCGCACGCGAACAAGCCACTCGTGAGATATCGAAGCGGCTCGGTGTCTCTCAGGGCGCGGTAGAAGATGCGCTCGCCAAGATCCCGCTCGCACCGGTCCGAGAAGCAGACCGCGCGCAGGCTTCCCATATGCAGGACACTTTCAGAGCGAAGAATGCTTTCGCGATACTCGTCTGGCAGGAGAAATTACCAAAGACCAAGCTCGATCTCAAAGAGCTAGAGACTGAACTTACCGAAGCGATAGGCGTGGACGCTTACAAGGCTCTGCGAGCTCTCCCGGAAGCGGAACAGGAACATCTGCGTTTCTCTGCCGAACGGCTCTACGGGGTGGATCGCTCACCCCGCGAAGACTTCAGACACCTCACACGGGTCCTGGCCCGGGAGCGTCTGGCTGGAGAGCTTGCGGAAGTCACCGCAGCGCTCAGGCAGGCCGAAAGCAGGGGGGACTCTGAAGAAAGCCAGAAGCTCCTGGAGCAGTCGAAGTTATTAACAGGTCGCATTGCGGAACTCCTGAAAATAGAGTAAAATACTGCCGTCTTCGTCGTATACGGGTTCCTGGGTATATTCTCAGGCATTTTAATGAAATAAGCTGAAATAAAGCTCCCCGCTCGATAGTAAGACCTGGTATAGGAGACTCACATATCCTTTCAAGGCATTGCCTGAAAGGAGGGTCCCTGTTATACGTCTTTTCCTCAAGTAAGGCCATGAGGAAAGGGGTTCATACATAATTCACATGTCTTCTAAGAAAATGAAAAAGAAAATGAAACTAAAAAAGACTGCTTCCAAGCGACCTGTCCGCCGCGTCCCGCATGCGGCCAAGCGGCATTCAGCATCTGCACGCGCCAAGCGTCCGCCGGCGAAGCTTTCTCGCCGTGCGACCCCGAAGACATCTCTCATCAGCAAAGGCCGCGCACAGGATAAGGTCTCGGCACTCATCCGCCTCGGTAAAGAGCGCGGCTATATCACGTACGACGAGATACTCCGCGAGTTTCCTATCATCGAAGAAGACGTGAACCTCTTGGAAGAGATGTATGAGAAATTCTCGACTGCAGGGATAGACGTCCTCGAAGGCGGCGGCATGCTCGAAGATGCAGGCGCAGACGCCGTGCTCGCGAGCAAGAAGCTCCAGCATCGCCGCGCAGACGCTGGCTACGACTCCGTACAGATGTATCTGCGTGAGATCGGCCAGTACCCGCTCCTCAACGGTCATCAGGAAAAAGAATTGGCGAAGCGCATCATCGCAGGCGACGAAGAAGCTCGCTCGATACTCGCGCGCTCCAACCTCCGTCTAGTAGTATCTATCGCGAAAAAATATGTAAACCGCTCACCAGACCTGACGCTCCTCGACCTCATCCAGGAAGGGAACCTCGGTCTTTTCAAGGCAGTCGACAAATTCGACTACACCAAAGGCTACAAGTTCTCGACCTACGCTACCTGGTGGATCCGCCAGGCTATCACTCGTGCACTCGCAGACCAGTCCCGCACCATCCGCATCCCGGTCCACATGGTGGAAACCATCGCCAAATACAAACAAAAGGTACGCGAACTCAGCCAGCACCTTGGTCGCGACCCGCTACCGGAAGAGATCGCCGCAGAAATGGGCCTCGAAGTAGACAAGATTTACACCATCCAAAAGATAAACCAGGACACCGTATCCCTCGAGTCTCCGGTGGGCGAAGATGACGACGAGCGCTCGACCCTCGGGTCATTTATTGCTGACGAGTCTATCGCAAGCCCTGATCAGGACGCTTCCCGTCGCATACTCTCGGAGCAGATGCTCAACATCCTCGAAGAATTGTCTCCGAAAGAGCGCAAGATCCTCGAGATGCGCAACGGTCTCACCGAAGACGGTATCTGCTATACGCTTGAAGAAGTCGGCCGAGAATTCGGCGTCACCCGTGAACGTATCCGCCAGATCGAAGCCAAAGCCCTGGAGCGCATCCGCTTCCACGAACGAGCCAAACAGCTCAAGAGCTACTAGTCCCGCTTTCACTGCGGTTTCAGCACCTTTGCTATACAAGGTGTGAATGACACCTGTTGTACGAAGTACGTTGGCTGCAAGTGTGATCGCACTACTCATAGGCTTTGTGGCTATTTCTTTCGCGAGCGTGGCGCGTGCTGACTCGCACTGGAGATCCGATTCAGGTTCCAACTGGTCCGACAATACATGGTCATATAACTCGGACTCTACATGGACAGATTCTTCGTCTGACGAAGACATGAACAATGATACGGATACATCATCGACGGACTCTGAAGATGATATGGACAGTGGAACATCTTCCACGTCTTCGACTTCGACTCTCGAAGCTCCCGGTGCAGAGAGCCAGCTCTATATCGACATGCGTAAACTCTGGGCAGATCATGTCTGGTGGACGCGGGAATATATCAAAGACTTTGCTGCCAGCAGTTCTCTCGCTGCACAGGCCGATGCGACGCGCCTCCTGAAAAACCAAGAAGATATCGGTAACGCCGTCGCGCAGTACTACGGCACAAACGCTGGGAATAAGCTTACGACACTCCTCAAGACGCACATAACGGAAGCCGTCGACATCTTGAACGACGCCAAGGCAGGCAACACTTCCAAATTCGACGCAGACGTAGCTGCATGGAAACAAAACGCCGACGATATAGCGACCTTCCTTGCCTCGGCGAACCCCAACTGGTCAGAAGCGGATCTCAAAGACATGATGCAGACGCATCTTACGACCACGCTTGATGAGGCGACGGCGGAGCTGAAAGGCGACCACGTCGGCTCGGTCGCGGCGTTCGACAAGGTCTTTGACCATATCAACATGATGTCCGACACGCTCTCCGCCGGCATAATCCAGCAGTTTCCCGACAAGTTCTAATAAAATGTAAAATGGCGTGAAGCATCTTCTTCCGCGAAAGAGCCAAACAGCTCAAGAGCTACTAAAAATAAAAAGAGAACGCCCCGCATCTGGTCGGGGCGTTTGTCGTGCTGCAGCGTCTTCTCAGTCGAAAACGATAGCTTCACATGCGGCGGTGCATGTCTCCCGCGGTGTCATGCTCTCGGGGCTGGGCTTCTTCGGTGTGACCGCAGGTGTCGCATTTCAGCGTGTCCATGGTCTCGCCGATCTTTGCGGGAAAACGGAAGAGAGTGAAGTTGCCGCATTGGAGGCAACATTCTCCTTCGTAGCCCTGACTCTTGTGGGCTTCTCCTCGTGATTCCAATCTTTCGTCGGTCTGTACGCTCATGGGTGATCTCCTTTGTGCGATATCCCGGGATGGTCGTCTGCGGGTGGCTCTGCGCATTCTATAGCCATGAATTGCACATGTCCAAATTGAAGCCAAAGCCCTTGAGCGCATCCGTTTCCATGAGCGAGCCAAACAGCTCAAGAGCTACTAAAGAAAAAGGCCGTCCCAGAGGACGGCCTTTTGAGTCACGAGTCAGCTGATTGCCGCTCAGTTTCATCTATATCGTTTTTGACGGCATAGTTAACGGCTGAAAGTTCATTCCGACTTCATGCTTGCGTGAAATGATGACGTTCATTATCGGTTCATTATTTTTGTATGAAAATACACAAAAAAATCTCCATCACCATGGGGATCATTGCGGCCTTGGCTGTGCCCGCGATCGGTTTTGGTGCAGGGTTATTTTACATAGATGACAGTGGAAACATGGGTCTGGGTAACATTACGCCGCAACATCGGCTCGATGTTTCTGGTGCAATGTATAGCCGTCTCGTGACGGTAACTGACGCAGCGTCTACGACCGTTGATTGGAATCAGGGCAATGTGCAGTCGATTACCCTGACAACGGGTGATACTCACCTGACATTTGCCAATGCTCAAGCCGGCGGTGAATATAAACTCATCATCAATCAGGACTCTACGGGAGGAAGGACTATTACCTGGCCTTCTTCAGTCACATGGGCGGGTGGAATCGCACCTGCTCTTACAGCGGATGCTAATGGTACCGACGTGGTAAGTTTTATTTACCAAGGAACAAAATATCTCGGTTCCGCAAAGCTTAATTTCGGCACAGGCGCCTCTGTGTCAGTGCTTGCTGTTGGTGGCGGTGGCGGGGGGTCGGGTGGTGGAGGTGGTGGTGGTGGAGTAGTGACAGCCACTACGCCGGTTGAAATAGGGACGTATAGCATCGTAGTTGGTGCGGGGGGTCTCAACGGTCAGCATCAAGGTGAGGTTTCGACCGCGTTCAGTCTTATCGCCGTTGGCGGTGGTTATGGATCTGATTACAACGGTACTGGTGGAAGTGGAGGGTCCGGCGGTGGCGGAGCGGCCAGTGGCGGTGACGGCGGCCCTCATACGACCGGTCAGGGTTTTGACGGCGGAATAGGCGCAGGCAGTGGAGGAACTCGAGGTGGTGGCGGAGGCGGTGGTGCAGGTGGAAAAGGGGATGACGCTTCCGCAAATACGGGAGGCAACGGCGGAGCAGGCTACACCTCAGGCATCAGTGGTTCAAGCGTCTGTTATGCAGGCGGCGGTGGCGGCTCAGGTTCTTTGAATCCGGGGACTGCAACGTGTGGCGGTGGCAGCAGCACTACGGGTTCCGGTAACGATGCGACAGCTAATACAGGTGGCGGCGGTGGCGGTTCATATAATGGACCGGTAGCCGGCAAAGGTGGAAGCGGTATCGTCATCATTTCCTATCCCACAGGCTCAATCACTGCCTCGGGCGGTACGGTGACAACTTCGGGTGGAAATACGATTCACACGTTCACTTCAAGCGGAACGTTTACAGTCACCGCGATCAATTAGTTAAAACTCTATAATTCAGAGGTCGAACGAAAACCGGGAGACAGCCCGGTTTTCGTTTTGTGTGCGCACGCATCAGTTTCCACGGAGAGCCGAGCACCTCAAGAATTATCAAAGGTAAAATCAAAAGCAAAACGGCGCGACCGGGTGGTAGCGCCGTCTTTTGTTGATCTGAACCTCAGCGGATCAGACAATCGGGCTGAAGCGCCGTTTCCATTTCTGGAAACGGTAGGCGAGACGATAGCGCGGCAAAATCCTGCCGCCACGTGCGATGTGGGTCGCGAGGCCGAGAAGGCCGCCCGTGATCGCTAGGGGTATAGGCGAGAGCCATAAGCCGACGTCGTCAGCAAGATCGTAGAATATGATCGTGCCAATGATCAGCCCCGCGACCATGGTGACGATTACGGCAACGAGGAGTGCTCGTCCGGTTTTTTCGAGAAGTGTCATCTAGCTGTCTTTCCCAAGTTATCGACTGCCTATATTATACCATTTAAGTCTCATATATCAAGTCAAGTCCGTGGACATATTTCCGCGTGCTACCATTTCGCCATGGAGGCAGACGACTACATGCGAGTGGCACTCGAAGAAGCCGAACTTGCCAAGAGCGAAGGCGAGCTGCCTTTCGGTGCAGTAGTGGTGCACAAAGAAGTCATAATCTCCCGCGGGCATAGCAAAGAAAGGAAACTAAAGACGGTCCTCGCCCATGCAGAGATGACCGCACTCGATGCGGCTTGCCACGGACTGCAGACCACCGACCTCAGCGACTGCATCATCTACTGTACGAACGAACCATGCCTCATGTGCGCAGCGGCTATCATGCAGGCCAAGATAAAGATGATAATCATAGGCGCAGCGCGCCATGACTTGCCGAATTTACTGCGTGAACGAAAATATCGTATCGAAGACCTGGCTAGTGACAGCGGCTATGACCCGCTCATAGTCCACGGCGTCCTCCGCGAAAAAGTCCTCAAACTTTTCGAGGATGTGAAGAAGTAACTATCTCGCCTTGTCTTCGGGAATATATGTTACCGTGTATTTGAAATCTTGAGTCGCGCACAGATCCTTAAGTGCCGCGGCATCCATACCTGTTGAAACTTCAACTATTTTTCCATTCGTTGAAAAATACGCAGGAGCCACACTCAGCGCTCCTTCCCAGACATTAATAGAGTTTGGTACGGGATTTCCTCTTAGTGGAATATCAACAAAAGTCCCCTTTGTCGTATCTTTAAAAGAGTCTTTTAATTGGTCATAGCAAAAGGTTTCAAGAGTGTATGCCGAATAAATCCCCTTTATGCTTGCCTCAATCGCGTCAACTTTTACTTGTATATTGTCTATTTTGTTCGAGAAGTAGGGAAGAGCAAGAACTGCTGAAGCGCTCGCGCTAACAGCCGACACCAGCGCTGCGATTGCAAGCGCACCGTTTATACGATAGGTCCTTCGTCTATCAATCTGGCGCACTGTCTTATAGCCATCGTTTATAAAACCCGAAAGAGAGACTCTTGCAATTAGGTGTTCGTCCTTATATTCACGAAGTAATTTTTCCGCATAAAGAACTGCCTCAGTATTGCTTGCTTCATACTCTGGAAGTTTACCTGTAAGAGAAAGTTGGCCTCGAGAAGGACCTGTTTGAATCTTTATGTATCCTTCGTCTTTAAGAAAATCAATCGTGCTGATAATGTCATGTATCTCAGAAAGAGTTGTCTTTCTCGGCTTCTCGTTATCCGTTGCAAAAATTCCTATTCCTTCTGGCCCGAGAATCTGATGTACTTGGGCTTGTCGAAGTTCCCAAACCTTTTTTGCGAATTCCTTATGTAAAGCCATTGAGAAAATGCTATACCTCTTATAAAACGGCGCAAGAGACCTTGATGATGTCGCCGATTTGATTGCCTTCTTCGAAACGGATGGATTTTATTACGCTTGGCCGATGACTGCTGAGACTATGAAGATGAGAACTGTGATGCCGGCAAATGTCGCTACCATGCGCCAAAAGAAGTCCACGGCCTGTTTCTTGTGGCCGTCGAGGAAGAGCATTATCGGCTCACCGATGAAAAGGTAGCCCATGATTGCTGCAGAGAGTACGAAAAGCGAAAGTACCATCACCGGGGTAAGCGCCGTATCATGCTCTCCGAAGATATACTTTGCGTTTGCCATGAACGTGGCGACGAATACGATGTAGGCCGAAGCGATGACCGCGTTGTAGTAAGGGTTCTTGTTCATATTTTCATCCTACATGCTACCGTTTTATGCGCAAGAGGGCATAGAGACCTCGGGCCTCCTTACCGCTTAAATGGTCAAGGATGATATCTGCATTACGCTTCAGCGTCTCGGGAGTCTTCGCGAATCCAAGATAGCGATTGATCTCTTTCTGACGGTGCGGTGCGAGTCTTTCATATGCAGTTCTCGCGGCACGGTTTTTCTTGAAGGCTTTTGCAAGCTGCGGGTGCGTAGGTATCGTACGGTCGCTTGGGTCGTATTCGAGCTCTATGTGAGCGATATCGCCATTTTTGAGTTCCGAGCTCTTGAGCATCGGGCCGTTTATATAAAGCCGCCATGCGCCTGCGTATCGCACGAGCGTCTGTGTAAAAGGCGCGCCGTCTAGCGTGCCGCGGACCGGAATATGTCCGGTACGTTTGCCAGCCTGTTCGAATATCGGCTCAAGCACGGCCTCCGAAGGTACGACACAAGGATTGATGCCGATCTTGAATATCTTTTGAGAAAATGTATTCGCGGCCTTTTTCATCCCAAGATAAGTTTGCCTGTCTTGATGAGGGCGAAGCCGCGAAGTATCGCTGCGCGTTCGTTGTCGGTTGCGGGCAAAAGGTTCAGTATGTCGGTCTCGCTTGCCCAGTGCCACTCTGAATGGTCTTCGACATTGAGCCGCAGGTTCTCGATAGGGTCCAAGAATCTGGCGAAATAGTCTACTTCTATCGAATGCGAGCCTTTGATCTCGTTTACGTACGTAAATACGTAAAACGGATCTCCAACTTCGATGCGCATGCCCATTTCCTCCATGACCTCTCGTTTCAGGCCTTCGACGATGTCTTCGCCGAAGTCGATATGTCCGCCGGGAAGCTCGAAGACCCCTGGTAAGAATTTCTTCGTATCGGCACGTCTAGGCAGGAAGACCTTCACTTCGCCATCTATGGTGTCATGGATGAATGCACAGGCCGAGATGACTTGCTTGCCATGCGCAGGCGTTTCGCTATCGTGACTGACTTTGGACATGGCGAGATTGTAGCATCAGCCATAAAAGTAAAAAGACCCAAAGCTATGCTCCAGGCCTTCCTTACTTGTTCTGTCTGGAAGAGTATTTTACAGGATTTTTTCCTCAAATCCAGTTCTTTTCTGTGTATATGTCTAAGAGTCGGCCGGCTCAAGGTGAGCCGGCCTTTTGCTCGGGGAATTCCTTCAGGATGAAGGCTTCTACGCGTTCCGCCAATCCAGCCTCGACTAGCTCAAGCGGGACTCCGCATATGGCAAGCAAGGCAAGGAAACGCAGTAGCACGTCGGCTGATTCGGCAATGAAGAGCTCGCGCGATTTGGGCATATCCATCGCTTCAGCGAGGGCTTCTGCGGCTTCTTCGACGACCTTCTTGCTGCTCTTTTTCAAGAGTTTTCTTCGCGAGACAGCATCCATCCTCGGCAGATTTTCGGCAAGGCACTTATTGAGTGCATAGGCTGCGTCGTAGACCGTAAATGTACTCATCTGTTTCTCCTCTGTATGTATTGTATGCCATCCGGCGCAACGTGCTTGTTCAATAAAAAGAGGGTCGCTGATACGAATGTCAGCGACCCTTCTTTCGGTAGGCTGTTTCAGCGGCCTTACGGTTTGACGACAAACCACATCTTGCCGACGTTCTGTCCGTTGGTGTCTCCGGAAGCTTTGTCACCGGCAAAGAAGTAGAGTGGATGGCCGTTGTAGGTGACCTGTGCTTTTCCGTCTGCGCGGACGATGGAGTCTACTTTGTCACCTGATACGCCGAGCTTCACGTTGTGGACGTTGTCTTCAGGTCCGGCGATATACGGCGGCCAGTTATCAGCGCACTGACCGTAGCAGGTGCTCGACGCGGTCTTGTCTTTGGCAAAGGTGTAGACCGTCATGCCGTTGTAAGCGATAAGGTACGTGCCGAGCGTCGTGTTCCTGTCGATGCCGAGGGCGACATTGCCACCGATGATAGTGCCTTCCGCGCCGTCAGCTCCAGGCTGTTGTACCGTGCCGGTGTCAGGCTGTCCGAGATTGCCTTGATTTGCGGAGCCGTTGATGCCTGCTGCACCGGACGGGCCTCCTGTCTGGTCGACATTGGTTCCATTGATAGTGCTATTTTCCTGAACGCCGGGCACTATTTGTGTTGAAAAGTAATACCAGCCGCCGCCAAGGACGATAAGGAGGATGATAAGTACCCAAACGATAGTCGATGTACGCATATTTTTTCTGAGAGGCTCGTAATGCCACAAGTATACATGCCTTTCAGGTTTGGACGACTGCCTATATACTGCACCGATGTCATCTACGATCATATACGGCAGGCACGCGATAGCGTCCCTCTTGGCCAATGCTCCTCAGCGCGTCGAGCATCTCTACCTCGCGCCGTCGGCAATGGGAGACCTGGAAGAGATCGCACGTGCCCGAGGCGTGAAAATCGAGCCTATGACTCCAGGTCTCCTCCACAAAGAGCTCGAAGGCGCTGTGCACCAGGGGGCAGTCGCCCGCGTGGGCCTCGGTGGCATGCTGCAGGACTACAACGCCTTCATCACCACACAGGCGGCCACCCCTGCCACATCTCTTGTGATACTCAACGAAGTCACCGACCCCTACAACGTCGGCGCCATCATCCGCTCGGCAGCCGGCTTCGGCGCGTCCGCGGTACTCATCCCGAGTCACAACCAAGCCCCGGTCACCGGCATCGTCGCTAAGGCCTCGGCAGGCACGGTCTTCACGGTGCCGCTTGTCGGCATCAACAACGAAAACCAGACGATAATGGACCTCAAGAAACGCGGCTACTGGATATACGGGCTTGCAGGCGAGGGTGATCATGAGCTTCCTAAAGAAAAGTTTGACGCGCCGGCAGTGTTCGTTGTCGGCTCAGAAGGCCAGGGACTCCGCGAGAAGACCCGCGAACATTGCGACATACTTTTGCGAATACCTATGTCGAGCTCGGTAGAGTCGCTCAACGCATCGGTTTCAGCAGCGGTAGTTCTCTCCGCGTGGAGCGCACAGCATCCGGAGGCGCTATCTTGAGCAGGTTCTGAGCAAGGTCGCTTACGTGCTTATCGGTTCGTTGGCAGCGTTCAGTATCCTCTCGATGGTGTTCCAGTTGCGCGCAGTTATCTTGGTGCCGAGCGCTTTGTTGAGTGCCTCCATAGCGTCAGGAGAATTTAGATCTTCTGAAAGCTCGACTACGGTGAAAACAGCGTCGTCTTTCATGCGGGTTATCTTCATGTTGGTCGGAAGCTCCGGGATCTTGAGTCCACGCGAATATTCGTAGAGAAAGGTGACATAGCGCCGCGTCTGCGGAGTGATGTCTACGCCTTTAAAAGGCCTTCCGTCGGCCATCTTGCGAAGTTCGTCTATAGTGCGCACGAAGACGGGAATCTCTCGCTTCCATTTCTTCTTGAGGAGCGCCTCTATCTTTACGGTGACGGCTTCGGAGTCTTCATTCTTTGATTCGAACATCACGTTGCCGCTGGCTAGGATGGTCTTCACGTCCTCGAACCCTCCTGCCTCGAAGGCTTTCTTGAGGTCTTCCATCTTGATGAGGACATTGCCACCGACATTTATCCCTCTCAAGAATGCGACATATTTCATCCATGCATGCTATACCTTTTGGACGAAATGACCTAATTTTTTCTGGTGGATTCTGTATACTGCCAGCATGGCAAAAGGTGCGAAAAAGCGCAAGAAGAAGAAAGAAGAAACGCTCACGCTTCCGATAGCGTACTGGAGCTATTCGTCGCTCATGTCGTTCCTGCGCAATCCGCTCGCGTGGTACAAGCGATACGTGGAGCGGGTGTACGACACGCCGCGCGGTCCTGCTGCGGTGATAGGCTCGGCTGCGCATCTTGCTCTGCAGCATTTCTACTCCGGCATCGACAAGAGCGGCTCCATAGACCTGGGGCTTGAATATCTGCGCAACGTCCCAGACTTCGAGATCAATTTCGGAAAGGCGAAGACGCGCTCAGCGAAAAGCCAGAAGAGGCTTTCCATGGAGCACGAATATATGCAGGCTATCAATTTCTATCTGGAAAAGCCGCCGAAGCACAAGGTCGTGGGCGTAGAGGTGCGGGCTACCGCGACGGTGCCCGGGATACCGCTTCCGCTCAAGGCAGTCTCAGACCTCGTCGTCGAATCCAAGATAGAGCCGGGTGCGCTCGACGTCGTGGATCACAAATTCGTCGATACTTTTTCTACTGCCGGGAAAGACAAGACGCTTTTTATCATGCAGGCTATTTTCAACTACTACACCATCAAGGACAAATATCAGAAACCCGTACGCAGGTTTCTCCTGTATGAGCTCAAAAAGAGGCGAAACATAGACGGCTCGCCGCAGTTGCGCCGGTACGTCATAGATTTCAAAGACCAGCAGGAAGCTTTTGCCGTATTTCATCGGCTCGTCAACGAAGCGACACGGCATCTCGGGCATACCAAGCATTTCCTGCCGAACCCGAGCGATATGTTCGAAGGGGAGAATTCTTTCGACATCTACAAGCTGGGTCTTGTGGAGTAGTGCTCGTGCTGCATCGGAACGCGGTTCTATTTGAGCGGGACGATGTATACGTCCCAGTATTTCCCGAGCAAGAAATGACCCACGTCGGGCTCGCCGCGCATCTTCCTTTCTCGCAGTGCTTTCTTGAAATGTTCCTGCATCAGGTCGCTGACCGCTTCTTCGAATACTTCGGCTTCGTTTTTCCGCTCTTCAGTTCGAAGGTTGTAGGCACGCACGAATACGCCGCGCAGATACTCCGGCATCCTTCCTATACGTACTGCATCATGCGGCGGTTCTTTCTTACAAAAAGGGCAGTCAGGTAGCTCGGTCTTACTGACGAGCGCTAATATCTTCCAAAAGCGCAGACGCGCCCTGCGCTCTTCCCGACGTAGCAGATTTATAACCCCCGACCCCATATCTTTTTTAGATTATCGTGCTCGTACTTTGAGTTTCATCTCGCGTTTCTTGTTTATCTTAGGCAGGCGGATCATCAGGATGCCATGGCGCTCTGATGCTTCGGCAAGGTCTACGTCTACTTCTTCAGGCAAAAGGATGGTGCGGGAAAAAGAGCCCCAGTAGAGTTCGCGCTGGAAATAGTGCTCTTCGTCGACTTCTTTTTCGTCTGCGCGGCTGCCAGAAATAGTGACCATCTCGCGGGTAAGCGAGATATCAACGGTGTTGGGCTGTACGCCTGCGATAAAAGCTTTGATGACTATGGCGTCAGGTGTCTGATATACGTCCACGGCAAGCTCACCGGTAGGCTCTTCAGGCTGCTGCTGCGGCCAGTCTTCGCGGCGCTGTACGATATGTGCGTGTCTTTCTGCGCCACGACCCTGCAGGTTGACCTGCATGGTGTCGGGCTGCGGAGCGTAGTCTTCGTATTCGTCTGCGGAGCCGGTTATTCTCTGGAAAAAGGATGGTTTTTTGGTTGCCATGGTTATTTAGGGTGAACGGTCCAACTATCTGACGACTGATTTACTTAATTATACGCGGATGGATTCGTTTCACGTATTCGAGTACTGCTAGAAGAACGATGACCCCGACCCACACGAAAGAAAAGGTCCTCAAGAGCGTTTCTTCCGGTGCTTGTAGTATAAAGAAATTAAAGCTCGCATGCAAAACTGATGCGAGGATAACTCCGATAAGGGCGGCCGAGGTGCGTACGGACTTTTTCTTGTAGAAGGTGACACCTAGGCATACTCCTATGGCTGCTGAGGAGATGACATGAAGAAGCGTCGCTCCGACGAAGCGGAGGTTCCCGGTGATGAGTATCTGCATCGCGGTCGTGCCTGCGATAGGCGAGAGAAGGAAAAGCGTGTTTTCTGCCGCTGCGAATCCCAGAGCCGTGGTCACCATGTATATGACCGGGTCTATAGGCTCGTCGTCATCCGCGAGACGAAGGACTGTGGCATAGGCAAAAAGAAACTTTAGAAGCTCTTCTATGACGGACCAGGCGGTGAAAAGAAGCGTCGTCGACGTGAAAAGAGGCTGCACGGCTTTTTCCAATGGCACCGCGACCGCGACCGATATCATGCCGGCGATAAAAGCGAGCGCTATCAGCCGGCGCGGCTCGGGGTGTTTGGAGTCTTCACGAAGCCAGAACCAAAGCCAGGCTAGTGCCGGGAGTACGCCTCCAGCCGCAGCAGCCAAAACAGAGACTAATTCGGACATGGAAAAGATTATACCTCGCCGATTACGCTCGCAATCAGGTTAGTTGGGCCACTTGGCGACCATGAGCTGGTCGCTTTCTTTTTCAGGCAGCTCCTGCCATATGGCTTCGGTGACGAACGGCATGAATGGATGGAGGACTTTGAGCGATGTCGTAAGCGTTTCGTAGAGTTTCCTTTGGCCAGATTTTTTTGCAGTTTCATCGGTCGCAGGATCGTTCAAGGCTTTTTTCATGGCCTCAAGTTCCTCGGCCGCGAATCTGTCCCACACAAAATGATATGCCTCGTCGAGCGCGAGGTCGAGGCGGAATTGTTCAACATGTTTCGTAACATTTGCAGACATCTCGTTAACGCTCTCCATGAATTTCTGGTCTGTTTCATTGAACGGTGAAGAAGAAGCTTCGACGTCGTAATTTTCGAGAACGAAACGGGAAATGTTCCAGAGCTTGTTTGCGAAATGTTTATAGCCGCGGACCTTATCTTCTGAGAGTTTAATGTCTGTACCGGGCGCAGAACCGGCAATAAGCGATAGACGGGTCGCATCGGCGCCGTATTTTTCTATCATTACTAGGGGATCGATGATGTTACCGAGCGATTTCGACATCTTGCGCCCTTGGCCGTCTCTGACGAGTCCGTGGAGATAGACGTTTTTGAAGGGAATCTCGCCGACCAAGAAAGTCGACATCAGTATCATGCGTGCCACCCAGAAGAAAAGTATGTCGTAGCCAGTCTCTAATACTGCGGTCGGATGATAGGTCTTCAGATCATCCGTTTCCTCTGGCCAGCCGAGCGTCGAGAAAGTCCAAAGACCAGAGGAGAACCACGTATCGAGCGTGTCTTCGTCTTGTTTCCAGCCTTCCCCTGGTGAAGTGAGCTGTACTTTTACTTCGTCGCCCAAACCATCTTTTCTGAACCACGCAGGAATACGATGACCAAACCAGATCTGGCGAGAAATGCACCAGTCGCGGAGGTTATCTATCCAGTGATAGTAGATGCGTTCATATCTTTCAGGCATTATTTCTACGCTTTTGTTTTCTACGACTTCGCGCATCTTGGCTTTGAGCGACGAAGTGCTGCCGTCAGGGAATTTCACTTCTTTGTTCACGTCGATGAACCACTGTCGTTTCGGTAGCGGCTCGATGATGCCGCCGGTGCGCTCGGCAGTAGAGACGTTTTGCTTGATGTCTTCTTCTTTGATGACCAAGCCTTCTTGTCTGAGCCATTCGAGGATCATTTCGCGAGCCTCGGTGGTTTTCTTGCCTTTGAGTGGGCCCTCTACGGACATCTTGGCGTATTCGTTGATGACCTGCGGGCGTCTTAAGTCGTTGCGCTCCGCAATATCCCAGTCAGTCTGACTGTGTGCTGGTGTCACGCCGAGTGCGCCACTACCGAAATCAGGATCTACCGACTCGTCCGCAACTATCTTGATGTGTATCGGCGTGCCGAAGAAATCCGCATCATATTCTTTGCCTACAAATTCCTTGTAGCGTGCATCGTCCGGATGTACTGCTACCGCAGTATCGCCGACTTTGGTCTCGAGGCGCGTGGTGGCGACCGGAATCGGGAAGTCTTTGGAGTATTTAAACGTCACGAGTTTAGCAGTGCGTTCTTCGTAGACTATCTCATCGTCGGATATCGTCGTCTGACCTTTAGGATCCCAGTTGACTATACGGTCGCCTCTATAGATGAGTCCTGCATCGTACATGCGGACAAAAGCCTCCATCACGGCGTTGTAGCGCTTTTCGTCGAGCGTGTATGCGTAGCGGCTCCAGTCGAGTGACGAACCCATTCTTTTTATCTGGTTGATGATGGTTGCTTTGCTTTCTTCGGTAAAAATCTCGATACGCTTCAGCAATTCTTCGCGGCCGAGGTCATGCCGACTTTTCTTCTCACTTTTTTGGATCTCTTTCTCGACTTTTGATTGGGTGGCAATAGCTGCAGAGTCCGTGCCCGGAAGCCAGAGCGTACGTTTGCCCTGCATACGCGCGGTACGGATGAGGATGTCTTCGATGGCGAGCATGGCGGCGTGTCCCATGTGGAGGGTCCCGGTCACGTTCGGCGGGGGAAGTACTATTGAATATGTCTCGGCATCAGCCGAAGTGACGCCTTGCTCGATGCAAACGTCGGGGTTGGCATAGCCTTTTTCTTCCCAGAGCGCGTTGATACGAGCCTCGGCAGCTGCCGGGTCGAATGGCTTCAGGAATATTTCCGGGGCTGTACCACGCTTTTCCATTGGGTAAAGTTAGCACACATTGGGCCATTTTCTGAAGCTATATTTAAGGCATTGACCTATACTATTATTCGTTATATAATACTGTTTGCTAAGGCGGATCGCTGCGACTCGTTAATAACTGACGTGCCCCACAGAATGCCCGCACAACAGCTTAATTACCATCCTCCGGGATCGGTGTTATTGCTCGCGAGGGACATCACCTCATAAGAGGATCGGATTAGCACGTGCACTTATTATTCGACGTGTGCAGCGGGTCTTAATTGGCGTGTAAACGTTGCGTTTGCGTACCACTTTGGAAAGGAGAGCGACGTGGAGATTCCGTCAATGCTCGGAAAGGTTCAGCTGCATATCTAGTAGAGCTGGGCGCCTTCCATCTCGGACCTGTCACTTCAGTGTGATGGGTCCGATTGTTTTATGCGAGGCGAAGATTGCCGTTGGCGCGCAGCTCTGCGGCGCCGATGAATTCTTTTTTCTCCGCGTGGAAGTAGCCTGCGAGCGCTATCATCACGGCGTTGTCTGTAGAGAATTCTGCCGAAGGGAAAAGCACATGCGCGCCGCCATGGAATTCTTCGGCAAAACGCTTGCGCAGGTAGTCGTTGGCGGAAACTCCGCCGCCTACTATCACGGTCTTTGCGCCGTAGCTCTCTACAGCGCGGGAAGTTTTCGACAAAAGCACGTCGACTATCGCTTCTTCGGCTTCTCGGGCGAGTGCACTTTTCATATCGTCAGTACCTAATCCTGGAGTCCAGCTGTCGACAATTTTTTTCACTGCGGTCTTGAGACCCGAGAAAGAAAAATCAAAAGACATGTCTTGTATCATCGGACGCGGAAGTATGTCCGTGCGCGCGAGGTTGGCTACACGAGCGGCCTTTGCAAGCCTAGAAATTTCTGGTCCGCCTGGGTAGGGAAGTCCTATGAGTCGTGCAGATTTGTCGAAAGCTTCTCCTGCGGCGTCGTCTCGCGTCGCGCCGATGGTCTTGTAGCGCATCCAGCCGTCCATCTCTATGAGCTCGGTGTGTCCGCCGGAGACCAGTAGCGCTATCGCCGGCTCTTCTATAGGTATGAGCACGCCGTCTTTGGCACGCGCGACCATTATGTGGCCCTCCAAGTGATTGACCGCGACCAAGGGCAGCTGCCAGACGTCTGCGAGAGCTTTCGCGAAATTAATTCCCATCCAGAGCGCTGGCTCGAGGCCTGGACCCGCAGTGACCGCGATGCAGTCCACAGAAGGCTTTCCGTATGCGCGCAGGAATTCCGAAAGATACGTAAACATCTCGTGCTCGCGTTCGAGAAGCTTCTCTAATTCCCGAAGCTTGTCTTCGTCCGCGGATTTCTGGCCTTCCTGTAGCTCGCCGGAGAGTCGCAGTGCTTCCATGAGTACGGGCACAAGGTTTCTGCCGTGTTCGCGTTTGGCGAGGTTGGGAAAAATGCCGCCGTAGCGCGTATGGAGCTCGGCCTGAGAGAGAAGAGCGTTTCCGAGGACTTTGTATTTGAAATCTTTTTCGCCGCTTCCGGTCGCTTCCAATATGGCGACACCGGTCTCGTCAGCAGATGTCTCGATGCCTAAGATGCGCATGGGAAACATACTACCGCACATTGAGACGCAGTGCCCGTCCATGTAATACTGTGCCGATGCAGTCCCTGTGGCGAGAAGATGTTCCGATGAATAAAAACCCTCTCTGGTTTTTTATTTTTGCATCAAAACCGCATTGGAGGGCGGCCGTCGGCGCGGTCGTGGCGGTAATAGCGGCGAGTACGCTTTTTACGAGCGTCTCGTACGTGTTCAAATACATCACAAACGGTGTCGTCGCTCTTTCTCATGGCGGGTCATATGACTCGATACTATGGGGCGGCGCGGCGTATGTAGTGATATTGCTCCTGGGAAATACTCTGCAGCGCGTCAGTGGTTTTTATGGTGCCCGCTGGGCAACGGGCGTCCGCGCGACGGGACGCTACGCGCTTACGGCGTATGTCACCAAACACAGCCGAGGATTTTTTGCAGATCGTTTCGCTGGCTCGCTTGCAAGTAAGATCAGCAGTGCCGCGAAGAGCATGACGGATATGATGGAGCTTTTCACGTGGCAATTCCTTGACCTGACTGTTTCCGTTATCGCGAGTTTTATCATCGCGTATCTCGTAAATCCTATTCTTGCGTTTGTATTTCTTGGATGGGTCATCGTTATCTACTTGGTCAACGACTATTTCGCTCGCAAACGCAGACCTATAATCTTTGCAGCGCAAACGCTCGAAACGCGCCTTACCGGCCTTACCGTCGACCTGCTTTCAAACATCACCTCGATGCAAGAATACGCGCGACGGGCATATGAAATAGAGAACTTTCAGGAAGTCATCCAGGCTCGCCGTGAAGCTGGTCTCAGAGCATGGCGTTTCGGCGAGTGGGTCCTGACCCTTAACGGCGTACTTCAGGCCGTCTTTGGCGGTGCTATGGTTTTTCTCGCAGTACAGCTGGCGCGAGCGGGGACGATATCGCCGGGCGATGTCGTCCTGATACTAGCGCTTATATTCAGGATCGAGGGGCTCCTCATATTTCTCGGCGCAAATTTCAAGCGCATAGCAGATACATGGAGTGAGATAGAAGAGAGCCTTGAGCAGATAATCGAACCGCACGAGATAGTTGACGACGTGAAGGCGAAGATACTGGCTATCAAAGATGGGGAGCTTGATTTCGACAGTGTGACTTTCCTGTATGGCGGCTCGGACAAAGAGGTATTGGATAAGCTTTCACTAAGCATTCCGGGTAAGCAAAAAGTCGGCCTCGTAGGGAAAAGCGGCGCAGGGAAGTCGACGTTGGTGAAATTGCTTTTGCGGCACTACGAAGTGAGCGCTGGCGCTATTTCGATTGACGGGCAGAATATTTCTCAGGTCACACAGGATAGTTTACGGGAGGCAGTCGCGGTAGTGCCGCAGGAGTCACTTTTGTTCCATCGAACTCTTCGCGAAAACATCGCCTACGGCGATCCAGGTGCGACAGAAGAAGAAATACTCAACGCCGCAAAACTAGCACAGGCGCATGACTTTATTTCAGCGCTTCCTCTGGGCTACGAGACGCTGGTGGGCGAGCGAGGCGTAAAGCTTTCCGGTGGAGAGCGTCAGAGAGTGGCCATTGCGCGCGCGATTTTGAAAGATGCGCCGATACTGGTACTAGACGAGGCTACGGCATCACTCGATAGTGAAAGCGAAGTCGCCATTCAGCGAGCTTTGCACGAACTCATGCAAGGAAAGACCGTGATAGCTATAGCGCACAGGCTCTCGACGCTTCGCGAGATGGATCGCATCATCGTTTTGGATGGCGGCAAGATAGTACAGGAAGGCACACACGATGAGCTTCTTCAGAAAGGCGGCATCTATGCCGAGCTTTGGAGGCATCAGGCAGGCGGATTTCTGCAGGATGAATGATTTTGTGCGCGCTGAGGGGATCGAACCCCCGACCCTCGTCACGTCAAGACGATGCTCTACCACTGAGCTAAGCGCGCTTTGTTCTTACGTCGCCAATATAGCAGAAAATGAGTATTTTCGGTAGCATGGACACGATGGAAGTAATCCAGCTTGCAGGTAATGAGGGAATGGCGACCATAAAAGCCGCGAGCGCATTACGCCGGGGCGGCGTTATTTTATATCCGACCGACACGCTCTACGGCCTTGGCGCCGACGCATTTTCGGACGAAGCGGTAGACAGGGTGTATGCAATAAAAGGCCGCGACTTTCAGAAACCCATGCATGCGGTCTTTTCCGACCTGCAGATGATTGAAGAATACGCCGAAGTAAATCATATCGCGCGAAAGCTTGCAGAAAAATTCCTGCCAGGCGCTCTCACACTCGTTCTTAAGAAAAAGGCTGGCGTCGAAGGCGGCATCGCGCGCAACATGGAAACCATCGGGGTGCGTATTCCGGATAATGCTTTTTGCATCGAGACCGCGCGTGCGTTCGGTAAGCCATTTACTGCGACGAGCGCAAACGTCGCAAGTCATAGCACTGGACGAACCGTCGAAGAGATATTGCACCAGCTTGGCCGAGAAGCTCAAAAGATAGATCTTGTGGTGACGTCCGGACTTTTGCCGCAGAGAAGCCCTTCTACTGTCGTAGACGTATCACACGGGGAAATGAACATCCTGCGCATCGGCGCCATGTCCAAATCTCTCCTGGAAAGCGCTCTCGCTTAGCCTCAAAAACTGGGGAAAACCTTCATTTGACGGCCATACAGAGGGGTCTACACTTGGGACATTACTAGTGCGCATGATTATTTAGATAATTTTTAAAGGGGTTATATGGATGGAACAAAACAGACTACGAACTGGATAATCGCCGGGCTCGTGGCGTTGGTAGTTATTATCGGCGGCGGCTGGCTCATCGCTCGTGAACGCTCAGGCACTATGGCCGACGCGAACGCGACTTCGACCGAGTCGACTTCCACAGGAGTGACTGGTGAGACTGCGGGATTGCAGAAAATTAATCCTGCTCCGAAATCAGCCGGAAAGACTGCAGCAGCTCCGAATCCTACGAGCATGGCTTCGGGTGAGACTGTCGCAGTAAGCGATCAGCCTGAGGGATCGAGCGTTACTATTTCTGACGTTTCTATCACGAAGCCGACTTGGATCGCGGTGCGTGACGCTCGTCCTTGGTACCTTGGAGCGAAACTACTGACTTCGAGCCAGAAAGACCTGACGATTCCACTACTTAGGAACACGACAGCAGGACAGAGTTACGAAGTCGTGCTCTTTGTGGACAACGGCGACGGTAAATTCTCTATTCACGGCGACGACACGCTCGTCACGGGTGCAGATGGAGCTCCGGTCTCTTCGACCTTCAAAGCTCAGTAAAGCAAATAATCTTTAGGATCGCTTTTTGCGGCGGACTTCCGGTCTGTTACCGGTCTCGTACACTGTCCAAAGATAGAGTGAGGCGAGGGAGGCGTGCTTACGCCATCCACGAGCCAGTCTCTCCATCGTCTCATGTTCAGGTATTTTCTTGAGACCGTAGACCACCTGGAAACCTTTGCGGATAGCGAGGTCTAAAGTCGGCAGGATATCTGGACGGCGCAGCGTAAAGAGCAGGAACATATGCGCCGTCCAGACGCCGATGCCTTTTACTCGTGTGAGATGTTCGATGATCTCGTCGTTCGACATCCGCGGGAATTTTCGCGGTGCGATAGTCCCGTCTTTGAATTTCTCGGCGAGGTCCCGGATGTAGATGACTTTGGAGCGCGAGAGCCCGGCGCTCCGCATTTCTTCCTCGGTCTTTTCTAAGACCTGCTCAGGAGTAGGGAAACGATTCCCGAAAAGGGCCTTGAACTTTTTCAGGATGCTTGCCGCTGCGGCGGTAGAAACTTGCTGCGCGATGATGGAGCGTATGAGCGAATGAAAAGGATTCCTCGGACGGCGCCATTTTTTGTCATCTATGAACCCATGCTCGCGCACCCATCTCGCGAGCTTTTTGTCTTTGAGTATTTCTTCGGGGACGGTGAATTTCATAGGGTCACTATAGTGCATTTTGTATTTCCAACCACTACTCTCCGGCCCAGAGGTATGCATTTTCATCTCGCAGGCTTGTTCGAAGCCCGGCTCTTGTCGAAAGTTTGCGTCGTCCTCGCGTGCTCGCTCGGACACGCCCCTCTCGCATAAGCCCATGGCTTACACTCGACCCGACCAAAGGTCGGGCATGCTCTTCGCATGGGGTTGTCCACACCTTCACGCTAGCTTTAGAACGACCGTTCTAATATACTACGCATATGGATAGGAAAGAAAAGGTCGTGCGGTTCTATGAGCGTCATCGTCGGATGCCGAGCTATGGCGAGATGATGACGCTCTTAGGATACAAATCCAAAGCCGCCGTTCACTATTTCGTGGACAAGCTCATCGAGGCGGGGGTAGTGGAGAAAGACGCACAGGGCCATCTCATCCCCACAGCGATGTTCGACGGCACGAGACTCCTCGGCCTCGTGGAGGCGGGATTCCCATCAGCCGCTGAAGAAGAAACGCTCGACGTGCTTAATTTCGACGAATACCTGGTACCCAACAAAGAGAGCACCTACATCCTCAAAGTAAAAGGCGACTCGATGATAGACGCCGGCATCCAGCAAGGCGACATGGTGGTAGTGGAGCGCCGCGCGCAGTACAAGCCCGGACAGATCGTGATAGCCATGGTGGACAACGAATACACGATGAAATACCTGCGCCAAAAAGACGGCGAGTATTATCTCGAACCAGCCAATGCGAATTATAAGAACATTTATCCGAAGGAGTCCTTCCGCGTCGAGGCGGTCGTAACAGCGGTAGTCCGCAAATATTAAAAAGGTAGATATATCGGTATGGAAAACACGATCACATATGTTTCAAATCTAGAAGTAAGAACCGTCGCCCCGACGAAGCTCAAACTCCTCAAGCGCGAGCTTTCTCAGCGTAAGCGTCGCCTCATGCGCGCACAGATGCGCCAGTTCCTGTCTTTTGTAACGCTATAAAACCTATGAAACACATCTCTCAATTCTTGCCGAAGCTCTCCAAGCCCTCGCGCACTTCCGTAGAAGCGTTTCTGTTGCATCGCCGAAGACGCTACATGGTTCGGCGAGACGAAATGGTCGCCGTACGCTTCAACCGCAACACCATAGCAGTTAACGGTTTCGTATGACCTGGGGAGAGCCGCGCTCGTTTCCGCGGGCTATTCTCCACGTAGACGGCGATTCTTTCTTTGCTTCGTGTGAAGTAGCTAAAGACCCGCGTCTACGCGGGAAACCCGTCATTACTGGCAAAGAGCGCGGTATCGTTTCCGCCTGCAGCTACGACCTGAAAGCACGCGGCATAAAGCGCGGCATGCGGCTGGATGAAGCCCGGAAGATCGCGCCTGACGCGATAGTGAGGCCTTCAGACTATGAGACCTATAGTCTTTTCTCTCAGCGCATGTATGACATCGTGCGCCGCTACACGCCTATGGTCGAAGAATATTCCATAGACGAATGTTTTGCCGACCTGACCGGCATGCGCAGGGTAAACAGGATGCGCTACGAAGACATGGCGCATGCTATCAAACAAGAATTGCAGACAGAACTCGGCATGACCTTTAGTCTGGGATTATCTGTGACCAAAGTCTTGGCCAAGCTCGGAAGCCGCTGGAAAAAACCGGACGGTTTTACACGGATACCGCTCACCGAGACCGAGACATTCCTGGCGGAGACTCCGGCGAGAGAGATATGGGGGATAGGACCGAACACCGCCGCGTATCTGCAGAAATACGGCGTCCGCACGGCTCTTGAATTCGCGCGCAAAGACGAAGCCTGGGTGCGCGGCGCTGTCTCGAAGCCTTTCCTGGAACTCTGGCGCGAACTCAACGGAGTGGTGCAGTGGGAGCTCGACACAGAAGGCCGGGAGAGCTACCAGTCCATACAAAAGACCAAGACCTTTACGCCGCCGTCCTACGACAAGAAGTTCGTCTATTCGCAGCTCTCCAAAAACGTTGAGAACGCCTGCATCAAGGCTCGCAGATGGAATCTGGAGACCGACAGATTCTTTTTTTTCTTAAAGACGCAGGAGTTCAAGTTCCACACTTGTGAAGTGAGGCTCTCGTATCCGACCGCCGTCCCGCACGATGTGCTCAAAGCCATCTCGGAACATTTCGATACTATCTTCCAGAAAGGCACGCTCTATCGGGCCACAGGTATCACGCTCCCGAAGCTTCGTCCTGCCGGCTCGGGACAGCTGGATCTTTTCGGTGCGGTCCAAAAGAGCGAAGGCATCAAGAAAGTGTATGCGAGTGTGGACGAGCTTTCGGAAAAATACGGCAAGCATGTGGTCTATCTGGGTTCGAGCTTTGACGCGATGACCCATACGGCGCATCTGGGCGAGCGGGGAGACGTCGCTTCTAGAGTGACGAATCTTTTCAAAGGCGAGACCTTCCGTCGTCGGCTCAATATCCCGTCGCTCGGCGAGGTACGCTGATCACGCGGCTTGTTGTTTTGCCGTAGAATCTTCGTCTTCGCGTGACAAAGGACCTATGAAAGATAGATGCATAACGTCGTTAGACGATTCCAGCGCCGAGAAAAGCACCGCGTCGAGCCTTCGAAGCTCGAATTTCTCCGTCGGAAGAGGGCCTTGTTTTTGGAAGCAGATGTAGGAACCGTCGCCAGCTTTACCAAGAACCACAAAAGAGTGATTGCGATGGAGCTTCGCGGCATCTTCGACAGTAAGCTGTGACTTGCCCAGGAGTTTTCTGATGATCTCGGAAACACGCTTCTCGGGGATATTGAGGAGATGCACAACCGCAGGGATATCTTTAGCATGGTTATCGAGATGTTCCGCGATATGCATGTCAAGATTCGTGCCGAGCACGGGGACTCTCCCGCTGACAAGCAGGCGTTCGATGTCCAACATCATTTCCGGCACACCGCTCAGCTCATCTATGTACTTGCGCTTCTCCAGAGAAGAATGATTCTCAGGCAAGGGCTTTTTTTGCAACAATTCGCGAAGTGACGTTCCGGAAATCGCGCGGACAGATTTGCGACAGTTGAGCATCGCTACGGTCTTGAGAAAGCCAGGTCTGTGGCCAATCATGAGAGCTTCATCTACTTTCTCTTGCACGCGCAGAGCTATTGCTATGTTTTCCGCCAGAGTCTTCTCGACTTCCACCGAATGCACTCCGTCCGCAGAAGCAAAATACTTATCTGAGCGCCTGAATATGCCGGTTTTCTCAGGCAATTTCTCCACTTTGGTTCTTGTATCGCTTCCAGGCACTTCGCGCATGCCTACAGAGTACCACTCACGAACAGAAATCCCCGCCATGAGGCGGGGATTTCTTCGCGACCTATCTAAATGAATAGATTAGGAGAGATGCTTGAAGACCGGAGTCATCATCTTCATCATGTTGATCTCCTTCTTGCCGAGGATCTTGCCAAGCTTGTCGTCCGGGACGATCATGCGCTTGTTCTTCGGGTTCTGCAGACCGTTTTTCTTAATGTACACCCAGAGCTTCTTTACGACTTCTGGAGCAGGCATCGGGCCTTTGCCGACGACAGCGGCGAGATCCTCGCTTACTTTCTTCGCCTCCATGAACTTTGCATTTGCTTTCTTTGCCATATAGCACGCATTAAATTATGTAAATAAATAATATTCCGTCTTCGCGAAGAAAATCAGGATTCAATCTGATTTTTGACCCTCGCTAGCCGTAATAACCTATCGGCGCCATAGTACCATGCTTAGGATTAATGCAAATAGGCGTGTGGAATAAGTCCGGGTTCCTATCCTAATTGCGTCTATGGAAAGATTGTTTCCGGGCGGTTTTCTTGATGTGATGGTTTTTCCACCAGCGGAATGGGTGCGGTAGGCCCCAGTTACGGCTCCATCGGATGAATGCGATTACCGCGTTTCGCACCGGCAAGAAATACGTCCGGTCCACGTGCGGCTGATTCTTGAGCATCGTAATCCATATCTCGGAGAGCCCATGCTCTTCTGCGCCATGAATGAGTATGTCCATGTAGCGCTTCGACGGCAAAAGCCCGTGCGCGACGGCTTTGCTGGTAAATGTCTGCGCGGTCACTCTGCCGCTCACCGCGCCATCTACCGGAACATGGATGATGTTGTACGCGCGGCCGCCTTCGGAGATGTCGAGCCAGTCCATGTCTTCATGCGTGATGCGATAGAGGACTCCTTCGCACTCTGCCGCGTCGTCTTTCTCGACGTTGGCATACGAAGGCTCGAAAAAGGGGATACCAGGCTCCGAGAAAGCTAGACGATAGCCTTTTAAGACCGCGCGCTCTGCTGACTGCGGCTTAATCTTGCGGAAACCATGTACGAAGATGCTCGAAGACATGTTCGAGCCATAGGCGAAATAGTAGACTGAATTATCGGTCATGACAGAAAAAGATTATACACATTATGAACCCTAGCTGAATAGCTGTTACCAATCGGAAGGCCGTTCGTACTATATGATGTAGTAGACATGTCGAATATGGACGGGAATGCTGACGAAAGAGCAGCCATAGAAGCGGCCATGCAGGGCGACACCGCGCGATTTGCGGAGCTTTATGATGCCTACGTCCGTAAGATATATGACTTCATCTACTACAAGACGCATCACAAGGAGACTGCGGAAGACCTGACTTCTGAGACTTTTTTCAAAGCGCTCAAGAACATCCGGCAGTTCGACACGGACCGCTCTTTCAAATCCTGGCTTTACGCCATCGCGCACAACGCGGTAATGGATCATTATCGCTCCGCACGCCCCACGACTGACATAGATGACGTGTGGGATCTGCCCGGAGAAGACAATACGATCCGCGATACCGAAACGAAGATAGCGCTCAAGGAGGTGCAGAAGCACATGGGGAAACTCACTCCGATTCAGCGCGATGTCCTCGTCTTGCGGCTCTGGCAGGAGCTTTCGCACAAAGAGATAGCAGAGATCATCGGCAAATCCGAAGCCAACAGCAAGATGATCTATTCGCGGGCCATAGCACAGCTGAAGTCATCGGTCCCGGCAGGAGTATTCGCGATATTACTAGCAACATTACATACCATATGAAAAACATAGACCAGATATTGCAGGAACTTATCGACATAGAGCCGAGCTTTGCGGAGCACCGGGAAGAGATGCGCACACTCATCTCCGAACTCATCGCTAAAAAGCCGGACACACGCCTCGATGAGGCTTTCGTCGCGGGACTGCGCTCACGGCTTTTGGGCCAACCGACGCCATCTCCTTTTTCTAATTACTTTTCATACACGCCGTATCTCGTCGGCGTTCTTGCCGTCTTGATAGCTCTGCCGTTGGGTTACCGATACCTATCTACTTCTGGTACAGGAGCAAGCGGAACTGCAGTCTTTGCGATGAACCAGCAGATAGAGCATCTGCAAGGAAACGCATACGGAACGATACAGTCACAAACGAGTGGACAACCCGGGCTCGACGGTAGCGAGGTTGCACACGCTGCGCCTTCTATTGCACCGACTGAGACCTCATATGCGCCTCAGACAAATACTGACGCGCGAGACATGGCCGTCTCAGTGGCAAGCGCCCCAGCTCCGGCATCCGTGCCAGTCACAAAGATGGCGGCAGGGATGGGTGGCGGCGCGAGTTCGCGCATGATGTATCCGGTCGGACCAGTCACGGTCTATTCGTATGTATATAAAGGCGAACCGCTCGACCTGAGCGCGACCGAAGGCGATGTCTACAGCCGCACGGCAGGACAAAACTCTAGCGGACAGATAGCAACGCAACTCAGGAAGTTTGATTTCGGTCTTATGAACTTCGGCACATTTTCCGACGCGAGCGTACGGACTTTCGAACTCGCAGAAAACAAGCCGTTCGGGTACATCATTGATGTAAGCTTTACCGACGGCACGATAAACATAAACGCCGACTACACACAATGGCCTACGCTCAACGGGAAATCTGGCGACATGCAGCCGCTTCCAGTGAGTGCTATGCCGAAAGACGATCAGCTCATATCGATTGCCAAACAATTCCTCGACGCACATGGCGTGAATCTCTCGAACTACGCAGAGCCGGTGGTGCAGCAATATGCTGAAGCTAAAGCAGCAGACAGCGCCACACAGTACGCGCCTGACCAGATCACTATAGTCTATCCGCTCAAGATCTCTGGAGAGCAGGTTTATGAGAATGGCGCGTATCCATACGGACTCCAGGTCGGCGTGAGCGTGCGTGACAAGAAAGTGATGTCCGTCTATGGGCTTACTTCGCAGACCTACACCAGCTCTTCGTACAAACTGGAAACGGATTCCGACAAGATCCTTTCTATCCTGAAAAAGGGAGGTCCGAATTCTTGGATCCCGCCGCAAGAGAGCGGCGTAGAGACCAAGAATGTCGACATCGAAGTCGGCACCCCGACGAAAGTCCTCATGCACACGTACAACTACAAAGACAATCAATCGCAAGAGCTTTTCGTCCCGGCGTTGATGTTCCCGGTGACTAAGGCTCCGGCGGAAGATGAGTACTACCCGAAGAACATCATCATCCCGCTCGTCCCCGAGCTCCTCAACCAGGCACAAACAGGTCCTATCCCGTACGACGCCGTACGATAAGCGCCTGACATGTGCACATCAAAAACCCGCGGTACCCAGCGGGTTTTTGTGTTGATGAGATGATTCATGACCCTATCGGGAATCGAACCCGAGTTAACAGCTTGAAAAGCTGCTGTCCTAACCACTAGACGATAGGGCCTTCGCGAGGCATAGTAGCGCATTTCAAGCATGAAATAAAGTGTGTTATCGTGCCCTGATTGGAGAGGTGGCTGAGTGGTCGAAAGCACCGGTTTCGAAAACCGGCAGGCTGGAAACGGTCTCGAGGGTTCGAATCCCTCCCTCTCCGCAGTGAACAAAGTGAATTTTATGGAAGCTCGAAACATCAGCGAGAAGGTTCTGCCCATTGTCAGGGAGACTCGTGCCATTACGCTACCGTCGTTCGGTATAGCAGCTGTCGATAGCAGGAAGAGTGAGCAGGCACATGACGTGGTTACCAAGACTGATCTCGCAGTAGAAGAGTTTCTTGAGAGCCGGTTAGCCGACGTCGTTCCGGGAGCAGGTTTTTACGGAGAAGAATTCGGTCACAAAGGCAACAAAGAAACTTTCTGGCTATGTGATCCTGTCGATGGCACTGCTCACTATGTCCGTGGCATGCCTTTTTGTACGACCATGCTCGCGCTCATAGACCATGGGAAAGTCGTCTTCGGGGCAGTGTATGATTTCGTGCGAGACGAGCTGTATCATGCCGAGCTTGGAAAAGGCGCGTACATGAACGAATCTCCTATCCATGTGAGCGAGCGCTCGAAAAACGATTGGTATCTTGCGTGGGAGTCACATATCGAAAAAGAAGAGAATCTAAAACGCTTTGTAAGGCTTCGCGATAGCGCGGCTCTTATAAAATTCATGTGCTGCGGCTACGAGCTTGCGATGGTCGCGTCAGGGAAATTAGATGGTCGGGTGGTTTTTGACGGATGGGGGAAGGATTGGGACTATGCCGCCGGCTCGATTATCGTCTCCGAAGCAGGCGGAGTCGTCGCAAACCTCGGCGCAAAGACCTACGGCTATCGAAACCATGATTTCATCGCAGCCAACAAGGAAGTATTTCAGCATCTGACGGAGGGACCGGATACTATTTTCCCGGTTTTCTGAATAGGCCGATCGTAGTGGTAAGGGCAGAGCATTGCATTCCTGCTAGAAATCTGCACTATCCTAGGCAGAACATAAACACCGGAAGGAATCCGTCATGGATGCTTCAGTCAAACCCACACGTTGCTCGAACTCCCGTGTTTGGAAGGGGAAGCTGTTTTCTACTGCTGAGCTCGTCGCGCTTCACGATGAGTATGGTACACATCACTACAAATCGTATCCAGTCGTGATGTGTCGGGGCCGCGGCGTCCGCTTGCAGGATTCCGATGGAATTTGGTATTCAGATCTGAACGCCACGTACTCGGCGATAGCTGCAGGGCATGCGAACCCTGAACTCCGAAGAACCATCTATCGGCAAACAGGGCGACTCACCAGTATCTCGAACATTTTTCAGAACGAGCATGCGCCCGTGCTCGAGCAGAAGCTCTGCTCGCTTACCGGGCAGCAGAAAGTGCTCTTTATGAACTCGGGCGCAGAAGCCTTCGACACCACGGTAAAGGCCGTACGAAAGTGGGCGTACCGGGTCAAGTGCGTCCCGACCGGTAAAGCGAAGATTATCGTCGCAAGGGGGAACTTCCACGGCCGCACGCTCTGCGCGATATCGGCGTCTTCCGAGAGGAAATATCGCGAAGGCTTCGGACCGTTCGTGCCGGGGTTCGTGAAAATACCGTTCGGCGATATCGCCGCGCTCGAGCGTGCGATCACGCCAGAGACCGCGGCGTTCATCATCGAGCCTATTCAAGGCGAAGGCGGCATAAATATCCCGCCGCCGGGGTATCTGCAAGCAGTACGCAAGCTCTGTACACAGCGCAATGTGCTTCTGGTTTTCGACGAAGTCCAGACCGGACTGGGTCGCACTGGAAAGCTCTTTGCGTATGAGCATTGGGGTGTCAAACCCGATCTCATCATGCTCGGCAAGGCACTCGGGCAATATATCCCGATCTCTGCCGTCCTCGGCAAGGCCGAGTTGATGGAATTGTTTTCGCCTGGTTCCCACGGGAGCACGTTTGGAGGAAACCCGCTCGCGTGTGCGACTGCACTTACATCTATCGAACTCATCACGCGCGACGATTGCGCGTTGGTGCGGAACTCGGCGGATGTAGGTGAATACATGCGTGAGCAACTTTCGGAAGCGCTTCGCAAGAATCCGAACGTACTCGAAGTGCGAGGAGAAGGGCTTCTCATCGGTATCGCGCTTGATCCGAAACGTGTGAGTGCGGATGAAGTGCGTACCAATCTTCTCCGGCATCGAGTCGTTGCGGGTTCGACAAGCAAAAGCAGCAATGTCTTGCGTTTGTCACCCGCTCTTATCTACGGGCGCAAGCACGTGGACGTCGATGTGCGGCGCATAGCTCAAGCGTGCGGATAACGATCCGCCTGTAGTTCTCCGGCCCCGCGACATCACTTTGTCGCGGGGTCGCTCTCTTTCATACCCATCATTTGGCCAAGCTTTGAGCTCTTATCTATTCTCCCCAGGTTTCCACATTTGACAAATAAAGGGCTTTCTGCTACTATATCCGGGTCAAACAGTCTCTATCGGTTTATTGCTTTGGGATTACCAAGGCCGCCCACAACATCTAGAGGGCGCGAACCTTCCCGAGCCAGTTCGACAATATTTACTCCAGACCCCAATTTCAGGGCGTAGGAACCGTCAGCAGAGTCGATCACATTTTGTTTTTAACGACGAGCTGAAAAGAACTAAGCAATGAAATTGGTGCTGGAAAGCCCCTTAAAAACGGGCCATATATCACAATTATGTCTCCACACTTCAACACTTCTTATAGGTCTAATCGCGGCGGTGGCAATCGCTCCTCGAATTCGTTTGGTAACTCTCGTGGCGGTAGTCGCGGTGGTTATCGCGGCGGTGGCAATCGCGGCGGCGGGTTCAAGCCGCAAGGTGCCCGCATGGACGTCTCTCGTTTCATAAACAAAGTCACTCAGGAAGAAATGCCTGAGGTATACGTTCCGAAGCATTCGTTCGCGGATTTCGCTATCGACGAACGCGTCAAGTCCAACATCACCCGCAAAGGATTTACTACGCCGACCGCTATCCAGGATCAGGCTATCCCGTACATACTCGAAGGCCGTGACATCGTCGGCATCGCTAACACCGGCACAGGAAAGACCGGCGCGTTTCTCATCCCGCTTCTCGACAAGGTAGTAAAGGACAGGAATCAGCGCGTCATCATCATCGTCCCGACGCGCGAGCTTGCCCAGCAAGTAGAAGACGAGTTCCGTGCATTTTCTGCCGGCTCAGGTTTCGGCTCGGTGTGCGCTGTAGGCGGCACCAGCATCAGCCCCCAGATACGCGCCATGCGAGGAGATCCTATCTTCGTAGTGGGTACTCCGGGACGTCTCAAAGATCTCATGGAGCGCCGTGTCCTCGACCTCTCTCGTTTCAGCACCGTCGTTCTCGACGAAGCAGACCGCATGCTCGACATGGGTTTCATCCACGATATGAAGTTCATACTCTCTCACATGCCGACGCCTCGTCACACGCTTTTCTTCTCTGCGACGCTCTCGCGTGAGATAGAAGCGCTCATCTCGAGCTTCCTCAACGACCCTGTGCGCGTCTCGGTAAAGACCGGCGACACCGCAGCGTCCGTACATCAGGACATCGTGCGTGTCGACGGCAAACAAAAGATAGACGTGCTTCACGATCTCGTCTCACAGCCGGAATTCACCAAAGTCCTCGTCTTCGGCCGCACCAAGCACGGCGTAGAAAAGCTTTCGAAGACACTACAGCAGCGTGGCATCGCTGCCGAATCCATCCATGGCAACAAGAGCCAGTCGAAGAGACAGCGAGCACTCGATGAATTCAAGCGTGACCGTGTACGTGTCTTGGTCGCCACAGACGTCGCTGCCCGCGGTATCGACGTTGCAGATGTATCTCATGTGATAAACTTCGACCTGCCGACATCGTACGAGGATTATGTGCACCGTATCGGCCGCACCGGGAGAGCCGGGAAGCGCGGCAAGGCTCTTACGTTCGTCGGATAACTATCTAGTTTTTCCGCGATGTTCAAAAAACCCTACAAAGACGATGGGTCAGCGCGCCCGCAAGATGCGAAGAAAAAGACCGCAGTGTGGAGCATGCGTGACCCCGAAAAAAAGAAACTGCAGAAATTCGATTTCGAGAAGATGAAATCAGAAGCGCTCAGTCCGGATATCGCCGTGCGAAAGGCGGCTTTTCTGGAGTATTTCGAGCGCTTCGCGGAATTCCCGTCGTATCTTTTCGACAATGAAGAGAATATAGACGAATGTTTCCTGTCAACGATACTCGAGATAGAGAAAGACCCCGATGCTCCGAAGCCGGTCTTACAGGGCATCACGGCGCTCAGGATCCGACTCTCTTTCTAGGACGCTGCTGGAACATTGACAGATACGTATCGATGTGATATTCTTAATGAATCAAATCCAGAGCTGATCCAGAGACGTAGGGATCGACCTCCAACTCCAGCCCACTGCACTTGATATTTATCAAAATTTTCTACTTGCACATGCAAACTGGAACAATCGCACGTCTCACTGACAAAGGATTCGGCTTCATCAAGATCGATGGTGCAGCGAAGGACCTCTTCTTCCACTCTAACGAGTTGGTCGGAGTTTCTTTCGACTCGCTTCGTGAAGGTGACACTATGAGCTTTGAAGTAGCGGAGAGCCCAAAAGGCCCTAACGCTATCAAGGTAAGCAAGGTCGCTTAACGGCACCGCAAAACCCCGCGACAACGTATGTTGTCGCGGGGTTTTGTATTTGGGAGAGTGGAATTGTGACGATTAATGATGCTTTCACTACTGGCTCGATAGACTTCGCGCGGTCGAGGTCTAAAGAGGGGACAAACATTGAAATTACACATTATTATCAAATTAATCTCATCAAAAAACTATGCAATCTACACTCTCACAAAAGACAATGCTCGCTACGTTTGCGGGCGCCGCAGGGGCGCTTCTTATGTTAGCGGGACCACTCTCGGCATCCGCCTGGGATGGAAACAGCAACAGCGGAAGCAGCTGGAACAACGACAACAGTTCCTCGTGGTCTGATAACAGTGGCGGCTGGCAGAACAACGACAACGGAAGCTGGAATAATTCGGACAATAGCAGCTGGAGCAGCAACAATAATGACAATCGCGACTGTTCGCGGATGGACTGGAACAATCGTGGCAGCTGGTCGTCAAACGACTGGAGCGACTGGAACGATAATCACTGCTCGCATATGTCGAGCTGCTCTGACATGAATTCCGATTGGGACAACCGCTCAAGCTGGAGTTCAAACGACTGGAGCAATTGGAACAGTTGGAATTGTTCCCACGATAATTCCAGCTCAGACAATCGCGACCATCATTCGAACAATGGCTGTGATAACGACAGCCGCGACTCGAACAATTGGAACAGCAGTCATGGCAATAACTGGGACAACGGCTCATCAAGCAGCTGGAGCAACAGCTCTTCGAGTAGCTGGTAAACCCGACTCCCTCTGGGTATTACAAAACGCCGCCTTGTAGGCGGCGTTTTGCTGTGCACGGACTCATGATAAGACGCTCGTTCATGTCTTTCACATCAGCGCGATGTACTCTATACTGGCTTCTCATGGCATCGATAATCGAAGTTAAGGATCTCGTAAAAAGATACGGCGATTTTACTGCGGTCGCCGGCATCTCTTTTTCTGTGGAAAAAGGTGAGACGTTCGGGATACTCGGACCTAACGGTGCGGGGAAGACCACGACGCTTGAGATAATAGAAGGCCTGAAACGTCCGACCTCCGGTACAGTGATACTCGACGGCAAGAACGTCGACAAGGAGACCGACGCGGTAAAAGAAGTCATCGGCGTGCAGCTTCAGGCCTCTACCTTTTTCGAAAATCTCAATCTCGTCGAGCTCATAGATACGTTTGCATCGCTCTATGGCCGCAAAGTCGACCCTATGCAGCTTTTGCACGAAGTAGAGCTGACCGACAAGGCGAAAAGCCAGGCCAAAGAACTCTCCGGTGGTCAGCGTCAGAGGCTCTCGATCGCTATAGGGCTCGTGAACGACCCTAAGGTGCTTTTCCTCGACGAGCCGACGACAGGGCTCGATCCTCAGGCACGCAGACACTTGTGGGATCTGATACGTGCTATCAAGAAAAGGGGAACCACTGTGGTCATCACGACCCATTACATGGACGAGGCGGAGATACTCTGTGACCGTGTCGCTATCATGGATGGCGGAAAGATAATCGAACTCTCCACTCCCAAAAAACTCATCGAGAAGCTTCTTGCGACAGGATTCTCAAAACCCGTCATGCAGCAACAGGCGAATCTTGAAGATGTTTTTCTCAACCTTACTGGCCACGCGCTAAGAGAGTAATTGGCGAATAGTCCGCAAAATCCCTTATGTACACCACTTACAAACTCACCATCGCATCGTTAAAGATGTTCCTGCGCTCGCGTCAGGCGCTCTTCTTCACGCTTTTCATGCCGCTGATGATAATGCTTATCTTCGGCTACATCGGCTTCGATAAACCGACTTCTATAGATGTCGGCCTTGTGACGCATAATCCCAACGCTACGACCGCACAGTTCATCGCTGAGGTGAAAAAACTTCCGACCTTTGCTATACACGAAGGTACGCTCGAAGAAGAGAAGGCACAGCTCGACCAAGGCAATCGCTCCGTGATACTGGATGTGCCTGATTCGACGATACCTGCCGCCAAAGGCGAGACGGCACAGCCGATAACCGCGTATACCAATGCAGGAAAAGCCGCAGAGTCAGGCGCCGTACTCTCTATACTGAACCAGGCTATCGACCAGCTGACGTTCTCGCAAGCACATGTGACGCCGATAGTGAGCGTTCAGAAGCAGGAAGTGAATTCGCACAACCTCCGCTACATAGAATTCCTCTTACCCGGCCTGATCGCACTCTCTATCATGCAGATGAGCGTCTTTTCGGTGGCTTTCGTTTTCACGCAGTATAAAGAGAAGGGAACGCTGAAGCGACTCCTCGCAACCCCGATGAAGCCGATCCAGTTCGTCGTAGCGAACACCATCACACGCCTGATAGTCTCTGTCGCGCAGGCAGCGATATTCATCATCGCAGGCATACTCCTCTTCCATGCGCATGTGGTGGGTTCGTATCTCCTCCTGTTCCTCATCGTCGTCCTCGGAGCGATAATGTTCCTCGGACTCGGCTACACGATCTCTGGACTTGCAAAGACCACTGACTCCGTGCCGGCGATAGCGAACCTAATAGTTTTCCCGATGCTTTTCCTCGGCGGCACATTCTTCTCGATATCGCAGATGCCGTGGTGGCTGCAGATGATCGCCAAATACCTGCCGCTCACGTTCTTCTCGACCGCGCTTCGAGACGTCTGGACGAAAGGCGCGGGTATCCATGATGTCGCATGGAATCTGCTCGCGATGATCATCTGGGGAGTCGTACTGATTTCCCTCGCTACCGTCACGTTCCGTTTCCAGGAAAAAGACAGCGCGTAAAATTCGTCTGAGCCTGCTGGCTCAGACGTGAACCTCCTCCTATCGGCCAAAGGCCGACAGTCGGATCGCCGCAAAACGGCGACGCGCTCTTCGCGCGGGTTCGAGTGCTATACTGCCGGAATGGATCCAAAGGGTTTTTCGGCATATTTCCCGCTGATACTCATCGTCGCTTCGCTCATACTCACATTTCAGATATTCCTTCCGTTCCTCGCGCCTCTTGCGCTCGCGGCGGCTTTTGCCGCGGTGCTGCAGCCTTTTTATGTATACCTTCGTCGGAACCTTTCTGACCATGATGACCTGGCAGCACTCACGACACTACTCGTCGTCGGGCTTGGCGTCCTTGTGCCACTTTCGTTCATCGGTACGCAAGTAGGTTTTGAGATCGCGAAACTGTACGGTTCTCTCCTCGACGGTTCGTTCGTCATGAACGCGTCCATCGTACTCAGAGAGATCCAGGCAGCGCTCCCGAAGGACCTTGTCGGCCCGGATTTCAGCGACGCGCTTGCCGGGAACCTCAGCGTCTATACGCAGCAAGCGCTCATCTGGCTTTCGACGCATTTTACTTACGCGTTCTCGAGTATCGCGAGCGTGCTTCTGGATCTCTTCATCTTCTTCTGCGCACTCTTCTTTTTCCTGCGGGACGGGGAATCGATCAAGAAGACGATAATCCAGCTAAGTCCTTTGCGCGACAAGGATGACGAGCGGGTATTCCATCAGCTCGGCATGGCCGTGAATTCGGTCATACGCGGAAACCTCCTCGTGGCACTCATACGCGGTGTCATTACTGCCGTGGGATTCCTGATATTCGGTATTCCGAACCCTGTCTTATGGGGAGCGATAGCCGGTATCGCAGGGCTCATCCCTGCCGTCGGAATCCTCATCGTCTACGTCCCGGCGATATTGTATGCATATTTCATATTCGGATGGGCGCCGGCGCTGGGACTGCTTCTTTGGGGGCTTTTCGTCGTAGGATTCATCGACAATGCGCTCGCGCCGAGGCTTGTCGGCAAAGGCATGCAGGTCCATCCGCTTTTCGTGGTCCTCGCGATCTTCGGAGGGATATCGTATTTCGGTCCTCTCGGCATCTTCCTGGGCCCCTTGACCTTGAGCCTTCTTTTTGCGCTTCTTTCCGTCTACGGTCCTGCGGATAAGCTTCAGTGATCCTATGATGCGCGGACTTATCGTCGTTGGTGCACTGATACTCGGATTCGCGCTCGGCTATAATTTCGGCTTCAGTAACGCCTGGGAAAGAGCCGCTCAGCAAGGGGTGCAGATAACCCGATAACTAATGCGAGACGCGCTTCGCGACTTTCCGAGCCTGTTGCATGAATTTCAGGAAAACCGGCGTGAAGGGAAGCCTTTTGTGCCGGTACATCCAGAAATAGCCAGCGACGGAAAATGCTATCGCTCCGCCGAAATCTGCGATGAGATCCCACATCGTATCGGCGTTTCCCATCTGCCAATGACTGTGGAAGATGGCGTCGCCGGTGAATTCGACCATCTCCCATACGGCGCCTATCGCGAGCGAGAATACCACGGCAAAAAGCGCGACGAAGCCTGGCGAGAGCTCGATAGGAGTCTGCTCGGATTCATTCAATAGATAGATGACGACAAAGCCGGTGCCGCTCAAGACCAGACCCGACTGGAAATGTACTATCTTGTCCCAAAGAGGGATGAATCCGTAGAAGTCGTCTATCCCGCCCAGAAAGAGCGAAAGGAATATGAAAAGCACGAGACCGAAATCGATAGCAAAGGGCAGGTAGATGCGGTAGGTGCGCTTGATAAAGGAAGGAAGCGACATGAGGACAGCCACAAGAAGCGTGCCGACGGAACTCTCCCAGTCACCTCTGACGAAGAAGAGGATCGCGGCCAGGACGACGAGTACACGCATGGCGTAATAGACAAACAGCGTTGCGTTGTTGCGGTAGGCGTCTTCGATCTCCCGTATGTGCGATTTCAGGAAACCCATCGCTCAAAGGATACACCTTTGCGGGAATGCGTCTATTTGCATGCAGGTTGCCTACGAACAGCCGTTTTCATGATAGAATCCCGCCATGGACGAATTCGTGAAAATGGACATATTCTTCTTTATCGCCTCTATCGAGCTCGTGATACTCGGTGCGATGTTCGGGTTCGTGCTCTGGAAACTGCTTCGCATCCTGAAACATGTGGAGCATATCGCCGAGGTGGCGGGCATGGAAGCCGACAACCTGAGAGGGGACGCGGCATATCTGCGCGGACGCCTGCTCGGAGTCTTGGATGCGATATTCAGTTTCATGCCTCGAAGGCGTGAGAGGAAGGAAAAGACGGATGCTTGAAACTCATCCGAAGTTCATGGTAGTTTTCCGATACTTAAGCAGATGGAACAAGAGATTACTAAAACCAGAACGCAAAAAAGTCAGCCTATGAAAATGCGCAATAAGTTGATTGCAGGAGCAGCAGGAGCCGCGGCAGCAGCAGCCGGATATTATTTTTATTACCACAAGAACGCGAAGAAAAATCGCGACACGGCGACCAGGTGGGCGGTTGATTTCAAGGACGACGTCGTACGGCAGGCCGAACAGGTGAAGAATCTGGACAAGGCGGCCTTGGTCGGGATAGTAGATGGCGTTACTCGTGCCTACGAAGGTATCCGCAACCTTGATCGCCGGGATCTCATGCGTGCAGCAGACGAACTGAAGGATAACTGGCAGAAGCTCCGCTCCGAATTGAAGCAGACGGGCGAGGCCGCAGGCAAAGAAGCACGGCGTACCGTTTCCAGCGCCGCTCACACTGCCAAGAAGACCGCCAAAAAGGTAACTTCCAAAGTCCGCAAGTCGATGCGATAATGCCCGGTAATGGCCGTGCGCGACTTCAAAGAGCTTGTCTCAGCCAAATGGGACGAGGGCAAGTTTCTCTGCGTCGGGCTCGATTCTGATTTCAAGAAGATTCCCGAACACCTGCAGGGGCTTGGTCCGCGCGAAGGCGTCGTAGCATTCAATACGGCGATAATTGAAGCGACTAAAGACATCGCTTCGGCATATAAGCCTAACTCCGCATTCTACGAAGCATACGGAGAAGACGGCTGGAATGCACTTAGAGCGACCTGTGACGAAATACGAGCCCTTGCGCCGTCAGTACCGATAATCCTCGATGCGAAACGTGGCGATATAGGTAACACCAACGAAGGCTACATAGAAGCCATATTCGATAGGCTTGGTGCCGACGCTATAACCGTGCAGCCGTATATGGGAGCAAAAGCCATCCGTCCTTTTCTGGAGCGTAAGGAAAAGGGCGTCATCATTTTGTGCCGGACTTCGAACGATGGCGCAGGAGAATTCCAGGATCTACAGGTAGATGGTGTGCCGCTGTACATGCGTGTCGCCGAGCATGTTTCTGAGCAATGGAACAAGAACGGAAACTGCGGGCTTGTCGTCGGTGCGACCTACCCGAAAGAACTTGCCGAGGTACGCTCTGTCGCACCAGAACTCCCCATACTTATTCCAGGTATCGGTGCGCAGGGCGGGGATCTGGAAGCTTCTGTAAAGGCAGGACTTGATGTCGGCGGCCGAGGTATCTGGATAAATTCCTCCCGCAGTATTATCTTCGCGTCTGGGGGCAGAGACTTCGCAGAAAAAGCTGCAGAGTGTGCACAAACGCTTCATGGCGCTATCCAAAAAGCGCTGTAGAATACGCGGATATGCAAGAAGACGAAGTGTTGGAAGTTCTGCAGAAATCCGGGGCATTCCGCTCAGGGCATTTCGTCTTTACCTCAGGCAGGCATTCGGACACGTATGTAAATAAAGATGCTCTGTATACCTATACGCATGACACCGCGAAGCTGTGCCACGAGATGGCGATGCGCTTCAAGGATTCCGATGTAGACGCGGTGATAGGCCCTGCCGTCGCGGCGGCGATATTGGCCCAGTGGACGGCGTATCATCTCACTGACATGATGGGCAAGGAAATATTCGCGACATATGCCGACAAAGACGGTCAGGGTGGGTTTATCATCAAGCGCGGGTATGACAAGCTTATCTCCGGGAAGAACGTCGTCGTCGTAGAAGATCTCACGACGACAGGAGGTTCCATACAAAAAGTAGTGGCCGCGGCGAAAGCCGCCGGAGCAAACGTCATCGGCGTGAGCGTGCTTTGCAACAGGGGAAGGGTCACTGCGGATATGGCGGGAGCACCTCGCCTCGAGTCACTGCTCAATGTCGAGCTGGATTCTTGGGAAGCGGCGGATTGCGACCTGTGCAAGCGTGAAATTCCCGTGAACATCGATGTGGGTCATGGTAAGGATTTCCTTTCGAAAAAGAAAGAAAAATAGTCGCGATTTGGTATTATAGCGAGACACTTAGTAAATAGAAATTTATACCTATGAGAAATGCTTGGATTTGGATAGTAGTCATCGTCGTATTGGTAGTGGGAGGATTCATCTGGTGGCAGAGCTCTCAGTCGAGCACGACAGGGGAAACTCCGACAAGTGTTGATACTTCCGGCACCAGTCGTCAGGTACCGGCTGACACGGGGGTGAATACGACCACGGGTTCGACCACGACTAGTGGTACGAACAGCACGGGGAGCACTGGTAGCTCTTCAACGGGCCCAGTAACCATCACCTATGACGGTAAGTCGTTCTCGCCATCGTCCGTTACGGTCAAGAAAGGCGACACGGTGAAGTGGGTTGATTCTAGCGGCACCATGTGGGTAGCTACCGCTCCGCACCCGGCGCACACCGGCTATGACGGGACTTCACGTTCGACGCATTGCGTACCTGGTTATACCGGTGCGACGCCGTTCGACGAATGTTCTCCTGGCTCAAGCTTCTCGTTTACTTTCGACAAAGCGGGCTCATGGCCGTATCACGACCACCTGAACCCATCTGCTTTCGGCACGGTCGTCGTAACCGAGTAAAAGATAAAGAGATGTCATGCCGCTCTGCCCGCAGGCAGAGCGGCATGACAGACCCTCGTGCTACAATCGCCATCATGGGAGCTCCACTCGAAGAAACACTTAACCGGTTCGGTGAACAATTCAGCTGGCATCCGGTACTGGAAAATCCGCACAAACTCGGTACGCACACGAGTTTTGTCGTCGCAGGTATGGGCGGATCGCATCTGGGAGCATGGCTCATACAGGAGTTCGACCCGCATCTCGACGTGCTTATCCATCGTGACTACGGCATTCCCGCACTTCCGGATACGAAGCTTCGTAATGCGCTTTTCATAGCTAGTTCATATTCCGGCTCGACCGAAGAAACCCTAGACGCGGCGAAGACCGCGCTAGAAAAAGGAATGCACGTGGCTGCGGTGTCTCTCGGTGGTGAGCTCTTGGATTTCGCTCGCAAGAATGAGCTTCCTTTCATCGCGATACCCGACACAGGACTCGAGCCGAGAATGGCCATCGGGTACTCGATGCTAGCGATAGCGCGATTCATGGGAAACGGCACGCTCGAGAATGCGATCCGCGAAGGCGGTAAAAAGGTGAATCCGAACGAAGATATGCATGCCGGCACTTCATTGGCTGAGAAGATGATAGGCAAGGTGCCTCTAATATGGTCTTCCGCGCGCAATCTGCCACTAGCCTACATATGGAAGGTAAAGTTCAACGAAACTTCCAAAATCCCGGCCTTCTGCAACAGCTTTCCTGAGCTGAATCACAACGAATTCACCGGCTTCGACGTAGTGGATTCGACGAGACCGGTGACGGGCAATTTCCATGTCATCATGCTCGAAGACGCAAAAGACCATCCTCGGGTGCAGCGTCGCATGATCCTGACCAGAAAGATGCTAGAGGAGCGTGGCATAGGTGTCGATACGGTAAAACTCCATGGTGAACATTTTGATAAGCAATTCGCGGCGGCGCTTATGGGTGACTGGGTCGCGCTGGGCCTTGCGAGGCACTACGGCGTACCGAATCCCGAAACGCCCCTTATCGCTGAATTCAAGAAGAGAATAGCGCAAGATATTTAATCCCCATGAAGATCCTCGCTGATATAGGCGGTACCAAGACGCGAATGGCTGGTACTCGCGACCTGATGGCTTTTAGCGAGCCGGTGATATTCGATACGCTGAAGAACTATGACGCAGCCGTCGCTTCTTTCGTGGAGACCGCCAAGCGCATCGCAAACGGCGAAAGCATAGACCAGGTTCAGATTGGAGTACGCGGCAGGGTCCTCCATGAACGCGGGACTATCATGGACTCGCTGCTCTCAGATTGGTCTGAAAGGCTTCTCGCCCATGATATCGCCACATCTTTGAGCGCGCACGTGGAGTTGGAAAACGATGTTGCGCAAGTCGCACTCGGCGAAGCGCACTTCGGTGCAGGGCAGGGTGTCGGTATCCTCGCATATATCACCGTTTCCACCGGGGTCAACGGCAGCCGTATCGTCGATGGAAAGATCGACCGCTCTCGTCAGGGTTTTGAGATAGGAGGACAGTATCTCAACATCGAGCCGACCATAACCTTTGAAGAGATGGTCTCGGGTTCGACGGTCTCAAAACAATTCAAGATGCATCCTAAAGAACTCGGCAAGGACAATCCGCTTTGGAACGAGCTCGCAACGCTCTGTGCGTACGGGGTGCACAACACCATCCTGCACTGGTCGCCAGACAAGGTCGTCCTTGGCGGCTCGATGTTCAACGATATCGGCATCCCCGTTCCTAAAGTCGCAGAGGAGGTGAAGATGATGATGAAGAAATTTTCAGAGGTCCCAGAGATCGCTCATGCAACGCTAGGCGACTGGGGAGGCCTGTGGGGCGCGATGGCGTTGTTGCGCCAGCGTTCATGAATCCGGCTGCTGTTTACTCGGTCCGAGGCTTGTCACCCTGTTCGTCTTTCTGGGAGCGCCACGCCTCCAAGAGTAGCGGGATAGAGCTTACGACGATGATGCCTATCACTATCAGCGAGAGATACTTCTCGACGCCGGGAACTTTCTTGCCCAAGAAGAAGCCCAGCGAAGTGACGCCGGTGGCCCAGATTATCGCGCCGAGGACGTTGTAGGTAAGGAACGTCCGGTAACTCATATTCGCAATACCCGCTACGATAGGGGCAAACGTGCGTACTACAGGGACGAAACGTGCAAAGAGTATCGTACGCGAACCATATTTCTCATAAAAGATTTCAGCGCGCTGCAAGTGCTCGTGCTTGAAGAAGCGCGAGTCAGGTCTCAGGAAAAGCCGATAGCCTACTTTGCGACCGAACCAGAAACCTGCGCTGTCGCCGAGGATAGCCGCTAGGGTGACTCCAGGGATAAGTATCCAGGGATTGAAGAATCCCTGCGAAGAAAGAAGCCCGGCCGTAAAGAGAAGCGATGCTCCCGGGAGGAAAAAGCCGAAGAACATGCCGGATTCGGCAAAGATAGCGGCGAATATGCCCGGGTAGCCGAACGTCTTCACCAGAAGCATGAGGTCCAGGTGCGGGAGATGAAGCATCGCAAGAGTATACCTCAATTTCCCGGCTTGAAATCCAGACGATCGTGATAGACCGCGGCAGATATGTCCTGTATGAGCTGGGCCAGGTCTGCGGTCTTCTTGCCTTTTGTCATCACGCACAGGTTGTACGGCTCGTTCGGGACATATACCAAACCGCAATCGTGAAGCTCCACGGTCGTCAGTGTGTTTTCTTCGTAAATGCCGCTCTCCCCGTACTTATGAGCCACCCGAATGCCCTCCGGCAGCCCTGCCACTAAGCCGTCTTTGTAGGTCGTTTCAGAAAGGAGATTCATCGCGTAATTCGAATGGTATCGGTCCAAGTATGTCGCGCTGTAAATACGGGCAAAAAGTATGATGTAGGATTTCGGGCTGATCGTTCCGGAAGGGTCTTTCAGAAAGTTGAGGTTGGTCTCATCGAAAACATCTTGCACTGCCGTTTCGCCTGCTGTGTCGAAAAGCAGCTCTTTGGCGACGTTGTCGGAATTGATGATCATCGTCTCGAGGAGTTTTTCCACCGTATATCTCCCGCTGGGGAGCTGTGCTTTGAGCGCGTTCGGGATGTCGCTATCCAGATTGGCGTTGTACGTGAGCTTTTCTTGAAGTATTTCAGGCCTGATCTCAGCTTCCTTGAGAAGCGCCATCATGATAGGGACCTTTATCAGGCTCCCTGGGTCGAATTTGTCATTTTCGTTTATCCCGAACCAATGCGCGTTACCTGGCAGCCTGAAATATACTCCGACATCGCTCGCCGCCTTGCGGGCCTTTGCATCATCGATGATGTTCTGTACGTCCGACTTGACGCGTTTGAGCTCCGGGAATCCAGAAGCATTCGGTATTGCGATCGAGACCAAAGGGCTGATAAGCGGGAATTCGGGATCGCTGTATCTGACGGGTTGAGCGGAGTTTTTGGCGACCTCGGAGAGCGTTTCGTAGCGGCTCGCATACCAGCCGATAGCAAATGTAGCGAGAGCGACGATGCCGAAGACAAGCACCATCTGCGCAGAAATCCATTTGAGCCGCTTCATCGTTTCATAATACAACCAAACCGGCGCAAATATGACTAGACAAACCGCTCAGGTACAGGATGTTTCTTCGACATCTTCCGTATCTCTTCGCGGATGAGCTGCTTTTTCTTCTTGTCAGAGCGATTCTTAAGGGTCTCAAGCATGAGTTCTGCCACATGAGCACAATCTCTTTCCTTGAAGCCACGGGTGGTGATGGCAGGGGTTCCGAAACGGATCCCGGAAGGATCCATAGGCTTACGAGTGTCATCGGCTATCGAGTTCATGTTCAAGGTCATCCCTACTTCGTCGAGAAGCGTCTCTGCTTCGCGCCCACCGATGCCGAAAGACGTAAAGACGTCGGCTAGGAGAAGGTGGCTCGAAGTGCCGCCGGTGATGAGTCGGACACCGTCGTCTTTGAAGACTTTCTCCATCGCTTTGGCGTTCTTGAGGACCTGCTTTGCATAAGCTTTAAATTTCGGATTCAATGCTTCTCCGAAGCACACGGCTTTTGCGGCGATGTTGTGCATCAACGGCCCGCCCTGGAAGCCGGGGAAGACCGACTTGTCTATCTTCTTTGCGATCTCTTCGCTATCTCTCGTGAGGATCATTCCGCCACGAGGGCCCCGCAGGGTCTTGTGCGTCGTCGTCGTGATGATGTCAAACCCATAGTCGAACGGGTTCTTCATGGCTTTACCTGCGATGAGACCGGCGATGTGTGCCGCATCCATCACCGCGACTGCGCCGACTTCGTGCGCGATGTCAGCCATCTTCTTATAATCGAGTTCGCGTGGATACGCAGAGTAGCCGCCGAGAAGTATCTTCGGCTTTTCACGTTTGGCGACGGCGCGCATCTCGTCGTAGTCGATCTCTCCGGTCTCGACGTTTTTCATCTTGTAGCGCACGAATTTGAATACTTTGGTGAGGTAGGTGACAGGGTGACCGTGCGTGAGGTGTCCGCCGTGCGAGAGGTCCATGCCCAGTACGGTATCTCCTGGCTCCAGAAGCGCGAAGTACATGGCGACGTTCGCTGGAGCACCTGCATGCGGCTGCACGTTGGCATAACCGGCCTTAAAAAGCTTCTTAGCACGGTCGCGAGCGATGTTCTCAATCATGTCCGTATAGGTCTGCCCGCCGTAATAGCGCCTGCCGGGATAGCCCTCGGAGTATTTGTTCGTAAATATCGAAGCATTGGCTTCTTTCACGGCACGTGAGACGTAGTTTTCGCTCGGGATAAGCTCGATGCCTTCTGCTTCGCGCTTTTCTTCGCCTACGACCGCTTTGTACACCGTCTTGTCCTGTCTTTTTATGAATGGGTAGTGTTCCATATCGTCTTACTAGGATTAATAAAGGCTCGCGGCTTCCTAGATCATACTTTTGACCCGTGAAGCTTCTTGTTATAGCCGCCGGAGACGACCAAGTCGGCTTTGATGGTCGGGTGCGGGTCATAGTTGTTGAGCTGCACGAATTCAGGCTTGAATTCTTCGAGGGTCTTGAAGTTTTTGGTGAATGATATCGTAGGAAAAGGTTTTGGCGCACGCTCAAGCTGGGACTTTACCGGGCCGATGTGGCTTTCGTATACGTGGAAGTCACCAAAGGTATGGATGAACTCGCCCGGCTCGCGCTCGAGGATCTTCGCGAGTATGGCAGTAAGGAGCGCATAGCTCGCGATGTTAAAAGGTACGCCGAGGAATATGTCTGCAGAGCGCTGATAGAGCTGCAGGCATACCTTGCCGCGCTTGATGTTCACCTGGTACATGTTGTGACAGATAGGGAAGCGTGCACCGGCCCCAGGTGCTGCCATGCTGTAGAGGTATTCCGGGTTCCACGACGTCACTAGCGTGTTGTGAGCGTCCGGGTCCTTGCGGAGTTCGTTTATGACCCACTGGAGCTGGTCGACGCTGCGGCCGTCTTTGGCGCCCCAGCGGCGCCACATCTCGCCATAGATGTGCGGAAGCTCGCCATGCTGTTTAGCGAAATCTGCGTCACTCTTGATCTTGGCGATGAATTCATCTTTCGTTATCTTTTCCTTCGGATGTTTCTCGACGTAGATCTTGTACGGATAGTCGTCCCAGATGTGCACGTCGTTATCCACCAGGTACTTGATGTTCGACTGTCCCGAAAGGAACCAATAGAGTTCGTGGAGGACGCCTTTCCAGTAGACTCGCTTGGTCGTAAGGAGGGGAAAGCCTTCGGAGAGGTCAAAGCGCATCTGCGCGCCAAAGACGCTGTAGGTCTTGGTGCCGTGGTCTTTGTCGACCTGCTCATCTCCTTGAAGAGTCTTCCGCAGCAGGTCTAGGTATTGTTCTTCGGGATGCTTTGAGCTGCCGATGGTGCCTGAGTGGAGATGAGGTATGAGCATATTATTTTTTTACTTTACCTTTTTTGGCTTGCCCTGTGCGCGGACTGGTCTTCGGCGCACGCGGACGAGCTTCTACGAAATGCTTCCAGTTGTCTTTCGCGAAGCGGCCCGTCTTCTTGTAGTTTTGCCTCGTGGGAGACGTGAGTTTGGAGAAGGTGATCTGCGCTATCTCCATACCGGGGCGTAAAATGATAGGGATATTGCTCTGGTTCGTTATCTCAAAAGTGATATTGAGAAAGTGTCCCGGATTGATGATGCCGGCGGTGTTGTGGATCATGAGGCCGATGCGTGCGAGCGAAGATTTGCCGCCGACCTGTATCAGATAGTGGTCTGAACCGAAATACTCCTTGGAGAGGCCGAGGACCGAGACTCCTGGGTGCAGGATGAAGGCGTCGTCATCAGCCACCATCTTTTCGACGGTCTTGGCGTAGACCTTGCGCACCGGGTCTACGAAATGCGTGCTGCTCGCGTCGTTCTCGATGAATTTGTTGCCGAGAAGGATATCGTAGCTGGCCGGCTGCAGGCGCGCTTCATCATAGGGACTGAGCGTTATCTCGCCGCGTTTGATCGCCTCGTGGATGTCGGTGTCAGATAAAAACATACTTCATTCTATCGTAAATATCTTATCGGTCCCGTAATACTCCGACCAGTTCTTGTTGTAAAAATCGAACATGCGGGCGAGGCGGTCTTGCGGGAGCTCTTCGACATCGAGCTTTTTCATGAGAGAGGAGATGGCTTTGCGTGACTTTTCTATCGCAGACTTAGAGTCAACGACTTTCTCGAATTCAGCGAGCCACCCGTAGCCGGCGTTTCGGTCGAGCGTGATGTTGATGCCTTTGCATCTGTATTCCTCGCGTTCGCGGGACCACTTTGCCTGGTATTCGTATCCGGCCTTTTGGACGAGCTCATCCAGCTCATCCAGGGACATGTTGACGGGTTCTTCGAACTCGAGCCTTGCGATACCGTTGGAGCTTGAGGTGTTGTCTACGGAGGCTTTTACAACGAGGAATACTTCGCCGTCTTTGTCGCGGGTGCGCACAGAAGCATCCGTAGCGTTCTTCGCGACGTCTGCAAGGCGATTGGCGGCCTCTGCAGGGAGGCATTCCGCGGCGTATTTCGCGAGTTTCTTCAGGTCGCCGTCTATGAAATAGTGGTTGAGCTGTTTGTTGCGCGAGAGAAGGGTGACTTTCGGGTCGATTTTCTTTATTGCTTTACGGACGTTTTGCGCTCGAGCAGGAGTGCCTAATAGGGATTTAACCTCGACTTCGTACGAGTGCGCGCGCGACATCCGGGCATTGTACCGCGTCTTCGATATCTGCAAGTGTTGACCTGGGCTGTGCATAGTGGCGTGCTTCATCTGTGGATTGCAGTTAGCTTCATCTGGGGTATTCTTCAAGCTTCATGCCACAGCTCTCAGAAAGGGACATGCTCAAGATCGCGATCGTTTTCGGGCTCTATATCACTTCGCTTATCGCCTCGAACACGCTCGGCCTGAAGATCGTGCCTTTCTGGTTTACCCATATCTCCACGGCGATTTTCATGTTTCCGTTCGTTTTCATCACTACAGACGTGATAGGCGAAGTCTACGGCAAGCGTCTCTCCCGGTTTTTCGTCCTTGCCGGGTTCGTATCAGTCATCCTGTTCATCATCTATTCCACGCTCGCGCTCTTGCCTCCATGGGACCCGGCAGGCAGCTGGCTCAAAGACTCATACAACATCGTCTTTTCGGCTTCAATCCGCATATCGATAGCCTCGGTGGTGGCTTTCATCGTCGGTGAATACCAGGACGTCATCATGTTCTTTTTCGTCAAAGACCGCCTAGGTGATAAGAATTTCTGGCTGCGCTCCAATGTGTCGAACCTCTGGTCGCAGTTCCTCGACACGTCGCTTTTCATGACCATCGCGTTTTATGGAGTATATCCCAACGACGTGCTCCTGAGCCTCATCATCACCTGGTGGCTTTTCAAGGTCGCGGTCGGCGCGCTCTACACGCCGCTCTCGTACCTCGGCATCTATCTTTTGCGTAAGGCATGAATGTAAAAGCCCTGAAAACGCGCATTTTCAGGGAAGGCGAGGACTTGGTGTCTTTCGTGACATCGCACGTCAAGAAACCGAAAGAAGGGACGATTCTCGTCGTTACATCGAAAATCGTAGCGCTAAGCGAGCGGAGGACCGCTGACATTCGGCAAAAGGTTAGCACGATCAAAGCAGAGAGCGAGTTTGCTCTCAAGACCAAATACGCGTGGCTTACTATAAAAGACGGGACCGTCATGGCAAACGCCGGGGTAGACGAGTCAAATGCCGCAGGTAAACTCGTCCTTCTGCCTAAAGATAGCTTTCTCGCAGCTGCCGAGCTCCGCAAAGAGCTCAAGAAAAGATGGCGGCTGCAGAAGCTCGGGGTACTCATCACCGATAGTCGTCTTATGCCGCTACGCGCCGGAGTAGTGGGTGTGGCGCTCGGCTATGCGGGGTTCAAGGGACTTCGCGATTATCGTGGTAAGTGTGATATTTTCGGTCGAGTACTAAAGATGTCACAGACAGATGTGGCGGATTCTCTCGCGACCGCTGCGGTCTTAGAAATGGGAGAAGGCTCCGAGCGAAAGCCGCTCGTGGTCATCGAAAATGCGCCGGTAGAATTTTCTGAGAGGGTAAATCGAAAAGAGCTTCTTATCGAGCTTACCGACGACCTGTACTATCCGCTTTTTCGCCAGGCGAAGCGCGGGCGATGATATAGTTTTCATATGGAAAATGCTATCGCGATAGTGGTCGCAATCGGACGAAACAGAGAGCTCGGGACCGATGACAAGCTCCTCTGGCATATCCCGGAAGACATGAAGCGTTTCCGGACCCTAACCTCAGGACACCCCATAATCATCGGCAGGAAAACGTTCGAGTCCATCGTCCGCTACATCGGGAAGCCGCTTCCCGGGAGGACCAATATAGTAGTGACGAGAGACGAGAACTATGCAAAAGGCATGGAAGAGCGCGGGCTCCAAGGAGTCCACGTAGCGCATTCACTAGAGGAAGCGCTAGAGATAGCGAAGAAAAGTCCCGGTGCAGAAGAGATACATATCGGCGGCGGCGCGCAGCTATATAGAGAAGTCCTTCCGATGGTAGATAAGCTCTATCTCACGCTCGTCGATGACGAAAAGAAAGAGGCGGATACTTTTTTCCCCGAATACGAAGAGATGTTCACGAAAAAGACTTTCGAGGAATCACACGAATCCGATGGTCTCAGATATACCTGGGTAAATCTGGAGCGTTAGCGGGCCATCGCTACAAGTACTGCGCGATAGAGGTCTTCGACTACTTTCTTCTGTGCAGGACCGATCGCTGCATAGTGGTCCAATCCCGGCGAGTCGTTCACCTCGAGGAGCCTGTAGTCTCCTGGAGGTACATCGAGGGTATTGGGCACCATCACGTCGATGCCGGTAAAGCGCAGGTTCATATCGTGAGCGATCTGTGCGGCGAGCTTTTTCCAGGACGGATGGAGAGTCGACGTTACATCTACGGCGTCACCGCCCGAGGAGAGGTTGGCATTCTCAAGAAGAGTGACACGCTCGTCTGGCGTTGGGCGGTACGAAAGCCCGATCTTCTGATGAGCAAGTTTCGCTTTCATCCGCGGGTCTTTGAGATCTATCTTCGTGTCGCGGCCCTGCTTCTTGAAGAGGTCCTGTTTCTTCAAGAGCAGTGTCTTGATAGTAGAGTGGCCGTCTCCAGTCACGGAGAGCGGTATGCGCTCGTAAGCGGAGATTATCTTCCCATCTAACACGACGATGCGATAATCACGGCCGATGACTTGTTTCTGCACGAGAGCGATGCGATCGTACGCAAATATCGCCTTGAGTGCGCCCCGCAATTCCTTTTCGTTATAGACAAGAAATACACCTTTGCCCTGGCTTGCACCGTTGGGCTTTACGATGACGGGGTATTTCAGTTTCTTGGCGTAGCGAACAGCCTTGCGGACGTCTCTGTCAGACCCGATTTCTTTTGCCCAGTCTTCAGCGCAGAAAGCTTCGCCTTCAACGACTGGGTAGCCCATCTTGCGCAGGAATAGCGCCGCGAAGTCTTTGTCGCTCGCAAGCGCCGCCGCGCCTTGGGTATTGAGGTCGAGCGCCATCGAGCGGAAGTAGCGCATTTTGCCGCTCTTGGTAACGATCTGTCCGGCGATTTTCCACTGAGGTTCGAGGTTGACCTCAATCCCGGTTTCTTTACCTACCTTCTGCAAAATAGCACCGACAGAGAGCCGTTCAGGCAATATTCGAGGTTTGGTTCGGCGTCGTATCATCACGGCATCCTACATGTAATTTGGCTCTAACTAAAGCTAATCTTGACATACACTCTATGTCAGTTTATAGTATTTTGAGCAGAAAATTAACGAAGGCGGAGGAATGAGATGACTCAAGTGCTATACGTTGGGGCGGTCATAGTGCCGCAAACGCTGCGTCTCGTCGAGGCACTTGCAGATATCGGGGTTCAGACCCGGTTTTCGGCGGGCAAAGGCGCAGTAACGCCAGGAGATGTTGCTCAGCTGCTGGCAAAAGGCGCTGGCGGTCAGAAGTTCGCTTGCGCTGTCATCGGATCGAAAGCATCGAGCAATGAATGCGTGGGTATCCTACGCGCCATAAGCGCCAAAGGCATCTTTACCCCCGTTGTCGTGTTACTCTACCCGGCTAGAAACGGTTCTCTGTCGAGCAGCGCAGTCAGATTAGCCTGCTTTGAAAGCGGAGCCGCCGGATGCATTGACTTCCTTGATGATGGCTCTGCAGCAGAGTCGTTGGCACTCATACGCAACACGATTCAGCGCGAACTGCCGTTTATAGATAAACGGCGAGTATTGGATTTCGGTGGCGAGTTTGTCTTCGACATGTTACAGAAACAGCTCTGGACGACTTCAGGCAAGCCCGTAAAGGTAAGCGGGCATGAAAAGGTCCTCATCGAGTTGCTGCTTACCGATGCGCCGGTAACCAGGGAAAAATTCTATGAGAGGGTCGGGGGTATCAAAAATCCAGAGGATCAGAGGCTCGATACCAAGTTTTGTCGCCTTAGGGAAAAGTTGACAAAATCAAGTGAGACTGGTGCCGATTGGAAGGCAAAGTTACTTTGCGTCGATGGCGGATACCGTCTCGTCACGTTGTAGGTTGCGATAAGAACAGCAAAGCAAAAAGGCGTCGTACAAGTCTGTACGACGCCCGTCTTTTTGAATACTCTACTGCTTAAGCCCGAGCCCGGTTCTGATAAGATACCAGTTGATGCCGATGAGCACGGTAATGATACCTACCAAGACGACGAGCGATATCCAGATAGGGATGTCGGCGATACCCAAGAATCCGTAGCGGAAACCGTTGATGAGGTAGAAGATGGGGTTGATATACGTGAAGTACTGCGCTATCTGCGGGAGCGAGTGCACGCTGTAGAAGACGCCGCCGAGATAGACGAGCGGCGTGAGTACGAAGGTCGGCACGATGTTTATCGCGTCCATCGATTTCGCATAGACGCCGTTTACCAGGCCTGCCAGCGAGAATACGAGTGCAGTGAGTATGGCGAATCCGAGGATGATCAGGAAGTTATGTACCGCGAGCGTCAGTCCGGTGAAGAACATCGAGACAAGAAGGATTAGGAAGCCGATGAGTACTCCACGTACGATACCGCCTGAGATGAAGCCTGCGATGAGAAGCCATGGTGGAGTAGGCGAGACGAGTATCTCGTCGATACCGCGGAAGAAGAATTTCGACTGGAAGAATGTGAACGAGGTGTTCGAGTATGCGTTGGTGACGATGGCGAGCATGACGAGGCCCGGGATGACGAAGGTCATGTAGTTGACGCCCTGCATCTGACCGATGCGCGAGCCGAGTACCGAGCCGAAGATCGTGAAGTACAAGACAGAAGTGATGACGCTCGGCAGGAATGTCTGCACCCAGATCCTAAACATGCGCACGATGTCCTTGCGCAACATTGTGTAAAAAGATATCCAAAGTCCGAATGAGTCCATATTATTTGTTTGAGGTTAGTTTCAGGAATACTTCTTCGAGGCGACCTCCTCGGTATCCGTCAGCGGCAGTCTTACTCCCTTCGTAATGCTGACTGATGACTTCTTCCATGGTGCCCATCGCGGCGATCTGGCCTTTGTTGATGATGGCCACGTGTTTGCAGAGCTGCTCGGCTTCTTCCAGATAGTGCGTGGTGAGAAGGATGGTAAGTCCTTTCTTGCTGAGGCCGGTGAGGTAATCCCACATACCACGGCGCAGTTCCACGTCTACGCCGGCTGTCGGTTCGTCCAATATCAAGAATTTCGGTTCGTTGACGAGTGCGCGCGCTATCATCAGGCGCCTTTTCATACCGCCGGAAAGCGTCATTGCGTTCTGTTCTATCTTTTCACCGAGGCCGAGGTCCTGGAGGAGCTTGGTCGCGCGAGGGATAGCTACCGAGCGAGGGATGCCGTAGTAGCCGGCCTGGTTTACGACGATGTTGATGCATTTCTCAAAAGGGTTGAAGTTTATTTCCTGACCCACGAGCCCCATCTGCATCTTTGCTTTTTCCGGCTGTTTGTCGATATCGAAGCCGAAAACGGAGACGTTGCCTGCGGTCTTGTTCACGAGGCCGGTCGCGACGCCGATGATGGTGGTTTTGCCGGCGCCGTTAGGACCTAAGAGTGCGAAGAAATCGCCTTCGGGAATAGTGAGAGAGACGCCTTTGAGCGCCTGGGTACCTGTCGCGTATGTCTTAGTAAGGTCTTTTATTTCAAGAGCATTCATGAGGAAGTACTATAACATATCAATGCCCAGAACTGTCCCAATGCTTGTCGACATTCGGGAATTTCTCCAATTTCTTCCTGAAAACTTCCTGAATCCGATCCAAACCCTCCTGGGTCTTCGCTTCGAAGCGTAGCACCAAGGTCGGTGTATTGGATGAAGCGCGTACCAGACCCCAGCCATCTTCCATATATACGCGGGCGCCGTTTACATCTACCATCCTGTATCCCTCTGCGCGGAATTCTTTTACGAGAGCTTCGACGATGGAGTATTTGTCTTCGTCGGTCGTCTTTACCTGGATGGTCGGCGTTGAGACATAGTACGGCGTATCAGAGATAAGCTCAGAGACGGTTTTCGGCTGGCCGCCGAGATATTCGAGCAGTTTAAGTCCCGCAAAGAAAGAATCATCGAATCCATAGAAACCTTCGCTGAAGAAGATGTGTCCACTCATTTCTCCGGCAAGGGCAGCATTTTCTTCGGAAAGCTTGGCTTTTATATACGAGTGGCCGGTCTTCCACATGATGGGCTTACCGCCGTGAGCTGCGATATCTTCTGGCAATGCTTCGGAGACTTTTACGTCGAATACGATCTTTGCGCCTGGTTTTTGGGAAAGGATAAGGCGGGAAAGCAGCATCATGTACCTGTCGGGCCATACGATCTGGCCTTTTTCATCCACGACGCCGAGCCGATCGCCGTCGCCGTCGATCGCAAAACCCACGTCGCATCCGTTCGCAACGGTCTGTTTACCGGTGTCTTGCATCATCACTTCACCGTCAGGATTCGCGGTGTAATTCGGGTAGGTCGGATCTACGTTGGTAAAGTGTTCCACCACCTCGCAACCCGCTTTCCGGAAAACCTCTGGTGCGAATAATCCTGCGGTACCGTTTCCGGTATTTACAAGTACCTTGAGCTTCCGCCCGATGTTCGCACGACTCACCAAGTCTTGCGTATATGCCTTGAAAACATCTTCTTTCCGTACAGAGCCTTTTCCGTCGACATATGATTCCTTTTCGACTATGGCGTAGAGTTCTTTTATCTCATCGGGTCCGAGAGTGTCAGCTAGGCCAGTGCCGAGTTTCAGTCCGTTCCAGCCGGCGGGGTTGTGGCTCGCGGTGATCATGCATAACCCCATCACATCAAGATGGAATTGCGCCCAGTACGACATCGGAGTCGTGACAGTGCCGATGTCTACGCAGTTGATACCAGAGTCAGTCAGTGCTTTTGTCGCCTGAGCATGAAAACTCTCGGACGTGCCTCGCGCATCATGGCCGACGATGCATTCTGAGATGCCCTTGTCGGAGAGCATTTTACCGAAACCTCGGGCGATATGGTAAATAGACTCGTCGTTGAGTTCGTCTGCATTTTCACGGCCGCGAATGTCGTATTCGCGGAACATCGTGCGTTTGAGAGATGTCATACTCCTATTGTACTCGGAAAATATCTGAAACTTGTCTGAAGATTATTTCAGCGGCAAGTCACCGATGTAGTCGCCTTTGCCGATATGCAGACCGTTCTTGCGCAAGATGTTGTATGCGGTCGCGACATGGAAGTAGAAGTTCGGGATGAGGTACTGGGTCGCGTACTCGAACCCTGTCGTGGCTTTCCCACCCCAGTAGGGAAGCGAGATCTTTACGCCTTCTTTCCCGATGATCTGCTCAGGCTTGATGGTCTTGATGAATTCGAGTGTCTTGTCGATGCGCGCCTTGAGTTCGGCAACGGTCTTTTCAGTGTCTTCGTATTTCGGCACATCGACTTCTGCCAGACGTGCCGCTGCGCCTTTGGCGTTATCTGCTGCTATCTGTATCTGGCGTACGAGCGGAAACTGATCGAAGACGATACGGCTCTGGAGCAGAGCATCTTCGAAATCAAGGGTCGCGAATTTCTTGCTCTCCGCGTGCTTCGCGGCTTTGTCGAGAAGTTTCGAGAGAGATTCGAGAGCTTTGACCATCGGTGGGATGGTTACGGTATAGAGGTTCGTTTCTTGTTTAGACATAGGGATCTTTTAAGATGATAAGGACTTGGATTGTAACACGAGCAAAATCAAAGCCGCATTTCGCAATGCGGCTTTGGACGAATCCTGACGTCAGGGCTAGGTCGTGCCCGGAATATAGAAGCAGATCGGTGCTGGTACGATCTTTCCGCCTCTTCGAGAAACCATCTGGTAGCAGATATGAAACTTTTGGTCCTGCGACGGATGTTTGCCTGCGAAGTGGGGCGGGACAACGATCGTTTCTCCGTCATCCGACTTTACGATATAGTCGCCGTTTTTCTGCATCTCGACGCTTACAGCGGAGTGACAATCCTTTCCGGTACAGCATTCCGGATCGTACCACTCATGTGCCGACGCAGTACCGGATAACCCGAGTAACACCAAACACACGAGCCAAATCCTTGCCATGGTAGTCCCTTCCTTCTCTGAAGATCCTGCTAGCACACTACCGGTACAGAGAAGTATTTACAAGTCAGATTCTGGTTTGTACTGGTTGTCTGTTCTCTGACATCTGCGGAGGGTGTTCCATGGCAGGGAAGTGTACCGTGACCGTCGTGCCGCGGCCTTGTGTAGAGCGTATGGAAATGCGGCCGCTGTGTATCTTTACCATCTCTGAAGCGATAGAGAGGCCGAGCCCGGAGCCGCCTTTCGAGCGGGTGCGGGATTGTTCGGCACGATAAAAAGGTTCGAATATCCGGTCGAGGTCTTTGCGCGCGATGCCGATGCCGGTGTCCCGCACGAAGAGTTCTATCTCATTGAAAGGAGTCGTCGAGACCGCGAGCGTGATCGCGCCTTTGGGCGGCGTGTAATTTATGGCGTTCTTCAGGAGGTTGCCTATGACCTGGGTAAGCGCCGTGGAATTGCCCATTATCCACGCAGGAGTCCTCGCGTGCACGGTGAGCGTGTGCTCGGAGACATCGGCAAGCCGCACGTATTTCTTGGCTACCTCGGAGGCGAGCGCGGAGAGATCTACCGGCCTGAATTCCATCTTTTCAGGGTTGATGAGTGCCGAGAGTGAGAGGAGGTTGTTTATTATCTCGGAAATGCGGTCGAGTTCTTCGATGTTACTGGCATGCATCTCTTTCATGTCTTTGTTGAGCCGCTGCTCAAGAAGTGCAATCTCGGTGTTGGTCTTTATTATCGCGAGCGGCGTGCGCAGCTCATGCGCGATGTTCCCGATGAATTGTTTCTGCGCCGCGAGTGCGTTTCTCGCGGGAGCAAGGGTCACGCGCGCGATGATGTAGCCGAATATCGCGGTCGCAAGCGCGATGAATATCACCACGATCAGGAAATTCTGAGCGCGGATGCTTTGTACTTCGCTCACGATAGAAGGCGCTACCAGAGCGGGTGAGATAGCTGGCGAAGAAGTGCTCAGTGACGTCCGTATGCCGGAGACTATCGCCGAAGAGACATCGGTGGTGTTGGCGCTAAAAGACGCGCTCACGATGCCGACCATAAATACCGCAAAGAGTATCTGCAGCGATATGGCGTTTACCTCGGTACGGAAGAAAGGATCGTCCTGATACTTATGCAGCCATGCGGTAACCGATGCCACGGACCGTTTCCAGTACCGCACCAGGGTTTCCTTCACCGAGTTTTCTTCGGAGGTTTTTGACATGGACATCTACTACGTTGCTGAATCCTGCGTAATTGAAATCCCACAGGTGGCTAAGAAGATCCTCCCGATTTACGACTTGGTTCGGGTGCCTCATGAAGTATTCCAGAAGTCCGAATTCTTTCAAGGTGAGCGGTATCTCTTCGCCGGCCTTGGTTACTTTGCGTTCACTGGAATTCAGCTCAAGGTCGCCGACCTTGAGGGTCTCCGGAAGAGACTCTACCGGACGTCGCAAGAGTGCGCGCACTCGCGCGGTCAGTTCCGCAAAAGAGAAAGGCTTTACCAGATAGTCATCAGCGCCGGAGAGGAGCAGTTCTACTTTCGTGTCGGTCTCTGCGCGGGCGGTGAGGACGAGGATGGGGATGGTGATGTTCCATGCCCGGACCTGTTTGCATATCTCGTGCCCATCCATAGAGGGGAGCATGAGGTCAAGGATGATAAGGTCATAATCATTGCGATGCAGCGAGATACGGGTGAGGGCTTTCTTGCCGTCCGCGATAGCGTCGACGGCGTAGCCTTCATGTTCGAGCCCTTTGGCGAGAGCCGAAGCCAGCTTTTCCTCATCTTCCACTAAGAGTATTTTCATAGATGAACAAATAATAGCCTATAATTGCACCGTTTCATCGTATCTGATGCATTATGAAGATTTCATGACGCATCTTCATAATACCGGAGACGCACCAGAAATAGCGTTATTACAAGCCAATATCTAAAACAAGGTGCCGAGGGACCCCCCGGCATCTGTGAGTCTATGAGTCGTTCGGCTATTTTGCTGACGAATCTTTCTTGAGCGTGAGAAACGCGTCCTGCACGGTGGTCATGAACTGCGCAGGGAAGATGATGGTCGAGTTTTTCTCGGTGGCTATCTCGGCCATAGTCTGGAGCGTACGCAGCTGGAGTGCTACAGGATGCGCGGTGATGATGTCGGCAGCTTCGCCGAGTTTGACCGACGCCTGGAATTCGCCTTCCGCAGCGACTATCTTTGCGCGGCGTTCGCGTTCCGCTTCGGCTTCTTTGGCCATAGCGCGCTGCATGTTGTCAGGCAGCTGGATGTCCTTTATTTCCACTGCGGTGACCGCTGCGCCCCATGGTTCGGTGTGGCCATCTATGACGTTCTTTATCTGTTCGTTGATGCTCGCAGTGTCAGCCAGCAGCTGGTCGAGCGAAAAGCGGCCGACGACGTTGCGTACGGTCGTCTGCGCTATCTGGTTGACGGCGTTGTTTACGTTCTCGATCTGGATGACAGCTTTTTCAGGGTCGACAATCTTGTAGTAGGCGACTGCGGCGATATCTATAGATACGTTGTCTTTGGTGATTATCTTCTGTGAAGGAATCTGCATCGTCACGGTGCGAAGCGATATGCGTGTCATGGACTGGAACGGGACGAATATCATGGTAAGGCCGGGATTCCTGATGCCGGTGAATTTACCGAGCAGGAATACGACGCCGCGTTCGTATTGGTTGAGGACGCGGATAGAACCGAGGAGATAGATGAGTACGAGTACTCCGATGATAAGTGTCATACGTGAGTCTTTATTACTTCGTTGCTAACAGCGTGAGTATAGCATAAGGCGTTTTCAAACTGGTACTATATGACGATGATCCTGGGAAGATATTTTGTATTTCTACTGGCTTTCGTTTTTGTCGTCACAGGTCTCGGGGGTGGTTATTATTATTTTGACCATCGCTCGCAGCCGGCTGCTGCAGCTGCGGCGAACTACAAGACTCCGGAAGAAGCAGACGTCTATACGCGTTTCGTGATGGAAGGTTTCGATATCATCCAGGCCAACTACTGGCAGAAAGCCACAGACGCGGACCTCAGCACGGTCTTTCAGGCTTCGGTGCAGAAATTCGCGAGCTCCACGCTTACTCTGAAATCCAACGACAGGGCAGGTACCGCGAAACTCGTCGCTGCCGCGATCGCTGGGGCGCCTGAAGCCGATAGAGTAAAGACCGCGGAAACCATTCTTGGCGCGGTCCTCTACAACATCGCACCGGTCGGTCGCAACCAGCTCCTGACGAGTACCGCGACGAACGACTTGCACAACGAAGTCAACAACGTGAATCCCGGCAAGGATCTTTATAAGGATCTCGGCGTACAGAAAGGCGCGAGTGTCGACTCCGTGCAGCAAGCATATGACGCGAAGAAAGCCGAACTCGCGGCATCTACTTCGCCGGCTGCAGCGCAAGAACTCCAGAAAGTCACCTATGCAAAAGATGTGCTCACGGACGTGAGCAACAAAGCGAACTACGACCAGGCGGGTGTAGAGCCGACGGTTTTCGGCCATATGGTGAGCCCCTCCACGCTCTATGTATATATAGACAAGATGTCCCCGGAAACCGAAAGCGAGTTCGAAGACGCGGTACGCTCGCATGCTAAAAACGGTGTCACGTCCCTCATATTGGACCTGCGAGGCAACGTCGGTGGAGACCTTACGACATCGCTTACGTTCCTCGGGCTTTTCTCTGGACCGAATGAATACGCATACGATTTCTTCCATCGGGGCGAATATCAGGCGCAGCGTACGCTCGGTCTTGGCGCGATGTCCGAACTCAAAAGCATACGAGAAATAGCGATTTTGACTGACGGAATGACACAATCGACAGCAGAAGTGATCACTGCCGCGATGAAGCGGCTTCATCTCGCATTTTCTGTCGGAGCAAAGACGCGAGGATGGGGTTCGATAGAAGGACAGTTTCCGATGCAGACCCTCATCGACCCGAACGGGCAGCACGAGATCCTTTTGGTGGTTGATCTCACGGTGCGTGATGACACGCAGCCGATAGAAGGTAACGGTGTACTTCCGGACGTGGACACTTCCGCGCCGGACTGGAAGAGCCAGCTATCGCAGCATTTCTTTTCGACAAACCTGATATCGGCGATAAAGAAACAGGCAGTAGCGCAGCCTTTGAAATAGGGTATCGCTCCCGCAAAGTTTTCGGACCGGAGATTTGTCCGAAGCCCGCCCCCGGAAGGGTCATGGTCCTACGCAAACTCGACTGCGAGTACGCAGTCTCAGACAGTGCTCCGGCCCAGAACCCTTCCGGGGGCGGGTAAGCCTCGAAGGGACGGAAACTTTGCGGGAGCGTGAATATTAAAGCTTCAACCCTTTCAGGAAATCCTTGAAATTTCCGTTTATCTCGGGATGCTTGAGGCCGAACTCGACGACGGTCTTGATGTACTCAAGCTTGTTACCGGTATCGTAGTATTTGCCGTTCTGTATCTCGACGGCGTGTACGTTCTGTTCTTTTGCAAGAGCAGTGATCGCATCTACCAGCCATAGCTCGCCGTCTTTACCTCGCGGGGTTTCAGCAAGTATCTCGAAGAGGCGAGGCGGCATGATGTATGCGCCGTGTGTCGCGAGGTTCGAAGGAGCTTCGCCGACTTTCGGTTTCTCCACAATCTTATTTATCTTGAATATGTTTCCTTCGACTGGAGTGACGTCCGCGATGCCGTATTTGTTGACCGAGGCTTCCGGAACGCGGACACCGGAAATATTCGGTGCACCGGTCTTCTCCCATGCGGTTATCATCTGTTTGAGTCGCGGCGGTTCAGAGTAGATGAATTCGTCGCCCCAAAGTATCGCGAAAGGCTCGTCGCCGACGACTTCACGCGCGTTGAGGACTGGAGTACCGTTTCCGTACGGACCTTTCTGTCTGACGTAGATGAAATTCGCCATGTCCGCGATAGCGATGACTTCGTCGGCCTGTTTGTCTTTGCCCGCTTCACGCAGGCGCTTCTCCAGCTCGTACGGATAATCGAAATGGTCTTCGATGGAGCGCTTGTGCGAACCGGTGATGATTATTATGTCTTCGATGCCGGAGGCGACGGCTTCTTCCACGACGTATTGGATGATCGGTTTGTCGACGATAGGAAGCATCTCTTTCGGCATCGCTTTCGTCTGTGGAAGGAATCGTGTACCGAAACCTGCTGCCGGGATGACTGCTTTGCGGATCTTCTGCGCCATGGCGGATATAGTAACACCTCAGGGCAACTTCTGCATGAGGATATCGTCGAACTTTACATCCATGAAGTCGGTGCGTAGGCCGATAGGGTGGGTCCCCGTGATCGGCGCTGTGCCGTCATACTGGCCGTCGTCTTTTGCCGAAAGGAGAAGTTTCCACGCATGAGTTTTCGCGTCCCGCATGAAGAGCTTCACGGTCACGTCACCGTTTGCCGCAGTCGTCGTTTCGCTGCGTAAGCGGATCCATGTATCGTGCGGCAGGATGTTCGGATCCTTCTCGCGGTCGTATGTGCCCGGGAAGATCTGTTTCTGATCCATCGTGTAGTATGTGCCTTCGAATTTTTTCTTGATAACGGCGGTTCCGTCCACGCGGATGCCTGCGTAGTAAAGCGTCTGTCCGTCGTCGCTGTATCGCGACATGAGGAGGAGGCCGTTCGATTCGTTCCTGTTCGCGCTGTCATCCAGATTATCTTTCGCGATGTAATACGAAGCCTCGACGCGGACGTTGTTCCAGGTGCTTCTTGAGACGAGGCGAAGGAGATTCTGAGGATGAAGCCCGCCGTCCGTGTCGTCGGGATTGGTATCTGCGTATTCCTTATACCAGGGGTCGGATTTGGGGAGATCGCCTTGTATCGTCTCACCGACGCCGTCTTTGATGATGAGTTCGCCCCCTGAGTTCAGCCACCAGTATGGGCTTTTCGTATCGCTCGCAGGAGCAGCTTCTGCGAGCCTGCCGTCGACGTTAAACGTATAGAGAAGCTGTGCGTCTACATCCGCAGCCGGGACGGCCGGAGTAGTCACTGGTGCGGCTTGTCTTTGCATAGGACTCTGTATCAATAGGATAGTGATGAGTGCCACTACGGAGACTCCGATGAGTATGCGGACATCGCGTGCGTAAGTCATGACGGAGCGTGTTCTATCTCCTTGAAATTCCACGTCGCGCATGATACCACATGCGTTTTTCTGTATTGATGAAGATTTTTAGAGCCAATGTGCTTTAGAAATACAAGATGATGCATGGATGAAGCTCAATGCTGGATGAGCTGGATTCCCGTGGAGCTTCCGGGTTCTCCTAAGCGATATACTGCAAGGCTTCCGAAAATAGGAGAGATGTCCGGCGTACTCCAGAGTCCCGTCAGCTGTACGTTGTATTTCTGAGCGCTGAGCGGAGAGATCTGCTCGCTCTTCAGGTCGCTTCCGACGATGCTATAGAGAGACTTCTCATCGTGCGCTGAGAAGTCTTCAGAGAACTGGCTCACGTTTACCGGCTTCAGGATATCGCAAGTGCTATACCACGAGGCCTGCGGGCCGTTCATCTGGGTCCAGAGCGCGCAATTACCGCGGCTATCTTTCCTGATGAGGACGAGAGCTTGTTCGTACGCGATCGTGGGCTGGTAATTCTCTTTTGCACGGAACGTCGTATCCGCGAAACTGTAATTCTGAAGGCCGAGGAGCACTACCGCGGCGGAGAGCGCAGTGAGGAATGAGTACATACTGAAGGTGCCCAACCGCTCAAGCAGATAATATCCGCCAGCGATCCCGGTTCCGGAGAGAAGTACCATCGGGAAGAATATGTAGCGCTGCTCTGCGTGGACGAGAAGTCCCGTAAGGAAGAAAGAGCCGAAACCGATGGCGCCGAGCCACAGGAGTCCCGGAAATTCTTTTCTGAGGCCCGGTGCGCATGCGACGACGATGAACACCGCGACCCCGACTATCGCTGAGATATCCATGGCCCAGCCGCCGATCTGGTCGGGAAGCCACTGTATATATTGTACGAGCCCGTCTCCTAGATATGCGCGATGCGCTGAGCGGCCTGCTTTCTGGAGGACTCCAAGGAACGATTTCGTGGCGATCTCCGAATATATGAAATGCGGCACGAACAATACGAACGTCGCGATGCCGGTGAGCGCGAGCTTCCTCCATTCGGAATCTGGCTTCTTTACGAACCGCGGAAGCAGGATGAGTGCGGAAGCGACGGCTATCACTGCAAGCATGGTGGCTACGCCATAGCGCATATAGAATGCGCTGGCGGCAAGCGGGGCGGCGAGATATATGGAATTATTCTTTCCTGCGCTCTGGTAATGCATGTATATGACAAGCAGGAGGAGGAAGAGCAGCGCCGATGACGGGATATCGTCGAGAAAGGTGGGGGCCTGCAGAAGAAACACGGTCGATGTCGCAGCGAGCATGCTCACGCATATCGCTACCCATAGATTGGTGAGTCTTCGGAAGAGGAAGAATATCGCGATGCTCGAGAGCGCTCCCCACATGACACCGCTGAGGCGCAGGAATCTTTCGGAGTCGTCGAAATGGAGCAGTATCCATCCGAGTACCGGCATCCCGATAGGCCGATAGATTCCCCATTGGTCAGCGGGCGTTCCCATAAGCCATGAACGGGCTTTGGTGAGGTATACGGATTCGTCGGGTCCGAATATCTGCGAGCTCGTCAGATGCGATAGGATAAAAAAAGTAGCAGCCGCCAAGACGAAAGCTATTGCGGCGTTCAGCCCCCACGACAAGAAGTATTCAGTGCGTTCGTCCATATGTAAATGTTTTGCATTAATGCATCAAGTCGAAGCGCACGACTGATATAACTCTAGACTCTTGCAGTGAAGAAAAAGTGAATGGAGGCATTCATGTTTCACCTCGAGCACATGAGAATTTCCTATACTGTGCTCATGGCCGCCGAAGATACTTTTCCCGCATTGTCAGTGGTGATCCCGGCATTCAACGAAGAGGCGCGCATCAAGAAGACGCTCCGATCGGTAAGCGAATATATCGAAGAATTACCGTACGCATCAGAAGTCCTGGTCATAGATGACGGCTCGTCTGATAAGACTTCCGAGGTCGTGCTCAGCGAGAGAGCGACGATGCCGTATCTGAAGCTGCTTCGCTTCAAGCGCAATCTCGGGAAAGGCTGGGCCGTGCGGGAGGGGATGCTCAATTCGATCGGAAGGTACCGCTTGTTCATGGATGCAGACGGTTCGACCGACGTGGCGCACTGGAGAGATATGAAGACGGCCCTGGATAAGGGAGCGGACGTAGCGGTCGGTTCGCGTCACGCGCCAGGTTCTCTTATACGAGTGCGGCAAGCGCCGCATCGCGAGATGCTCGGCCAGGTATTCCGTTATCTGGTGCGAGGCATATTTCAGATGCCTATAAACGACACGCAGAATGGCTTCAAGGCCTTCCGGGCTGAAGCCGCAGCGCGCATCTTCGGCAGGCAGAAAGTATCCGGATGGGCGTTCGATGTCGAAGTCCTCTCTATCGCAAAGGCGCTCAAGTATGAGATAGTCGAAGTACCGATAACATGGGTCGACGATGACAGGAGCCGCATGACCTTCTCCGCCATGCCCCGCATGCTCTCCGATCTCATGCGCATCCGCATGAACGCTATCCAGCAGCGTCCGACCTACAGTATGCATGAGACTCCGCAGCTCGTGCGGCTAGCCTAGGTCTAGCGTCCATTTTCTATGCAGCAGAATACTCGCGCTCACCGAGGCGAAACTATCGGAGTGAGTCCGCGTCTTTGAAATATGGATTTTCCGAAGCTTATAGTGTCGGCAGTAGCATGCGCGGCCTTTCTTGGCATAGGATATTATTTCATCTCACTGAGCCCAGCTACTCACGAGACACCGACCGTGTCTCTCGCAGAACAGTTTCCGAAAGAAGCGACGAGTACTACGCGTTGGGAAACAGGCGAAGCCTCGACATCGTCCTCGCAGGAAAAGAAAATCTCGTCGACGACCGCAAAGAATCCCGTCGCGACGACATCAGTGGAGATGTTCGTGACGTGCAGCGGTCTCTCGAAATCACAGATTCAGAAAAAGCAGGCTCCCGGAGGTCCACTCATCTCGTTCACGTTTGATGACGGCTTCCGCTCCGCCTATGAAAAAGGGCTGCCCATCGTAAACGCAGCAGGCTTTAAGACGACGCAGTACATCATTACGGGCTATCTGGATCGGGGCGGAAAAGAATATGTCTCGAGACAGGATGTGCTCGCCATGCAAAAAGCGGGCAACGAGATCGGTGCGCATTCCCGCACACATCCGAGCCTAGCGAAGGTCCCTCTTTCACAGGCCGAAGATGAGATATGCGGTTCACGCCACGACCTTGTGGCGCTAGGGATCTCCCCGCTCACTTTCGCATATCCCGAAGGCAGCGAAGATCCGGACGTGGAGAAAATCGTGCAAGCGGCAGGCTTTGCCGGAGCACGCGGTACGAGCGCGAATTTCGATAATCATGAAAGCGATACCTATGATCTGCAGAGCTATGCTATTACCGCAAGCACGAGCGTTGCGCAGATGGAGTCGTTCATCGATCAAGCCGTCACGAATAAAGAATGGCTCATCCTCGATTTTCATCGCATCGATGAGGACGGTAACCGTATCAGCGCAACGCACGAGTTCGTCCAGGCGATCGTCGATTATGTAAAGCAAAAAGGCGTACCGGTCGTTACCGTCGGGGAAGGCTTAGGCCTGATGCAGAACATCTCCAACACGACACATCTGCGGCTGTAGAGCTCCGATCATTGGGTGACCGTAGAACTTGCCGTAAAGGGTCTCACGATGAGGGAGCGTACCTGAAGCTGCGCGATACCCGGAATATCGTCCCATGCCTGGATACCGATGCCGCCAGCGTGTGTCCTCGCGTATGAGTCGGCGACAGCGCCGTAGTTCCACGCGCATTCTATTGTCGAGCCATGCACGCGGATACCAGGGCTCGCGTTATCGGAATATTGAATCTTGGGATTGCTCACGCTCGCGAGCGTCTGCAGCTCGCCGTTTACCGATGACTGAATCTTCACTTGTCCGGGAGAGAACACGCAGGCGTCGTAGGTTTTCGAATTCGTCACGTCACCCATGGCCATGAGATAGCCGTTGTTCCAGTTCACGGAGAAATCGAGACTATAATCGCTCCACAGCTCGCTGCCATCTAGAAAAGAAGAAACACTTGTCATGTTCGATGCTGCGTTGAGCGTAAAGTTATTACGGCCGATGTCGGTCTTTCCCCATGCCGTTATCCAGCCGTTATCCCGCGAGAAGTCATCCTGATACGGCAGGCCTTTTTCGTGGCCGTTCTCGAGTATCGCAAGAAGACGCGCCCCGTTCCAGTCGTGGTCGACGTGGATGCGCCTTACGATGAAGTCCGACGCGAGCATGTTTTTCGTCTCAGATGCCACATCCGTCGCCGGAGCGGTCGATACCGGGAAATTGTACGTGAAGCCCTGGTTGTTTGTCTGCAGGAATCCGAACGTATATATAGAGCGTGCGACGGAGGCAGTGGTGGAAGCACCTTCGGGGAAGTTCGCTGTGCCGGTGATGTTCGTCTCGTTACCGAGCGGGAAGGCGAAAGTATCTACTGGCGTGCCGTATGTTTCCTGAAGCGCACTCTTGGCATGCGCAAGGTCGTTGGTTACGCGAGACTTGAATTCGTCGGGCGTCTCAAGTCGTGCTTGGTCCGGAAGCCACAAGCGATCCGAGAAGAAGACTCCTGCGTTTCCTTCGGCATCCGCCGGATATGGCCGGTGGCCGTCGAATGAGTGCGAACCGATAGACCACCGTCCCGTCTTCAATATCCATTTCAACTCCTGCGGCGAAAGATAATATGTGCTCTCGGGCGTCTCGGAAGAAGCGACGATTACATAGAGCGCGGCATGATAGTCGTATGCCTGAAGTATCGGGTCTGCGGGATAGAAGCTTTCTTTCGCGCCATCGTCGAATGTCATGAGAAACGACCGATCGGGGAGCTCTTTCTCACCCTTGAGATATGCTTCGAAATCTTCCAGAGAAATTGCCTGCCACCCGGCGTTTTTCAGCGTCTGCATCTGATCCCGGAAAGTCGTGATAGGAACGTTACTCGTGTCGTTCGGGTCATTCACGATGCGATGATAGGTGAGGACGGGGATGCCGTGCTCGACCCCAGTGCTCGTTCCGCTTCGAGAGAAGAAGCTTTGAGCAAACAATGTCGTCTTTTCTATATCGGCTACGGCAGAATTCAGCGCGTACTTGGTCGCTGTCGTGATGGTGTAGAAGAACGGAGTCGTACCGAAATAATTCACTTTCTCGACGTTGGTAGTGAAGACGCTGACCATGAGGAGAAAGGCGAGGACGAGGATGAATACTATCTTTCTTGGCGAGATATCGATGTACATATGCTTATCGCGTTCCCCAGCGGGTATCTTTGAGCGTGACCACCGCCCACGGGAGCTGCCACATGAGTATCACTGAGTTGAACCAGAAGTTTACCGTCGCGAGTATCCATCGTTTCTGGCCGGTGTTGATGCGATAGAAGATGCCATGGATGACGAGCATCAGGAAGAGTCCGATCAGGTACACGACCGGCCACTGATGTTCCATGATGGGGTAGAGGATCAATGCGCGGAAGAAGACGATGGGCGAAGCGAAAGCCAGGAACATGTACGAGTAGAACGAGAAGGCAGCGATAGGATTCTTCTGCCACATGAAAGAGCCGGCAATGAAGGTCTCGCGCACCCAGCTTTTCTTCCAGCGTTGTTGCTGGCGCATGTATACCTGGAAAGTGTCCGGCACCACGGTGTATGCTTTCGCCTCCTCCGAATATACCGCGTGGTATTTCCGTATCATGTAGTTGGTTAGCGAGCGGTCGTCGCCGAAGGTGCATTTCGAGCCCATGAACATCTGGTTGAGCCACTCGTCGACGAATTCCATGAGATAGGTCCTTCGATATGCGCTGCAGCAGCCAGGGCAGCAAGTGACAGTACCGAAAACGGATTCAGCTGCCTTATATACTTTGAAAGATATGTAGTAGCGGATGGTCTGCATGCGTGTGAGGACATTGGTGTCACGGTTGTATACGTCCGTATGCGCAGAGACCGCTCCTATCATCGGGTCCACGAAATATTTCGTGAGATGTTTTACGCAGTCCGGCTCGATGAAGCTGTCCGAGTCGACGAATATGACGATGTCGTTCTGCGCACGTTTCGCGCCTTCGGCCATGCCTTCGCGTTTGCCGCGGTTGACCTCCCAGTGATGTACTTCCACATGCTGTACTCGTCCCTGCAGCTCTCTCGCGGCAAGTTGCATCTGCGCGAGCGTGCCGTCCGTCGAGCCGTCGTCGATGAGGATTACTTCGATCTTCTCACGCGGATAATCCACCAAGCCGAAGCGCCGTATAGTCTCTGCGATATTTCCTTCCTCGTTCTTGGCCGGGACGACGAATGAGACCGATGGCTGGTAGCTTTCGTCGTATGCGAACCCTTTCTTGAAATATGAGAACAGGAAACGTGACAGGATGTAGGTCGTTATGAGGATGCTGTAGACGCCGAGGAAGCGGTGGTTGTAGAGCGAGTGGAAGGTTATGAGTTTCAGCATCAGTATCACGTAGATAGCGAAGAAAAACAGGAGCCACGGCCCGAGGTCGTCGAGCCAGGTTCGGATACCGACGGGAGAGAGACTCGTGGGGATAGGCCGGAAAGGTACTTTCTGGTCGTCTCGTCGCGCGGATATCTCATCGCCCACGCGCACCAGGGGAGAAACGGCGATAGGCGTGTTCATAGGCGCCTTCCGATGCCGCGATAGGTTATGGTGCTGCCGGTAAACGCGGCTTTATCGAGACAGTTGCGGCCATCGATGACGATGCCGACGCCTGCCCGGGAAAAATCCGAAGGTTTGAGATCCGAAAACAGCGAGTGCGCGGTCGCGACAAGCGCAACGTCTGCGCCCTTGAGCGCTTCTTGAAGCGAGCGAAGTCCCGCGATGCGCGGCACATACGGATCATATGCCTGCACACGCGCTCCTTTTTCTTTCAAGATCTTTTCTATGACGAGCGCGGGACTCTCACGCATATCGGGTACGTCTTTCTTGTAAGCTAACCCGAGAAGCGCCACGGTAGAGCCAGCGAGAGAGCGTTTCTTTTCTGCAAGCGCTTCTTCTGCGAGCTTTACGGTATACGCTGGCATGCGTTCGTTGATGCGGCGCGCGGTTGCGAGGAAGCGATGTTCGAATCCGTTCTCTGCGCCGTAGCGGATGAGGTAGTACGGGTCGACCGGGATGCAGTGCCCACCGACGCCAGCGCCGGGAAAGTGCGGCATGAAACCGAAAGGCTTCGTAGAAGCGCCCTGGATGACGTTCACGATATCGATGCCGGCTTTGTCGAAAGCCATTGCAAGCTCGTTAACGAAAGCGATGTTTATATCGCGGAAAGAATTCTCCACCATCTTCACCGCCTCCGCTTCTTTTATCGATTGCATCGGCACTATTTCTGCGTCGATGAGTGTGCGATAGAGTGCTACAGCGCGCTCGAGGCTATGGGCGTTTCGTGCGCCGATGACGCGAGGGATGGTCCGGACATTCCAGCGGGGGTCTCCGGGATTTATGCGCTCCGGACAATGTGCAAAGAAGAAATCGTCGCGCGACAAGCCTGATTTCCGTTCGAGTGCAGAAAGCGCTGCTTTTTCGCAGACGCCGGGGTTCACCGTACTCTCAACGACGACGAGGTCGTCTTCTTTCAGATGCCTTCCGACTATCTCTGAAGCGCTGATAAGCGGACCGAGATCAGGCTCGTGGTCTTCGTGTACCGGCGTAGGTACGCAGATAATATATGCAGTCGCTTCGTCGAGTACGCGTTCATCGCTTGAGATCGAAAGTTTTTTCGCCAAGCGGAACGCTTTCGCTTCAGCTTCGGAGAGGAAATTGGCCTCGCGTTTTTCGAGCTGTGCGATCTTCACTTCATCGATATCGAAGCCGATGACGCGGTAGCCGCGTTCAGCAGCGAGGATGGCGAGGGGAAGCCCCACATATCCCAATCCGATGATGGCGACCGTATCGACTCGTACTTGTTTCGTAACTTCTAGGCGCGAGCGCACCTGCGCAGCAAATTCTTGCGGTGACATAATTCACAAAATATTTTGCGGTTAAAAGGGACCCGGGAGAAAGATCTCCGCAGGGAGGGAACACATGTACATATGAGACGGCGCCTTCGACCAACACTTACAAAGGTCTATAAAGCGCCGGGGAGGCGACGCGCATCAGCGCTATCGCCTCCCCGGCTAGTTCGATCAGGCAACGTTCGTCATCTTTGATCACATACATGAATTTCTCTCGTGTTGGGCTATTTTGATAATGCTCCGAGCCCTTGCGAGAGCCGCCGAAAAGCGGCTCTCGCATGTGCTCTGAAAGAGCTGATAACTGCGCACATAATGCGGTCCGGGCGATGAAGTGAATATGAATTGAACATGTACATGAATTTGCAGGTATGATGCGTGATATAGTAATTTCATATGAAAGAAGGAGGCATTGAGCGGAGAGAAAAGGGGCCCGTTGTCCGTTTTAAAGATGTTGCCGCTGAGCTCTGGAACATTGCTGATCTCAACGAGGAAGAAAAAGTCGCTGCACTTGATGCCATTGAGGCGTATAAGAGAAGTCAAAATAGGGAATTTCTGGCGGGTGCGGTTGCGGTTGCAGAAAACGGTGACAAGGTTGCTATGCACAACGAAAACTCAGAACCCGGCAAAGGCCAGGAGGGACATGCTGAGATGCTGGCGCTAGCGTCGCTGTATTCGATGCGCCCCTCGGCGCGCAATCTAAAGATCCTCGCACTTGCAGGTTCGTTTCCTACGGAAAATCTGACGGCAAGAACCGATGTATATGGTAAAGAAGCAAAAACGTCCCGGGACGTTCACTTTCACCGCGTCTGCGGCCGTTGCCTGAAGCGTGCATCGGATTACTCAGGCAATGACGTTCCGTACTCGGCTGAAACGGGCAAGAAGGTCAATCCGAAAAGTCCGACAGTGCTTATGGTCGTAAGTCCTAAACAGGTAGTACGTACCACGCTGCGTGCCCTATATCCGCTACCTCATACGCCGCATCAGATGAAAACTACGCCCTGGGATCTGGACAAAGAAAAGAGGTACCCGATCACGGGGAAATGATTCGTATCGCATAGATACCGCGTTAGGCGACAATGCGCCGGCTTCGACGGACTATTCCAGAAGGGACACGTTTACGCCCACCAGCCGAGGATGACGCCCATAACTATGAGGACTACCAGGAAGTAGCCCGAATTTATCGCCCACAGTTTCCACGGCTTTCCGTCCCAGAGTACTGAGCCGAGAGAAACCGGCGCCACGAATCCAAGCCAGCTCCATATACCTCCTTCTAGCCCCGCAACCACGCCGCTCTGATGCAGGTAGGAGCCGGCGAATATCACTGAGTGCGCAAGCACATACGCCATGACGAGCGCGCCTGCAGCCTGTAAAAGATACTGCGGACCGACACCCGCTTTCATTTTCGATTCCATCTCAGCCTTGCTCCATCCCATCAGTCCTATCCACTGCTTGCCGAAAAGCGGACCATACCACAGATAGCCGAGCCCCATGGCTGCCACCGCGCTTACTAGCACTGCCCAATAATTGATTGGTACCATAGTATTTCTTGACCCCGATAATGCTTCAAGTATAGCGCTGTACTCCCACTGCGCTACGGGATAAAACCTCTGATGGGTATAAAGTGGATAACCGACTAGCGGGAAATACGGGCAGGTACATACTTGAGGTGTCGTTTTCACCCTGCCTATTGGGAGCAGGGGGTCGAGCTTACCAGCCGATAACCTTCAATCATATGAACAACAAATGGTTGCACATGGTTTCGTGGATCCTCATCATAGTCGGCGCCCTCAACTGGGGTCTTGTCGGTTTGGGCGGATTCATGGGCGGCAATTGGAACCTCGTAAATCTGATCCTCGGTTCATGGCCGCAAGTAGAATGGATCGTATATATACTCGTCGGCCTTTCCGGCGTATACGAACTCATCGTGCACAAGAAGAACTGCAAGATGTGCGGTTCTGGCGGTGGCATGATGTAAGACGCTCTGCGTGAGTACACAATATCCGCCCGGAAGGGCGGATATTGCATTTACGTTTCGATAAAGTCATTGACTCGCGTGTAACGCGTTGCCCAACCGTGTTTTTTCGACTTATCCACTAGACGAATACCGGATTAAGCGCTAACTGTAGAGAGTTAGCATAATTATCGGGTGAATTAGTCTAATTTATATAAGAATTATGATAAGCGCGCTAAAAGATTTTCTCGAGATACCGTACGACCAGCTCGAGGAGATGAATACGAAAGCGAAGCTGCGGGGCGAAAGCCTCTCTCAGGATGCATTGCAGAAAGAATACACGTCTTGGCTAGCCAAAGAAAAAAGGGTAAAGGCAGTGACGCTTTGTTTCAGCGACATCGAGGGCAGGCTCCACATGCTCGATTATGACAAGAAGTTCCTGCTGAATTCGCTTTCCAACCTTACGTTCGACGGCTCGTCCATCCGCGGGTTCACTCCTCAGCACGAATCAGACCTGCGGCTCGATATAGATTGGTCGTCCATCCGCTGGATGCCGAGCGATGTTTTCGGCCCAGGTAAGGTCCTTTTCTTCGCGTCAGTCCTCAATCGCGATCGCACCCCGTATGCTAACGATTTCCGCGGTAGGCTTAAACAGCTGACCGGTGAGCTGAAGAAGAAAGAGGGCATTACTGCATACGCCGCGCCGGAGATAGAAGGCTTCATCGTCGAAGGCGAGAATGCGGAGCAAAACTTCGAAGCGAAAGAAGGCTTCAGGCTGGTCTCGACGGGCGGCTACTATCACTCGCTCCCGATGGACAGGCTGCGCCAGTTCATCGACAAAGCTGCCGAAGCGCAGAGGGCGATGGGCTTCAAGAACGAAAAAGATCATCCGGAAGTCGCGCCGTCGCAGTTCGAGATGAATTTCTCCTATGCAGAAGTGGTGCGCGCAGCGGACAACATCCAGCTCTACAAGCTCGTCGCGCGCCAGGTGGCACGCTCGATGGGTCTCACCGCGACGTTTCTCCCCAAACCTTTCGTCGGCATCAACGGCTCAGGCATGCACACCAATTTCTCTCTGGCGAAGAACAACAAGAACATCTTCTACGATCCGAAAGGCGAAGAAGGGCTTTCGAAGATCGCGTGGGATTTCATCATGCGTATCCTCAATCACGCGCCGGAGATATGCCTCGTGCTGAGCTCATCCGTAAACTCATACCGCCGTCTCGATCCGCATTTCGAAGCACCGAATCAGATAAAGGTCTCGGCGATAGACCGCGGCTCGATGATACGCATCCCGGTCGGAGACGAACGCACTGCGCGCATCGAAGTCCGTTCCGTCGCACCGGATACGAATCCGTATCTGCTTCTCTTTACGCTCCTGAAGACCGGGCTTGAAGGTACCAAGCTCCACAAAGACGAAAGCAAACGCGACCGTCTCCGATTCCTTCCGGGGAATATCAACGACGCAATCGCGCTCTACAAGTCGAGCAAATTCGTCGAAGCGATACTCGGCGAAGAAAGCAAGTCTAAATATCTCCAGTATAAGCAGGCTGCTGCGGACCGTTCTCCCAAAGAACTCGGCACACGCATCAAGAACTCGGAGGTCATCTATCATCATGAGATAACCAACCAATACATATGGAACAATTTCTAGTGCGTTTTTCATCTCACTCCGTGCACTCGTCCTTCATCTTAGGTTCATTTTCAGGATAGTATAGTAGTCATGATGAAAGAAACGGGAATCAGCGGCCAAGATATTTCTCCCGTGAGAGTCCTGGTCGTCGATGATAATCGTGATGCGGCGATCCTTATGGGAAGGCTTCTGCGGACGCTCGGGAACGACGTGCAGGTGGTGCACGACGGATTTGCCGCACTCGAAGCCGCAGAACAATTCCGCCCGGATGCGGTACTTCTCGACATCGGTCTTCCTGAGATGGACGGTTACGACACTGCGAGGATGCTCCGGGAATTGCCGTCGTGCAAAGACGTATTGATAATCGCGGTTACCGGATGGGGACAAGAAGAAGACCGCGAAAAGGGGAAGCTTGCCGGATTTGACCACCACGTCGTGAAGCCCGCAGACTCTGCGACTCTTATGGAGTTGCTTTCTTCTGCACGCGGCAGGATGGTCATCGCGTAATCTGATCGTCGGTGCCCTCCTTATCTCTCCGCCTTGCTGCGAGCCATCGCTTCTTCGATGTCTTTTAGCGACGCTGGTTTTGTCAGATGCACCGCGATTCCGGCTTTCTCTGCCATCTGCTTATCTTCCTGAGAGCCATATCCGGATATCGCGATGAGTACCGCTTCGGGATGCAGCTCGTGGATCTCTTTTGCGACGACGTGCCCGGCCATATCCGGAAGACCGATATCGAGAAGGACGAAGTTGTGCTTCTTGGAAATAGCATGCAGCGCGTCTTTTCCGGTAAACGCGGTGTCAACGATATTTCCGCGGGCACGCAGGAGTTTCGCGATGCTCTTTGCTGCATCCTGATTGTCGTCGACGACCAGGACGCTGCTTGGCGTTGCTGCTACACGCTGCGCTTTCTCGGTGATGTTTTCACGCTTCTGATGGATAGGCAGCTCGACGGTGAAGACGCTGCCTCTGCCTTCGCCTTCGCTTGCCGCCGAGATAGTGCCTTCATGCAGCTCGACAAGCCTTTTTGCGATAGAGAGCCCGATACCGAGACCCGTACCGACACCGTCTTGCTTTGAATCCTGCACGAAAGCATCGAATATCCGTCCCACCATCTCTTTAGATATGCCGATGCCGGAGTCTTTCACTTTCACCACCGCTTTCCCGTCTTTCTTCTCGAGCGAAAGGGATATCATGCCGCCTTCTGCGGTGTATTTCCCGGCGTTGAAAAGGATGTTCGAGAATATCTGCGTCAGACGCACCGGGTCGCCATCCATCCACATCTCTTCCGACGCGATATCGCTTGTGAAGTCTTGCCCGCGCTCTTTGAAGAAATGTTGCACCACCTCTATGGATTCTTTCAGCATCTGCTGCACGAGCACCTGCTCCTTCTTCAATATGAAAGTCTTTCTTGCGATGCGCGCGACATCCAGAAGCTCTTCTAAGAGTCTGCGCATGACGACCGACTGTCGTTGCGCGCTTTCTAGTATCTCGATGCGCTCGGGATCTTTTTCACCGAGGCGTAACAGTTCGAGCGCACTCAGTATGGGCGCTAGAGGGTTTCGCAGTTCATGCGCCAACGTCGCGATGAAGTCATTCTTTGCCCGGTCTTCGGCGCGGATAGTTTCCAGTGCCGTCTCAAGCCGCTCGGCGTCGAGGCTCAGGTTCTTCAGAGCTTCTTTGCGTTGCTCTTCTACTGATACGAGGATGAAAAAGAAGAACGCCAATATCAGATCGAATATCTCCGTACTCAAGAGTCTTGAGCTGAGTGTGGTATTCGGAGTAGGCATGTGTACGCCGTATATCGCGCCCGCAAGGGATATGGACGTCATGACCAGAAGTGCTAGCGACATGACACGAGGGCCTATGCGGAAAGATATCCAGAAGAACGTGCCGAGAAGCACCAAGAGAAGCGTCGTGCTCAGATATGCGGGAACTGCTGTCGCAAACAAGATGTAAGAAAGTACCGCGATGATGGTGATAGAGATCAGAAGTTCGATCTGCTGAGAGCGGGTCCTTTGTATGAGGTCATGACCTATCCATCGAGACAAGAAAGGCGTAAGGATGAGCGCGCTCAAAGCACCCCCGACCCATATCTGAGGCCACGCCGGAAGCGGCCTCTCGACTGCTGCGAAATAGTTGTACGTGATCGCGAAAGCGAAGTTGATGAGCGGCGCGATGATGGTCACGCTGAGGGAGACGCTTATCATCAGGAAGACATCACGCAGGGAATTGAGAAGCGAATTGAATTTGAGCTTGCGTAGGATGAATCCGCCGACGAGCGGCTGCAGGCTGTTTGCTATGACTGCTCCCAGGATGATGACGATAGGCGCTCCGGCAAGGACGGCGTTGAAAAATGCTCCGAGCGCTATAGCGGATACTATCCAGTAGCCCTCGATAAGGACCGCAGCGAGAGCTATCCCTACCGGCGGCCAGATAAGCGCCGGCGTCGTCCCGATGGACTGATAGAGGTAAAGGCCGATCTGCGCAGTAAGAAGATATGAGACGAACACGAGCACCCAGGCGAGCGCACGCTTTCTCGCTTCAGAGCCGGCACTCGTAGTAAGCGCGTGCAGCCAGCCTGTGTTTTGTGTAGAAAAACGGGATAAGAATGGCATGACCGCTTTAGTATGCTCTGCATTCGTTGCCTTTGCCATGTTTTTTGAGAGTACCGTGAAAGATACGTGTTTTCGATGAAGGAATGGTGAATGCTATCCCATGCCACCCCTTGCGCAAACGTAAACGCAGGGCTACGCTGAAGGTCTTAGGAATCTAACATACAAGACATATGGCTGAACCAGTAATTGGGTATTGCGTCAAGTGCAAGGAAAAAAGAGAGATGGCTGACACGCAGGAAGTAGAAATGCCAGGCAAAGGCGGCGCTCGTCGAGCTATGAAAGGCAAGTGCACAGTCTGCGGTACAGGCATGTACAAGATATTGGGCAAGAAGAAGGAAGGTGAAAACTAGTGAACAGCGTATTTCTACGAGGTAAAGAGGTTTTCTACGAGATCCGTCCCAGCCGGCGTGCGCGCAGGCTGGGGCTTACCGTATATCCGGGCGGAAGACTCGTCCTTACGCTTCCGGAAAAAGCAGACCTTACGCGGATCCCTCGTTTCATCCATGCTCATTCTGCCTGGATCGAGCGTAGCGTCAGGCGTTTCGCCCATAAGAAGAAGCTTCCTGGCGGCGTGAAGGATTATAAGGAGAACCGTGAAAAAGCTCTCGCTCTGATCCAGGAGCGCCTGGAGCATTTCAATACACACTATAGATTGAAGTATGGGAAGGTAACTGTTCGGGACAGCCGTACACGATGGGGAAGCTGCTCGAAGAAAGGCAACCTGAATTTCAGCTATAAGCTCGTGCATCTTTCACCGGAGCTATGCGACTATGTCGTCGTGCACGAGCTTGCGCACCTGAAGCATTTCGATCATTCTCCGGAATTCTGGGCGACTGTCGCCGAAACGATTCCGTCGTACAAAGCACTGCGGCGAGAGCTGCGCACGCTAGTCCACTAGGACCGCATAGTCTATAAGTCGATGATCATAGGTGGAGCGGTCTTTCGTAAGCTTACCCGCACAGGTGATGAGATTGAGGCGCGCTTTGTCATCACGGTTAAAAAGCATCTTCAACGGCACCTGAGGCGTCTTATATAGCGTCGATTCTTCGATGCGGAAATGCAGGATATTTCCCGACTTCGTCTTTACGTAGACGTCGTCGTTGACCTTGGCGTAGCGCAGATTCTTGAGTGCCGCAAAGACGTGAGCGTCGAGTACCGCGCTTCCGACGTGACCCGGGATGGTGCCGTCTTGAAACCAACCGACGTTCTGAGTGTTGCCATCGGGGACATCCATCTCTCCTTTGGCATTGACCCCGACGTTTATGACCGGCACATCGAGATTTATCGAAGGTATCATCAGCTCGACAGGGTAATCACTTCCGCGCGTAAGCTCGCTCACGAGCTGTGAGGGGTTGGGGATCTGCGCGGCATCTGTCTTTTCCTGAGGCGCTTCGACGGAAGTCTGCGGGACCTGCGGTGTGACCGTGACAGGTGCAGCAAAGACCCAAGCATGCATCTCCAGGAAAAGCGCCAGTACTGAAACGACGCAGATAAGCTTAGATGAAAAGCGCATGAAAAGTAATTGTAGATTCCTGCGCTGGGGATGCCTAATCTCTCATGAAGGATCCGCTCCGGGGACTGTATTTTTTGCCGTCGCTGTCTGGGCGTACTCGCCCAGCGCTCACTCTCGGCCCGACGGCCTGCGAGAGACGGCAAAAAAATACAGTCCCACTCCGCTACGTCGGCTGGAACTGCTTCACTTCACTAAGGAGACGACCTATCTCTTGCCCCGAGATAAAGGGATCCGGACGAGTCCGAGATTCTTCTTGAAGAGTCTTGAGTAAAACGTATACAAGATGAAAAATAATTCGTTCATACAGATGAGATTAGTTTGTCCTTCAGAGCTTGTTCAGTATCTCAAAATATATTTGCTTGTGAACTAGCGAGACTCATGTTCGCGACGTGTAATGCTTTTTTCATGAAGCGACGCTCCGGTGTCGTGTGTTTTGCCGTCGGAAATTTCTTGCTAGCCAAAATATTTATTGGTCCTCCGCTTCGCGCCGCCGCACCGCAGAGACGGCAAAACATACGACACACTCCGCTCTGCCCGCTGCATACTTATTCGTTATGCTACAGTTATTAGTACATGAAAAAGATTTTCGCTACCGCGTTGTTCTTTTTTCTCACGTCTCCATCTCTGGTTTCTGCGCAGTCACTTGAGTGGGTCGCTGAGCATCAGGGTGCCGTGACTCCTGCGCTCGTCGCTGCAAGCGGTACGTCGGTCGCGACGCCTACTCCTCCTATTGCGCCAAACACCAACGACGGGCTCGAAGCCAAAGTACGCGCGTACTTTTCTGACATACCAGTGATGGCAGCTATAGCGCAGTGCGAATCACGATTCAGGCAGTTCGACTCCAATGGTAATGCCCTGGACGGAGGCGCGGGAGGTATGATCGGACTCTTTCAGATATTTGCTTCAGTACATGCGAACTACGCAAAATCTCTCGGGATGGACATCTACACGATAGACGGAAACCTCGCCTACGCACGCAAACTCTACGACCAAGACGGCACGGACCCATGGCTCGATTCTTTCAGCTGCTGGCATCCGCTGATGCAGGCGCAGGTAGCTGCTCCGGGGAAAACGACTCTTACGCAGGATCTCGTACTCGGCACTATCAGTCCTGAAGTAAAAGCTCTGCAGGTCCTGCTCAACGGCCACGGCTACATGCTTGCTAGCGATGGCCCAGGCTCTCCTGGACAAGAGACCACGAAATTCGGCGCCCTCACGAGAAATGCTCTGAGGAAATTCCAATGCGAGAAGATGCAGGTATGTACCGGTGACGAAGGCACCAGCGGCTACGGTATGGTCGGCTCTGCGACACGCAATGCGCTTCTAGCTCTGGGAGGGGATACGCCTGTCGCGGCGACTTCTGATACACCTGTGCCACAGGCTTCAGGTACTGATGAGTCCGCACAGATCGCAGCGCTGCAAAAACAGATAGCAGATCTCACCGCGATACTTACCTCACTGAAGAATAAGAGCGCGTAGCCACGATTGTTAGTGCATTTCGGATTCCTCACCCGCTCCGGAATTCATCATTCCTTGCTGGTATTTTCATCAAAACTATTGTGATTTTTCACGATTTTTTAAGCCGCTTACGCGTATGCTATGGCGGTTATTCATTAATTAAAGGATATGAGAAAAAATATAGTCTTGATCTCAGCTCTCGCATCTGTGCTGTTTGCGGGTAACGCATTCGCACAAAGCACGAGCACCAGTTCTTCTTCGTTGTCGATAACATCGACGCCGGTTACGACAAGCGTAACGCCGGGAACGAGCGTACCTTTGGGGACGATCACCCTTACGAGCCCTGGCGGCTCTTTCACCGTAAACTCGATCCCGTCGACGCTCAACATTTCTGGCGCCGGGCTCGCCGGTAATCTCTCGAACTGTTCGCTCTTCAACACGAGCGGCGCATCGACAACGGCTGCGCTCGGCCCAGCGGCAAACATCGTATCGGGCTCTAACAGTTTTCCGCTCTCTCCTGCACTTACGGTCTCCGCAGGTACGCCGGTTACACTGCAGATACGATGCGATGTCTCGGCGGCTACGCCGTCCGGGAGCGTTTTCCAGTTCATGACCACGTCTACGAGCACCGTCGGCTCTTCGGTCTCTGGCGCGTCTCTTGCGGCTGAAGCGGACTTCGTAAAACAGGTTCCGGCTGGCCTCAACAATGCCATCATCGGCATCATCACGCTCGACACTACGCATTCAAACCAGCTGATAACCGTCTCGTCGGTACCGGTCTCGGTCTCCGCTTCGAGCGGCGCGAATCTGAATTCGCTCTCCAACTGTCTGCTCACGTCTTCATCCGGCACCGTTCTCACGACCGGAGGAAACGCGGTCTCTGCGATAACAGGCTCGAACACGTTTACGCTCGACGCGCCGATGGTGGTGCAGCCCGGTGGCGGCGCGCTTCTCGTGTTGCGTTGCAACGTAAGCCCGTCAGCGCCTGTCGGTAGTACGCTCACTGTCGGTTTCTCGCCTGCGGCATTCAAGGCGATGGCAAACGGCGCACCTATCACGGTGACACAAGGTCTTCAGTCCAACGGTCAGCCGGGAACGAATTCTGGCGTCATCACCATAGGACCTGCAGGAAGCGCAGCTTCCGGAGTAGGCACAGGGAGCGGGACAGGATCTCCGTCGTCACCCGGTATCCCGAACTCCGGTGAGGGAGGGAATGCCCCGATGACGTACGCGATACTCCTCGCATCTCTCGCCGTTGCGATATTTGCTGGGCGTTTCGCGATGCGTGCTCGCTAGCTAGTTAGTCACGCACGACATCAACGAAAGTCCCGGCGCTATGCCGGGACTTTTCGTGCCAGACGAAATCCGGCCATGAGCGCTGCGATGACAGCAAAGAGTGCACCCGCAAAGAATGCAGCATGGTATCCGGCGAGAAGTCCGCCACGAACACCGACGTACGATGCAAGGCTCGCAAGTATCGCGAGTCCTAGGCTCCCTCCCATCATAAAAGCCGTGTTGAGTACGCCGGAAGCAAGTCCGCTTTCTTCCTGTGGGATATCTGCCGTGCCTGATAGAAAGACAGGGTTGAACGCGAGTCCCGCGCCGAGACCGAGTATGCACATCGCGGGTATCACATGTATCCAAAGTTCGCCATGTACTGGGGCGACGGCAAAGAGCAGAAGTCCGACTGCTATCGCGAGCATGCCGACGATGATAGGTGAGCGGTTTCCAAAACGCATCACGATTCGCGCAGAGAGTCCCAGAGAAAACACCGCCATGATGAGGTTCGCCGGGAGAAACGCGAGGCCTACGAGAAGCGGCGTGTAGCCGAGGATGAGCTGCATGTAGAGCGCGGAGAGGAAGAACCACGCGAACATCGCAGCTGACCAGAGGATACCGATGATGCTTACCGTGGTGATGTTACCCAGGCGGAAGATACTCATGGGTACGAGTGGTCCCTCTACGTGCTTCTCTATATAGAAGAAAGCGGCTGCGAGAAGTATCGCCGTCGCGAAGAAAAATAGCTCGCGCAGTGAAAACCATCCGTTCGAATTACCGTTCACTATCGCGTAGACAAAGACCATGAGCGAGAGCGTGATGGTTATCGCGCCGCCGAGGTCGAGGTGTTTAGGCCGTTCTTCTTCTGCGCTATGCGGCAAAAGGTAGTAGCAGAGCGCAAAGACGATGATACCTATCGGGATGTTTACGAGGAATACCCAGTGCCAGTCGAAAGTTCCCGTCAGGAATCCACCGAGGAACACTCCGAGCGCGCCGCCGCCGGCGGCCACGAAGCCGAAAACTCCCATCGCCTGAGCGCGGTCTTTGTCTTCCTGAAAAAGATTCATTATGAGAGAAAGCGCCACAGCCGATATGACCGCACCGCCGAGTCCCTGGATAGCGCGCGCCACGATCAAGAGCGTTTGCGTATGCGATAGTCCGCAGGCAAAAGAGGCGAGGGTAAATGCAGCAAGACCTGCCAGAAACACCCTGCGGTGTCCGTAGATGTCACCGAGGCGTCCTCCCAGAAGCATGAAGCCTGAGAAAGTAAGGATGTATGCGTTTATGACCCAGACGAGCGATACGTCGGAAAAACCGAGGCTGGATTTGATAGAAGGAAGCGCGACGTTGACGATGGTCGTGTCGAGCACGGTCATCAGGTCGCCGAGGCACAATATATAGAGCGCGAGCCAACGCTTGTCGGAGAGGTCGAGCATGTTCAGTCGCTGTGAAGCCGCATGTATACGGACATGCGTTCGAAAAAGGCGGTGTAACCGTTCCTCAGAGGATCACCGTATTGTTCCGGAGAAAGATGCCCCTCTTGTGTCATCGTCATCTGCGTCGTCCCCGCGTGGTCGGCGAAAGTCACCGTGACGGTCTCGACGTTTGCGTCACCCGGGTTTTGCGTGTTCTCGATGGTGAAGACGAGTTTGTGCGGAGCCTCTATGGCGAGATACTTGCCGCGAAAGGGGATCACCATGCCGTCTTTTTGGTTGACGAGATCTGCCTGCCACGTGCCGCCGACACGGAAGTCTATCTTCGTCGTCTCAGGCGTCGCGGTAAAAGGCAGCGCGCCGAACCATTGGCAGAGTTTTTCCGGCTTCGTCCACATCTCCCAGACCTTCTGTCTGTTTACGTCGTAGACGCGCGTCATGGTTATCTGCTGCCGAGGAGCGACCGCCTGCGGCGTCTCCGGCGTTGCCACCGTCTTTGCAGTAAAAAGCGCCCCGAGCTTCTGGAAGAGATTCATGAGTCGATTATAGCAAATGATGCGTGTTTTTTATCATCAAAATCGGGGGTATACTTCCGGAATGCAGACCATCCTCGTCATCGAAGACGACAAAGTGCAGCAGCAGGTCTTGTCTGAAAAGATAGCGGGGGCCGGATTCAATGTCATCCGGGCAGGTGACGGTGCAGCAGGACTTGCCACTGCGCTTTCCGATCGTCCTGACCTCATCCTTCTAGACAACAGGATGCCCAACATGTCGGGATACCAGATGCTCAAGAAGCTTCGCGAAGAGGGAGGCTGGGGCGAGCAGGTGCCGGTGATATTCTTCTCCAACATCGAGCCTTCGAGCAAAGACGAGCGTACAGACATCGAAGACGTAGCACCGACGGCGTATCTTCTGAAAGGCGACACCGACCTCAACACTATCGTCGCGAAGATCAAAGAAACGCTCGGCGTGAATTAAAAGCGGGGTTGCATAAAAGAAAAGCTAGTGGGAATATGACGAATATGAACAAATACATCATCGGGGCTATCGTCATTATCATCCTCGCAGCTGCCGGCTTGTACATCTGGCATCAGGGCTCGACTGCAGCCCCGGTCGAGGTCACCCCTCCGCCGCCTCCTCCTGCACCGGTCACGCATACCTATGCCACTTCGACCTACTCTATCGTCTATCCGGACGGCTATACCGCTGACGAAACCTACGCGTACCAGGGAGTTCCGAACAAACCTATCCCTGGAGTGAAATTCGTTATCCCGGGGACCGTAGCGACAGGCACCAATCTCTCTGCTGATTCCGGCGTTTCCGTAGAATCCCTTCCGCGCGCCAAAGCCTGCACCGGCGATATCTACATCTACCAGAACGTGAGAGCTCGTGACCTCACGGTGGGCTCGACCACATGGTCCGTCGCATCTTCTTCGGATGCGGGCGCCGGCAACTTCTACGAGGAACAGGTCTTCGCGGTCAAAGACTCCAAACCTTGCATCGCAGTACGCTACTATATCCACTCGACCAACATCGACAATTATCCTGCGGGCACTGTAAACGCCTTCAACCGCGACGCGCTCCTCGCGCAGTTCGACTCTATCCGCGACTCCCTGACGCTTACTCACTAGTCCATGGACCATCGCGACGCCAAAAAAAGACTCTTGGCGGCGCAGACGCTTCTCCTCGAGCCATCGACGTCGGTAGAGAAATTCTCTTCCATAAAGAAGCTCATCAAAGGCATCAATCCTTCGCTCGATCACCTGCTCGAGCATACGGAGAGGGAACTCGTCACGCTCGAGAGGATGCTGAAGCTCGACGTCATACCTCTTGCGCTCGAGAAACTTCCCCAAAATACTCCGGAAGAAAAAAGACGCAAACGCGCGATAGTCTTTTTCTTCGAGCATTGGAACCAGCTCAAAGGCGAGGTCTCGCGCGTGCAGGCAGAAATAAACGCGGCACAAAGCTCTCCGGATACGGTACACAAAGGCGGTCATCTGGCTCGGATACTCAATTTCGCCAAAGGTCCTTTCGCGTCGGTCACCGTCATCGCGGTCGTCCTAGTCGGTGCGGGGACATGGACTTCGAAATCTTCCGTACAGATCAACATCAAGAATGTCGGCTGCCCGACCATGATCCCCAGCTCGTCGATGCCGAACTTCATTCCGGGTATCTCTTTCCCGACAGAACCTATCAAGACCGGTAGCACTGCCATAGTGAGACTCCCCGGAGTACCTATCGTCTTTGACGGTTCGAAGAAAGGAGAGCTCCTCGTCACGTCTTTCAAGCTGCATATGACTTTCGAGCTTGGCGCCATCACTGACGCGACTTTCGACAACGAAGAACTCATGGGCCATCTCACGGAGATCCATCTCGGCGACAAGCCGACGCATTTCCTGGAACTCATCTGCAAGTGACATGTTCATAAAAGTACGCGTAAAGGCTTCAGCGCGTCGCGAGAGCATCGAAAAGCTCTCCGAAAACCTCTACGAGATTCAAGTGAAAGAAAAGCCAGAGCGCGGAGAAGCCAACCTGCGCGTAAAAGAGATCCTCGCGCGCGAGCTGCACGTACCGCAAAAACGCATCCGCTTCGTCTCAGGTCAGAAAAGTCCGTCGAAGCTTTTTGAAATACTCTGATATGCCGCAGGTACTTTCCGAAAACGAGTGGCTCATCGCCATAGATAAACCAGCCGGGCTCATCGTCCATAGCGACGGCAGGACCGAAGAGCCGTCTCTCGCAGAATGGATCGCTGAGAACTATCCTGCACATCGTGGCATCGGCGGCGACTGGGTCAGTCCACAGGGTGAACATGTCCCTCTCAATGGTCTCGTACACCGACTGGATAGAAGCACGTCGGGCGTCGTTATCGCCGCAAAGACACAAGAGGCCTACGACTATCTGAAAAAAGAATTCAAAGAAAGACACGTAGAGAAGAAATACCTGGCGTTCGTTTACGGAACGCCTACGGAAAGCCAGGGCACCATCATCGCTGAGATAATGCGCTCGTCGGAAAAACCCAAACGCTGGTACGCCCGCCCCTGTGATGCGGATGATCCGCGTGCGGCCATCACTGACTGGAAAGTGGTGGAGAAAAAAGACGAGGCGACACTGCTCGAAGTCACTCCGAAGACCGGCCGCACGCATCAGATACGTGTGCATCTCTCATCCATCGGGCATCCGATAATCGCGGATCATCTCTATGCAGCGGAGAGGGAAGCGATACTGGGATTCAAGCGTCCAGCGCTCCACGCGAAAAGCATCACGCTCGTACTGCCTGACGGGAAGTATGAAACGTACGAAGCTCCTGTACCTGAAGACTTCACGTCATAAACTCAAGAGCCATCTCTGGTACACTAGTCTGATGCATAAAAGCTATTTCCTCCTCGTCTTTGGTATCGTCATCATCGTTATCGCAGGGCTCCTGGCCATCATGAGCCAGTCCGTACGCAACAGCGTAGAACCGCCCGTACAACGCGCATGTACCGACGAAGCAAAGATCTGTCCCGACGGCTCTGCGGTCGGGCGCACCGGTCCGAACTGTGAATTCTCTCCGTGCTCGACGACCGGGACAGGTACTACCACATATGAATGCGACCAGGACGCGATGACCTGTCCGGACGGCTCGACCGTCGGACGCATCGGCGCAGACTGTCATTTTGCACGATGCCCGGCACCTGGTGCGACTTCGGGCACTATCCAGACCACCGTGGGTCAGAAAATGACCGCACTCAATACGACGGTGACGCCGCTCGAAGTCACTTCAGATAGCCGTTGCCCGACGGACGTCCAGTGCATCTGGGCAGGTACGGTAAAAGTCCGCACGAAAGTAGAAAACGCATCCAGCTCCAGCATGCTGGAGCTGACGCTCGGTAGCGCCACCTCCACGCTTGGCGTGCAGCTGACGCTTAGCGACGTCTCACCATCTAAGACTTCAGGCGGCAGCATACCGATTTCAAGCTATCGCTTTATATTCACCATAAAGAAGATCTAGGCCTGTAGGCTTTCTTCGAGGACGTGCAAGTAATAGTGCCGCAGCTTTTCGGACGCTCGTGCACGCACTATCGCTTTATAGGCGACATATGCCACCGGGACGACAAAGAAAGCGAAACCCAGGAACCACGCAAGAGCAAATAGCGCGATATATACCATCCCCTAAGGGTACTGGTGCCGGATGAACGATACATGAAATCCCGGCGCGCCTTTTCGAGCGTGATACACTGCCGCAATGAACGAAGATGCCACTCTGCCGCAAAAGACCGTGCTCATCGTAGACGACGAGCCGACCATACGTAAACTCTTCACGAACCGCCTCTCCCGATATTTCTCAATCTTGCAGGCCGAAGACGGGAGCGCCGCTCTGGTCATTGCCTTTGCGAAACACCCGGACCTCATATTGCTCGACATCAAGATGCCGGGCATGACCGGCTTCGAGGTCTTGCAGAAGATCCGAGCGCGAGACGAATGGGGGAAACACGTGCCAGTGATATTCCTGACTAACGTCGAACTACAGACCGACTCGGCCTATGCAGCGATACTGAAGAACGAACCGGCTTACTATCTGATGAAAGACAGCACGGATACCGAAGACCTTGTCGCCAAGATCAAAAGCAGCATCAAAGCGTAAGTCCTCGCCAAGGAAAGGGTCTAGTGGAAGAAGACGGCCCAGATGATGAGCGCCAGAAAGAGTCCTCCACCCAAGAGCCACGATATCGCGTATGCTTCGAAGAATTTGAACATAGTAGTTGCGCGGCGCTGCCGCTTTATCTGCTAACCCCTACAGTAGAGCGTACCGGCTGTGAACGCATCATGAAAATCCTGAAACTTATGCTAGACTGCGGCCATGGTAAAACGAATGAGTTATGACCTTCGCAAGAAGAAGTCGCGCTCGCACAAGACCAAGAAAAGGTTAGCTGCGAAGGCTGCGATGCTCAAAGCCAAGGGTCATAAGTGGCAGACATACAACAAATAGGGTTTCCAACTCTGCGGATCTATGCCAATATCTTGCTAGCTGAACAGTGGCAAGGAGTAACGCCATGCAACGAAGGCGAGGGTGTTCGTTCGTATCCCGAGAGCGATTGAGCCAGCAAACGGCAATGTATCGCCGCCGCCTTTGGCAGATAAACCCCAAGGGACGCAAGTACCTCACCGACATCGGCCTTGTCGCTTTTGACGATGAGGAACTCGACAGCCTGCTCGCTGACAAGATGAAGACGCTTTCGAACGATAAGTCCGGGAGCGTGGTGCATCTCAAGCTTGTCCCCAAGAAACCCCCGGCTCAATCACCTGATTGAGCCGGTCGCTTTTTTACGCTATTTCTCCTCCAAAGCCGCATTTATCTCTTCGTTGTGCTGGTCGACGTTTTTCTGCGTCGCCGAAGCCTTTACCACCGCATCGAGTCCGGACGATATCTCAGAAGGAGTCGAAGTTCCCATACCGGGGATTGCTGGCAGGTAAGACGAATGGCTGGCATACAGATAGACAATAATCCCAACCACGATAAGCATCCCCCAAAGCCCCACGAATCCGCGTTCGCTCTCTCGCATCCCGTAATAATACCGTCCAGATTGCCTTAGCAACTACCCTCTGTGCAGAGCAAATGATCAGGTATCGGGCCATCTTCTTTCTACTAAGAAAGTCAACTAAGAAAGATCGTATGGATGTATAAAGCGTGAACCTAAGTTTTTGAATGTTTGCCAGAGAAAGGTATACTTTTGTTGCTGCGCATGAAAAGAATATATACAGGAAAAAGGTTTATTGATTTATTTGCAGGAATAGGCGGGACTCGCTTAGGTTTTGAAAAGGCGGGCGGCGTGTGTGTTTTCACTTCAGAATGGGACAAATTCTCGCAGCTATCGTATAGTGCAAATTTCGGCGATATGCCGCACGGCGACATAACAAAAATAGATTCTAACGACATACCGGACCATGATATTTTACTGGCCGGATTTCCATGCCAGCCATTTTCAATAGCCGGAGTTTCGAAGAAGATTAGCCTTGGAAGAAAACATGGATTTGATGATGAAAAACAAGGTAATCTTTTCTTTCATATTGCACGTATTTTAAATGAAAAAAGACCGGAGGCTTTTATGCTCGAAAACGTGAAAAATCTCAAGAGCCACGATAATGGAAAGACTTTTGAAATTATCATAAATACTCTCGTAGACTTGGGCTACGATGTTCAACATTCTGTAATAGATGCCCGCAAGCTCGTGCCTCAGCATAGAGAAAGAACGTATATTGTGGGATTCAGAAAGGACGTATATGACAGCGTTAAATTTCAATTTCCAGTTATTCTTGATAAGGGGGTAAAGATTCGTGACATTCTTGAAACTGAAGTTGATGCAAAATATACTCTCTCAAATAAACTATGGGCATATTTGCAGGGGTATGCAAAGAAACATAAGGCAAACGGAAATGGTTTTGGTTTCGGATTAATAGACCCGGATGTAGATGCAATCACGCGTACGCTTAGTGCGCGCTACTATAAAGACGGGTCAGAAATATTGATCAAACAGCAGGGGAAAAATCCCAGACGATTGACGCCGCGTGAATGTGCGCGGTTAATGGGGTTTCCCGAAAGCTTTGCCATTACAGTTTCTGATACACAGGCTTACCGACAGTTTGGCAACTCTATTGTTGTGCCAATCGTTGAGACGATTGCCATGGCGATGCTTAAACATATGAATGAATATGGACAAACTGACAAAAGACCAGCGGAGTCGAAATATGCGCGCCATCCGGTCCGCAAATAACAAATCAACCGAGCTGCTAACAGTAAAGGCACTGAAACGCTTGCGGATTACAGGCTGGCGGCGGGGGCAGAAAAACATATACGGTAAGCCCGATTTTGTACTCTCAGACATGCGGACCGCGGTCTTTATTGACGGGTGTTTTTGGCATGGCTGTCCTGTCCACGGCACAATACCTAAATCTAATCGGGCATTCTGGCGAAGTAAGATTGCCAAAAACCGTAAAAGGGACCAAACTGTCTCACGGGAGCTACGGAAACAGGGATGGAAAGTGATAAGAATCTGGGAACATGATACTAAAGACACTGCACGAATTACCAAGAAACTTACTACATTGCTGAAAATATGAGCAGCATGCTTTCAAGCTATTTCGAAGCAATTGCCTTCAAGCGGCTGAGCCCGGTCGAAGCGACATCGCGGCACTCCAATCAGCACGAGTTTAATGGAATCGGAAATCTTAAGGCAATTTTTGGGGATCAAAAGAAAGAAATTGATGTCGTCCAGATTTACTTAGATGACAAACAAGAGGAACCTGTTTTATCTAAAACAACGCTGACGTGGTACGACGCGCGCGAACAGCATCCAACCCGAACTGAATATAGGCTCTACTACAGAAGCACACCAGTAACTGACAGTTTTAATGCGGGTGATCTGATGATTATTGCCAAGAGTACCAATGGACTTTTTCTAAATCTTATTGCTAAACAGGGATCCTCGTCAGAAAATCAGCTTAAACTGCTGTTTAATATTTCTGAAGCTGCCAACACGATTGAAACTCGCAAAATTTCTGGAGCTCAGGATTCACAGGTTGATTCTATAAGGAATTTTATTCTTGAAAAGTTGGGCTTTTCAAACGAGGAGTCACACCGAGATGATGATGGTTTACTCCAAGAAATGCTGGGGAAATTTCCTGATGGATTACCTTCAACGCGGGTATTTTCGGGCTTTGCGAGAGATATATCGGCCGTGCAAACAGATAATCCGGATGAACTCATAATGGAATGGTGGAATGTTGAAACGCGACTTTTTAAGCTTTATGAGCGTCATCTCTTCGAATCTAGGAAAGACAAAGATCAGTCTGACATTGATGCCTTTATTGCGTTGTCACTTAAATTGAGTAATACGAGAAAGGCTCGTGCGGGGTCCGCACTTGAGAATCATGTTGAAGAAATATTTGTACGCAATAATGTCTCTTACTCGCGTACGCAAATAACCGAGAACAACTCCAAGCCTGACTTTATTTTTCCAAATATTGAGTCATATAGAAATCTTAATTTCTCCGCCGAAAACTTGCATATGCTGGCGGTAAAGACAACATGTAAAGACCGTTGGCGACAGGTATTACCTGAGGCAGACCGAATATCTCATAAACATCTACTGACCCTTGAGCCTGGGATAAGTAAAAATCAGACAGATCAGATGCGCTCTCATAACCTTACTTTGGTTCTACCCGAACAAATTCACTCTTCATTTACCGCGGATCAATCTTCAGAAATTCTTAGTATTAAGCAATTTTTGAATCTTGTAGGATGAATTTACTGAAGCAAAGATGCCGCGCGGGGTTTGCCGCGCGGGTCTGGAGAGTTTGTCTTGAAGAGCTGATGGGCTGCTGGTGGATTATCGCAGCCCTATGCGCGTCATGATGTCATGCAGCCATTCCGGCTTGCAGACGAGTGTCGTGACAAGTACGCACGCGAGAAGGATCACGACTCCGTATTCACGGATGAGATCTCCGACTTCCATGCTTATCACGGGCGGTTGCATGAGAAGAAAAGCCGTCACGAGCATGATGATGCAGGTGATTGCTGCTCCAAAAACCGCTCCGAGACATACGACTCGTCGAGTCATGTACACCTCCCTGGGTTTTGCTGATTCGACGATACTCCTTTTCTCCGATGTATCAAGCGGGACTTATCGCACCAGAAGGTGCGGCATGGTTATCGGGGCTTTGGCGCACTGGGGGCACGGGTGCCTGGTGAGGTCTTCGTGCAGATGGCTACCGCATTTCTTGCAAGCGCGGCTGCCGTCGTGGTCCAGGACTTTCTTGCAGGTAGTGCAGTAGATGTCGCTCCTGAGGCCTTTTACGTATCCGCGTGAAGCGGGAGTGATAGTGAGCGAGCGCAGGTGTTTGGGGGTTTGTTCGTGCCAGAGAGGGAAGTCACGCGAGAGCCGCACCGTGAATCGGCATCTGTTGTTGGCACAGGTAAAGGTAGCTATTTCAGCCATGCAGGTATTATACCACTATATATAGTATCAGTCAAATGCCTCAAATACGCCAAGCGGCGCTGTTTGACGAGGCCGTGAAAAAAGCCTTTTTGTTATACTCATGTCATGGATAAAGAGCAGGAAGAAGATCGCGAAGAGCTGAAAGAAGAATTCAAGAAACGCGCCATCGTGGATGAAGATGACGTGCTGCCTCCCGCTGTGCCGCCGCCGGAGCAGCACATACCGGACATGGAAGAAGAAGTGCACGAGGCCGAAAAGTATGGAGGGGAAAACGATTGAAAATAGGTAAACCATGCTAAGCGTGATAGGGTCAACAAGAAGGTCGCTTCTCGTTTTACCAGCAAAATATATCTCCTGTATGACCGAAGAAACCAAACCGGTAACCCCGGCGGCTGCCACTCCGGCAGAAGCCATTCCCGCAGCTCCTGCGACTCCCGCAGCAAGCCCAGAGACAGCAGCAACTCCTGCTGCGTAGGGACATCGCCGGCGAAAGCCGGCGGTTTTCATAATGACGTGAAGTGATGCGGATTTTTTAATACATTGCTATAGTGACCCTATGAAATCAGGTGCGACAGCGGCATACCAGGTGCTGCTTTTCTATAAATACTGCAACGTCACTGACCCACGGGTGCTCGCGGAGCATGTGCGCTCTCTCGCGGCCGAGCTTTCGCTTACTGGCCGCGTCATCATCGCCGAAGAAGGCATCAACGCCACGCTTGAGGGACAGATCGCAGATACCGAGCGCTTCATCTCAGAGCTTTTAAAGGACGCGATGTTTGCTGACGTACAAGTAAAGAGAAGTGCAGGTACCGGCAAAAGCTTCCCGGGACTTTCGGTGAAAGTACGCAAAGAGATAGTCGGTACGGGATTTACCGCAGAAGAAGCGGATCCGAGGGTAAAGACCGCGCCGAAGATTTCCCCTGAAGAGCTGCGAGAGTGGTACGAGAGCGGCAAGGATTTCGTCGTCGTCGATATGCGCAACAACTACGAATTCGCTTCTGGGCATTTCAAGGATTCCGTAGAGCCGGGGATATCGGCGTCGAGGCATCTGCCGCTTGCGATAGAAAAGCTCGCGCCTCTCAAAGAAAGAGAGGTCGTCACGGTCTGCACCGGCGGCGTCCGATGCGAAAAAATGTCGGCATATCTGATGCACAAGGGTTTTACGAATGTCAGACAGCTGGACGGCGGCATCCATAGTTATATGCAAAAATATCCCGGCAAGGATTTCCTGGGCACGCTCTACACTTTCGACCAGAGGCTCACGATGGATTTCGGCGGGGGAGATGTAAGGAAAAGAGAAGTGATAGGGACATGCCGCCTCTGTAGTGCAAAGTCGGAGCTATACGCAGACTGCGCTGAAGCGACATGTCATCTGCATTTCATCGCCTGCGAAAATTGCCGCGAAGCGGACGGGAAAGCCTATTGCAGCAAGGCGTGTAAAGAATCAGCCGGAATGCTTCTGAGATGAGCCTCCACGTGTCTTCGTGACGCGGAATTTCGGCGGCAGCTTCTTGATGTTCTTACCCATCAGCTTGTTAGTCCTCTTCCATTTTTCTTCTTTCATATCACAAGTATAACAGGCTATTTGCTATACTTATCCTATGAGCGACGACATCGAAGACGACCTAGAGAAAGAGCTTGATAACCAGATCTCGTTCAAGCCGGCAGAAAAGGAAGCGGCACCGCGTGTTAGGGATATGGAAGAGATGGAGAAAGACGCGGAGCGTTATACCGACTGAGTTATTTCGTCACATAGCATTTGCATGAGAAAGCCGCGCAGGAGTGAACCGGCGCGGCTTGGAAATCTTTGAACTGCGAGGATCAATCTTCCTCGACGACATACGTTTCCCCGTAGGGAATGTAGCTCAATTGCGCCGCCGGGCCCGTGTCCTTTTTCAGAATCGTCGGACGCGTGAAGCTGCTGTCGTTCTGGACCCACTCTACTCGTGGATCGAAATCGAACACGCCAAAAAGCGTTTCAGCGACAGGCAGATCGCTCGCCATCGCGAAGAGCATCGAGAAAATAGCAGCGAACGCGATCGCGGAAACTTTTACTACCATCATCAGGACAGCCCCTTTGCTTGATGTGCTGTGTTAGATTATGACAGTATAATATACTTTAGTCAAGTATTTACCGACGCCTGAGCAGATCGGGACAAGAGGGGCAAAGATATCTACAAATCATGAAGAAAATGTGATTCTGTCCACATTGCCGATTCCAATAATTTAGTATACTGGGGCCATGAGTAACAGCGCAGAAAATCGCCATAAGAAAAAGATGTTAGAAGGACTCGAAAGGATATACGGGGACCTGCAGATACTGAAAGAAAAACAGGACAAGGAATTTTCTGAGCTCAACAGGTCCGTGATAGCGCTCTTCAAACAGATATCGCGCACGCTTCCGAACCAGACGATAAAAGCACCGGATGAGATGCTCGAAGACGAGCTGTATCACGAAGCATACAAGCTCATCGTCAAAGCGGGCGTCGTGTCTACTTCGTATCTGCAGCGGATGCTCGGCATCGGCTATGCGCGCTCGGCGAAGCTCTTGGACATGCTCGAGGAAAATGGCGTCATCGGACGCACCGAAGAAGGGAAGCCGCGCGAGGTGCTCCTTTCCAGCCAGGCGCAAAAGGTCTTGAAGAGGATAGAAGACGAGATGCGAAAGTACAAGAAGAAAGACCATTGATATGCGAGCGCGCAGATTCACGATCTCGCATTCGGCGATCGGCGTCGTCGGACTTCTGCTCGTGGAAGCGCTGATAGTCTTTATCGTCCCGCCCATCGGGACTTTCATGGTCATACTCTCCGCTGTGGCTGGTGGCGTGGGGATAGTAGTCATCGCTACCGATATAGTCGAAGAGATCCGCAATTCGAGGCGCATGCTGCTCCTGTTGAGTGCGACCGTGATCGAGTTCATCGTCTTCTTCGCTTTCCAATATCACTTCCTGATGCATCTCGACCCGGCGAGTTTCCAGAACCTCGTGCCTGAGCCGGTGTCGCTTCTCCTGCAGAGCACCATGGTCTTCGCGCTGAATCCTTTGTACATGCCGGAGAGCGTCGGAGCGAAGGCGCTCCTTCTCGTCAATACGCTCGAGTCTCTCGTCCTCGCACTCTTTGTCCTGCAAAATATCTGGCAGCTGCATCGAAACAGATGACATGGCGACAAAAGAAAGCACCATCCGTTACATAGAAGATCAGCTGGTCTCGCTGGGCGAAGTCCGATCGCGGAAGATGTTCGGTGAGTACGCGCTCTATCTCGGCGACAAGGTCGTCGCATTTGTCTGTGACGATACGCTTTTCATAAAGATCACGGAGCAGGGCAAAGCTTTCGTAGGGTCGCATTATAAAGAAGGGCAGGCGTATCCCGGCTCTAAACCGTATATGGAAATAAACGGAGACTTGCTCGAAGACGACCGATGGATCTCTGAGCTTATAGAGATCACGGCAGAAGCGCTTCCCACACCTAAACCGAAGAAAAAGAAATCTAAGAGCTAGCTGTGGTACCATTTTCGGATGCCCTTGGATCAGATGCCCGGAAGCATGCCAAAGATGCCAATGCAGCCTATGCAGATGGGTATGCAGCAAGCCTCCACGACGAATCTCCTGAGCATATTGATAGATATCGCGTTCGGCTTTGCAGGCGGACTCATCATCTTTTTCGGCCCTGAGCCGGTCATAAAGTACGGCACCCATCTCGCGATGGAAATAATGAAACAGACCGGCTACGGTGCGAGCCCTTTCATGTCTTTAGGGCTTTCGGCTGCGCCTTATGTGGTCTTGGCGCCGATAGGAGGACTTGCTCTCAAAGAGCTCGCTTCAGTGCGCTCCTTGCGTGGGTTTGCATATTTCGCCGCAGCAGTGCTCGTAGGTCTCGCGATCGCTTTCGTCACCAAAGGCTATTTCGCGACGGTCATCCGATAAGCTTGCTCAATAGGAAATCGCTCGGGGGAAGCAATTTCCGCCGAGCGATTCTGGCATGTCCGGACTCATCCGGCCATTTCGTTGATGATGGCACAAGGAAGGTTGACACCGTATGGCATCCTGTCCGCATCATAGGCGCAGATATGTGCCCAGTCATGGGTCAAGACCTCAGGTACCGTTCCTTCCTTGGGGATAGAAGTCTGGTCGGACAAAGGTACCCATTGCCGGTTGACGACAACATCGAATCCCTTGGGACTCGCGAGCTTCGAGTGACGCCACTTGGTCACTCGGCAATCCCCGGCACCGCATGCGCATCTCATGTTGGTCCCGAAGATCCGCTGGTACACGTCGTGGTACTTGCCGTGCATGTAGTTGTAGTCGCCGAAATAGTCGCCGTTCTTCACTTCGTCGTAGGAAGGGATCTGGTCGGCATACTCACCACTCGTTGCGATCGCAGGGATCGCGAGACTCGCTGCACCGGTGATGAGCATACGTCTTCGCGTGATTAACATGGCACACCCCGTTTTTTCCGACTGCGACAGCAGCCGTTCATGTATCTACTGTATGTGTTTTAGTACCACAAGAGGTGCTTGTCAATCACTGTTTTGCGTCGCAGCCGCGATCCTTGCTATACTATCGTCTTATGAGAGCGTTACTTTTGCTGGTGATAGTCGGAGCCATCGGACTTAGCGGCTGGTACCTATATTCCAGGCCCGTCGTGGACAGCTCGGTGCAGGCGCAGGCGGATGATTTTACCAACGTCGCACTGGCGGCACTCGGTAGCGCCACGTCTTCGGCAGATTCTCTCCCAGCATCTTCGACGCCGGCACAGGATACTATTACTACTAATGCATCGGGAGGTCAGCCTATTACAACTAACCAGAATTATATGCACGCGACATTGCACACATCGATGGGAGATATCACGATAGAATTTTTCGATAAGGACGCGCCGAACACCGTGGCGAATTTCATCAAGCTCGCTGGGAGCGGCTTTTATGACGGTACCAAATTCCACCGCGTCATCGCCGGATTCATGATCCAGGGCGGTGACCCGCTTACCAAAGACGATTCCAAAGCCGCGATGTGGGGAACAGGAGGCCCGGGATATTCTTTTGACGACGAGATCCGTCCGAACAATCACAACGTCGTCGGTACTATCTCAATGGCGAATTCTGGTCCTAACACCAACGGCAGCCAGTTCTTCCTGAACGTCGCGAACAACGGCTATCTGGACGGGAAGCATACGACTTTCGGGAAAATCATCGACGGCATGGATGTAGTAGACAAGATCCAGCACACACCGACTGATGGCGGTGACCGCCCGATAACTCCGGTAGTCATAACCGGCGTTACCCTCGCGCAGTAAGTTCACGGTGGTCCATAGGGTCTTATAGTATAGAAGGAACCGTACATATCCTGCGGCTCTACCACAGCGCATCATTAACTTGTAGTAAAATATCCGCATGGCGATGTTCAGACAGCACATCACGCTCGGCGCGATACTCTCGACGATAGGAGTCATCCTCGTGCTTTTCTATTCGCTCATACTCGACCCGCTGCATCTGGGGATATTCTTCGCACTTTGCGCGTTCGGCTCGATATTGCCGGATTTCGACAGCGACTCCGGGCTTCCTTTTTATCTGACCTTCGGCGCAGCTACGCTCGCGTTTGCCGGCATCGTCTTGTACTACACGCTCTCGGGTCATCCGCAGAATGATTACATCCTGGTAGGGGTGCCGCTTGCTGCACTCATCGGATTCTGGTTCATCGTAGGCGGTCTCGTAAAACACTGCACGCATCATCGTGGCATCTGGCACTCTCTGCCGATGCTTGCTGTCGCTGCGGTTTCCACCTACCTGGTCGCAAATTATTTCGAGCAGTCACACACCGTATCGCTCTTGTTCGCAGGCGCGATGGGAGTCGGATTCT